>Ga0123356_10001381_pt1 | contig 26901 bp, 24 predicted proteins | sample TergutEmb28metaG_2_FD_92546 | JGI IMG/M metagenome (GOLD analysis project Ga0123356, IMG submission 92546) | Embiratermes neotenicus P3 segment gut microbial communities from Petit-Saut dam, French Guiana - Emb289 P3 | ecosystem: Host-associated > Arthropoda: Insects > Digestive system > Gut ...
CGCACCTCGTGCGGGGTCGCCCGCAGCAGGATCGAGGACAGCATCGCGTTGACGCACGCCGACTTGCCCGAGCCGGTGGTGCCGGCGACCAGCAGGTGCGGCATCTTCGCCAGGTCGGCGCCGATCGCCTTGCCGGAGATGTCCTTGCCGAGCCAGACCGTCAGCGGCGACCAGTCCGCCGGCGGTTCCTGGAAGACGTCGCCGAGGTGCACGATCCGCCGCCGCGCGTTCGGCACCTCGACCCCGACCGCGGTCTTGCCGGGGATCGGCGCGAGGATCCGGATGTCGGTGGCCGCCAGCGCGTAGGCGAGGTCGTCCTTCAGGTTGGCGACCTTCGAGACCTTGATCCCAGGCGCCAGCCGCAGCTCGTAGCGGGTGATGTGCGGGCCGGTCACCCGTCCGACCACCTTGGCCTCGATCCCGAAGTGGCCGAGCGCCTCGAGCAGCGCGGCCGCGACCTGCTCCTGCCCGGCCGTGTCGGGCTTCGCCGCGTCACCGGTCGAGCGGACCAGGAACCGCGAGTCCGGCACCCTCCAGACGAAGTCGGGGTCGTCGGTCACCGACGCGCGGTAGCGCCCCTGCGGTGTCAGCTCGTTCGGGTTCGGCCGGCTCGCCGCGGCTTCGCCGGCCTCTTGATCCTCGCCTCCCGGCGGCGGCTCGTCCAGGCCGTCGAGGCTCAACTGCACCGGCTCCTCGAGCGGCTCGACCCCCGGCGCCTCGACGTGGGTCGAACGAACCACGAATTCGGTCGTGTCCGGATCCGTCCATTCCGGAACCACGAGCGGCTCGGGCAGCTCCCCGTCTCGGTCTCTCAACTCTCGTCCGGCCTGGGTCGCGACCCGCCGGGTCGCCTGAGCGGTCTCGGCACGCCGCAGCGCCGACGCCGCGCTCCGCCGGGCCCTGAGCACGACCGACGCGAACGTCGCTCCGCTCAGCAGCAGGACGCCGGTCAGCGTCAGGAAGATCGCGAGGATGTCGGCGCCCACCGTCGAGAACAGGTGACCCGCGACCCAGAACTCGATCGCGCCGACGATCCCGCCCCGCGGCTTGATGGTCGCGGCCGACCAAAAATGTTGCGCCGGTTCGCGACCCGGCCCGATCCCGAGTGCGCCGGCGGCGAGCAGCAGTGTCAGCGCCGCGGTCAGGCAGATCGCTCCGGCCCGCAGCGGGCGTGCCGGCGGCCGCAGCTCGCGCGCGAGGATCAGGCCGCCGGCGATCACGAGCACGACCGGGACCGCGTAGGCGAGCTCGCCGACCAGCAGCCGGACGGCGCCGATCGAACCGTGGCCGACGGTGCCGCCCGCCCACCCGAGGTACGCGATTCCGCCGAGGAAGATTCCCAGCGCGATCAGCGCCAGCGCGGCCACGTCGACCTGGTGGGGCTCCATGTGGAGAAGCCCGCGAAGCGACGGCAGGCTCGCCACCAGCGAGCGCCTTGCCCTGGCCGGAGGCGGCTGTCTGCGGGCCGGCGCGCGCTTCTTGGCCGCCGGCTTCCGGGTCTTCCTCGAGGTTCGGGTGGCGGCCATGTCCGAACGAGTACCTTCGACGCCGCCGCCCGGGAACCTGCACGCGATCGTTGGCTTTTTGGGGTGACCCCCGTAAGAACCCTTTAAGAGGCGCTGAAGCCCGTCATCCAAGCCCGTACCATCACCGCATGGCCGACTTTGAGCGTCCCGCGCGCGTCCTCGTCGTCGAGGACGACGACGCGATCTCGCAGGTCCTGCAGCGGTCGCTGCGGATGGAGGGATACGACGTTCGCGTCGCCGGCGACGGCGTCTCCGGCCTCGACCAGGCCCACTCGTTCCTGCCGGACCTGGTGATCCTCGACCTCGGGCTGCCGAAGCTCGACGGGATCGAGGTCGCCCGGCGTCTGCGCGAGAAGGACGACGTCCCGATCCTGGTGCTGACCGCCCGCGACGCCGTCGAGTCGCGGGTCGAGGGCCTCGATGCCGGCGCCGACGACTACCTCGTCAAGCCGTTCGAGCGCCAGGAGCTGCTGGCCCGGCTGCGGGCGCTGCTGCGGCGCCGGCCGCCGCGCGGCCAGGCGACGCTGACCGTCGGTGACCTGAAGCTGAACCCGGACACCCACGAGGCGCATCGCGGCGCGCGGCTGCTGGAGCTGACCCAGCGCGAGTTCGAGCTGCTCGAGTACCTGATGCGCAACGAACGGATCGTCGTCTCGCGGCAGCGCCTGCTCGACGAGGTCTGGGGGTATGACCCGTTTTCGATGACGAACACGATCGAGGTGTTCGTTTCCAATTTGCGGCGTAAATTGGAGTCGGATGGCGAGCCTCGGCTCCTCCATACGATCCGCGGCGCGGGCTACGTTCTCCGCGTATAGGCGGCTTCCCGTCCGCTGGCGGCTGGGCGGCGGCTCGGCCGCGCTGACGTTGGTGATCCTGGCCGGCTTCGCGGTGGCAGCCGACGTCCTCATCAACCGCCAGGTCAGCAACCAGTTCGTCGCCAAGATGAACTACAAGAACACGCTGCTGCCCGACGCTGTCCAGGTCAAGGCCTACGCCGGCCAGCCGGTCGAATGCTATGGCGACCTGTACGGCTTCGCGGCGGGCGACGACGCCCAGATCCGCCTGTTCAGCCCGGCCGGAAAGCTGCTGTGCTCGCAGAACACCAGCACGACGAGCCTGGCGCCGCTCAACGAGCCGGTGGCGTTCACCCCGCCGACGCAGACAGCGACCTATGACGAGCACGGCTACCGCGTGATGGTGCAGAAGCTGTCGTGGAAGACCGGCAAGCACGACGATCACGGCTGGCTGCTCTACGCCCAACCGCGGTCCTCCACGTCCGGGCTGATCTCCGAAGTCCGACTGTCGCTCGGCCTTGGTGTCCTCGGCGGGACGTTCCTGGCGCTGCTCGCCGGGCTGTACGTCGCCCGACGGGCGATGCGTCCGATCACGGAGCTGACCGACGCCGCCCGCGAGATCGAGCGCACCCGCGACCCGACCCTGCGCGTCCCTCACCCCGAGGCCGACGACGAGATCGCCGAGCTGGCGCGAACGCTCGACGGGATGCTGGGCGCGCTTGACGCCGCCCGCTACGAGAGCGAGACCGCGCTGATCCGCCAGCGCGAGTTCGTCGCCGACGCCTCGCACGAGCTGCGTACGCCGCTGACGAGCGTCCTCGCGAACCTGGAGCTGCTGGCGGACGAGCTCGACGGCGAGCAGGCCGACTCGGCCAAGTCGGCGCTGCGCTCGACCCGACGGATGCGGCGGCTGGTCGGCGACCTGCTGCTGCTGGCGCGAGCCGACGCACAGCGCACCCGGCCGCTGGAGCCGACCGACCTGGCCGAGGTGCTCACCGACGCCGCCGGCGAGCTCGGCGCCACCGACGACAGCCACGAGATCACGATCGACGCCGAGCCCGCGACCGTCCTCGGCAGTCCCGACGACCTGCACCGGGTCGCGCTCAACCTGCTCGAGAACGCGATCAACCACACGCCGCCGGGGACGAGCATCAGCGCCCGCACCGGCGTGTTCGACGGGGTGCCGACGCTCGTGATCGAGGACGACGGCCCGGGGATCCCACCGGAGATGCGACAGCATGTGTTCGACCGGTTCGTGCGTGTCGGCGGCGACAGCGGCGGTGGTCGCCGGCGCGGGACCGGCCTCGGCCTGGCGATCGTCCGCGCGGTGGCCGACGCGCACGGCGCCACGGTCACCCTCCGCGCGCCCGACACCGGAACCGGGACGCGGTTCGAGATCGCGTTCCCGCAGGCGCCCGTCGAGGCCGCCGGCATCCAGGCCGACGGCGCAGCGCCGCAGGATCAGACCTCGACGACGACCGGCAGCACCATCGGGCGGCGGCGCAGCCGGTCGTAGACGAACGCCGCGAGGTCGTCGTGGAGCTCCTCCTGGAGCAGGTCGACCTCGCGGATCCCGTCGTCGGCGGCGCGCGCCAGCGAGCGGTCGACCTCGTCGCGAATCTCCTGGCGCAACGTCTCCGCCTGCTCGATGAACGGGACGCCGCGGAAGATCACCTCGGTCTCGGCGACGGGCGAGCCGTCGCTCTCGGAGACCGTCGCGACGACGATGAAGATCCCGTCGGCCGACAGCATCCGGCGGTCGCGCAGGGCCACGTCGGCAGGGTCGCCGATATCGACGCCGTCGACGAAGATCATCCCCGACTGGACCCGTTCGACGAACCTGGCGCCGCGCTCGTCGAGCTCGAGCGGCAGCCCGTTCTCGCCCTGGAACACGCGGTCGGGGTCGATCCCGACCGCGTCGGCGAGCTGCGCGTGCAGGTGAATCCGCTTGTGGTCGCCGTGGACGGGCATCACGTAGCGCGGCCTGACGAGGTTCAGCATCAGCTTCAGCTCCTCGGCGTACCCGTGCCCGGAGGCGTGGATCGGGGCGTCGGCGGTGGTGATCACGTCGCAGCCGATGTGGTAGAGCCGGTCGACGGTCTCGGACACGGCGCGCTCGTTGCCGGGGATCGGCGTGGCCGAGAACACGACCGTGTCGCCCGCGTGCAGCTTGATCATCCGATGGTCGTTGTGGGCCATCCGCCGCAGCGCCGACAGCGGCTCGCCCTGCGAGCCCGTCGAGATCACGACGACCTTGTGGTCGGGCCAGTCCTCTACCTCCTGGGGCTGGATCAGCAGCCCGTCGGGGACCTCGATGTGACCGAGCGAGCGGCCGATCCCGACGTTCTTGCGCATCGACCTGCCGACCAGCGCAACCTTCCGCCCGAGCTCGGCGGCCGCATCGACGACCTGCTGGACGCGATGGATGTTGGAGGCGAAGCTGGTCACCACGATCCGTCCGTCGGCCCGCGCGAACACCTCCTCGAGGTGCGGGCCGACGAGCCGCTCCGACGGCGAGAACCCGGCCCGGTCCGCGTTGGTCGAGTCGCCGCACAGCAGCAGCACCCCCTCGCGGCCGAGCTCGGCGAGCCGCTGCACGTCGGCCGGGTCTCCGTCGACCGGGGTCTGATCGAACTTGTAGTCGCCGGTCAGCAGCACGGTCCCGAGCTCGCTGCGGACGGCGACCGCGCACGAGTCCGGAATCGAGTGGGTCATGTGGATCAGCTCGACGTCGAACGGCCCGGCCGCGATCTCCTCGCCGGGCTCGACCTGCTCCAGCTCGACGTCCCGGAGCCGGTGCTCGTCGAGCTTCGACCGGGCCATCGCGATCGTCAGGCTGGCGCCGTAGACCGGCGGCGTCGCGCCGGCGGCGCCGAGCTCCCGCAGGACCCACGGCAGCGCCCCGAGATGGTCCTCGTGGCCGTGCGTGATCACGATCGCCTCGACGTCCTCGGCGCGCTCGCGCAGGTAGCTGAAGTCGGGGAGCACGAGGTCGATCCCGAGCATTTCGGTGGTCGGGAAGCGCAGGCCTGTGTCGACCACGACGATCCGCCCGTCGTACTCGACGACGGTCATGTTCTTGCCGATCTCGCCCAGCCCGCCGAGCGGCAGGACGCGGACCGCGCCGCTCACGCCTGTGCTGCTTGCAGCAGGCCGTGGCGCTCGAGCAGCGCCCGGATCACCGACAGCTCGTCCTCGTCGAGCTCGACATAGGGCAGCCGTGGCCCCCCGACTTCGACTCCGATCAAGTTCAGCCCCGCCTTCAGGCTGCACGCCGCCGGGGCGATCGCCATGTCGCTGTATACGTCGTGCAGGGATGCGTCGATCTGCCGGCGGTGCTCCGGCTCGTCGGCCATCCTCCGCATCGCGTCTCCGAACAGGTGGCTGCCGGTCAGGACCCCCCCGGGCTCGCCCAGATCCAGCACCGCGGCCAGCAGGTCGTCGTTCCCGGCGTACAGCTCGACCCCGTCGATCCTCGCGAGGTTGTCGGCATTGGCCTGCTTCAGCCCCGCCACGTGCTCGAGCTGGGCGAGCTCGGCGATCAGGTCGTTGGGCATGTCCGAACCCGTCCGCTGCGGGATGTTGTAGAGGATGATCGGCAGGTCGGTGACTGCGTCAACCTCTCTGAAGTGGCGGACTATCCCGCGCCTGCTCGGGCGGTTGTAGTACGGGTTGACCGACAGCAGCGCGTCGGGTCGCAGCGCAGTCGCCGCCTCCGTCAGCGCGACGGCGTGGCGGGTGTCGTTTGAGCCGACCCCGGCGATCACCGTCTTCCCGGGGTGACTCGCGCGGACCTCGCCGATCACGAACTCGATGAAGCCGAGGTGCTCGTTGTCGTCGAGCGTCGCGGCCTCACCGGTGGTGCCACAGACGACGACGCCGTCCGAGCCGTGCTCGAACAGGTGCTGCAGCAGCCCCGCGGCGGCCGCCTCGTCGACGCGGCCGGCCGCGTCGAACGGGGTGACCATCGCCGTGATGATCGCGCCGAGGTTCAGGGGCATCCAGCGATTATCTCAAACAGCCGGCCGCAAATCAGCGTGTCAGCCGCTTTCCATCCGACCTAGGCGGAGTTAGGGGTGACGGCCGGGCGACGGCGTCGGAACTCGATCCCGCCGGAGGCTAGGCCGATCCTCCGGCACTCGGGCGAGGTACGGATACGGACCGGCCAGAGAACCTCCAGATCGTGGCTCTTCCAGTAGCCGAAACCCATTATCGCCCCGTAGACGAGGTGACCCATGAGGCTCAAAGCGAGCGTGGTGAGCGTCAGCGGAAACAGCTCGTGCCCGCGGGGCGCGAGCAGGTCGGTCAGAACCAGCCCGCTCCACACTGGAAAGACGGCATAGGCCACCGCACAGGCGATCGTGGCTCGCCGCGACCAAACACTCGCGCCGATTGTTGCCATCAGCGCAAAGAACGCGACGGCGATGCCTCCACCGTCTCCGACATATCGCCATACATAGCCGACGAGAAAGCTCGACTTCGTGCCGGTTGCCCAGCCCCCGACGGATCCGAAGAAGTCAGCCCACCAGTGGAACAGGTAGATCGTCGGCAAGCGGCAGGCATCGTAGCCGGCGCACGCGACCAGGCCCCACAAGAACCCGGCTAGCAGAAGCCGGTCAGAGACGTGTGGTCGGCCAAGCACGAATGCCGCCGACACCACCAGCAGTGGCACCAACACGGCCAGCGATACGGTCACCAGCGACACCGAAGTGAAGACGTGCGCCGAGATCGCCAGCACCGGTATGGCCGCGACCGCGAGGTGTACCTGGAGCCGAGCGTGCCAGGCTCGCCCTGGATCGCTCTTCACTTGGGCTATCCGGAACGGCGTGAGGCTTGGTTGTCGCTGCGTCGATCGGCTTTGCGATGGGTGGCTCACGCCGGTTTGCAGACGCTTCCGGCTCACCCGCCTGGCGGCGTCGCGGTTACCGGTGACGATCGCCCAGCCGAGAACGCCAAGAATCACGGCTGCCAGAACCAGCGCTGGGATCGCGCCTACGAGGATGACTGTGCTCATCGAATTGCTCCTGTGCGGGTCAGGCCCGGGATCCGGGCGGCGTCGAGGATCGTCGACAACGTCGAGCATTCGCACAGCGGTAGATCCACGGCGATTGGTCAACAACCAGGGGCCGCTAGTACGTAATCCGCCCCGTCGATGAGTCCGCGACGACATCGGGCCGTCCGCATTCCGGGGCCCCGTGATACCCGTTCGGAGGTGGGCGTCGCCGTGTCAGGCGAACCGCCCCGCGCTCCTCGTCTGCCATCGGTCGCGCCCGCTGGATGAGTGATTCCGTGGCGAGCCACGTACAAGCAGCCAGAGGGCGGAGAGGCGAGTGACGTGGTCCTACGATGGTGCGATGGCCGTGTCCGCGCTAGTTCCTGCTCCCCGAGAAGCGCGGCGGTCTGTTCCGTAAATCAGCCGCCGAGCCGAGCCCCCGGTCGGGCGACTACATGGGTCACCGGGGCGCCGGTCATCTGCGCGACGCGATCGGGCAGGCCTCCGGACAACCACTTCGACGAGCTCAGCGGCAGCGTCGAGACGATCACCTCGTGATGGACCCCCTGGCGCCACTCGTCGCAGACGGCGTCGACCGGGTCGTGGCTGCCGACGTGGCCGGCGACCTCGAGGCCGTGCCCGCGCAGCTCCTCCAGCGCCTCCGCGAGCCGCTGCTCGGGCGGCAGGTGCTCGTCGCCGTGCGGCGTTCCCGGGACGACCAAGGTGAATTTCGTCGCCTCACGCCCGGCGAGTTCCTTGAGCACTTCGATCAACTCGGGCGCGGTGGCCGTCTGGTTGGCAACGACAAGCACGCTCCTGACCATCGCCTGGCCACGATACGCCCGGGAACGGCGGCCTGCAACGAGGGTACGCGGCCCGCACGCATAGACTCGTCTGTCGCGATGCCGACCCAGCAGGAGAAGGCCGCGCGGTTCGTCGAGCTGCACCGCGGCGCGCCGTTCGTGATCCCCAACCCGTGGGACGCCGGCTCCGCTCGCGTCCTGGAGTCGCTCGGGTTTGCCGCGCTGACCTCGACGAGCTCCGGGTTCGCGTTCACCCTCGGGCGGCTCGACGGCGCGGTCACCCTCGCGGAGCTATGCGGTCACGTCGGTGCGATCAGCGCCGCCACGCGCGTCCCGTTCGCCGTCGATATCGAGAACGGGTACGGCCCCGCGCCCGCCGATGCGGCGGAGGCGGTAACCCTCGTCGCCGAGGCGGGTGCCGTCGGCGGGTCGATCGAGGACTGGGACCCGGCGGGCCGGCTCTACACGCTGGAGGAGGCGACCGCCCGCGTCGAGGCCGCGAGCATGGCCTCCGCCGCGCTCGGCTTCCCGTTCGTGCTCGTCGCGCGCGCCGAGAACCACATCCGCGGCAACCCCGACCTCGACGACACGATCGCCCGCCTGCGCGCCTTCGAACGGGCCGGCGCCGACGTCCTCTACGCGCCGGGTCTCGCGACGACCGCCGAGATCCGGGCCGTCTGCCAGGCGGTCAGCCGCCCGGTCAACGTCCTCGCCTGGCCCGGACTGAGCGTCGCTGACATCTTCGCCGCCGGCGCCCAACGCGTCAGCGTCGGTGGCGCTCTGGCCTGGACCGGGATCGAGGCCGCCGCCCAGGCCGCCGAGCGGATCCGCGACGGCGGCGATCTCTCCGGCCTCGGTTCCTCGCGCCGCATCCGCGGCTGGCTGGCCGACTGACGCCCGCGCTACCGGTGATCTCCGGATCCGCCGCGACTTGCATTCGCCGGTATGATGCAGTGCATGGTACCCGGCGGTGACGCCAAGTTGTTGGCCCAACTGCGGCGAGGGTCGATTCAGTACTGCGTGCTGGCGCTGCTCCGCGGTGGGGATCGCTACGGGTTTGAGCTGACCCGCGCCCTGGCGGAAGCGGATGGTCTGGTCACCAGCGAAGGAACCGTGTACCCGCTGCTCGCGCGCCTGCGCCAGGACGGCCTGGTCGAGACCAGCTGGCAGGAGTCATCTCAGGGACCCCCGCGCCGCTACTACCGGCTGACGCCGGACGGCGATCGGGCACTGGATGCGTTCATCGCCCAGTGGCGGCGGTTCCGGGATGCGATCGACGGACTGTTGGATGAGGAGAGCACAAATGGAAGATCCGGTCGCGGACGCGATTCTGAGTCGGTATTTCCGCAGGCTTGAGCAGGCGCTGAGTGAGCTGCCCGCCGATCGGCGGGCCCAGATCGTCGAGGACCTCCGCGCCCATGTGGAGGAGTCTCTGGCGGCCGAGCCGGAGCGATCGGACGCGACCGTGCTGGCGATCCTCGACCGCCTCGGGGATCCCGATGAGATTGCGCAGGAGGCACTCGCCGACGAGGCCGCGGCCGGGGCGGACGGAGGGCTCACAAAGGGCACGGGGGCGCCGGCCCCGCTGCCACGAGCCGGGGTTGTCCGGCGGAGGTTGGGGGTCGCGGCTGCGGCGCTTGTCGCGGCCCTGGCGGTCGTCGTTGTCGCGCTGAGCCTGACCGGCGGCACATCCTCGGCGGGTCCGCGGACGGCGACGACACGGGTGGACGCCGCCGCGCGGTTGCTCGTGTCGCAGTTGACCACCACGACCGCGGGCTCACCGTCTGCGAGTGTCGGTGCTGACGGTCCGGCGATCTGTGCGCCGACGACCGATGCGGCGAGCTCGGGTGGTTCGCCGGCGGCGCTCGAGGCGAAGGGAACGCAGGTCGCGTCGGGAACGGTCGAGGGTCAGGATTGGAGCCTGTGGGCGGCCAAGGGGCAGAGCGGCGCGTCGGCGCTGGAGGACGGTGGGGTCGTGTTCGCCGGGCACGAGTACGGGTTGTGCCCGGGTTATCCGAATCCGTCGGAGACGGAGATGATCGACACCGGCCAGGACGCTGTGGTCTACGGGGTCGTGGACTACCCGGGGCTGGCGAAGGTCCAGGTCAGCACCGGTCAGATCAACAGCTTCGCGGTCGGGAAGGTGCTCCCGTCCCCGCAGGTGCAGGTCGTCGACGGCGTCTCGTTCTACATCGGCACGCTGCCGCAGCCGGCCTGCAGCTATCACTACTTCGAGATCAACACGACCTCGCCGACGGCCTCGGCCCAGCACAACATCGGCTTCGGCGGGGACGGCGCCGGCCAGGGCTACCAGATCACCAACAACGCCGGCAACGACGGCGCCTGCGTGACCGGCAAGCTCGACCCGCTCAGCTACAGCGAGGGGGTCTGGCAGCTCCCGCCCGGACAGTTCAACGCTGGCAACGGCGGCGGCGGACGCCCAGGACCGCCGACCCTGACAAACGGGTGGTTGCCGTCGGAGGATGTGAGCGGTGGCGGTGGGGTCGACGCGTTCCGCTGCAGTCCGCAGACCGTGACCGGGTCCGAGTCGACCGCCTCGCTGGAGGCCGGTGCGACCCAGGTCGGGTCGGGCAGCATCGGTGGGCACAGCTGGTCGGTCTGGTCCAAGAACGGCGTGCAGGGCGGGCCCGGTCTGGAGGAGGGCGGTGTGATCATCGATGGCGTCGCGCATGGACTCTGCGCGGGTTTCCCCAACCCGGCCGAAATGGAGTTGCTGGAGCCCTCAGGCGGTGGCGATGCGATCGCCTACGGCGTGGTCGGCTACCAGGGAGCGGCGAAGGTCGACATCTACACGAGCGCGGCCGGTACCTTCGACGCCGGCAAGCTGGTTGGTTCGACGACGTCGCAGGTCGTGGGCGGCGTCGGCTTCTTCATCACACCCCTGTCCGAGTCGGGCTGCGACCTCTCGGCGCTGGAGCTGAACACCGCCTCGGCCGACTATGCCACCGAACACAACCTCGGCTTCGCCACCGGCCACTGCTCTGCCGGGCAGCTCGTCCCGATCAACGCCAGCCAGGGCGTCTGGCAGCTGCCGACGAGCCAGTTCCCGAACAAGTTCGGGTCCACCAACGCCGGCGAGACACCCGCCCAGTTGGCGCGCACTGGCTTGCCGGGTCGTCGGTTGTCGCGCACCGGTCCGGGCTTCTCCAGTTGCTCCCCGATGACCGACGCCGCCACCTCGGGCCAGGCCACGACCAGCATTGCCGGCGCCAGCCAGGTCGCGTCCGGCACGATCGACGGCCACAGCTGGACGCTGTGGTCCAAGCACGGTGAGACGGGGTCCGCCGCACTCGAGGACGCCGGCGTGATCCTCGACGGCCACGCCTACGGCCTATGCCCCGGGTTCCCCAACCCCGCCGAGCTGGAGCTCGTGGACCCAGCAGGCGGCGGCAACGGCATCGTGATCGGCGTCAGCGGCTACGACGGCGGCGCCACCGCCCAGGTGTACGCAGGGACGCCCAACACGTTCAACACCGGCACGCTGCTGTACGCGGGCCACACCATCTCGGCGAACGGCACCGGCTTCTTCATCGGCCAGCTGCCCAAGTCGGCGTGCGACTACAACTCGCTGGAGCTGAACGTCAAGGCCTCGTCCACCGGCTCCCAGCACAACCTCGAGTTCGGCTCCTGCAGCCCCGGCAAGCTCGTCGCGATCACGGGCAGCATGGGCGCGTGGGGCGGGACGGGGTAGGTCGATGGCGATCTAGTTCGCGATACGGAAGTAGATCGCCATCGAGCGTCGAGTAGCGCTCCGGATAGCCTGGCGAGGGCGATGGCCGCGAGGATCCGAGATTGGAACCAGGCGCGTGAGCTGAACCGCGCCTACTGGAACTGCCTGGCGGAGGTCCACGGGCAGGACACCTACTACGACACCGAAGCTCTGCTTGCCGGGGCCGACACGCTCACGATCGAGGAAGCCGATCTCGTCCGGGCCGCGGTCGGCGACGTGGCCGGTCTGGACGTGCTGCATGTCCAGTGCCACATCGGCTTCGACACGATCTCGCTCGCGCGGCGGGGTGCGAACATCACCGGCGCGGACTTCTCGAGTGCGTCGCTGCGCAAGGCGCGAGCGCTGGCCGAGCAATGCGGCGTCGCGGTTGAGTGGGTCGAGGCGGACTCGACCGCGCTGCCCGCCGAGCTGACCGGCCGGTTCGACCTCGCCTACGCGACCGCGGGAGTCATCTGCTGGATCGAGGACATGACCGAGTGGATGCGGTCGGTGCACTCGACGCTGCGGCCTGGGGGTCGGCTGGTCCTGCTCGACTTTCACCCGCTGAGCATGATGATGGACGGGACGGAGCCGCTGGCGTTCGACATGCCCTACGCCAACGATGCCGGGCACTTGTTCGACGGAGCCGGCGCGTACGCGGTTCCCGATGCCGAGCTTGCCCACCAGGAGAGCGTTCAGTACGCGCACTCGCTCGGGGAGGTCGTGACCGCCGCGGCCACGGCCGGCCTCGTGGTGGACGAGCTTATCGAGCGCTTCGATGTCTCAGCGCGCTTCCATCGGGGCGTGGCAACTCTCGACTCGGACGGGCGCTGGAGGCTCCGCGTCGGCGGACAGCAGCTGCCGCTCGTGTTTGGCCTGCGGGCGACTCGCCCCGCAGGCCAAATCAGAGCAGGTGCTCGAGTCCGACCACCGGAGAGCGGTCCAGGGTCGCCACCCTCCTGACCGCCAGCAGCACCCCCGGCATGAACGACTCCCGATCGATCGAGTCGTGACGGATCGTCAACGTCTGCCCGAGGTCGCCGAAGATCACCTCCTGATGGGCGACGAGCCCCGGCAGCCTGACCGAGTGGATCGGCGGCTCTGGATGATCGGGCGCGGCCTCGTGCATCAACCGCGCGGTCAGGGCCGCGGTCCCGCTCGGCGCGTCGACCTTGCGGTCGTGGTGCAGCTCGATGATCTCGGCCGACCGCATGTGCCGCGCCGCCTCGGCGGCGAACTTCATCATCAGGACCGCGCCGATCGCGAAGTTCGGCGAGATGAAGACGTTGGCTCCAACCAGGCCGTCCAGCTCTCTCGGGTCAAACCCGGTCGTCCCGACCACCACATGCACGCCGGCGGCGACGGCCGTGCGGATGTTGTCGAGCGCCGACTGCGGGACCGAGAAGTCGACCAGCACGTCGGGGTGCGATGACGTGAGCGCCTCGGCCACGCTGACCCCGATCGCGGGGTCCGCGCGAGCCACCAGCTGCATGTCCTCGGCGCCCTCGACGGCGGCGCAGACCGTCTGTCCCATCCTGCCGGCGGCGCCGCTGACGGCGACCCGGATCATGCCGGTTGGCCGACGGCAAGGCCAGCCACGGCCTCTTCGAAACGCGACTCGTCGGGGCCGATGCCGGCGACCGACAGCCGCTCCGGGTCCCACAGCTCGGCAGCGAGGCCCTCGAGGTCTCCGATCGTGACGGCGTCGATCGCGGCGACCACCTCGTCGAGCCCGAGCAGCGGCGCGCCGGCCAGCAGCTCCGAGCCGAGCCGGTTCATCCGTGCTCCGGTCGACTCGAGCCCGAGCATCACCCGGCCCTTCAGGTTCTCCTTGGCCCGTTCGAGCTCCTCTTCGGTCGCCGGCCGCTCGCGCATCCGGGCGATCTCGGCGCAGACGATCCGCATCGCCTCGCCGAGGTTGTCGACCCGGGTGCCGACGTACAGCCCGACCTGCCCGGAATCCTGGAAGGCGCTGGTGAACGAGTAGACCGAGTAGGCGAGCCCGGCCCGCTCGCGAACCGCCTGGAACAGCCGCGACGACGAGGTGCCGCCGAAGATCGTGTCGAGCACCCGCAGCGCGAACCGGCGGTCGTCGTGGCGGGACAGCCCGGGGCCGCCGACGCAGACGTGGAACTGCTCGGTGTCCTTGCGCTCGAACCGGCGGACCCCTGCCGCCGCCGACGGCGGCGTCTGGGCCGGGGCCGCCTCGGCGCCGGCGGGGCCGCCGGCGCCGTCGAGACGCTCGGCGGCGAGCGCCACGACGGCGTCGTGGTCGAGCGCGCCGGCCGCGGCGATCACGATGTTGCGGGGGACGTAGCGGGAGCCGTGGAAGCGGGCGATCTCGTCCGGCGGAGTCTGCGCGATCACCGGCGCCCGCCCGATGATCGCGCGTCCCAGCGGATGCCCTTCGAAGACCGCCTCCCCGAAGACGTCGAACACCTTCTCCTGCGGATCGTCCTCGTACATCGCGATCTCTTCGAGGATCACGGCGCGCTCGGCGTCGATCTCCCGCAGCGCTGGCCGGAAGACCATGTCGGTCATCACGTCGAACGCGTCGGGCAGGTGCTCGTCGATCACCCGCGCGTACACCGACGTCGACTCCTTGCCGGTGCCGGCGTTCAGCTCGGCGCCCATTCCGTCGAAGATCTGGTCGATCTGCAGCGAGCTGTACTTCGCGCTGCCCTTGAACAGCAGATGCTCGAGCAGATGCGAGAGCCCGGCCTCGGCATCCGACTCATCCCGCGAGCCGGCGCCGATCCAGAACCCGACCGAGACGGATCGGACGGAGGGCATCGCCTCCGTCACGATCCGCAGGCCCGAATCGAGCGTCGTCAGTCGGTGCTCGAGTGTCACGGACCCCGACGCCAACCGGCAGCGAGTGACCGCTACAGCCGCTCGCGGTCGGGGTCGATGTCGCGGACTCGCCCGCGCTCCCCGTCGCCGTTGCGAGGCCTGCTGCGGTCACGGTCACGGTCACGGCCGCGACCACCGCGGTCTCCACGGTCTCCGCGATCGCGATCGCCCCGGTCGCGCCGGGGCGCGCCGCTGTCGCTGCTCTGGAGGCTGGCGAGCTCGTCCGCCGACTTGCCGGCGATCTCCGGATCGTCGGCGAGCCGCAACCCGATCCGGCCGCGCTCGCGGTCGACCTCGACGACCCGGACCGTCAACTCGTCGCCCTTGTTGAGCACCTCCTCGACGGTCGCGATCCGGCGGCCCGGCGCGACGTTGGAGATGTGCAGGAGCCCGTCGGTGCCCTTCGCCAGCTCGATGAAGGCGCCGAAGGTCGTCGTCTTGACCACCTTGCCGGTGAACTCGTCGCCGATCTCGACCTCCTTGGTCATCGACCGGATCCGGTCGACGAGCGCATCGCCGAGCTCGCCGTTGGCCGCGTAGACGAGCACCTGGCCTTCGTCGTTGACGTCGATCTGGGACTCGAACTCCTCCTGCAGGGCGCGGATCGTCTCGCCGCCCTTGCCGATCAGCAGGCCGATCTTCTCGGGGTCGATCTTGATCGTCGAGATCCGTGGCGCGAACTTCGACAGCTCCACCCGCGGGTGCTCGATCACCTCCTGCATCCGCCCGAGGATGAAGTGACGGGCGACCTTCGCCTGCGACAGCGCGTCGCGCATGATCTCGAACGTGACGCCCGTGATCTTGATGTCCATCTGCAGGGCGGTGATCCCGCGCTCGGTCCCGGCGACCTTGAAGTCCATGTCGCCGAGGTGGTCCTCGACCCCCGCGATGTCGGTCAGGATGATGTAGTCCTCACCCTCCTTGATCAGGCCCATCGCGATCCCCGCGACCGGGGCCTTGAGCGGGACGCCGGCGTCCATCAGGCTCAGCGACGACCCGCACACGCTCGCCATCGAGCTGGAGCCGTTCGACTCGAGGATGTCCGACACCACCCGGATCGTGTAGGGGAACTCCTCCTGGGTCGGGATCATCGGGACCAGCGCCCGCTCGGCGAGCGCGCCGTGGCCGATGTCGCGCCGCTTGGGCCCGCCGAGCCGGCCGGTCTCGCCGACGCTGAACGGCGGGAAGTTGTAGTGGTGGAAGTAGCGCTTGGCGGTCTCCAGCCCGAGCGTGTCGAGCCGCATCTCCTCACGCGTGGTGCCGAGCGCGACGACGCTCAGCGCCTGCGTCTGGCCACGCGTGAACAGCGCCGAGCCGTGCGTCCGCGGGGTCACGCCGACTTCGATCGAGATCGGCCGGATCTCGTCGGATGTACGACCGTCCGGGCGCTTCTTCTGGACCGCGATCCGCTCCCGGATCAGCGTCTTCTCGAGCTTGTCGAAGGCCCGCTGGGCGTTGCCGCGGTACTCGGCGAAGGTCTCGGCCTCGGGGTCGCCGGAGTAATGGGCCAGGACCTGCTCCTCGACCTCCTTGGTCGCGTCCTGGCGGGCGAGCTTGTCCTCGACCTGGGTGGCGGCCTCAAGCGCGGCCCCGTGCGAGGACCTGATCTGCTCGTACAGATCCGTGCTCACCTGCGGGACGTCGACCTCGACCTTGTCCTTGCCGGCGCGCTCGCGAAGCTCGTCCTGCGCGGCGCACAGCTTCCTGATCGCGTCGTGGGCGATATCGAGCGCGTCGAGGATCTCCGCCTCGGGGATCTCGTTGGCGCCGGCCTCGACCATCAGGATTCCCTCGCTGGTTCCGGCGACGATCAGGTCGAGATCGGTGTTCTCGATCAGGTCCTCCTCGTCGGGGTTGACGACGAAGTTGCCGTCGACCTTGCCGATCCGGACCGCGCCGACCGCGGTCGGGACTGGGATACTCGAGATCATCAGCGCCGCCGATGCCCCGTTCATCGCGAGGATGTCGTACGGGTTGACGTGGTCGACCGACAGCGGCATCGCGACCAGCTGGGTGTCGTAGCGCCAGCCCTTGGGAAACAGCGGCCGGATCGGGCGGTCGATCATCCGCGCCGCGAGCGTCGCCTTCTCGCCCGCGCGTCCCTCGCGCTTGAAGAATGAGCCGGGGATCTTCCCGGCCGCGTACATCCGCTCCTCGACGTCCACCGTCAGGGGCAGGAAATCGGCGTCGCGGAGCGCGCCCATCGTGGCGGTGCAGAGCACCATCGTGTCGCCCGCTTGGACGACAACTGCGCCGGAGGCCTGCTTGGCCAGCTTGCCCGTCTCGAACGAGATCTCCTTCCCGGAGATCTCGACGGTTACGCGCGTAACGGCGTCAGACATATTCAGTTCCCTTCTGCTCCGCCCTTCGGTCGGCGGAGTCCCTTCGTTTCTTTCGTCTTGTTCCGAACCGGGCTGATGCTAGCGGCTCCCCTGAGTTACCGGCCCCCCAGGCCGAATTGTTAAGAAAACGGACCTGGCGGTCCGGTTCGGCTCAGAGCGTGATACCTTAACCGGACTGGCCGGTCCAGTTGGCCGGCCGGGCCCTCTAAATCGCCTCTCATCTCTCAACCCTGACCACGGGGAGGTCCCTTCTTGCGCTCTGATGCCATCACGTCCAATCGCTGGCTGATCCTCGTGATCGCCTGCCTGGCGCAGTTCATGGTCGTGCTCGACAACACGATCGTCAACGTCGCGCTGCCCTCGGTGCAGCACGGCCTGCATTTCTCCACCGCCAACCTGCAGTGGGTCGTCAACGCGTACACGCTGATCTTCGGCGGCTTCCTGATGCTCGGCGGCCGCGCGGCCGACCTGCTCGGACGCAGGCGATTGTTCGTCGCCGGCATCATCCTGTTCGCCGGCGCCTCGCTGCTGAACGGGCTCGCGCAATCCTCGACGATGCTGATCCTCGGCCGCGGGCTGCAGGGCCTCGGCGGCGCGCTCGTCTCACCGGCGGCTCTGTCGATCATCATCACCACGTTCCAGGACACCGGCGAGCGCACGCGGGCGCTCGGCGTGTGGAGCGCGATCGCCGCTGGTGGCGCCGCCTTCGGACTGCTGCTCGGCGGCATCCTCACGACCGCGGTGTCGTGGCGCTGGAACTTCTTCGTGAACGTGCCGGTCGGGATCGCGTCGGTGATGCTGGCACTGCGCTACATCCCCGAGTCGCGCGCCGACCTCGGCCACCGGCGTTTCGACGCGCTCGGCGCGACGGTCGTCACCACCGGTCTGCTGACGCTCGTGTTCGGGATCGTCAAGGCGCAGACGTGGGGCTGGGGCTCGGGCAAGACGCTCGCGGTCCTCGGCGGCGGCGCGCTGCTGCTGGCTGCGTTCCTCGCGATCGAGGCGCGCACCAAGGCTCCGCTGGTGAAGCTGTCGATCTTCCGGGTTCGCTCGATCGCGACCGCCAACACGGTGATGCTGCTGGTCGCCTCGGCGATGTTCGGGATGTTCTTCTTCGTTTCGCTGTACGTCCAGGAGATCCTCGGCTACAGCCCGCTGAAGGCGGGCCTGGCGTTCCTGCCGGCATCGGTGGGGATCATCATCGGCGCCGGCATCGCGCAGGCGGCGATCGGCCGCGTCGGCGTCCGCGCCGTCGGAGTCGTCGGGCTCGCGCTCGCCACCGCCGGGATGTTCATCCTGGCCCAGGTGCCGGTCCACGGCTCCTACGTGTCGGACCTGCTGGTCGGTCTGATGCCGCTGTCAATCGGGCTCGGGCTGACGTTCGTGCCCCTGACGCTGCTCGGCACCTCGGGTGTCAGCAACGACGATGCCGGCCTCGCCTCCGGCCTGTTCAACAGCGCCCAACAGGTCGGCGGCTCACTCGGACTGGCGATCCTCGCGACCCTGGCCGCGGATCACACCGCGAGCCTGATCCGCAACGGGGCAGTCAGCCACACGGCGCAGATCGCAGCCCGCGTGTCCGGCTACCACGTCGCGTTCACCGCGGCGGCGCTGATGATGGGCGCGGGCTCGCTCCTGCTGCTGGCGCTGCTCCGGCGTCGTCATCTGGCCGACGTACAGGTCGGCGCGCCAGTGCCGGCGGCCGTCTGAGGGTACGGGCGGTGCGCGCCCCCAGGGGTGACTGTGGCGGCCACGTGGCCGCCACAGGCGGGCCCCCAGGCCAATCTCCCCCCGGCGCGCACCGCCGAAAGGTACGCAGACGTGACAAATCGAACTACGCTTCTAGATAGATATGGCAGTCGAGAGCGACACAGGCAGTGACGGCGCGACACGCCACCAGCGCGCGGACGCCGCCCGCAACCGGGCGCGGCTGCTGGAGGCCGCGACCGAGGTGTTCCGCGAACGCGGCGTCGAGGTCGGCGTCGGCGAGATCGCCGACCGTGCCGGCGTCGGCCGGGCGACGCTGTTTCGCAACTTCCCGACCAAGCGGGACCTGATCGTCGCCGTCGTTGCCCAGCGGATCGACGAGGCGATCGCGGCCGGCCGGGCGCTGCTCGCGAGCGACACCGACCAGGAGTTGGTGTTCCCGTTCGTCAGCGAGATGATCGGCATCCAGGAAGCCGACCGCAGCGTGTTCGAAGTGGTCGGCTCGGAGGAGTTGCTCCAGCTTGACGAGATGCGTGCGGCCCACGACGGCCTGATCGAGGTGATCGACGAGATGATCGTCCACGACCAGCGGCTCGGGCTGGTGCGCGAGGGGATCGGCGCGATGGACGTGCTGATGCTCGTCAAGGGCGCCTGCGTGGTCTCGGCCACGCTCGCCGAGTTCGGGCCACAGTCGCTGGACCGGCACCTGTCGCTCGTCCGGGTGGCGATCAACGCGCCCGGGCGCGAGTACGAGCTGCGGGGACGGACGCCGGCCTGGCCGACCCCGAGCACCTGAACAGCGCCGGCTAACTGAGCTCGTCGAGCAACGCGGCGAGCGCGTCGCCCTGGTGGGCCATATCCTCGAGGAACACCGTCGGCGTCGTCACCACCCCCGCTCGCACCCCCGACCGGAAGTCGCCGCGGATCCGCTCGAGCACCCCGTCGCTGCGCCGGTCGGCCTCGAAGCGGTCCAGCTCGAGCCCGAGGCGAGAGGCGCGCTCCCACAGATGCGGGTCCTCGAGCCTCGCCTGATCGCCGAGCAGCGAGTCGTGCATCTCCCAGAACCGGCCCTGCAGCCCCGCCGCCTCGGCCGCGCAGGCCGCGGCCCAGGCGCGCGGGTGCGATGAGCGGACCGGGAAGTGGCGCACCGCCAGGCGCGCCTTGCCAGCGGCGACGATCACCGCCAGCCGGACATGCAGCACCGCGCAATACGGGCACTCGAGGTCGACGTACTCGATCAGCAGCGGCGCCCCGTCGCGGCCGCGGACGTGGTCCTCGGCCGTCAGCGGCGGCGGCGGAGCCGACCCGAGCCCGTCGTCGCTCACGGCGCCGTCAGGCGTCGAGGGCGTCGAAGATCAGGTTCGCGCCGGGGAGGTCGCCCGGCGAGTCGGCCTGATAGCTCCACCTCACGACCGCGTCCGGCCCGGTCACGACCAGCGCCCGCTGCGGAAACCCGCCGGGGTGGTAGACGCCGAACGCACGGCACGCCGCCCCCTTGGGCTCGAAGTCCGACAGCTGCTCGATCGAGACGCCGAGCTTGTCCTTGAACGCCCGCTGCGACCAGACCGAGTCGCAGGACACTCCGTAGAGGACCGCGTCCCGCTGCGCGAACTCGTCGGCGAGGTCGTTGTACAGGCTCAGCTGGTCGGTGCAGACGGGGCTGAACGCGAACGGGTAGAACACGAGCACGGTCGTCGTGCCCGCCAGATCCTCCTGCGTGAAGACCCGGTCCTGATCGCCTTTGAGCGTGAACGCCGGAGCCGGCTCGCCCGCGGCGATCGGGGTCACTTGCGCAGGCCGAGCTCGCGGACCAGCGCGCGGTAGCGCTCGAGGTCGGTGCGCTGCAGGTAATTGAGGAAGCGGCGGCGGCGGCCGACCAGCATCAGCAACCCGCGCCGCGAATGGTGGTCCTTCTTGTGGGTGCGCAGGTGCTCGGTGAGCTCGTTGATTCGCTCGGTCAGCATCGCCACCTGGACCTCGGTCTTACCCGTGTCCTGCGGGGAATCGCCGAACTTCTCGATCAGCTCGGCCTTCTTGTCCTGAGTCAGAGTCATGTGACGTCCGAGGCTAGCAGAGCCCTGGCCTGCTGCACGTCGGCCCGCATCCGTGCGACGAGCTCGTCGGCGCTGTCGAACCGAAGCTGTCCGCGCAGCCGCGCGACGAACTCGATCGTCAGCGGCTGCCCGTACAGGTCCCCCTCGAAATCGAGCAGGTAGGCCTCGACCACCAGCGCCAGATCCGTGCCAAAGGTCGGTCGCACGCCGATGCTGACGGCGGCCAGGTGGTCGCCGGCGCGGCACGCGTAGACGCCGTCCCCGGGGCAGACGTACTCGGGATCGGGGGCGATGTTGGCGGTCGGGAACCCGAGCGTGCGCCCGACTCGCGCACCCTGCACAACCTCGCCCCGCATCCGGAACGGGGCGCCGAGCAGCCTTGCCGCCGCCTCCACCTGACCGTCGGCGATCAGCGCCCGGATCCGTCTCGAGGAGACGATCTCGCCGTCGACCTCGACCAGCGGCACGACCCGGGTTTCGAACCGGGGGTCGGCGGCGAGCAGCGCCGCGTCTCCGGTCGCATGGTGCCCGAAGCGGAAGTTCTCGCCGACCGACACGCGCGTCGCCCCCAGCCGCCCGACCAGCACGGCGTCGATGAATTCCTCCGGGCTCTGTTGCGCGAAGCCCTCGTCGAACGGGATCACGACCGTCTCCTCGACGCCGAGCTCGGCGACGAGCTCGGCCTTGACCTCGAGACTGGTCAGCAGCTTCGGTCCGCCGCCGCTCCTGACCACGGTGGCGGGGTGCGGCTCGAACGTCAGGACGGTGTCGCTGCCGCGAATCACCTCGCGATGGCCGACGTGGACGCCGTCGAATTCGCCGAGCGCGATCCGCCGCGGTCGCGGGGTGGCCTCGGCTAGATGGGTCACCTGCATCGCGCCGGAAGCGTAGTCAGCCGCGCAGCCCGACGACGGTCCGCAGCGCCTGCCCGCCTTCATCGAACTCTGCCAGCGCGATCAGCCCATGCTCGTCGCGCACTCTCATGGTGCCGAGGTGGGTTGGGGGTGGGTGGGTGGGCCCCAAATCCGGCACCGTGACCCCGCGTATTGGCGCTCCGTGGGCGGCCCGCCGAGCCTGCTCGCCCGACAGCGTCACCGCCGGCAGGAACGCCAGCGCCCGGTCGAGCTCGACCAACTCGTCGGGATCGGCGTCGGCGACGTCGAAATCACCGATCCGGGTCCGTCGCAGGGCCGTGCAGTAGGCGTCCCCGAGGTCGGCGATCAGCGAGCGCACGTAGGTGCCCGACGAACACTCGATCACGAACCGCCGCTCGGCTCCGTCGCGGCCGACCTCGTCGAAGCGGTAGACGGTGACCTCGCGCTCCGGGAGCTCGACCTGCTCGCCGGCGCGAGCCAGCGCGTAGGCCCGGCGACCGCCCACCTTGACGGCCGAGAACGCCGGCGGTCGCTGGCGGAGCCGGCCCGTGGGGAGCTGCAGGTCGCCGTCGGGAACGCTGCCGGTCTCGACGATCTCCCCCTCCGGGTCGCCGGTCGAGGAGACGGCGCCGAACCGCGCGACGACCTCGTAGCGCTTCGGCAGCTCCATCAGGAAGCGCTGCACCCGGGTCGCCCGGCCGATCAGCACCAGCAACAGCCCGGTCGCGAACGGGTCCAGGGTGCCGGCGTGGCCGACCTTGACCCCGCGGCCGAGCCGGCGCCGCGTCTGCGCGACGACGTCGTGCGAGGTCACCCCCGCCGGCTTGTCGCACAGCAGCACGCCGTCGCCGCCGGGCGCGTCGCTCACGCCGCGTCTTGGGCCAGCTGCCGCGCGAGCTGCTCGCGCAGGAACGTCACCAGCTCCTCCCACGGCAGCGTGGTGGTGAAACCGGCGGCGCTCCGGTGGCCGCCGCCGCCCTGCGCCCGCGCGATCGCGGAGACGTCGACCCGCGTGTCGCTGGCGCGCAGCGACACCTTCCGCAGCCGGGCGCCGCCGTCGGTTTCGGCCGCCTCACCGGCGGCCGCCAGCCGATCGCGGACGAGCGCCGCCATCGCCGTGCCGCGGACGGCCCGCAGGTGGTCGACGACGCCCTCGCTATAGCTCTCCTCGGCGCCCGCCTCGTCGTAGTCCTGGGCGCTCAGCTGCGTGATCGTCAGCGTGCCGTCGTCGAAGCGCTCGACGCGCGCCAGGCCGCGGGCCAGCAGCGCCAACCGCCCGAACGGCACACCCTCGTAGACCCGCTGGTAGATGTTGTGCACGTCGACGCCCGCAACGATCAAGTCGGCCGCCATCACGTGGGCACGAGGGCCGGTGTTCTCGTACATGAAGCAGCCGGTGTCGGTGATCACGCCGACGTACAGCGCCTCGGCGATCGACAGCGTCAGTAGGGGTGACTGTGGCGGCCACGTGGCCGCCACAGGCGGGCCCCCAGGGGGTGTCCCTGCCTCTAGGTCATGCATCAGGTCCCAGACCATCTCGGCGGTGCAGGACGCGCCCGCGTCGACGTGATTGACGTCGGCGAAGCGGGTGTTGTCGTGGTGATGGTCGATGTTGATGGTCGGCCCCGAACCGTGGTACAGCACCTCGGCAGCGGGGTTGCGCTCGACGTTGCCGCAGTCGAGGAACACCACCGTGCGCTCGTCGAGGTCGCCGGGCGCCTCGGTCACGAGCCCGTCGAGCGGCAGGAACCGGTACTCGTATGGGAGCGGGAAGTCGCCCGGGGAGATGAACATCACCGAGTCCTTGCCGAGCGCCGTCAGCAGCTGCTGGGCGGCGACCAGCGACCCCAGCGCGTCGCCGTCGGGGCCCTCGTGCGTGACCACGATCAGCTTGGCCGCGCCGCGCAGCATCTCCAGGGCCAGCTCCCGGTCCGAGGCCACCCGGGGGTCGAGGCGGCTAGTGGTCATCCTCGCCCTCGGCCAGCAGCTGGGTGATCCGCATCCCACGATCGATCGACTCGTCGTAGTCGAACGTCAATGTCGGCGTGTGCTTGAGCCGGAGCTCACTGGCCAGCCGCGACTGCAGATAGCCGTGGGCGGACCGCAGGCCCTCGAGGCTGTCGGCCCGTTGGGCCTCGTCGCCAAGCACGCTGACGGACACGCGCGCGTGTCTGAGGTCAGGGCTGGTCTTGACTCCCGTCACTGTCACGAAACCCACCCGGGGATCCTGCAGTTCGCTGGCGATCGCTGCGCTGAGCACGGCCCTGACGGCCTCGTCGACGCGGCGCATCCTGGGTCCGGCCATCCTATCCGCCGCCCATCGACGATGTGAGGTCTGAGACGGAGGCGACGATCCGGCGGACGCCGACGCCGTCGGGACACCTGGCGTGCAGCCAGCCCTCGACGTGATCTGCCGACTGGCCGAGCCGGGGCAGCGAGCCGCTCGTCAGTGTCGCGACCAGGGTCGAGCGCTGCCACAGATCCTGATGGGCCGTCTCCGCGACGGCTGCGCCAAAGCGGCCGTGCAGCTGTGACTTGATCGATTGCAGGTCCTTGCGCTTGGACTTCAAACTGCCGGCGTCCGGGAAATGCAGGTCGATCACCAGCACCGCGACATAGCCGCTGTCCTCGGCCATCGCCGGGGACGGGCTAGGCGAGCTCGCGCTCGACCTGGCGGGTCGCGTACGCCTCGAGCTGGTCGCCTTCCTTGATGTCGGCGAAGTCCTTCAGCACGACGCCGCAATCGAACCCCGCCGCGACCTCGCGAACGTCGTCGTTGAATCTGCGCAGCGAGGCGATCTCCCCTTCGTAGACGACGGTCCCGTCGCGGACGAGCCGGACCTTCGAGCCCCGCGTCAGCTTGCCCTCGAGCACGTGCGACCCGGCGATCGTGCCGACCCTGGAGGCGCGGAACAGCTGGCGCACCTCGGCGCTGCCGACCGCCTCCTCGACCTCCTCGGGGGCGAGCATGCCCTGCATCGCCTGGCGCAGCTCGTCGATCGCCCGGTAGATCACTGAGTAGGCGCGGATCTCGACGCCCTCGCGCTCGGCCGCGGCCCGAGCGTCCCCGACCGGGCGGACGTTGAACGCCAGGATGATCGCGTCGGAGGCAGCCGCCAGCATCACGTCGGACTCGGTCACGGCGCCGACGGCGCGGCGGATCACGTTGACCGACACCTCGTCCTGCGGCAGCTTCGCGATCTCGTCCTCGATCGCCTCGAGCGACCCGGCGACGTCGGACTTCAGGACCAGGTTGAGCTCCTGCAGGTCGGAGCCGAAGATATTCTCCAGCGACACCCGCTTGCCGCCCTGGCGGGCCAGCGACTCGGTCTTCAGCCTGTTGGCGCGCTCGCCCGCGAGCTGGCGCGCCCGGCGCTCGTGCTCGACCACGCGGACCCGCTCGCCGGCCTCGGGAACGCCGTCGAAACCGAGCACCTCGACCGGCTCGCCGGGCAGCGCCTGGCCGACGCGGTTGCCCATGAAGTCGTACATCGCCCGCACGCGGCCCCAGTTGGCGCCGGCGACGAGCGCGTCGCCGACCTCCAGGCTGCCGCGCATGATCAGCAGCGTCACGACCGGCCCGCGGCCCGGGTCGAGCTTCGACTCGATCACGGTTCCGGATGCGGCGGCGTCGGGGTTGGCGCGCAGCTCCATCAGCTCGGCCTGGGCGACGATCGTGTCGAGCAGGTCGTCGAGACCCTCCTTGGTCCTGGCGGAGACGTCGACGAAATCGGTGTCGCCGCCCCACTCGACAGGCTGCAGGCCGAGACCGGTCATCTCGGTGCGAACCCGCGTCGGGTCGGCGCCCTCCTTGTCGATCTTGTTGACCGCGACGATCATCGGGACGTCGGCCTCCTTGGCGTGGTCGACGGCCTCCTGCGTCTGCGGCTTGACGCCGTCGTCGGCCGCGACGACGATCACGGCCAGGTCTGTCACCTTGGCGCCGCGGGCGCGCATCGCCGTGAACGCCTCGTGGCCAGGCGTGTCGAGGAACGTGACCATCCGGTCGCCGTGGTGGACCTGGTAGGCGCCGATGTGCTGGGTGATGCCGCCGGCCTCGCCGGCCGCCACCTCGGTCTCGCGGATCGCGTCCAGCAACGAGGTCTTGCCGTGGTCGACGTGTCCCATGATCGTGACCACCGGCGCGCGCTCGGCGAGGTCCTCGTCGGCGTCGTCGAAGCTGATCTCGGCGACCGTCTCGTCCTCCGAGTGGACGATCTCGACCTGCTTGCCGAGCTCGGATGCCAGCACCTCGATCGTGTCGTCGGACAGCGTCTGGGTCTGGGTCTTCATCTCGCCCAGCTCCATCAGCTTCTTGACGATCTCCGGGACGCGGACGTCGAGGTACTCGGCGACGTCCTTGACGGTCGAGCCCGAGTTGATCCGGATCACGTCGGGGACCGCGAGCGCGGTCTGCGACGGACGCGACTCGGCCTCTTCGTCGTAGACACCGCGCCGGCGGCGACCGCGCCGCTGGCGGCGCGGGGGCTGGTTGCTGGCCGGCGGCGCCCCGCCGGTGGTCGCGCGGCGCGAGGCCTGCGCGTCGATCACCACCCGGCGGCGACCGCCGGCATTGCCCGGCGCGCGCTCGCCCTGGAGCGAATCCCGGGTCGGGCGCTGCTTGTGGGGGTGGTCAGCGTCGTTCGCGGCTGCGCGTGCGGCCTGCTCGGCGTCGGTCGACTCGGCGGCGGGTGCGGTGTTGGTGGCTTCGTCCGGGCGCTTGCTCATCCGAGATCCAGTGTAGAGCCGGGCATCAGGCCCCCGCGTCGACCTGGTCGGTTCCGGTGCCGGCCAGCGCCTGGTGCGCCTCGATCCCGCAGTAGCGCGAGCCGGGCAGGGCGGCGTTGGGGCAGCGACGGCCGTTCGACAGGATCGCCGCGCAGCGCCCGGTCGCCTCCTCCTCCTCGTAGCCGTGCTCGGCCTCCTCGGCGGCGAAGTCGGTCTCCGAGCGGATGTCGATCCGCCAGCCGGTCAGGCGCGCCGCGAGCCGGGCGTTCTGGCCCTCGCGGCCGATCGCCAGCGACAGCTGGTCGTCGGGAACGATCACCGTCGCCTGCTTGGCCTCGTCGTCGACCAGCACCTCGCGCACGCGGGCGGGAGACAATGCCTTGGCGACAAACCGGGCGGGCTCGTCGTTGTACGGGATGATGTCGATCTTCTCGCCGCGGAGCTCGGACACGACCATTCGCACCCGCGAGCCTCGCGGGCCGACGCAGGCGCCGAC
>Ga0123356_10001382_pt1 | contig 26896 bp, 26 predicted proteins | sample TergutEmb28metaG_2_FD_92546 | JGI IMG/M metagenome (GOLD analysis project Ga0123356, IMG submission 92546) | Embiratermes neotenicus P3 segment gut microbial communities from Petit-Saut dam, French Guiana - Emb289 P3 | ecosystem: Host-associated > Arthropoda: Insects > Digestive system > Gut ...
AAATACCCTCGATATTGAGGCAAAAATCCGCGCTTTTGACCCATGGCCGCTGTGCAGGACTATTCATAATGGGCGGGAATTAATTATATTAAAAGCAGATATATTCTCTGGTGATTTGAGGCAAAACACACCCGGGATGGTCTTGGGAATAGACAAACAACATGGTATACTGATTCAGACTGGAGAGGGAATTCTTGCTGTGACAGAGTTGCAGTATCAAGGGAAGAAGGCGCTTTTTTGGCGTGATTTTTTAAATGGGGCGCGTGATTTTATCGGCTCACAATTAGGATAGGGTATGCGGTTAGATTTAAGTTCAATAGAAGACTATGTAGCAAATCACTTAAGGTTATTTATTTTATCGGTTTTTGGCCTGGTGATTTTTGTCGGCATTATAGCAGTTTCTGTTTTTTTTATTGCTGTCCGGGGCGCGGAACAGACTATGGTTCCTGATGTGACAGGAAAGGAATTGACACAGGCTTTGCTTGAATTACAAGTAAAAGAATTATACCCGCGTATTCAACTTCGTTATTCACAAACTTCGAGAGATAGAGGATTTATTATTGAACAGGATCCTCGAGCCGGAACCATTGTAAAAGCAGGACGCCGTATCCGTCTTGTGGTCAGTCAGGGTGTTATAATAAACAGGGTTGAAAATTTTATAGGCCGTAATGTTGATGAAGTGCGGCTGGATTTGATGGCTCTTCAAACAGCATCCGGCGGTCCTCCGCTGCTTACAATAAGAGAACCGATGATGTTTGATTTTTCATCTGAAAGACCTGGAACTATTATTGCGCAAAGACCGGAAGCCGGAACGGATATTTCCGGACCCTTATCTCTGGAATTTGTTGTAAGCAGGGGAAGAGAGGGGCAGACTGCCATAGTGCCGCAAATGATTGGTTTGCCGTTTGCAAGAGCGCTGGAATTAATTTCATTAACCGGGATTAATTTTCAATTTAATGTAAGGGATAGAAATCCGGATGAAAGAGGTGAAACCGTAGTATTGCAAAATCCGGCAGTAAATACAACAGTTGCTTTTAATACTCCGGTTCAGATTACAGTGGTGCGTCCTGAAACAATTACTGATAATGAAGTATTTGGCGTTTTCCGGTATACAATACCGCCAAATCCTTATCCTATTTCGGTACGGCTGGAAGCCCAGCTTCCTTCCGGAGAACTCCAGCGGCTCTTTACGGTTAATTACATAGGCGGAGAATTTGCTGTTCCTTATAAGCTGCCGGTTGGAAGTGTATTAATTTTATCAATGCTAAACCGCGAATTACATAGGGAAACAGTTCATTAGGATCACCTATTCCATATCCGCAAAAAATAGATTATATTATTTATATGGATGATCGAAAGAAAAGAATAGACGACCTTTTAAAGAATAGCCAGGAAAGCCGGTTTTCTCTTGAAACTCTTTTAGAAAGTTTTGGAGAAAATTTGTATGCCCGCGCTTGCAGCGAAGCTTCCAATACAAAGACCAAACAGCCTGATTTTGAAGATATAAGACAATATAACAATTCTCTGCAAGAAATTGCAGAATCCAACGCTGCTATTGTCAAGATTGAAGAAAAAAACCGCCGTTTCAGAGAACTTGAAGAAGCAATTGAAACAAGAGAATTGGAAGAGAAAGAACGGACAAAGGAAATGTCCGGAATTTACCGCAGACTTGGAAAAGCGCTGTTGGAAAACAGTTCTTATGATGATTATACTTCGTTTTTCAGGGAGCAGGCTGATGCTCTTAAATCAAAGCTGGAATCGCTTGAAGCCCGTATCAGCGAACTTGACAATAAAGAGAAGGGTAATGTTTTTTCCTGGATTGGCAAGAGTGCCCAGGGCTTGGTATTAAAGTCTTTTTTATCAAAGGCACAGGAAAACCAGGAGCAGCTTTACCATAGCATTGGTGAGCGCTACGGCGACCGTGACTCTATTTCTAAAGATGATGAAGTAGCCATTATAAGAGGCGAGATTGAGGTTCTGCAGGGAATTTCAAAAGCTGCCCAGAATGAGCTTGCAGCATTAAAAGATGAAAAACTTATTATAACAGCTTCATTTGGTATTGAGGGTAATCCTCAAAAACAAATCCAAACTGTTAAAACTCATATAATTCAGGTCAAGCAGACGCTTAGCGAGCTTTATAAAACTTTTGGCGCGCAAGTTTCCGGAATAAATGAAGATATTACACCTGAGCGAAAATATTTTATCGATACCATTGTTACTTCAGAAGACGGAGAAATAATCGGCAGGGCTGTAAGATTGAGCCAGTCCATTACCGACAATGAAAAAGCCATCGAAAAATTGAAAGCATCTCTTGCAATTGACGAAGAAAAATCAAAAATAGAAAGATACAAGCGCTCAATAGAAGATAAAAAAGATCGTATCCTTGAGCTTGAAAATGCTATTGGCGATCTGGAAGAAAGCGTTCAGGATTGCGAAGATCATATAAAAGAATTGGAAAAACAACTTTAGGGGAGAATTAATTTTTTTTATTGACCACGAACCACGCAAACACCACGAACCCATTGTTCGTTATCTTCTTGTTGTTCGTGAGGTTCGTGGTAAAATTCTAAATTAATATGAATGGGAATAAGTATGCCGGTTAAGAAAGCAAGTACAAAAAAACCAGCAAAAAAAGCGGTTGTAAAGCCTGCCGCAAAAGCTGTTGTTTATGACGAATCAAAAATAAAAACTCTGTCTTCGCTTGAACATATCAGACTTAGGACGGGAATGTACATCGGCCGCTTGGGCGATGGTTCAAATCCCGATGACGGAATATATGTTTTATTCAAAGAAATAATTGACAACGGTATTGATGAGTTCATCATGGGAAACGGAAAACTTATCGAGGCTGCTGTTAAGGATATTGATAAAAGCGGAAAGGCGATGGTAAAAATCCGCGATTTTGGGCGCGGCATTCCGCTTGGAAAACTTGTTGATTGTGTTTCGATTATAAATACCGGGGGAAAATTTAACGACGATGTGTTTCAGTTTTCTGTCGGGCTTAACGGTGTGGGAACAAAGGCCGTTAATGCGCTTTCAATTCATTTCAGAGTTGTCGCCATTCGAAACAATGAATTTGCAGAAGTTATTTTTGAGAGGGGAAAACTAAAAAGTGATCGCAAGGGCAAATTAAAAGAAAAAGTCAAAGACGGGACAATGGTAGAATTTATGCCCGATCCTGATATTTTTAAAGATTATTTATTTAACGCAGAATTTATCGAAAAACGAATTCAAAATTACGCTTATCTGAATGCCGGACTTACCTTAAGTTTTAACGGAAAGAAATTTATGTCAACACGCGGGTTGTACGATCTTCTGAATGAAGAAACAGGCGATGACGGCCTTTATTCGCTTGGTTATTACCGCGGCGTACATTCATCCAGTGGCCAGCTCGAACTGGCGTTTACCCATACCAACAATTACGGCGAAGTATATTTTTCGTTTGTAAACGGCCAGTATACATCAGACGGCGGAACTCACCTGTCAGCATTTAAAGAAGGGTTTTTAAAGGGAATCCAGACTTTTTATAAAAAGGATTATCGCTCGGAAGATGTCCGGGAAGGTACAACAGCGGCTGTCGCCATAAAACTGAAAAATCCCGTTTTTGAAAGCCAGACAAAAAACAAACTTGGAAATTCGGATATCCGCGCATGGGTTGTACAGGAAACACGAAACGCGGTAGAAGACTGGCTGCACAAAAACCCCGAAGCAAGCAAAAAATTGGAACAAAAAATGATTGCCAACGAATCCTTGCGTACGGAATTAAACGCCGTTAAAAAAGAAGCGCGGGATGCGGCAAAAAAAATCGCCCTTAAGATTCCCAAATTAAAAGACTGCAAGTATCACCTTGAAGACGGGAAACACGGAGAAGAATCGACAATTTTTATTACAGAAGGCGATTCTGCAGCAGGTTCCATTGTTTCCAGCCGTGATGTAATGACACAGGCAATTTATGCCCTGCGCGGCAAGGTAGAAAATGTATATGGAAAAAAGCGCGCCGCCATTTACAAAAACGAAGAGCTTTTTAACATGATGATGGCACTCGGTATTGATAACGATATTGACGGCCTGCGCTATGCAAGAATCGTAATTGCCACCGATGCCGATTTTGACGGTTTCCATATACGCAACCTTTTATTGACATTTTTCCTCTCATATTTTGAGGAACTTATAACTGCAGGTCATGTTTTCATTCTGGAAACACCGCTTTTCCGGGTACGCACAAAAAAAGAGACACGCTACTGTTACACGGAAAAAGAGCGCGATACAGCCGCAGCCGCCCTTGGTTCCCACTGCGAGATAACCCGGTTTAAGGGGCTGGGAGAAATCAGCCCAAAAGAGTTCGGTCAATTTATTGGCGAAGATATGCGTATAGTTCCGGTATCGGTTGACAAGTTAAAACAGGTTCCGCAAGTTTTGAACTTCTATATGGGCAAGAATACGCCGGAAAGACGCGAATATATAATGAAAAATTTGATTGAGGATGCAGGATAATTTTACGAGAATGATTGGAAAATAGTTGATATTCATATTATAATTTAAACTGGAACAATAATATGAAAAAAATACTATTTTTACCTGTTTTTTTTGCATTTGTACTATCTTCTTATGCCAATGAGCTTCCAAATAGAAGCCTATATATAGAAGGAACCGCTGAAATAATGGCTTATAGGGCCTTCTTTCTTGATAATTTTAGGATGGAAGCAATAGCTTTGGATTTTAAGGTAACAGATACCAGGGACGAAGCCGAATATGTATTTATATTCAATGTAAAGCCATTTTCCGATCCCTATGAGCCATCACACAGGCATATAATTAATATTATTCTTATTGATAATGCCACAGAAGAGGAAATGGTCTCTGTGAGCTGGTCTTTTGCTGAACTTGAAGATATGTATGAGCATAATCAATATTTGTTTTTTAGTGTTGTATTATTAATACCCTCTTTTTCCGAGGAAGAATGGGCAAGTTTAATAGAAGCGGCTACTCCGGAGCCGGAAATACGGTTTTTAATCAACCATGACTGGAAAAATCAATGGCTTTATCTCAGGACATCTTTTGATTATAACATTGCGTTTTTTGCGTTACAGCCTGACGGATTAATTGGCGGACAGGGGGCTTATCTTGGAAGTTTCGAAGATCCTGATTATGTTAAAGACCTTGATCACATTATTTTGCCGCTGCCGGGATTTACTTTGGGCGCCGAATTACAGTTTTTAAGATTTATGAGCCTGGAATTGAACTTTCAGGCAAATTTTGGAGATCCGGTTTCCAATTTATTTTTTAATATGGCAACAGGCGCCCAGTTAAAGTTTAATTTTAAAACTAATTATTTTATGTTTCAGCCTTATGGAACTTTTTTATATCACATAAATGCTTCCCCCGAATTCAGCGAATTTCCTGATTATGGGATAGGCGGCGGCATTCAGGCAGGAGTCCGCGGAGGCAGAAGCGGAGCCTTTTTCCTTGATGTCAATTATATGCATTATTTTGATGATGTTTTAATGATTAACAATAACCCGCTTTTTCCAGAACCTGCGGATATTAAATTCAATCGTTTTGTTTTTGGAATCGGTCTTGGGTATAAATACGGGCTGTTCGATAGAAGATAGAATTGTTTGCTGCTTAAAATAAGTTCCAAATTTTTCACCACGAACCACACAAATATTTATAGCAGGCTGGGCAAGCTGCGCCCCGTCAAAACCCTGGAGGAACTCACCTACGGAACCCTCTGACCACATAATTTTTCTAGTTTTTTCTTTAACAACAAGCTTACACAAATTAGGTGGTCAGACGTTTTTTCTCTCTAATTTTCTTTGTTTATAACAAGGTTTCCTGCGGTGAAGAATTCCAGAGAGGTTTTGCCGGGTTCGCCCTTGCCTAGCCTGTATAAAAAGTTTATCCGCGTCATTCGGCACTCCTTTACTTAGATTTCAAACAAAAAGTTCGTGTGGGGCGTGGTAAAATTTTGAATTCTTATTGGTGTTCTTTGCATCTCTTTATGATGTCTTCTGTATGAAATGAAAAGGAGAGCCGTAGATTTGCACAGAGTTGTTGATCCTTAACTCTTCTTTTTTAGTTCAGCTATCTGAAGGCGGAGAAATTTATTTTCTGCTTCCTTGTCAGCAAGCTTAGCATCCTTATCCGCAACAACAGCTTGCCATTTTTCGTTTGCTCGTGCCTCGCCTTTTATCTCACCTCTTTCCTCAGCGGTAAGCAGGTCGGAGATCATGTCAGTCTCGTACATCCGGCGGCTTCTGAGTCTGGCTCGTTCATGCTCATCCTTGCTTATTTCCCTTAATAATGTTGCTGCCATACCAATCTCCTCCTTTTCCCTTATTATATCATTAATTACGCTTCTGTGCATCGGATCCGGTGCAAATTTGAAAAATATTGACCATTTCTCAAATGATGTTAGTTGGTCAACAGGTTTCTTTAATGCATCATTCAGTTTGCTTAATTCGATAATTACCATATTAATCTGGTCGCTTAGAAGTTCGCCATCAGGTGTCCGTAACGCAAACCTGTGGACAAAATCATTCCGTACAGGGAAAACCGTGTTTGTACAAAATGTAGCCTGATATGTCCGTACTAATTCAGAATATTTAATTCCCTTAGATTTTTGCGAAGAATGAAGATCGGTTAAATAATATATATTTTTATTAAAAAAATTAACTCGTTTTATCCCGATTTCTTCTCTTTCTGTACAGTGCATTTCTACGTCAATCTGATCTCCGTTTTCAACGGTACAATTTACATCAAAACGCTCTGCTTTTTCTTCAATATCCATAATCGGTGGTTCGTTGCCTCGAACCTGAACGTCGATAACCTGACGTTCAATAATTGTAGATGCGATGTCGATAAGTACCTGTTTTGCGTCTGGATGGGTAAGCAGTGTTTTGAAGATGCGGTCGTCTGATGGCGGTAATATGTCAGCATCATCATCAATAAAATTACCTTGTAACTTGTTCATTTGTTTTCTCCTTCGAGCAGGGTTATTGGAGCCTCAGTTACTAAGAGGGGCTCCCGACAGACAAAAGTCTGTACCCTATATATGGCGCGAGCGTGCGTGGCGCTTGCTCGAAAATCAAAACTTACCGCAAAAAAAAGCCTGTCCGAAACCGGACAGGCTTTGATGCTGCGTCAAGACGCCTTAGCGTCAAGATGCTTGGCAGTTTCTTACGGAGCAGTAACTTCTGTTACAGTGATGGTAAGTATTCCAGAGTTGAATGGGAAACCAGATTCGGTATGTGTTGCTTGTAAACGTATGTTATATGTTCCGACCATCTTATAATCAATGTTAGCGAAGTTCATTACTAATGTATTGGTGGTTGATGCTTCTTCTCCGTCGATAGTCCATCTGAAATTATCGTAGTTGCTTGGGGTGTTCGTTATTATGAATGTTAATTCAGGTTCACTATCTTGATCAAAGGTAATTTCTGGTGTGCCACTAAGTCCTATTACTGGTGCATTAGCGTCAGAAGGTATATCGTCGTATGTAATAGCGAATGTAAAGCTTGTAGCTGCTGCCCACTTTGAATATAAATTTATGGCTCTAATGAACTGGTGGCTGCCTGGAGCCGCCTCAAGACCAGTTTCATCAAAATGCCAGCCCACCCATGCTCTGCTGCCTATTGCTGCTGGAGCATTATGGGTAGCACCGGCGCCACCCAGAAGGGCAGAAAGAGTAGAAGCATGACCAACATTATCTATCGGGAAAATCCCATTTTCTGTCCCTTCACTTAACGGCCCTTCTAGGTAGTTAAATGTTACTGTGTAAGCGTTAACCCTAAGGGTTGGTAAAGCACGGGTAGCCCTGGATGTCACGTTTTCCCAAATATGGAGTATTTCTACATATTGTGCCGATGCTCTGTTTGTAGCAGCCATATTAACTTCGACACGCCAATAACCGGCGGTAAGTTCTTGGGTACCTGCAGCTCCGGAGGCTGGTAGTGTAACACCCGTTACATTAGTGCCTGATGATAACGAAATAAAGTCAATTGTAGGAGTTAAAAGTGTTTGGCCGGGATAGTTAAATGTAAAAGCAACGCTGCCGGTACCAAGATTTAAATTTGTCACACCTCTATTTACAAGAGTGATAGATACGGTATTTCCTGCACCATCAGCTATTGCTTGCAGGGTTGACATTCCGCTTGCAGCAACAGCCGCTCCGGTTCTGCCGTCATGGAAAGCGAGTAAATCAAAGAAATAACTACCTGTAGCAATTTCAACTGGAGTAGTTAAGTTTGGGATTGCTATGGTATCAATTAATGTATTCTGACCAGCCTCGAATGTGCCTGGGACAGTAGGATGATCGCCATAGACTAATAGAGAAAATCCCGAAAAACTACTAGTATCTGTTATATCCGGCAATATATTCCGCCCTCTTGTATCTGCAAGCTGGAATCTAATATATCCATTGCCGGATGCCGGAACATAATTTTCAAAGGCATACTCGCCTCCGCTTCCATGCGCTAAATTGCCGGAATTTACAGGCTCAATACAATTTGTTACAAGTATTGCTCCTATGAACAATACTGCCGCTAATGCAGCATAAAAGCTCCATTTTTTTGTTTTCATCTCTTTCTCCTTCCTTGTATATTTATTTATATTATTTTACGAACCAGTCGTAATTATAATACTAATTTTACGGGAATTCTACCCCAAGTTTGAATGTTTTTACTAACTTCCTCCTTCAGTTACAGTAATGATAATTCTTGCAGAGTTAAGAGGTCCATCAGTATTATGTGTTGCAACGACATGAACTTCATATACTCCGGCTCTCTTATAGTCAATATTACTGAAGTCAATTATCAATGTATTAATGACTACTGATGTTTGCAGCTCGCCGCCGAACCACCATTGATAAGCGGTGTAACTGCCGGTGCCTGAGACCGGCAGAGCTGCTGTGAATGTTACTATTGGTTCAGCGCCTTGATTAAAAGTTCCGCTTGTAGGAGCATTATGGGTTATTCCAGGGGCATTTGCTGCTGATGGCACATCAGTTGAAGTAATATTTATTGTAAAAGTCGGAATAGGTTCAATAATAACCCTTAAAAACCGGAAACTTTCAGGATCGCTGATATCATGAAAGACAAAATATGTTGTAGTTCCTGCTGCAGCCAATTCGATTCTGATGAACTCAGTTTTATTATCATTTGCATTAACTATTTTTGTACCGGTTTCAATTACAGAGGAGAGATCCAGAAAGTGTTCTGCATATTTACTGGATAAGGTCAATCCATTGTCATCTGTTTCTAATGGCAGCGATATTGGAGTGATAGCACTAAAATCTATGTATAGGGTTATTGGGTCTGTTAATGTTAACGGAGAAGCAGAGTATACCGCATAGGTAAGAGGATTATCTAAATTTCTTATTGTTCTGCCGGTTACTTTGCCAATTTCTTTCATATCAGCGGCTAAATTTCCATCTTTCATCACATATACGATTTTAGGGACTGGATAAGGCTCGCCATCTTCATCTCGTATTTCTACCATATAGAACTTGTCGGGATTAAGACCGGTGATTACTTTGTCGCCTGCCTGTAAATCATCGCCGGTATAGTCGATTAATCCGACTCTTGGTCTGTTTCTTTCGATTATTTCCTTTACTGTATCATCTTCAAAGAATGCTCCCTTGTTGACAGGCTCCAGGCAGCACAAGAACAGGGCTGCCGTTATGCCTAAAACTGTGAGTATTAAAAATTTTAGAGACAACCCTCTCATTATAATTAATAATGATACATTTTATTGAAAATATCAAACATAAATGGGCTAAAATATACAGTTTCGGGGCATTATTGACCCCTTTTGTTCACTATTATACAATGAATAATGGCTTATATTAAAAACCTTTTCGATCGCAACTTTCTTGAGTATGCGTCTTATGTTATAAAAGACCGTGCAATCCCCGATCTCGAAGACGGCCTGAAGCCTGTTCAGCGCCGTATTCTTCATTCACTGTTCGAAGAAGACGATGGTAAATACCATAAGGTTGCCACTATATCAGGCCATTGTGCGAAGTACCACCCTCATGGAGAGGCTTCGATAAATCCTGCATTGGTTAATCTTGCCAATAAAGAACTTTTTATCGACAGACAGGGCAATTTTGGCAATATTTTTACAGGCGATGAAGCTGCTGCGCCCCGTTACATTGAATGCCGTATTACTCCGCTTGCCAAAGATATTTTTTATAATCCCAAATTAACAACATGGGCTGATTCCTACGACGGCCGCAATAAAGAGCCGGTACTTTTTCCGGCAAAAATCCCTGTGATTTTAGTTTTGGGAGTAGAAGGCATCGCTGTCGGTATGTCAACAAAAATTCTGCCTCACAATATTATTGAAGTACTGGAAGCAGAAATCGCCTGCCTTACAGGAAAAAAGTTTGAATTGTACCCGGATTTTCCAACCGGCGGTTATGTTGATGTTTCTGAATATCGCGGCGGAAACGGTAAAGTCCTGGTACGGGCTAAACTGGATACCTCCGACCCAAAACGCATTCTTATAACAGAGCTTCCGTTTGGCTCAACCACAGAAAGTATAATAAACAGTATCGATACTGCGGCAAAGAACGGCAGGATAAAGATTCTCGGTATCAATGATTTTACAACCGACAAGGTTGAAATAGAAATTAAACTTGCCCGCGGAGTGTATGCGCAGGAAACAGTGGATGCGCTTTTTGCCTTTACAGAGTGCGAACAGTCAATTTCCGCAAATCTGCTTGTAATAAAAAACGGCTTGCCTGCCGTGATGACTGTAAACGAGATAATCAAATATCACGCTAAGCAGCTTGTAAAAATTCTTACAAAAGAACTGGAACTTGAAAAAAAAGAACTCCTGGACAAAATGCATCTGCGAACGCTGGAAAGAATTTTTATCGAAGAGCGGATTTACAAAGGTATCGAAAAAATGAAAACCGTCAAGGGCGTGCAGGATGCTGTTCTTGCCGGGTTTAAGCCGTTTATGAAAGAAGTAGCTCCTCGTAGTATTTCAGATGACGATGTAGAACATCTTCTGCGTATTCCAATCCGCAGAATCTCGCTGTACGACATCAATAAAGCCAGAGACGAGATGGAGCAAATCAAAGCCCGGATAAAAGAAATAAATGCGCACCTTAAAAATATTACCGGTTATTCTGTTTCTTTCCTTAAGGGGATTATCGCTAAAATAAAGGCAAACGAAGAAGTCGGCCATGGGGCGAGGAAAACGGTTGTCGGCGCTTTTGACAAAGTAATTGCCAAGGAAGTAGTAAAGCGCGATGTTGATTTAAAATATGACGCAAGAACCGGTTATTTGGGAACCAATGTAGCAGGCTCAAAAATAGCGGAAGTGTCGCCGTTCGACAGAATTCTCGCTGTCCGCAAAAACGGAATGTACACCGTTATGGACCTGTGCGAAAAAACTTTTGTCGGCGCTGATGCCTGGAAGATAGGAGTCGCTGATAAAGATATGCTTGCAAAAACAATCTTTACAATAATTTACAAGGATCCCGAAACAGGGTTCCCGTGCATTAAACGCTGCATAATCGAAGGCTGGATAATTAACAAGGATTATTTTCTTGTCCCCGACGGTGCAGAAGTTTTACACGTAGACACCCGCCCCAAATTTGCGTTTATAGTTCATTACAAACCTAAACCAAGATTAAAGGTTCTTTCTGAAAACTTTAAAGCGCAGGATTATAATGTCCGCGGACTTAAAGCCGGCGGCATACGCCTTTCCAATAAAGAAGTAGAAAAAGTAGAGACAAAATGATGAATGACAGTGATATTTTGATTGATGAAAAATCAGGAATATCAGTTGAAGAGCAAAAGGAAATACTTACTCAAATAAATGGAATTGCCGAAAAAAACCGCCGTCGTCTTTCAGAAAAAGAGCCTGGCGATGGTAAAAAGTTTGTTGTTAATGCAAAAAAAAGCGGCTCAATTTTCCCAATGGCGGTTAATATAGCTGCTGTTGCCGTTCTTTTGGGCGGTATTTTGTTTTTAGTTTTATTTTTCAGGCAGATGGATAATCAGATAAGAACAGGGGGCGCAGTTGAAGACCTTGTATGGCTTCATGTAGAGCAGGGCTTGGATAGATCAGAAGAACTGAATGCTGCGATGCGTGAACTTAATAGACTGACAAATGAACAGGAAAGAATAGATGGAATTGATGCGCTGGTTTCCAGCGGTCTTGTTTCCATTAACAATTCGATAAAAGACAGCGAATATGATGAGGCAATCGGAAATATCGCAATCCTAAGGCAATTTTTGAATAATGTTTCTTTGCCCTCTTCGCACGCATTTCAATCAAGAAGGATTTCTTACAACCAATCGCTTGATTTTGCAGAATCTATAATCGAAGAAGCGATAAGACAATCAGACTTGTTATCGATTATCAGCCAGCGGGAAAATACCATCGGTGGTATGCAGGGAACAATTGATTTTCTGGATTTAACTCTTGCTGAAAGAGATAACACTATTACATCACTTGAAAATCAGAGAAGTACTTTAAATCAAACTATCACCGCAAGAGACAGCGCTATTACATCACTTGAAAATCAAAGAAATACTTTGAATCAAACCATAACGGAAAGAGACGGTACTATTTCATCACTCGCAGCAGAAAACACTCGGCTTCGGAATTTAATTGAGACTGCTCTTGAGGTAGGGGATTAGGAGAAAAAATGAAAAAAAGCGTAATAATTTCGTTGGCAGCCATTGCAGTTATCATTGTTGTTGGTTTTTTTGTTATAAATCATCTGAGCAGAAGTGCTTCTTCACAATCTGGCTCAGGTGTTGATTTAGAGTTAATCATTGCCCAATATGAAGCTGTCATTGCTGAGATGCAGCAAACTATTTCCCGGCTTGAAACTGACAACGCTGAAATGCAAAGTAGTATTATTGCGTTGTCCAGCGGCGGTTCAGACCAAGTGCGTATTCTAAACGAGCGAGAGCAAAGGATTACTTTGCTGACTACTGAAAACAGGACGCTGGACCAAAGAATACGGGAAAGAGATACAAGAATATCAACCTTGGAAAATGAAAGAACAAATCTTTCTTCTCAAGTCACAGTTTTGCGTTCCGAAAATACATCTTTAGAACGGCGGGTCACCGACCTTAATGAGCAGATAAGGCAAATTCGTCAAGCTTTGCTGGGAGAATAGCTTGTTCCAAAAGTTTTTTACACGCATGAGTATTTCCACCGACAGAAAGCAAACATTCGCAACAGGCTGGGCATACATTTCTGAAGTTTGTGGGAAAAAACTTATTTGGTTTTCATTACTTCAACGCCATCCCAGTTTTGCGGCGGCGGATTGGAAACATATTCCACGCATCTTTTATAAATATTCTGCGCGTTAAAGTCGTCAGGAATTAAACTTAAAACTTCTTTGAACTTTTCAGCGGCTTCTTTGAAATGTCTTGTGTAATACAGCTTCATACCCTGGTTGTGCAAAGGCCACGCCTTGTCTTCTGCCGGAGACAAAACTTTTTTTACGGTAAAAATTTTAACGCCTTTTGTCTTGCCCTTTACTGCGACAGAGTCAAGGAGACGAAAGCGCAAGCCAGAAGCAGCCGAAGTTTTCCGCAGTTCTTCAAAGAGGCTTTCCGATATCAAAATATCCGATTGATAAGTTTTTGTCAGTCCTTCCATGCGCGAAGCAAGATTTACGGCGTCTCCGATTACCGTGTAATCCATTTTACGTTCGCTGCCTATGTTGCCGACAGTCACTTCGCCGAAGTTAAGGCCTATCCCTATAAAAAACTCGCACTTGCCAAGGCGGCGCTGGTTTTCATTAAAAAGTTTAACAGCTTCGATCATTTCTATTCCAGCTAATACCGATTGCAGCGCATCATCATCATGTTTTTCCGGGGCGCCCCAAAATGCCATGATGGCATCGCCGATGTATTTATCTACAATGCCGTTTCTGTCATAGATAATATCAACCTGCCCGGAAAAATATCGGTTAAGGGAATTTACCAAATCGTCAGGAGCCATGCCTTCGGAAATGGTTGTAAACGAGCGGATATCGGAAAAGAGTATTGAAAGATTTCGATTGTCGCCGACAAGCATTTTTTCCGGGGACGCAAAGAAACGTTCAATTACATCATTTGGAACATATTTTTGAAAAATATGACGGATTCGTTCTTCTTTTTTTCCGGCAAGAACTGCGTCAAACGCATACCGCTTGATCTGTCCGTAAGCCACATCAAGCTCTTTTGTCATCTTGTTAAAGGTTTGGGCAACAACTCCGGTTTCGTCACGGTATTCAACTTCTACAGCAGAAGAAAGGTCTGCCGTTTCGATAACGCCATTCATGGCTTTAACAATTTTTCCAAGCGGTTTTGTAAGGCTATTGGTAATCAATAAAAGCAATAACACGGCAATTATTACAGAAGCGCTTAATGTCATAATTGTCTGTGTTCTGATCGCATTAGCATACTGATAAAAAACCTGTTCTTTTTCGGTAATTAAAATAAACCAGTCAAAAGGAGCAAAATAGAAAGATTGAAAACTCCGCCTTTCTCCTCCGATGACCGCTGTTTGAAGCCCCTGATTTTCCCCTGAGAGAATATGTAAGAGCCCTTCCATTTCTAAAGGCAGTAATTCCGGATTGGAGCTAAACATTGTTAGGCTGCCATTGGTATCTACAGCAAAAATAATTTCCGTATCAGTCAAAATAATACTGCGTCCGTATTGTTCCACCGCTCTTTTTGCAGCTTCAACCATTACCGGTCTTTCTGTAAAATTATTCTCAACAAGGAGCAGCCACTGAAGGTTTGTAAATTTTTCCATTACATCAAGTTTAAATCCCAAATGCTGACGGGCAAGGTAAGTGACTCCGTTTACTGCATTAAAATAAGATGCTATTTGGGCAAGAACCAGCGGAACAATGATCAATGGCAGAATAACGAGGAACATTTTTAGCCGGATTTTCATGTTTTTATTGTAAGTTATATCAAAAAACCTCTCAAGAGGGGCGGTAATTTTTCCGAAATTTATAGTATGAAACGATATAGTATTAAATGCCTTCCAGGCACTACAGAGTACATCGATATTTTAAAAGAATCGGAAAATGAGTTTTTCGTTCGTTTCACTCGAAATAGCAACGGATACATCAAAACAACCGAAGAAACCATTACAAGGCATCTTTTTAATATTTGTGTGCAAACTGGCTACCTGAATCCAATAGCTGACTAGCTTGTTAAATGAGCTGGTTTCAGGACATCGAATTTTGGGAGCATTTTGCTCCCATTATGTTTGATGACGAACGTTGGGCGGAAGTCCCCGCAGTAGCTGAGGCAGTAATCCGTCTTTCCGGTAAAACTCAGAATGAATCTTTGGAATCTCCTCCAAAAATCCTTGATGTCTGCTGTGGTGTAGGCAGAATAAGCGCTGAGCTTGCCCGTAAAGGGTTTGATGTAACAGGCATCGATATTACAGAAAATTTTCTAAAAACTGCAAGAGAAGACGCTGAATACGAAAAACTTAATATCGAATATATAAATGCAGACGTTAGGGAATTTAACCGGCAGGAGTTTTTTGATGTTATTATTAATCTTTATATTTCTTTTGGGTATTTTTCCGATCAAAAAGACGATTTAAAAGTTTTATATAATGCATATGAATCCCTTAAAAAAGGCGGCTCTTTTATTATAGAAACCTTGGGCAAGGAAATATCCTCGCGGGATTTTATCGAAGCCGAATGGTTCGAACGCGCAGGTTATACAGTTCTTACCGAATACGAACCATTGGATTCCTGGACATTTTTAAAAAATCGATGGATATTGCTTAAAGACGGCAAAAGACTGGAAAAAACATTTATCCAGCGGCTTTATTCTGCTTCAGAATTGAAGGCGTTGCTTATAGAAGCAGGTTTTGCAAATATTCAAATCTTCGGCGACTGGGATGAAAGCCCTTACGACCACCGCGCCGCCAAACTGATCGCTGTCTGCAGGAAGTAATCAGAAGTCGGACAACGACTCTGCGTGCTCCGCGTCTTTGCGTGAAGTCTTTAGAATGTATTATTGAGATGATTTCTTGCCTATGTTATAATATATTAAATGAGTAAATATATCTTATCCCTGGATCAGGGAACCACCAGCTCAAGAGCCATTCTTTTTGACCAAAAACAAAATATTGTCGCTGTAGAACAAAAAGAATTCACGCAGATTTATCCGTTTGAAGGCTGGGTTGAACATGACCCAATGGAAATATTTTTTACACAATACGCTGTAATGACAGACCTTCTGACAAATAAAAATATAAAAATACAGGATATTGCCGCAATTGGAATTACCAATCAGCGTGAGACTACAATCCTTTGGGATAAAAATACCGGGCAGCCTATTTACAATGCCATTGTCTGGCAATGCAGAAGAACATCCGGCATTGTCGATTCTCTTAAAAATGACGGTTTTGGCGATTATATTACAAGAACAACAGGGCTTATTCCCGATGCTTATTTTTCCGGAACAAAAATTAAATGGATATTGGACAATGTTGAAGGGGCGCGTGAACGTGCAAAAAAAGGTGAGATATTATTTGGTACTGTAGATACATGGCTCATCTGGAAATTATCCAACGGAAAAGCGCATGTTACCGATTATACAAACGCAAGCCGTACAATGATTTTTGATATTCATAAACTTGATTGGGATAACAAACTTCTTGAAGCTCTTGATATTCCCCGTATCATGCTGCCGGAAGTAAAACCGTCAGGATCAATATTTGCTGCCGCCAAAATTAACGGTGTCGAGATTCCAATTGCAGGTAACGCAGGGGATCAGCAGGCGGCATTATTTGGTCAATGCTGTTTTGAAAAAGGCGATGCAAAGTGCACGTACGGCACCGGTTGTTTTCTTTTGATGAATACCGGTACAGAAGCTGCTATCAGCAAGAAAGGTCTTTTAACAACCATCGCTGCGGGTTTTTCCGATAAAGTTCAATATGCTTTGGAAGGTTCGGTTTTTACCGGAGGAGCGGTTATTCAGTGGCTGCGGGACGAAATGCGAATTATAGCAGACAGCGCGGACAGTGAATATTTTGCTGAAAAAGTAACAGATACCGGCGGCGTATATGTAGTCCCGGCGTTTACCGGTCTTGGCGCGCCTTATTGGGATATGTATGCCCGCGGCTGTATTGTTGGAATTACACGCGGGACAAAACAAGCTCACATTATCAGGGCGGCGCTTGAGTCAATCGCATACCAGGTGATGGAATTGCTGCAGGCGATGGAAAGTGATCTTGGCACAGAGATGAAAGAACTGAAAGTTGACGGCGGAGCCAGTATTAATAAATTTCTTATGCAGTTTCAGGCTGATATTTGCGCAGCTTCCATTGTACGTCCGATCGTCAGAGAAACCACCGCTCTTGGCGCAGCTTGCCTTGCCGGAATTACAGTTGGTTTTTGGAAAAATATTGATGAAATAAAAAACAACTGGCAGTCTGATATTGTATTCAAGGCACAGATGGATCCAGGTCAGCGTGAAAAACAGATAACACTTTGGCGTAAAGCTGTAGGCAGAAGCCGAGGCTGGGCAGAATAAGGTTTTGCCCCTTGAAAACTCTTTGTTTTCATGCTAGAAATAAGCTAAGTCATGAAGTACTTCAACCCTGCAAATTTAGCTGTCATTGCTTGTCCCGGCGGGGATGTTTTTGCCGATGAAGTAATTCAACATCTGCGCCATAAATACATTCACAGCCGAAAACAAATGGTAGAAGATATTTCCAAGCGTTATTCTGTCAGCGTTGAACAGGCTAATCTGCAAATTGATCTGATAAATAAAATTGCAGCCCGCGGAACAGATTCCCAGAGCGGAACAACCAAGAATAATGGCCATTTCAAAGTTCCTGTCAAGTTTACATTGTTTCCGAATGGAGAAGTAAAATCCGAAATCGAAGAATCCATTCGCGGCAAGGATGTCTATATTTTTCAGGATGTCGAAAACCACTACCCTGTAAAGTTTTCCGGCGGAATAGTAACCAGCCTTTCTACAAATGATCATTTAATGACAATTTTTGTCACAATAGATGCTGCCAGGCAAGCCGGGGCAGAGCGGATTACTCTGGTAATACCCAATTATCCATATTCACGTCAACACAAGGCAAAAGGAAGGGAAGGGCTTACAGCAAGCCGTATAGGAAAAATCTTTGAAAGCCTTGGGGTTAACCACATTATAACTTTGGATATTCATTCCAGGGATATTATTAACGCTTTTAATAAAATGCGTCTTGAAAACCTCCATGCCAGTTACCAGATTATACAAACCCTGTCAAAATTGGATGGAGTTCTTAATGACGATTTTGTAGTGGTCTCTCCCGATACCGGCGCTGTTGACAGAAATAAATTTTATGCTTCTGCGCTGAAAAAACCTTTGGCGCTTTTATATAAGGAAAGGGATTATTCCAAATTCAGCAAGGATGCTTCACAATCAAACATTTCTCAATTACGGCTGTTGGGTAATGTAAGGGATAAAACAGTTCTTATGGCGGATGATTTATTGGGAACAGGCGGCACATTGATAAAGGGTATGAAGCTCCTTAAAGAAAACGGCGCCCGCAGGATTATCTGCGCTATCAGTCTTCCTCTTTTTTCCGGGAATGCAATCTCCCATTTTGACGAAGCTTATAACGAAGGGCTTTTTTACCGGATTATCGGGACTAATGCTGTTTATCAGGAAGAAGTGGCAAAGCGCGAATGGTATGTAAACGTGAACATCTCCCGCCTTTTTGCGCATGTAATTTCGCGCCTTCATCAGAATCAATCTGTTTCAAGCTTGCTGGATAACACCCGAATCATCAATCGTTTGGTCTCTCAAACAATGGCGGAAGAACCGCAAAACGAACTGCCTTTTGCGAATTTTGAGTAATTATCGCAGCGCAGAGACAAAAAAAACCGTCTGACCACTTGTAAGTGATTAGGCGGTTTTAATATTTAAACATTTAAAGATAATGATGTAAATTATTTTTTTGCTTTTGCTTTTTTCGCAGCAGGTTTTTTTGCCGCTGATTTCTTGGCTGTCGGCTTCTTAGCTGCGCTTTTTTTCGCGACAGGTTTTTTTGCTGCTGGGGAGTTTTTTGCAGTTGCTTTACTCTTTTTCCTGATCTTTGCGTATTTTCGATTAAGATTAGCTTGATATTCGCAGCAATCCGCGCATAATGTGTAGCCTTTTCTCACTTTGCCATCGCACCGGGGGCATCTTCCTTTTGCTATACGATCATTGTATCTTTGCTTTCTTTGTTCATTAATTTCATCTTTGTGTGCTTCCCGGTACTTTCTCTGCCTTTCTCTGTTTGCCAAGCGTGTTTTTGCATCGGTCATTATCTTTCTCCTTTTGCTTATATTGGTTTAATACATTATAATATATTAGACAATATAACATATTTTTGTTGTTTTGTATATAGTAAATTGTAAAATATTTCGATTTTTGGGTTATTTATGCATATTTTCTCTAAATTAGATACAAGAACCAAATTATTCTTTATCTTGTTACTAACCCTTATGGTTTTTATAATAGACAAGTTTTCTGCCGCTGTTTGCCTGTTGATTTTCAGCATTATTATTCGTTTGGCAGCAAAAATTACTTTTCGAGGGATTAAATTCTTTAAAAACCTTACATTGTTAGCGCTTTTTATAATGCTTATACAAACGCTTTTTGGCCCTGGGGAATCTTATATAGCAGAATTCGGCAGTTTTGGCTTAAAAAGGGAAGGTTTTTTCCTTGGTCTGGTGATTGTATGTCGTTTAACGGTACTTTTTATGCTTTTACCTGTTTTTACAGAGACAACTCCCCCTGATAAAATCGCCTGCGGCCTTTACACTCTGGGCTTTAATTACCGTATTGCTTTTTTAGTAACTTTTGTCTTTAATCTTATTCCGTTTTTTCAGGAAGAAGCTCATTCCATCTTGGACGCTCAAAAATTGCGCGGTAAACGTACCCTGGGAATCAGGACATATATTAATCTTCTGGTTCCGCTGGTGTTAGGTGCAATGCGGAAAGCGCAGGTTTCTTCCGTTGCCATGGATTCCCGCGCTTTTGGCGTTTATAAAACCAGAACCTGGACAGAAAAGCCGCAGATGAAACCGCGCGATTTTTGGTTTATAACCGGTAGTATTATTTTTTCCGCTTGTATTCTATTCTTTAATTATTACGATGTGTGTTATTAAGTTTGAAAATATTGGTTATATATATCCTCGTTCCAGTCAGTACGCGCTTGAAGGAATAAATTTATCTGTTATGGAAGGGGAATTCCTTGCTTTAATGGGGGAAAACGGTGCCGGAAAAACTACATTTTGCAGACTTATTAATGGCATAATTCCGCATCTTTCCGGCGGGGATTTGTCAGGGAATGTTACAGTAGATGGCTTAAATACAAATGAATCTTCTGTGCCTCAGTTGGCGCTCAAGGTGGGAATGGTACTGGATGATCCGGAGGCGCAGCTCTTTTCATCAACAGTCCGAGGAGAAGCCGCCTTTGGCCCTGAGAACATTCTCCTGCCGGCGGAAGAAATTAAACAGAGAGTGGAATTTGCGCTTTCTTCAGTCGGTCTAAACGGTTTTGAAAATAGGGCTCCTGTTACGCTTTCCAGCGGCGAAAAACAGCGTTTGTCCATTGCTGCAGCTCTTGCCATGAAGGGGAAAATTCTTGTTCTTGACGAACCTCTTTGCCGCCTTGATCCGCAGGGGATAGAAGAGGTGATGTCCGTTTTAAAGGAAATACGTAAAGAACAAAAAATAACGATAATCATGGCAGCTCACGAAAGTTCGGTTATGGCAGAATATGCTGACAGGGTATGTATTCTAAAAAATGGTAAAATTGCCGCACTTGATACAGCAAAAAATATTTTTGAAAATTGTGATCTATTGGAAAAAAACGGCATTCAACCCCTAACTAATAGAAAAGAATTTACCACGAACCTCTCGAACACCCACGAACCTGTAGTCCGAAATCTTTCTAATGTTCGTGTAGGTTCGTGTGGTTCGTGGTTAAAAAATTCTGTAATTGATGTTTCAAATTTTAGTTTTAATTATGGTTCAGGTAATACGATTATCCAGAATATCAATTTGACAATATACGATAATGATTTTATTGCGATTATCGGGAATAACGGCTGCGGGAAAACAACTTTATTAAAAAGTATTACAGGTCTTTTGCGCCCGGTCAGTGGGGATATTTATATACGCGGCAAAAATACAAAAGATCTTTCTGTTTGTGATATTTCAAATGAAGCCGGGTTTGTTATGCAGAACCCGGATGCTCAGCTTTTTACTGATTCCGTTTCTAATGATATAACCTTTGCATTAAAAAATAAACGTCTTTCCAAAACTTTAATAAAACAACGAGTGGAAGATGTTCTTAAGATTGTGGATATGGATATGAGTAACAGTGTTGTGTTTCCTCATGCCTTAAATAGGGCAGACCGGAAAAAAACAGTAGTTGCCTGTATTCTTGCCATGGAGTGTAAAATTATAATTTTTGATGAAATTGATACAGGCCTTGATTATCAGGGCAGTAAAAAAATTATGGATATAACACGTGATCTTCATTCAAAGGGGTTTACAATTATTTTTGTTACGCATAATATGTCCCTGGTTTCCAAATATGCGCAGCGATTGGTTAAGATGGACAGAAACGGCATACAAGAGTTGAGTTTAAACAAGGATATTACATGAATTTAAAAAACAAAGTTCATCCTGCGATAATTGCAGTATGGGCTTCAGTTGTGGCTGCAGGACATTTATTGCCAACTGTTCCAATTTGGGGAACAGGAAGCTCGTTTTCGGTGTCATCTGTGCTTTCGCCCCTTTCGGGAATTCTTTTTGGTCCTTTGGCTGGCGCTTTATGCTCCGCAGTCGGCGGTTTCATTGGCAGTATTATTGCACCTCATACCGCGTGGCTGGGTCTTGGGACTTTTATTATTGGGACAACTACGGCTTTTACCACAGGATGTATTGCATGGGGAAAATGGCCGCCTGTTTCTGTAAACGGTAACGGCAATTTTATTTTTAACGGCGGGATTATTGTATACATCGTTGGAACGATTCTCTGGTTTTCCCAGGAAATAGGCAGAAGCGTTATTTATTTTCCTCTTGTTAAATATGGTTTGGGATTTATAGCCATGATGATTGCAATTCTTTTTGCCGGAAAAATGTTTGTTAGTAAAAATAATTTGTGGAAATTTCCCGCAATTTGGCTGTGCGCGTTTGGCGGTCTTATCGGAGGAGCTGCGATTGGAAATTTTCTGTCTCTTGTGTTATTTCGTCAGCCAAAAGAAATATGGACGGTGCTGACAGTTGTCGCGCCCATTGAACGCGCTGTATTTGCGATAGGTGCCATGCTTGTTGGTGTGCCCCTTCTTGCAGGTTTGAATAAAATCGGCATCTTTGTTGGTCCTCAGAATGAAGATTGATTTTCATGTACATATAACGCCTCCTGATATTATAACCAACTGGAAAAAATATGCCGAAAAAGAACCGTATTTTTCCCTATTGTCAAACAGCAAAAATAATAAATTTGCCGCAGCGGAAGATGTCATTGCAGAAATGGAACAAAATAACTTTGACAAAGCGGTTGTTTTTGGATTTGCTTTTTCTGATATTGGACTTTGCCGTTATGTAAATGACTATGTGATAGAAAGTGTTAAAAAATTTCCCCAAAAACTGATTGGTTTTGCTGTTGTGCCCGGCGGGAATGAAGCAATAAAAGAAATAAAACGCTGCTGCGATTCAGGGTTAAAGGGCGTAGGGGAACTGTTTCCGGCTGGACAGGGAATTGATCTAGAAGATAGAAAAGCAACTTCTTCCATTACAGGCGTTTGCAAAGAGATGAACCTTCCCCTGCTGCTCCATGCGAATGAAGGTGTCGGTCATTATTATCCCGGAAAAACTGATGTAACATTGCGGCAGTTGGAATCATTTATTACAAACAATCCCGATCTAAAAATAATTCTTGCCCACTTTGGCGGCGGTCTTTTATTTTACGAAACAATGAACGAAATAAGGGAAAAATTTCGTAATGTTTACTACGATACTGCAGCCGCCCCATTTCTCTATGATTCTCGAATATATCGCGTTATAAAAGCCCTCGATCTCTGTAAAAAAATTCTTTTTGGCAGTGATTTCCCTCTTATATCGCTTTCACGGTATTTCCCCGATATCGAAGCTGCCGGATTTACCGCTGAAGAAAAACAGCTCATTTTTGGAGAGAATGCTTTAAAAGTTTTATCACATATTGAATTTTCTACCTAACTTCCAGTGCGTAAACCGTAATTGAACTTGAACTGTCATTAATTGCCCAGTAAACTTTTTTATTTACAGGATTGTAACGCAATACATCATTCATATTTAGACGAAGCCCTTCTAATTCCCAGGATTCGGTAATTACTTCACCTTTTTCATTTATTATCATTGCATATGTAGAGAGATAACCTGTTTGCCCAGTGCCTACAGTATTTGCGCCTTGTGTTGAAAATGCGAACCTTTCCCACAATAAAAGATAACGCCCGTCATGCAGAGAAACAATTTTTGGATGCCCGGCATGACCGTTGTCTCTTGTGTAATTTGTTAAATATATAGGATCGGAGCATCTTGTCATATTTTCATCAAAGGTAAATACAAAAAGATTACGCGGATTATTTTGTATTCTTCCGTAAGTTCCGTTAAAAATATATCCTGTAGAAGTTTTTGCTAAACCACCCATTTCTGCATAAGTAGGATTTGCTCCAATATTTCCCGGAAACCTGAATGCGTGAACCCGGCGCGTATTACTTCCTCTTATAAACTTTGCAAATGTAAAACTCCTTGGATATGCATCTCCATGATCGGCAAATAAAAATCCGTTTTCTATGGGAAGAATAAATTGATTAAAAGAATGACTGACATAGGGCATTTGCGTATTTCTTCCTACTGTATCGTCATTTGTAGCTGCTCCTGTATCTATTCTTTCAAATGTATCTTTATCCAGTACAAAACCATATGATGCCTGATGACCATTGAACATTTCACGTGCAAAATAAATAGCCAGCATGGAATCGCTTAATTCCATTCTGCATGTTCCTGCTCTAAAAGGATTACGTATTCCGCTAAAACTATTCGGAGGATTTGCGATTAATCTATAAGTATTAATTTTTTCTCCTTCACGGTTTAGTTTAACAACAACCATGTTTTCTGCGGCTGGATTTGTTATTTGACGTCCGTAAAAGAAATAATAATTTCCATCATCATCTTTTGTGAATGCGCCTAATGTACCGGTTTCATTCGGAATTGAAAAAGTCTTTATTTCTTCTAAATTAATGCTGTATTCATATATAAATGTTGTTCCGGGAGTTGAATCAGAACCAACGCAAACAGTTACAGATCCGTCATTATTTACAAAAGTCAAAACAGATGGATGTTGACTCCGGTAACTTATATACCGATTTCCAATATTATCAACTGAATCAGGAATATTATAATCAACTGCCCGTTTTACAGAATGTAAATCCGATGTCAATCTAATAGAAGCGATGTTTTCCCAATTAATTGCATCTTCGGCTTGGGTGAACACTGCCATACATAAGATAGTGAATAGAAGGGTTAGGGCTAGTTTTTTCAATTTAACTCCCTAGTTATTTATAATATCTAAAATAAATAAAAGCAAATCTGAATGAAACAATACAAGCTGTAAGTTATTTTCCGGGAATGTGCCGTTAGGGATATTTTCTTTTTGCAAAGCTGCAAGGAAAACATTTGCATCTTCCGCAGATTTGAAAGTTATCATATACATAGCTTCATTCATACCGGGAACTAAAAGGAATTCAACTTCGGGCATGGCGAGTGTTTTTACTTCCTCATGGCGGTCTACGAGTATAAAAAGGAAATAAGGAAATATATTTCCAGGCTCTTCTGTAAAAAGCGGGCTTGCCAGCAAGATTGTCAAAAGCAGGGTTATTAAGAATAATTTTTTCATTTAGAACTCCTTGTTAAATTATACTCAAAATTAAAATATTGCCAAGATGCGGAGAACGCGGAGGAAATTTACCACGAACCTTTTCTTCGATATATTTCTCTTATTCGTGGTAGTTAGATATTAAGCTAACTAAATAAATCGACGTGAGTACCCGTTGCCAAAAGATAAAGAATCATATCAATTGGTTGCTTCTCGTATACAAGCAACCAATCACCAGAACCGCCTATATGACATTCACGAAAACGCTTCATATTGTTCTTTAACTGATGGTCTTTCCAATTTAAAGGTAGAGGAATATCTTGCGCTAACTGGTCAATAGCCCAATCGAGTAAGTCCATGTCAAGTCCTCGCCTTTTAGCGAGCTTACGTGTTTGTTTGAATTTAGTAGATGGAAAAACAGAATATTTATAATCTTCATTCATCATCTTCCTCGACGTCTAACGCCGTTCGAAGGTTTATCGCATTTTTGTAAGTTTTAGCGCCATTCGCAACAGCAGAATGGGATTCTTTAGATGTTGAAAGAAGTTCCGCTTCAAAGTCTGTAGTATAGCCGTTTTCGGTTAACTGTATGGAAGACAACTCAAAAGGAATCCTGCGTTTAAGGAAAATTTGATTGAGCGTTAGATTAAAAACATCGCTAAAAGATAAACCGATTGCAGCGAGAATTGGCTCAACCCCTGCTTTTATTTCTGGATTAACTCTGATATGCATACCACTCGAGCGTGTATCTGGCATAGCTTAATTACCTCTATAATTAAAATATACACAAAATATCCACAAATGTCAATAGATATCGAACTATAGCTTCCCGTCGTTCGCGGTTAAAGTTTTCCTTATTTTCTATTGCCTGCTCCATGCATCGTTTCTGAAGACATAAGTCCCGGCTCTTTTACCATTGTTGTTATAAAAAGCATCAAAGCTACGGTCGATTGTAGCAAGTAAAGAGCTATATCCCATACTAAATGTCAACTAAGTCAATCTCTGATTACATTCGCATCTCGTGGCACTGTGTTGTTACTAACATCTCCACCGGTTTGGTCAAACCTGCTGCTTGACATTGTAAATTGTCCGCCGACATTTATTAAAACCCCATAAAGGTATATATTAAAATTTTTATTTCCTCTCCCTTGCAATACTTGCTTTAATCCCTTCAATGACTGCTCTGGGACTAACATCATTGCCTCTTCCTACTTGTACTTCTAATACACTGTTTAAATCACCAATCATGAACCAAACCTCTTTTGTTAAAGAGTTTACTGCTCCATGATAATAGTAATAATGACCAGGTAAAAAATTAAAACGTGAAGTTGTCGCTGCTTCATTACCGGAAATATTATGATATTCAAATCTTAATGAGTAACTTCCGGGAGGTAATATAACCACTGTTCCATTAAGAAAACCAAAACGATCATTATTAATACGAGTAATACCAAAACTTGCATCATTGGTCAGATTGATAAGAAAACTATGTTCCTCAAACGGAATAGAAGGATCAACATATTTAAAAATATGATTTCTGAAATGCCTACCACTTGCAACCGATTCGTCTGTAACTGGAGTAGAAACACAACCGGAAAAAACCAAAACAAACAAACAAAACATTCCAAAAACAAAAACTTTTTTTACCTTTTTCAATTTTTATTCTCCTAAAGATATTAGTATTACGTTTAATGTCCGCCGACATTTATTAAAACCCTATATAAGGTAGGTTTTCAGTGAGAATGGAAAATAAAAAAGAATTATAAATTTAAAATAACGATTAAAAGTCTTTTGTACTATTTTAAGATTTTCTGGCGAAAACGGGGGGATATTGTTACATATTCTGAGGGTATTTTTATGCCAAGTTGCTATAATCATAGGAATATAATACCCTTTTTTATAATTTTTGTCACGGAGGTAAACGAAATATTTATTAAATTGTGTTTGGATTTGCGTGTATAAAAAACCGGAAAATCATGAATTT
>Ga0123356_10001383_pt1 | contig 26882 bp, 21 predicted proteins | sample TergutEmb28metaG_2_FD_92546 | JGI IMG/M metagenome (GOLD analysis project Ga0123356, IMG submission 92546) | Embiratermes neotenicus P3 segment gut microbial communities from Petit-Saut dam, French Guiana - Emb289 P3 | ecosystem: Host-associated > Arthropoda: Insects > Digestive system > Gut ...
CACAACGGGCGCGGCTTGCACCGGGGCATGGGGCTATCCGGCTTCCTGGACGCCATACCGTTCGAGCCGACGGTGCCGTTCCCCATGGCCATGGACGCACCGCAAAGCCGGATTGACCGATAAACGCCCCAAGGGGCGGCATAGACGGTCGGCGATCTGGTGTCGCCTACCATGTCGGTGTGGTTGCTGTTCCCCGAGTCTCGCCTGATCAGGCAGAAGAGATCGCGCGCACGTACTACGGGATGAACGCGGCCGCAGAACGGCTGGCGGCCGAGCATGATGACACCTTCCGGCTGACGGCGGCGGACGGGACCGAGCGGCTGCTGAAGATTAGCGTTGCAGGGCGGGACGGTGCGACCGGGCTCGGGGACGGCAGGGTGCCGGATCCGGTCTCCTTTCAGACTGCGGTACTGCTCCACCTGGCGCTGGCCGCACCTGAGCTGCCGGTGCAGCGGGTCGTTGCGGCGACTGACGGGCGGCCTGAGCTTGCGTTCACGGACGGGGCGGGACCGCGGCGGCTGGTGCGGCTGACCTCGTGGCTGGACGGGCAGCTGCTCAGCGCGGCCGTGACCGGCACCGCGCTGCGGCGGTCGATCGGGGGCACGCTAGCGCGGCTCAGTCGCGCGCTGCGCGGGTTCGATCATCCCGGTGCGCACCGGACGCACCAGTGGGACCTGCAGAACTTCTGGCGGCTCGGGGAACTGCTCGGGGAGCTGCCGGATCTGGAGGCTGGGCTGCGCGCGGAGCTTACGGAGTGCCTGGACCGGTTCGAGACGGCGGTCCGGCCACGGCTAGCTCGCGTCGCGACCCAGGTGATCCATACGGACTTCCACGGAGAGAACCTGCTCACCGACGGTGACCGGATCACCGGCATCCTCGACTTCGGCGATGCGCTCGCCGGTCCAGTCGCGATGGATGTCGGGGTCGCCGCCTGTTACCAGCTCGGCGGACGGGGCCAGCCGGGCGGGGATGACCTGCTCGGGCCGGCCCTGGACGTGGTCGCCGGGTATCACGAGATTGACCCGCTTGACGACCGCGACTTGGATCTGGTCGCGGAGTTCATCACGGCGAGGGTGGTGGCGCGGATCATCGTGTCGCAGTGGAACGCGACCCGCGAGCCGGGCAACACGGGGTACCTGTTGCGACGGACGCCGCAGGCGATTGAGCATTTCGCGGCGCTGCGACAGGTGCCGCACGACGAGATCGTGCGCCGCCTGCGCGCGGCCTGCACGCGGGAGGCTTGCCCATGACTGATCCTGTGCACGCGGACACAGGAACCGCACCGGTGATGGTCAACAGCTACGACGGGGCGCGCGGCGGCGAACTGCCCGCGCGGACCGCGGGGCTCATCGCGCGGCGGGACGCGGCACTTGGCGGGGCCTACCGGCTGTTCTATGAGCGGCCGGTGGAATTCGTCCGGGGTGCGGGCGTGTACCTCTATGACGCGGACGGCAACGCGTTCCTGGACGCGTACAACAACGTGCCGTCGGTCGGGCACTCCCACCCACGGGTCGCCGAGGCGGTGGCCCGCCAGCTCGCCACCCTGAACACGCACACCAGGTACCTGACGGACGGGGTGATCGGGTACGCGGAGCGGCTGATCGCCACCCACTCCGGTGGTAGCACGCCGGGAGCCCTGCACGCGATGTTCACCTGCACCGGGAGCGAGGCGGGCGACCTCGCATTGCGGATCGCAAGGCACCACACCGGCGGCTCCGGCGTGATCGTCACCGCCAACGCCTACCACGGGGTCACCGCCGCGCTCGCCGAACTCTCCCCCAGCCTCGGCGGGAACGTCCCGCTCGGGGCGCACGTCAGGACCGTGCCCGCGCCGGGACCCGACGTGGACTTCGCCGCCGGGGTGGCCGCGGCCATCGCGGACCTGCGGCGGCACGGTGTGCGGCTGGCGGCGTTCCTCGCCGACACGCTGTTTTCCTCCGACGGCGTCATCCCCGGTCCCGCCGGGTTCCTCGCACCGGTCGCCGACCTGGTGCACGCGGCTGGCGGTCTGTACATCGCCGACGAGGTGCAGCCCGGGTTCGGGCGAACCGGGTCGCACATGTGGGGCTACCAGCGGCACGGATTCGTCCCGGACATCGTGACCATGGGCAAGCCGATGGGCAACGGACTGCCGATCGCCGGGATCGTCGTCCGGCGAGAGGTGGTCGAGGACTTCGGGCGAAAGGCCCGGTACTTCAACACCTTCGGCGGCAACCCGGTCTGCGTCGCCGCCGCGGCCGCCGTGCTCGACGTGCTCGCTGACGAGGACCTGCCGGGCAACGCCGCGGTGACCGGAGGCTACCTGAAGGACTCGATCACCGAACTGGCAGCGCGCAGCCCGGTGCTCGGGGACGTCCGGGGCGCGGGTTTGTACCTGGGCGTCGACGTCGTCTCGACGGAGGACGGCGAGCCCTCTCCCGCCGTCGCCTCGGCGATCGTCAACGGGATGCGGGACCGCCGCGTGCTGATCAGCGCGACAGGACCGCGCGGGCACGTGCTGAAGATCCGGCCGCCGCTACCGTTCGCACGCGAGCACGCCGAGGTGTTCCTCGCCACCCTCACGGACGTCCTCGCGGACCTGCACCGGCCTGCCTGCTAGTCGTCCGGCAGGCTAACTGACAGCCGGCCCGACCGAGCAGCGCCACCGCGGGCGCTGCCATCCGTACGGAGAGTCTGCCCACGCCAACTAAACGCTACGCTGCGCAGCCCGGTGGGGGCGTTTGCTGGTGAACAGAAATGCGGCGTTACCCTGAACGGTAATTAGCCAGAAAGGCATGCCGTTATGGCGGAAATGGTGCCGGTGACGATAACCGGAATTGTCCGGGATCAGGTGAGCGCGGCTGATGCGCGTGAGCGCTTTTACGTTCTCCTGCGGTCCGCGGCGGACGGAGACTCGCGGCAACTGCTCATCGGCGTCGGGGACGCCGAGGCGACCTCGCTCGCGTTCAGCCTCCAGGGGGCGGTATTGCGCCGGCCGATGACCTACCAGTTCACTGCGTCGCTGATCGAAGCGGCCGGGTCCGCGGTGGGGTCGGTGCGCGTGACGCGGATAGAAGACGGGATCTTCTACGCGCAGGTCACGCTGCGCGGCGGTGCGGTAGTGGATGCGCGGCCGAGTGACGCCATCAACTTGGCGGCGGTCACCGGCGCACCGGTATCGGTCGCGTCCGACCTGTTCGACCTGCCGACCGGCCCGCAGTCTGCGCAGCCGACAGGGAAACCGACGGCGTAGCGCCCCGCTCTAGCCAGGAAACCGTTGCAGCGGAGACTTGTCTCCAACGAGCCAAAGATGGCCGAACGGATCGACAAAGCCGCCCTGCCGGTGAATGCCCCATGGCCTGCGATGGTCGCGGATTTCGTCGATGCTGCCGTCGGCGCCGGCCGCCACCGCACATTCGATGAAAGCATCAGGATCATCTGTGAAGACCTCGACTCGCACGGTTCTGGTGCCGGCTACGGCCGGGGTCTCCCAGCCGTTATTCGCGGGTTCGCCCACAAAGACCGGGGCACCCTCGACACTCAGCCCGACGACGCTGCCGAAATCCCACAATTCGGTGGCGCCCAGGGCACGCTTGTACCAGGCGACCGCTGCCTTCGCGTCCTCGACAGCGAGCATGAGCGAGATGTGGACATTTGCTGTCATTCCAGGGCCTCCCGTAAGTGGTCGGATTCGGATCCTTCCCAGGCGGACTGGGCCTGCCGGGGCAGCAGCGGAGCGCCGCCCGACGGCGTTCGCTTGGCCAGGGCGGCGCGGCGCAGCTGCGGGCTCGCGCGGTAGTGCCCGTCGCGGTACCAGTTCTCCAGCGAGTCGAGAATTCGCAGCACCGTCCCGAGACCCCACAAGCGCGCCCAGGCTAGCGGCCCCAGCGGGTAGTTCACGCCGAGCCGCATCGCCGTATCGATGTCCGGCTCACTGGCGACGCGGCAAGCCAGCGCATCCACGGCGAGGTTGGCCAGCATCGCGACGGTGCGGGTAACGATCAGTCCCGGGGTGTCATCTACCAGGTGCACGTCCAGCACCGCGGCCCGCAGCAGTCCGACCGCCTCGCCCAGCGCCGCCGGCGGGCATCCGTCCGACGCGGCGATCGCGACGCTGGTAGCGGTCTCGGCATCCAGCATCCGGTCTACTACGACGACCGGCCGCGCCAGCGCTGCGGACAGCGAGGTCGCCGTAACGCCCTCGCACAGCGCGAGCAGCATCCCAGACGGAAGCTCAACGAGACCGCTCGGCAGCCCGGCCTCGGTGTCATCGCGATCCCCGGACACGACCGCGACCCGGGCCCGGTCAAGCAGCGGGCGCAGCGGTGAGGGCTCGTGCACACCGTGGTCCCCCGCGTACCCATGCTCGATCACGGTCCGAACAGGGATGCCACCGGCTCCTCCCCCGGGCACCGTGCGGGTGGCGGCGCCGGAGCCGCCGTCGGCGTAGTTGTAAACGCCACGACCCGCCTTGCGGCCGAGCCAGCCGGCCTCTACGAGGGAGCGCTGCGCGAGCGACGGGGCGAACCGGGGGTCGTAGCCGAATGCCGCCCAGACCGAGCGGGTCACCGCCTCGTTCACGTCGTGCCCGATGAGGTCCATCAGCGCGAACGGTCCCATCCGGAAGCCGCCCGCCCCCGTCAGTACCGCATCAATGACATCCGGAACGGTCCCGTGTTCTTCGTAGACCCGCCACGCCTCCGCGTAGAAGGGCCGCGCGATCCGGTTAACGATGAACCCCGGCGTCGCGCTCGACCGCACCACCGTCTTGCCCCACTCGGCAGCCAGGTCCGCCGCAGCATCCGCCACCTCCGGCGCCGTCGCCAGCCCCGAGATGACTTCCACCAGTTTCATGGCCGGCACCGGGTTAAAGAAATGCAGCCCCACCACCCGCTCCGGATGCCGCAGCCCCGCCGCCAGTGCGGTGGGCGACAGCGACGAGGTGTTAGACGCGAGCACCGCGTCCGCCGCCACAACCCGCTCAAGCTCTCCGAACAGCTCTCGCTTCGGCGCGAGGTCCTCGACGATCGCCTCGACAACGACCCCGCACTCCGCGAGCCCGGCAACCGAGTCGACGGCCGTGAGGTCGAGCCCATCCGGGTCCACGGTGAGCCGCCCTTTCGCCACCTGCCCCCTGACGCGATCAAGTATCGCGCCGACCGCCCGCTCGGCCGCGCCAGGTACGGCATCAGCGATCAGTACCCGCCGCCCGCCAGCCGCTGCGACTTGAGCGATCCCGCTCCCCATCGTCCCGGCCCCAACGACGCCGACCGATCCCGTTATGAGTGCCACGGTCCCTCCGCTGCTCAGTAGCCGCTGGGACACACAGTGCCATACGCCCGCACGCGCGGGGCGAGGCGAGTGCCGCACTGGATGTCGCTCCAGTCGCCGGCCCGGCAGGTTCGGCTGTCAGGGACGGCCGGTGCAGACCATACTGCACGTATGGGGCTTAAGGACTGGCGGACCAAGCACTCGATGCAGGATCCCGTCCGCGGCGAGTTCAAGGTTACCGGCCGCTACTTCGCTCACCCGCACAGCAGTTCGATGCGCGAGATGCTGACTGGCGTGGTGACCGGGCCAGGGATACCGGCGACGCCAGGGGAGCATCTCACCGACATTGGCGGCCGCTGGGTTGGTCACGACGTGCTGCCGGTTATGGTGGACCGCAGTGACCCGGCGCGCTTCGTCGTCCTGTGGGATGAGGTCCCCAAGCCCGACTGGCGCGACGATGCCAGACGGGAGGCCGCCCGGGCCGCGGAGCAGATGCGATCCGCCGGATCCCCCGCAGCCGGGGGGCAGGCGTCCGGTCGTGTTCCCGGCGCCGGCCAGATGAATACCGGCCAAGTACCGGATTGGGTCCGCGAGACGCTCGCGAGCCTCGGCGACGCGGTCACGGGCCAGCCGGTCATCGTCGACGCGGGAACCGCAACGGGCCAGCCGATCATCATCGACGGGGGAACCCGCGTCGTTGACCTGACCGCCGGACACCTGTCCGCCGCGCAGGCCGCGCACCTCCAGACGGCCGGCGAACCCGCGACCGCCGTGCTCACCGGCATCACCGACGTGCCGGTGCCGCAAATGGCCCTGCCGGGACCGACCGCCTCGCTGTGTGACCTGAGCCTGCGGGTTACCCGCGCTAGCGGGGAGAGTTACGACGCCACCACCCGGCTCGGGTTCCGCGACGCGCAGCGCCGGCTGGCCGTCACCGCGCCTGGCGTGGTACTGCCGGTCCGCATCGACCCGGCCGACCCAGCCCGGGTCGCCATCGACGTTCCGGCGTTTGACGCTCAGCATCCCGGGGATAACGCGGCGGCACAATGACCACGCGACGCGTGGTCAGGCGGTGGCCTTGAGGCTGTAGACGCGCTGCGCGTTGCCGGCTAGGACCAGGGCCGTGGTTGCCTCATCGGGCATGAGTGAAGCTACCGCGCGGGCGTTGGCGGCTATGCCGGGGACGCCTGGCCAGTCGGTGGCGAAGATCATCCGGCGGGTCAGCCGGGACCAGTTGTGCTTCGCGTAGTACTCGCGCAGCCGGGACGGCGGCAGGCCGGACAGCTCGATCCAGACCCTGTCGTTTGACAGGGCCATGAACGCCGCCGCGTCGTACCACCAGCCCCGGCCGCCGTGCGCCAGGACCACGTTGAGCTGGCGGAAGTCGCGGAGCACCTCATCGAGGTTCACCGGGTCGGCGTACTTGTTGCTCGACCCGGGAAACGTGGACGTGCCGCAGTGCACGACGAGCGGGATGCCAGCCGCCTGGCAGGCCTCGTACGCCGGGTACATCGCCCGGTCGTTGGCCGCGAACCCGGCGTGCACCGGGTGGATCTTCAGAGCGACCGCGCCGAGGTCGAGCTGGCGGCGGACCTCATCGTCGATGGGGTAGTGCAGGTGCGGGTTGACGTTGGCGATGATCTTGATCCGGTCGGGGTTATGCGCCGCGATCGGCAGCAGGTCCTCGATCGGCTGGATGCCGGTGACCTTCGGGCTGTACTCGGACAGCAGCAGGGCGATGTCCACACCCTCCGCGGTGAGGTAGGCGTCAAACGCCGAAGGCACGATCGTGCCCTCGGCGTCGTACATCCGCGCGAGCAGCGACCGATCGCCGAACCCCTGTGCCCAGTCCTGCCACGCGCTTTTCAGGGTGGGCAGCCGGGCTGTGTGCAGGTGCACGTCGGCCAGCGGGAATCCGTCCAGCATCAGTGCGCCCCAGTGTCTGTGCCGACGGCAGGAGGTACCAGAACCGACGCGGCCATCGAGCGCAGCTCCACACGGCGGATCTTGCCGGTCGCAGTGGTCGGGAAGCCGTCGGTGAACACCACCGCGCGGGGCCGCTTGAACGACGGCAGGCCCTCGCGGCAGTACTCGATGAGTTCCGCCTCGGTGACCTTCTCGCCGACGGCGAGAACCACGTACGCGACCGGCTTCTCCAGGCCGTCGGCGTCCGGCGCGGCGACCACGACCGCCTGCGCTACCGCCGGGTGGGCCAGTAGCCGCGACTCCACCTCCATCGGCGAGACCCAGATGCCGGAGGCCTTGATCATGTCTCCGGTCCTGCCGAGGCACTCGTAGTAGCCGTCGGCGTCGCGCACGTAGGTATCGCCGGTACGCAGCCATTCCCCCTGGAAGACGAGCCGGGACGCGTCGTACCGGGACCAGTAGCCGGTCGCCGCGGACGCGCCGCGGACAAACAGCGTGCCCGGCTTGCCGGGCTCGGCCACCTCGGCACCGGTGTCCTCGTCCACCAGCCTCAGCTGGTAACCGGGCACCGCCACGCCCGTGCTGCCGGGCTTGACGGCGCCCGGTGCGTTGGAGAGGAAGATGTGCAGCATCTCGGTCATCCCGATGCCGTCGATGATGTCGACCCCGAACCGCCCGGTCCACCGCTGGTACAGCGCGGCCGGCAGCGCCTCGCCGGCGGAGGCGGCGAGCCTGACGCTGCCGAGCGCGTCCGGCGGCAGGCTGGAGCGGAGCATGTTCGCGAAGAAGGTCGGCCCGCCGAAGAACAGCGTCGCCCCGTACTTGAGGGCAACCTCGGAGATCAGGTCGGGCCGGGAAGCGGCCGGCAGCAGCACGGCGGAGGCTCCCGCAGAGAGCGGGAACAGCAGCGAGTTGCCCAGGCCGTAGGCGAAGAACGCCTTGGCCGCCGACAGGCAGCGGTCGTCGGGGCGGATGCCGAGAACCTGCGTGCCGTAGGTCTCGCAGACCACGGGGATTGACCCGTGCCGGTGCATGGCGCCCTTCGGCGTCCCGGTGGTACCCGAGGTGTAGAGCCAGAACGCGGGTGAATCCGCCACCGTGTCGTACACCGACTGCTCTGGCGGGGCGGCGGCCAGGTCTTCGAACAGGTACACGGGAGGTTGCCCGGCTGGCCGGGCACGGGCAGAAAGCGGGGAGTCCGCCAGTACGCCGGCCAGTTCGGGCGCCACCGAGGCGGCCGACTCCGCCGCGGCGGCAAACTCACCGCTGACAGCGAGGAACCGAGCCCGGGAGTCCCGGAGAAGCTCGGCGATCCCGTCGGCGCGCAGCATCGTCGAGACCGGCACCGGGATAGCGCCTACCCGCATTGCGGCCAGGTAAACAACAACGAACTGCGGAGTGTCCGCCATCACCATCAAGATCCGCTGCTCGGGCAGCACGCCGACAGCTCGCAGCCCGGCCGCGGTGCGGCAGACCCGGTCATAGAGCTCGGCATAGGTGTACTCGCCGGCCGGGCCGGTAAGCGCCAGCCGGTGCCCGTCCCCGGCCGCGATGCGCCGGTCGAGCAGGTACTCACACGCGTTGAGCAATTGCGCCATCGCACTCGTCCCTCGGGGTCTCGGGCCGGCTGGCCGGATTCAGTTAAGAAAGGTGCACGTACTCGTAGTCGAATGGCTGGCCGTTGATGCCGTTGCGGGGCGGCGCGACCCAGGCGGCGATCTTCCCGCGCTGGTGCACTGGCTGCATGAGCGACCGGACGTACGTCTTGTCGGTGTCCGTCGGGAGCCATTGTCTCTTGCGCTCCGCCCACTCGTCAGCAGAAAGCTGCTCGCCGGACGGTGACGCCTCGATGGGCGCGAAGGCGCCGACCTTGCGGTTGAACGCGACGTGCGGCAGGTACAGGCGCTGCGGGAGCCCAGCCTCTTCGAGGATCCGGTTCCACCGCTTGACGCCGCCCGCGCAGTCGGCGATGTACTCGCGGCGCAGGTCGGTGTTGAGCCCGGTCAGCGCGGAGACCTCGTTCTGGCCGATCTGACCCTCCACCAGGGCCTCCACCATCATCGAATCGTCGGCGAGCAGGTGGTCGTCCTTGCGGCGTTCTTCCAGCCAGCGGCCCTTGAGGCCGGCGGTGTAGTAGTTGGCGACGTTGGTGGAGGTCTCGCCGCCGAACAGGTCCAGGGAGACCGAGTAGTGGAAGTTCAGGTACTTCTGGATGACCGGCAGCGGGATGGCGCCGTGGGCGGTGACGTCGTCGGTGTCGTGCTCGATCATGACCTGCGCGGTGCGCTCCACCACCCGGTCGACGCCGGTGGTGCCCACCATCATGTGGTGCGCCTCTTCCTTCAGCATGAACTCGCACGTGCGGGACAGCGGGTCGAACGCGGATTCCTTCAGGGTGCCGAGCTGGTACTTGCCGTCCCGGTCGGTGAAGTAGGTGAACATGTAAAACGACAGCCAGTCCGGGGTCTCCTCGTTGAAGGCGCCGAGGATGCGCGGGGAGTCCTCGCTGCCGGAGTTGCGGTGCAGCAGTTCCTCGGCTTCCTCGCGGCCCTCGCGGCCGAAGTAGGCGTGCAGCAGGTACACCATCGCCCACAGGTGACGGCCCTCCTCCACGTTCACCTGGAACAGGTTCCGCAGGTCATACAGCGACGGGGCGGTCGCGCCGAGGTTGCGCTGCTGCTCCACCGAGGCCGGCTCGGTGTCGCCCTGGATGACGATCAGCCGCTGCAGCTCGGCCCGGTACTCCCCGGGCACCTTCTGCCAGGCCGGCTCGCCCTTGTGCGCGCCGAACGCGACCCGGCGGTCCGGGTCGCGCTCGGCCAGGAAGATGCCCCACCGGTAGTCCCGCATCGGCACGTGCCCGAAGTGTGCCCAGCCTTCGCCGCGCACGTCGATCGCGGTCCGCAGGTACACGTCCTGGGTCGGCAGCGCCGGGCCCATCGAGTCCCACCAGGACAGGAAGTTCGGCTGCCAGGACTCCAGCGCCCGCTGCAGCCGCCGGTCGCCCGCCAGGTCGACGTTGTTGGGGATCTTCTCGGCGTAATCCGGCATGCTCACGGCGATCAAACTCGCTTCCGGTCGAAGTCGGCCCGCCTGCCGGTCCCGTAAGCGCGCAGCGCGCCGTCCGGGCCCGAGGCGTTCGGGCGGTAGAAAATCCAGTTCTGCCAGGCCGTCAGCCGCCCGAAGATCTTCGTCTCCAGCGTCTCCGGACCGGCGAACCGGTAATTGGCCTCCAGGCCGGTCAGCGCGTCCGGGGAGAACGAGGCCCGCTCCTCCACCGCGAGCCGCACCTCCTCCGCCCAGTCGATGTCGTCCGGGGCGAAGGTGACCAGGCCGAGCCGCTCAGCGTCGTCAGCCTCCAGTGTCTCGCCGGCCGCCTTTTCCACCGCGGCCAGGGCCTCGGGGTCGCCGAGGAAGCGGGTCTGCAGCCGGGTCAGCCCGTTGCCCATCGGCAGCGGGCCGAGATTCGCCGGGCCGACGATGACCATCGCCGGATCGGCCTCCCGGTCTTCTTCTTCGAAGACACCCGTCAGCATGTAGCTGCGGTCCGCGGCCAAGGCCAGCTCGAGCAGCGACCCCGCGAAGCACGAGCCCGGGGTGATCAGCGCGATCAGCGAGCGGGAGGTCACATCCAGCCGCTTCAGCGTGCGCTTGGTGAACAGCACGATCTCGTTCGCCAGCCAGTCGCGGCTCGCGTTCGAGGCCAGCAGGTCGTCGTAGCCGAGGACCCGCTCGGCGGAGCCGGCGGTCTCCAGCGTCCAGGTGCCGATCTCGGTCTCGTTCGTTCGCAGGTCGAGGATCAGGTCGTCCAGTTCGCGGGCTACCGCGAGCGGCCAGAAGGCCGCCCCCTGCTGGTATGCCTCCGCGATCGACCCGGGTGCCTCGGTGCCGGGTCCGCGCACGGTGATCGCGGCGACCGCGCGGTCACGGTCGAGCACGGCGGTGACGTACTGGTAGCCGATCGAGTCGGCGGTACGTTCCTTGGCCAGCTCGGTCAGTTCGATGCCCGGGCCGCCGGGGAGCCGGGTGACGGATGACGCGAGGTCACCGGCTCGTTCGGACACCACTTCATTCCACCGGGCTCGCGGCACGATCTCATCGACCAGCTTCCACTGGACGGCCTTCTTCCCGCCGATCCCCTCGGACTTAGTCGAGAAGTAGTCCGCGAGATCACGGCGGACACGCCGCTTGTCGACCACCCGGGTCAGGCCGCCGGTGCCGGGCAGCACGCCGAGCAGCGGGAGTTCGGGCAGCGAGACGACTGACGAGCGGTCGTCGACGAGCAGGATTTTCTCGCAGGCCAGGGCCAGCTCATAGCCGCCGCCAGACGCCGTGCCGTTCAGCGCCGCGAGGTAAGCCTGCCCGGAGTTCGCGGTCGCGTCCTCGATGCCGTTGCGGGTTTCGTTGGTGAACTTGCAGAAGTTGACCTTCCACGGGTGGCTGGCGGCCGCCAGCATGCGGATGTTCGCCCCAGCGCAGAAGATCCGGTCCTTTCCGCTGGTGAGCACGACCGTCTTGACCTCGGGATGCTCGAATCGCAGCCGCTGCACCGCGTCGTACAGCTCGATGTCGACGCCGAGGTCGTAGGAGTTGAGCTTGAGCTCGTAACCGGGCACCAGGCCGCCCTGCTCGTCCACGTCCATGGTGAGGGTGGCTACCGGGCCGTCGACGTCCAGGCGCCAGTGCTTGTATTTCGGCGGGCAAGTCCGGAATTCGACGTGCGACATGCCGTCCATGCTCTACGCCTGCTTGCAGTTCCGTCAAGAGTTAGTAGAACATTCAGGTACGGAAGTTGCGGTGTACACGGGACTTTCGCCGCAAACCGGGTCAGCTGGGTGAGCCCGGCCAGCCGGGCCAGCGCCCGAGTCAAGCGGGTCAGTCGAGGCTGTTAAGGCGCTGCCATTCACGGCGAGCGTCCGCACACCACCGGCCGTGCCGGTCGGCGAACAGCTCAGCCGCCCGCAGCCCCGTCCAGCGGGCCGGCAGCAGCTCGCGCGGCAGCGAAGGGTCGAGGTTCGGGAACCGGCGCCACGCGTGCACCAGCTCGAGCTGGCGCAGCAGCACGTCGGACGGGATGCTCGCGGCGCGGAACTCGGCCACGAACTGCTCGTACTCCGCCTCGATCTCGGGCAGGTCCCAAGCCGCGGCGACCATCTCCTTGACGTCGGACAGTCCGGTCCGCTTCGCCACGAATACGTGGGCGTCGCCCGTCACCCCGGCGTCGGTGAGTACCTTGACGGCCTCCTGCCGCCGGCTGACGTGCGGGCTTATCCACAGGCCGGGGCCAAGCGAGCCGAACCCAGCCCAGGCCAGCCGGGTCCGCACCACGTGCCTGGCCCGCCTGTCCGCCTCAGAGATGCGCACCTGCGCGAGTACCCACTGGCCGTCCCAGCTGTCGGCCGGGCCGAACTCGTAGATGCGCTTCGCGCCGTCGGTGAGCAGCTGTTTCGCCGCGGGGGTCAGCAGCCAGCGGGTTCGCCTGCCGACCTTTTCCGCGTCCAGCCAGCCCGCGTTCGAGGTACGCATCAGCGCCTGCCTGGTCGCCTTCTCCGCGACGCCGAGCCGCTCGAACGCGGCGAGCACCGCACTCGTCCACGCCCCGCCGTCGCCAGGCAGCACGAACTCGCCGAGAAGGGTAAACAGCATGCCGCGCGCCGACCCCGCGCCCGCCTCATGGCGACGCGACAGTGCCGGTGCAGCAGATACCACTTAAGAGCTCCCGTTCCGCAGGATCTAAGTAGCATACGGGGCTGCTTGGGACGGAACGACCCTTGCGAGGGAACGACCCTGCGGCACCGTAGCGAGGCACGGGCTCCCATACCCCCGGCGGGGATGCCGCAAAGCGCGCGGCATCCCCGCGTTGGGGTCGGGGGGTGGAATGAGCGTCCGGCAGTGCCCGGTTGTCCCGCCTAGTGGGTGATGGTGCCGAAGGTGACCGTGTCGCCTGCCCAGGAGAAGTTCTGGGACTGGACGCCCTCGCCCCACGTGGTCGCGGCGACCATCATGTCGCCGCCCTCATAGACGCCCACGTGGTACACGTAGCTGCTCGGGTCACTGCCGGTGTGGAAGAACACGAGGTCGCCCGGGCGGGCTTTGCCGTGGCTGATCGGCCGGAACTCGAGGAACTGATCCTCGGCTGTCCGCTGGATGGACTTGCCCTTGCCGGTGTGGCGGTAGACGTACTGGGCCAGGCCGGAGCAGTCGAAACCGGCCGGCGAGGTACCGCCGTAGGCGTACGGGTCGCCGACGAGTTTCTTGGCCAGGGCGGCGGCCTTCTGGTCGAAGGTCTCCGGGCGCCGGTGCCTGGCCTTGTAGTTCGGCTTAGGCGGCTTCTTCTTCGGCGCCTTGGCCTTGTGGCTCTTCGGCTTCTTCTTGAACACATTCGTGGCGGCTGGGGTCGTCTTCTGCTGACCGCTTGCGGTTGCCGCCTGTGCCGCGGGCGAGAGCGCCGCTATCGGGACGCTGAGCGATGCCGCGACGGCCGCGGTGGCCAGCCAGTTGCGCCGCACCTTAGGCGCCTCCGCGCCGGCCGGCACCGACCCGGACATAGATATCCGAATCCCGCTTAAGCGTGGTGCTAAGCATCTTCGAGTCCTTTCTTGGCTTTTACATTGCGTATTCAGTTGTGCGCGCCCGGCATTCTCCATTCCCGGCGCCTGTACTTGGGTACCATCCGCGAACCGTTCCTGTCTTGCGGTACGGCGTTTTCCCGTCGGTTTTGGAGCGCAGATCACACTTCGATAACTGTTCGTGCGATGTGTTGGCATGTTTATAAGAAGAGAAACGTTCCCGCAGGTCACACGAGGTATCCGGCGCCGCTATGGGAAGGTGGATGCACGGCTTTAACCTGGGGTTCATCTGTGAGAAATGTCACAAGGACCATTGATCTGGCATTAGTACATGGCTAGTAGAAAATCCAGGTTTACCGAGTTGTGATTTGCGCCAGCATGCGTGCTTTAAGTTGCTTTCTGGGACTCATGGTGCCTATGTGACTGTTGCGCGGGACTGCTAGACTCCCGTCCGTGAGTGGCATCGATGCGATTTTGGTCACCGGCGGTGCCGGGTTCGTCGGGGCGACCCTGGTGCGGCGCCTGGTCGAGAGCGGGTACCGGGTGCGGGTGCTCGACAACCTGTCCACCGGCGACGAGGCACACCTGGCCGGGGTGGACACCGAGCTCGTCAAGGGCGACATCCGCGACGCGGACGCGCTAGACGACGCGCTGGGCGGCATGAACGCCGTCATCCACCTGGCCGCGGCGGGATCCGTGGTCGGCTCCGTGGCCGATCCCGTGGCGAACTTCGAGGCGAACGTCGTCGGCACCTTCCGGGTGCTCGACGCGGCGCGCCGCGCCGGAGTGGCACGGACCGTGCAGGCATCCACCGGGGGGGCGCTCATCGGCGACGCCACTCCCCCGGTCAACGAGCAGTCGCTGCCCAAGCCGCTGTCCCCGTACGGGGCTTCCAAGCTGGCCGGCGAGGGGTACGCGCACGCGTTCGCCAAGACCTACGGGCTGCGCACCGTGGCGGTCCGCTTCGGCAACGTCTACGGTCCCTGGTGCGCCCGCAAACGCGGCGTGCTGAACGTCTACTTCGAGTCCCTGCACAACGGCGTCCCGCTGATCATCTACGGCGACGGCACGGCATCCCGGGACTACGTGCACGTGTCCGACATCGCCGCGGCGCTCCAGCTGGCGCTGGAGAACCCCGACATCCCCGGCGGGACGGTGCTGCACGCCGCCTCGGGCGTGGAGACCCCGCTGACCAGCCTCGCGGACCTGTGCCGCCAGGCTGCCGGGCTGCCCGATCACCCGATTGAGTACCGGCCGGCCCGGCCCGGCGAGGTCGGCCGCAACTTCGCCTCCTACGACCTGGCGCATGAACTGCTCGGCTACTCCCCCACGGTGCGGATCGAAGACGGCATCCCCCGCCTGTGGCAGTGGTTCTCCGGCGAGGTCTTCAGGGACTGAGCGGCCCTCAGGCACCCGTCTTCCCGGCGCCCGAAACGCGCGGCCCCGCGAGCCAGAAGCTCGCGGGGCCGCCTGTTCCCCCCGGGGTGTGGCGCTAGACTCCGCGTGCGGTAGGCGCGTGCACGCTCTCCGCGCTCGGCGTCGTCGCCGTATGCGCCGGCCGCTGCCGGAAGAGCAGGACGAGAGCGGCGATGGACAGCACCAGGGCACACACGCCGACTACCACGAAGAGAGTGCCAGGACCACCGAACACGCCGAGCACTGCGCTCACCATGTCGATGGCCCGGGTAACCAGCACCACCCAGAAGGCCCAGCGCCGTCCCTGGGCGAGGGCGGGGATGCACGCCAGGGTCAGGACACCGAGGATGCCGCCAAGGACGATCGCCGCCATCGGCGGGGTGCCGGCGTGCTGCTGGTTCGCGTGGTACATGACCGGGACCATGACCAGGTCGCCGACGCCGAGGACCACGAGGAGTGCGGCGAGCTGCCGGAACGAGGACTTCATCGATATGCTCCTTCGCTTGGAGAGCTGATGCTCTCAGCGTGCGGCTCGAGCGGGTTTCCGCGCGTCCGGCGGCAGGGGGAACATCCGCCGCGGGCATCCGCCTGCGGTGGGATGCCGTCAGGCGGGTTCTGTCCGTCGGCCGGGGGACGAGGGTCTCAGGCGTTCGCAGCGGCCCGCCGCGTGCGAGGCAGCCTGGCGAGCACCCGCCAGCCGCCGCTGCCGGCCGGGCCTGCCGTCAGCTCGCCGCCGCAGGCACGCACGCGATCGTGCATCCCGGCAATCCCGCGGCCGCCGCCGGTCAGCTCCAGGCCGGACGGTGGCCCGCTGGCCGGCCCGTTCGACACGCTGACCTCGAGCTCGCCGTCCGCTTCGGCGATCACGATCCCTACCGGCGCGCCCGGCGCGTGCTTGAGCGCGTTCGTGAGGCTCTCCTGCACTACCCGGTACACCGCCTCGGAGACGTGCTCCGGAACCCGCTCGGCCAGGCCGCCAATCCGGCAGCTCACCGACAGCCCGGTCGCGCCAGCCCGCGCGACCAGTTCGTTGACCAGGCCGATGCCGTCGAACCCGGCCGGCCCTGGTGCGTGGTCAAGCAGCTCGACCAGGCGGCCGATCTCCGCTTCGGCCTGCCTGACCGACTCGGCGATGGCGTCGAAGGCCTCGGCCGCCAGGGCGGGATCCCGGGCGGCCAGGCGCTGGCCGGCGCCCGCCTGGATCACCATGACGCTGATGCAGTGCGCCACGATGTCGTGCAGCTCGCGGGCGATCCGCGCCCGCTCGTAGCGGATCGCCTCGGCGGCGAACAGCTCGCGTTCCGACTCAAGCTCGAGCCCCCGCGCGGTGAGCTGGTCAGTGATACGCCGGCGGGACCGCACGACCAGTCCGAACGCGAACGGGCCAACCGTGCCGACCACGAGGAACGGGTTGAACACCGTGACGCCATTGACCAGTTGCGTGCCGGCGAACAGGCAGCCCAGCGCCAGCACCGACAACCCCAGTGGCCCCTCCCCTGTACTGGTGGAGCCAGCGCCGACGGAGCCTGGGCCGACGGAGCGGCTGGAGCCTGCGCCGAGGGAGTACGCCAGCATGAAGACAGCCACGAACGGCGGCCCGTCCGGAATCCCCGCGGTGTTGCCTAGCGACGCGATGGCGAGCAGGCATCCGGCGGCGACCGCCGCGAGCCTCGGGGAAGCGCGGCGGAAGGCGATGCACGCGATAACGCCGAGGCTGAGGCAGCCCGCCAGGTCAGTGCCCGCGCTGGTCAGCACGCCCGCAGCCGCCGCGTAAAGGCCCCCGCCCAGGCCGAGGCCCACGGCAAGGACGGCGTCGGAGTGCCAGCTCCCGAGAAACCGCCTGAGGTCGTCAGGCGGTCGCATAGCCGGGCGCCAGCGGCAACCGCACCAGCGCCGTGCAAACATCGGCGCCGGCGTCAATGCTCAGCACCCCGCCGAGCAGGGCGACGCGCTCGTGTGCGGCGGCGAACGCCCCCTGCTGTTCTCCGGGCCGACCCGGCGGGCCGCTGACGTCCAGCTCAAGCGCGTCGGCGGTAAACCGGAGCCGGACGTCGATCCGGGCGCCGGGGGTGTCCGCGAGGGCCTCAAGCAGGTGCTCCACGATCCGGTAAGCGGACAGCTCGAACCCCGCGGGCAGCGAGAGCGGGGTGCCGCTCACCTGCAGCCGCGCATCGGCAGTCGTGGCCCGCTCTAGCAAGCTGTCAAGGTCCGCGAGCACCGGCTGCGGAGCGGTGACACGCTCGGCGCGAAGGTTGCCCACGACCTCGCGCATCTGGGCGAGCGTCTCCCGGCCGCTCGTCCCCACCCGGTCCAGGGCTTCGCGTGCGGCCTCCGGATCCGCGGTCATCGACTCGCGGCCGGCGCTGGCCGCCTCGGCGATCGCGCCGAGCCGGGTCCGCACGAAGTCATGCAGGTCACCGGCGATACGAGCGCGATCGGCCGCGACCGCGAGCTCAGCCGTACGCTCGCGCTGAGCTCGCAGCTCGGCGTTACGGGCACGCAGCGCTGCCGCCGCCTGGCCGCGCTGACGCACGACCCGGCCCGCCACGCAGCCAAGCAGGATGACGGGCAGCCCGTCGAACACGAAGCTAGGCCCTAGCTGGGGGTCGTAAAAGGCCTGCGCGGTCACGCTCGCCCCGCACAGCGCCGCCGCCACCGCCAGCCATCGCCAGTCCAGCCTCGTCCCGGCGAAAAAGGCGACGAGCAAGACCGCCGGAAGACCCGGGCCGCAGCGGACCAGGTGCCCGAGCAGCAGTCCGTTCCCCAGCGCCGCCACCGCCAGGATCGCGGCGGCCGCCAGTGGCGCTCTGCGCTCCAGCACGACGGGCACGGTCATGAAGAGAACGCCGACCGCGGCGAGCACCCCGCCGTGATCGGAGGAACCGGGCAGCGCATGAGTGACCAGAAGGACCGCCCAGAGGCTCAGAAAAGCGGCAAGGCCGACGTCGCCCCAGCCAATGCCGCGTGCATAACCGACCGGCCGCCATAGCCAGGTCGCAGCGTTCGTCCCGCTCACGGACGCCACCTCCACGGACGCCTCATTGTCGCACGGCTGCCCTGGCCGGACCAGCCTTCGCACGACTCAATGCCAAGCACCGTAAGGCATTCGGAGGCGGCCGGTCATCCATCTGGCGGGCTACCTGTCGCGGGCGTTCTCCGACCCTAGACGGATAACAGGAGCAGGCCGCACCATTACGATTCAAATGCCCGGAACGAGAAGATGAGGCAAGCCGTGTCCGCACCCAGGAGTTCAGGCACCACCAGCACCTCAAGCGGCATCGCTAGCGTCGCGGACGCGGCCGGCGGGCGTGCAATCTCCGTGCTGATCGCCGACGACCAGCGGCTCGTGCGGGCCGGTTTCCGGGTCATCCTCGCCAGCGAACCGGACATCGACGTCGTGGGCGAGGCCGCCGACGGCGTGCAGGCGATCGAGTTGACCCGGGCGCTCACGCCCGACGTCGTTCTGATGGACATCAGGATGCCCGCCATGGACGGCCTCACCGCGGCCAAGCAGGTCATCGCCAGCTCCGACAGCCGGGTGCTGATACTGACCACCTTCGACGCGGACGAGTACGTGTACGAGGCGCTGCGGACGGGGGCCAGCGGCTTCCTGCTCAAAGACGCGCCGCCGGACCAGCTGATCGGGGCGGTGCGCAGCGTCGCGGCCGGAAACGCGCTCATCGACCCAGTCATCACCAGGCGGCTGATCGGCCGGTTCGCGCACGCCATCAGGCCCGCGGCGGTGCTGCCGGAGCGGTTGCGCGAGCTGACCACGCGTGAACTGGACGTGCTCCGACTGGTCGCCCGCGGGCTGACCAACGCCGAGATCGCCGACACCCTCGTCGTCGAGGAAAGCACCGTCAAAACGCACGTCAGCAGGATCCTGTTCAAGCTGGGCCTGCGCGACCGGGTGCAGGCCGTGGTACTCGCCTACGAATCCGGCTTCGCCGTGCCTGACGAGGCCCTCGGGAGCTGAGGAAGCTTACTGCCGCGCTGCGGATCCCACCAAGGGGGGACCGTGCAGGTTTGCCCCAGAGAATAGGCTTAATTACGAATGTCCGGCGTTCCATCGGGCGATGCTGGGGAATGGTGCTGACATGAGCGGAATTCGGGCGGTATCAGGTTTCGCCGTCGCAGCAGCGCTCGCCCTGACGGTGACGGCGTGCACCGGAGGCGGCACGACATCGGCGTCCCAGGCAGGCAACACAGCCGCCGCGTCGGGGATAGGGGCGGCAGGGACAAAGCAGGCTTCCGGCTCGGCCAAGCCCGCGCCTGCCGGACCCGCGGTGACCATCACGCCGGGGAGCGGAACCGGCGACGCCGATCCGTCGAAGGGGATCACGGTGACCGCGGCGAGCGGCACGCTGAAAGACGTCACCGTGACCACCGCCGGCGCCCCCGTCACTGGCAGCTATTCGGCCAGTCAGACCTCCTGGCACAGCACCTACGCCCTGAACGTCACGCAGTCCTACCGGGTGACCGCGACCGCCACGGCCGCCAACGGTGCGACCAGCACCAAGACGAGCACGTTCCGCACGCTCACCCCGTCATCGACCTTCTACACCGAGATCTTCGAGGGGTACCAGCAGTCCTACGGCGTCGGGATGCCGATCATCCTGACGTTCAGCGCACCGATACAGAACAAGGCCGCCGTCGAGCGGTCGATCGAGCTCAAGACCTCCAAGCCGGTGACCGGCGCGTGGTACTGGGACGGGAACCAGACGCTGGACTTCCGGCCGCGGGACTACTGGCCGGCGCACACCGTCGTTTCCTTCACCGGGCACTTCAACGGTGTCGAGAGCGCGCCCGGCGTGTACGGGTTCCACACGCTGACGCAGACGTTCGACATCGGGGACTCGGTGATCGCGGTGGCGTCGACCCGGACGCACCGGACGCAGATCTACATCAACGGCAAGCTCAAGTACAACTGGCCGATCAGCTCGGGCAAGCCGGGTGACGACACCCCGGACGGCTCGTACCTGACGATCGAGAAGGAGAACCCGGTACGGATGATCGGCCCCGGCTACAACATCCTCGTCCCGTGGTCGGTCCGGTTCACCTTCAGCGGCGACTACTACCACGACGCCTACTGGTCGGTCGGCCAGCAGGGTTTCGAGAACGTCAGCCACGGATGCGTGAACCTCTCCCCCGCCGACTCCGAGACGTATTACAAGCTCGCCGTCCCTGGTGACCCCATCACGATCACCGGCAGCCCGCGCCCCGGCGTCTGGGACAACGGCTGGACCGAATGGTTCCTGACCTGGAACCAGCTGGTGCAGGGATCGGCACTGCACGAGGCGGTGGTGGCCGGCCCGCAGGGCTCCACGTTCGTGAACCCGGCGACACTGCCGGCGAACACGGCCAGGGCACCGCTCGCCACCGCCATGGCGGGCAACAACCTGGACTAGGGAGTGTCTCCGCGGGCCGCGGTCCGGGCCCGGACCGCGGACAGGAACGCCGCGTAGGACCAGGAAAGGCTGGACACCGACTTCTCGAACCCGGTCACCGCGTCGAACTGTTCGCTCAGCTCCAAGTGGTCGCTGTGGAACACGATCGCCTGGAGCATCGCGTCGCCAGCCGTCCGCAGCGCCTTCGCGGCGACCGCCGGGGTGCTCGACCCGGTCACGCCCACCTGGTCGAGGAACGCGGCCGAGAGTGAGTCGCCGGGGACCGCCCCGGTCGAGCTGACCGCGGCGGCCAGCCGGTAGTACAGCTCGGCGAAGTTCGCGGTAGTCAGCGCCCACGGGTGGTCGCCCACCTTTTCGTCGGTGTCGCCGTCGTAGAGGTCACCCGGGTAACGGCCGAGCAGCGGACCGATGCCGCGCGCCGCGTCGTCGTCGTTGATCGGGTAGAAATACGCCGAGCCGGGGTCGGCCCACTGGGCCCGCAGCCGCGCGGCGGTAGCGAGCAACCGGGGGTCGGTGACAGACTCGGCGCCGTAGATGGCCGCCTGGATGATGTCGATGTTCGGGTCGTAGGGCGCGCGGTAGCCAGACGGGACCGGGAGCACCGACTGGTAGTACTCGCCGTTCCAATGGCCGTCGAGCGCGTTGGTCAGCCAGCTCAGCGCCGACGGCAGCCAGCTGGGGGCGGCGATGCCGACGGTGTTCGCGGCGATCGCCCGGAAGCAGCGCAGGTGCGCGGAGCGGGCGAAGAACGAGTAACCGAACTCCTCTTCCCACAGGTTGTACGTCTGCAGCTGATAGGCGCCGCGCAGGAAGTTCAGGTTGGCCTCGATCAGCTCCACCGCGATCGCCTGGGCCGGGGAGTCGAGCTGCCGGAACATCGCCAGCACGGCGAGGGTCTGCAGGGCCGGCCCGTCGGCCTGGTTGGTCCACGGGCGCGGCGTGCCGTTGATGTAGAAGGATGCCCGCTCGAAGGCGGCTGCCTCACCCGCCGTCTGCTGGCAGGTACGCGAGAATGTCACGTAGTCGGTCAGCGGCTGGCTGTCCGGGAGCGCGCCGTTCGCGTACGCCCAAGCCAGTTCGAGCGCGACGATGGCCGCGTCGCGGGTCCAGTGGTAGACGTAGTCCTGGGTGACGTGGGTTGCGGTGTTCTCCCAGGACGGGGAGGCGAGCACGCACCCCGGCCGCGAAATGATCCCGGAATTGACCGGGTCGTCGAAGACCAGCCCGTCGGAGGCCACGTTCCGGAACATCAGCCAGAACATGTACCGCGCGACCAAGGTCAGGTTCGGCTGCCCGAGTGTCGGCCGGACCGAGCCGTAGCCGAGACTGCCTGGCATGAGCCACCCCCCTTCCGCATCACCAGGGCATCAGCGTAACGGCCGGGCGGCTTGGGCGGACAGGAGGTTGGCCGCGTGTTAACGAAGAACTAAACCTAGGGCCGGACGGAGCCGCTGCCGACTTCCTTGCCCGACGCGGAGTAGGCGGTCCACCGGGTGGGTGACACGCCTGCGCCGATCAGGAAGCCGAATAGCCGCTCGTTCCCCACCGTCACCGGCCTCGCGGTGACCGTCGTGCCGTTGTTGAGCGTCACCGCCACGGAGGCTACGCCGGGCGCGGCCGAACCTTCGGCCGGCAGCGGTCCGGAATTGCTCGGGCCCCAGCCTCCGATGATCTCCGTCGTGGCGAGCCGGGGGCTCTGTTCGCACATGATGCTGCCGGGGGCCGTGGGCACGAAACAAGTGCCCCAAGGGCCCTCGTACGCCGTCAGCGACCAGGGCTTGCCGGCCGCCGTGCCGCTGGCGATAACCCGGGTGGCGCGCGGCGGCGCGGGCTGCCCGCTGAGCTGCCACAGTCCGAAGGACGGCAGCTGACCAGGCAGGGTGAACGGGATGGCGGTTGACGTCTGACCGCTGTCGAAACTCGCAGTTCCCAGATGAGCCGTGAGGCTGGCGATCGTCATGGACATCGGCGCGATGAACGCGGCCAAGCGCTGGCCCGCCACGGTCACCGGTATCAGCTTTAGCTGCTGCCCGTCGCTGAACGTCAACACCAGGTAGGTCACGTCGGTGGCGACCGAGCCGAACGTTGTCTCGACCATGCCGCCGCCACCCGGGCCGCTGTATCCCTGCAACGTGGCGGGCGCGGCGCTGGTCTCGAACGGGCCGCAAGACATGCCGGTGCCATCGGCTGACGACCCGGTGGCGGACCCTGTCACGTCGAGGCAGTAGCTGTCCTTGGGCAGGTCCGAAAGCCCCATCTTGCCAACGGTGATCCGGTACGTCCGAGCTCCGATCGTGCCCTGGGCAATCTCCCCGGCCGGGGCGCCTGGGCCAGGCGGAGCATCGGTGATGACCGGGTCGCCGTCGGGCAATGTCGGCTTGCCGAAGGCCGTCGGGGTCGGGACCGGTACCGCCGTCGCGGTCCCGGTCGGGCGCGAGACGGGTGGCGGCGCTGGCGCGGCTCCGGCGCGAGTAAGCACCGGCACCCCGGCGGCAATGGCGATCACAGCGATCACTCCGGCCGTGACGGCGAAACGGCGGTGCCGCAGTCGCCGGCCGGCGCGTATCGTATCGGCGACCGGCGCCGGCCTGATGTCGAGGGCACGCAGTTCGGTCTCGAGTTCGGACTGGAGTTCGCTCACCGGAGTCCTCCTTCCACGACGTCCTCGTCCCGGCTAACTGTGGCGTCCCTAGCGTCGGCCTCGCGCCTGGTGCCGACCGCGTCCCTGCGCAAGGTTGCGAGCGCGCGCGAGGCCTGGCTCTTCACTGTGCCGACCGAGCAGTTCAACGCCGCCGCGGTCTCCGCTTCCGACATGTCGAGCAGGTAGCGGAGCACGATCACGGCGCGCTGCCGCGGGCCGAGCCTGCCGAGCGCGTCGAGCAGCGCCTGCCGCTCCTCGGGTCCCGGGCGGGCGTCGTCGGCCGTTTCCGGCAGGTTCCCCGGCAGGTCCTCGAGCACCCGGTTACCACGGAACCGCTTGCGGTTCTCGTTGATCACGATCTGCCGGACGTACGCGTCCGGATCGCCGGCCCGCCGCACCCGGCCCCAGGAGGCGTATGCCCGGGTGAACGCCGACTGCGCGACGTCCTCCGCGTGCCCGAGATCCCCGGTCAGCGCGTACGCCAGCCGGACCATCGCGGGCCACCGCCCGCGCATGAACTCGCCGAACTCCTCGTCCGCCGTACCGCTCACGGTCACCTCCGTCACTTGTGCAGATATCCGGAAACCGCGGCGAGGTTGCATTGTCCGCGATAATTATCCGCGAACGGTCCCGGGGCTGCGGGTGGACGCCGAAGCCCCCGGCCGCGGCGCGTCCGGGGGCTTCGGCTTGGCAGGCTTACCTGATCGTGTACTGGTACGGGATGGCCGCCACCTCGTCGCCCGCACCCTGGCCGTACGGCGGCACACCGCTCTCAAAGGCGTCGATGTACAGCGTGCCGGTGACGACCGTGCCGGCCGTGCCGGCTGGGGTGACCGTCACGTTGATTGTGGTGGACCCCCCCGGGGCAAGCTCGACGGGCGCGAAGGTTCCGCCCTGGTCCGGAGGCGTGGACGCGGCCGCGTTCGTCGCGAGCTCTTCGAGGTCACCGGTGGGTGATGTCACGGTCTTGTCGAAAGGCAGCGTCGTCACCGTCAGGACGTCGGTCGCCTTGCCCGCCTTGGCGAGCGACTTGAAGGGGCCGCATTCGGTCGGGGCCGGCTCCCACAGACCTGAGGACAGTTCGCCGCCCGACGGCGTATCGGTAGCCGACACCCCGGTGGTAGCGCACAGCGACGCGGTACTGAGGTGGCTAACCGACGCTACGTCCGGGTCCCCGAAGAGCGCGGACAGGTCCGTCATCGCGCGCACCGTCGAGCTCTGGCTCACCTTGATCGACGACGACTGGGCCGGCACGAAATAGACCGGGGTCGTCTCGGTGATCGACTCGGGGATCGCCACCGTGTTCGATCCCCCGAGCGGCACCAGCTGCACCTTGGTCGGGGAGGTGTCGAGGCGGGCATCGGTGAAGTAGTCCTGCGCCGCGGTCCCGGTGTTGGTGATCGTCACCGGCACTGTGATCGCTGTGCCGGCAGGCTCAGTGGTCGACGCGCTGTCCGGGAGCCCCGGCGCGGACGCCGTCGCCGGCGCGAGGAACGAAACCTTGCCGGTGAACGCATCCGACACCTCGGTCCCGGGGATCCCGTCGGCGAAGTCCACGATCAGCGTCCAGGTGCCGGCCACCGGGCTGAGGACGGAGGCGTCCACGGTCGGCTTGGTGGCGAAGGGCAACGCCTCCGCGTCGGTCAGGTCGTAGTTCTGCCCGTAGCCGAGGACATCGCCGTCCGGGCTGACCAGGTAAGTGCCAACGCCGACGCCACCGCTGGGGTCGTTCTTCAGCTTCACGGAGGCGGTAATCGCCTTCGTACCGGACGGGACCCTGAACTCATAGAAGTTGTTCTGGCCTACCGCGCTCCGGCCGTTACCGCCGGTCAGCGTGCCGCCGAAGGCACCGCCAGCGGCGACGTTGACGAGCGTGCGAAGGACCACCGGGATGGCGGTCGCCCCGGCCAGGTTGGAGTTCGCCTCGAGCGAGCCGGCGATGTCACCGGGCGCGGTCGGGACCTTCACGGTGAAGACGGCGGACTTGTAGCTGCCAGGCGCGATCGACAACGTCGACGGAGACACCGAGCCGAACGAGACGTTCCGCTCCGTCTGTGCCTGCCAGTACACCTTGCCGTTGTAACCACCGACGCTCGCCGGGTAGCTGAGGATCACCGCGGTCCAGGTGCCGGCCAGCGGGCCCCGGACGTCGACGTTGCCGTAGTTGCCCAGGCCCTGCGGCAGGGAGTTCGCGGCCAGCCGGCCCTTCGGGTCGATGAGGCTCACCTCGACCGGGTAGTTCACCTGGGAGCCGGCGTAGGCGATGGAAACGTCAAGCCTGCTCTGGCCCGCCGGGACCTTGAAGTGGGCGGTCGCGTAGTTCTCCTGGTGACCCGCGGCACCCTTGAACTGGTTGCTCACGGTATCGCTGAGCGTCACGCTGCCCGACGCCGTGGACGTGGGCGCGCTGAGCGTCCGGCCGGACAGCCTGACGGTCTGCCTCTTGGTGCCGGTGTTGTTGAACGAGACCTTCCACGCCTTGGAAGTCCCGCCGGTGCCGGCGTAGGTCAGCTGACTGGCTGAGGCGAGCAGCGTCGAGCCGGTGCGGGCGGACCTGCCGACCGACTCGGCGGCCTCGACCGCCTTGTAGGTGTTCAGCAGGCCCGCGCCCTGCTCCTGCGCCGGGTCGCCCAGGTCGGTCGCGGTGGACAGCAGGATCTGCTTGACGAGGGCCGGGGAGGGGGTCCTGCCGCCGTGCTTCTTGCGGTAGGCCTGGATCACCAGCGCCGCGGCGCCGGAGACAAACGGGGCGGACTCGCTCGTGCCGCCGGCCGACTCGATCGCCGAGGGCTTACCGAGGTTGTTCACGCAGTCGGAGTATTTGGCGCTCGCGTCACAGGAGGACCAGCTCAGGTCGCCGGGGGCGACCAGGTCGACGGTTCCCCCGGCCTCGTCGTAGCCAGCCGAGCTGAGCGCGCTGATGTTGTCGTCAAGCCAGGCGGAGGTCGCGAAGTAGCGAGTGCCGCTGAGGTTCGCCTGGGCGTACGCCTGGAACTGCGTGCTCGCGCCGACCGAGATCACGTTCGGGTCGGTCCCTGGGCTGCCGATCGTGGACGTGGTGCCCGAGTCGCCGGTTGCCACGCTCACCACGACGCCGGCCTTGACCGCTGCGTCGTTGAACACCTTGAACATGTCGACGGCGGTGTCCGGCAGCGGGTTAGCGCCGAGGGACTCGTTGAGCACGTTCACGTGGTCGGTCTCGACGGCGTAGTTGATCGCCTGGGCGATCACCGAGGTTGTGGTGATGAAGGCGTGGTTCGCCTCGCCCGCGAAAACATCGAGGCCGACCAGGGATACGCCGGGAGCGACGCCCTGGATCGTCACGTCGCAGGTCCCCGTGGCGGACTGCGCCGAGAACCCGTTGATGTTGTAGACGTGCCGACCCTGCCCGGCGATGGTGTTCGCGTCGAGGAAGGCCTCGCCGCCGGCCGTGGCCGTGCCCGGCCCGTCACCGGAGAAGTCCTTGTAGTCGACGAAGGCCGACTTTCCGTTGGACCTGATGAAGTTCACGTTCTTCGTGTCGATGCCGTCGGCGATGAACGCCACCTTCACCCCGGCACCGGTGAAGCCGAGCTTCCGAGCGGTCGCCGCCTTCGAGTTCGACGAGACGGTGTTCGTCAGCGCCAGCCCCTCGGGTGCGAGGGAGCTCTTGCCCTTTGGCGCGCACGCGCC
>Ga0123356_10001384_pt1 | contig 26879 bp, 21 predicted proteins | sample TergutEmb28metaG_2_FD_92546 | JGI IMG/M metagenome (GOLD analysis project Ga0123356, IMG submission 92546) | Embiratermes neotenicus P3 segment gut microbial communities from Petit-Saut dam, French Guiana - Emb289 P3 | ecosystem: Host-associated > Arthropoda: Insects > Digestive system > Gut ...
AGATAGATTCTGATTATGCGAGAAACATCCCGATTATAGCCCTTACTGCAAACGCGATAGTTGGCAATGAAGAAATGTTTCTGGAAAATGGTTTTCAGGCGTTTATTTCTAAACCCATTGAGATTAATCATTTGGACGCGATGATTAGGGAGTGGGTCCGCGACAAAGAGCAGGAAAAATTCTTTACATTACCGGAGATAGAAGTATTTGACAGAAATGGTGAAAATCAACCAACTCCGGAAATTAATCTGCCGGAGTTGCTGAAAAACATTTTCGGATTAAGTGCGGAAAAAGGTTTGGCACGTTTCGGCGGTGATCATGACGCATATCTTACTGTTTTGTCTTCTTTTGTAAAAAACACACCGCAGCTTCTTGAAACCGCTGAAAAACTGGTTGAGAGAGCAGCCTGTGATAAAGATAATCAGAAAAGCTCTTTGGCTGAATATGAAACTATTGTACATGGAATCAAAGGTTCGAGCGGCAGCATTTGTGCGGAAGAAGTCGCCGAAATCGCAAAAGCTCTGGAGAAAGCCGCAAATGCCGGGGAGTTTATACATATAGAAGCAAACAACACAAATCTTGTAAATAAAGCAAAAAAACTCATATTAAGTATATCGGATGTACTTTATGAAATCAGTTCAGATGCTTCGAAGCAAATAAAGGATGAGCCGGATCCCGGGTTACTTATAAAGCTGAGCAAGGCATGTGAAGAGTATGACATGAACACTGTAGATTCTATTATTTCGGAGCTGGAATCCTTTGAATATGAGTCCGGAAACGAGTTTATAATCCGGCTGCGGGAGAACGCTGAACAAACAAATTTTGACGAAATATCCGAGGAAATAAAAAAACGCGGCATTGAAAACTCTTGAGGAGTAAATGAGTGGAAAAGATAACATAGGAGGACTGGAAGTGACGGATATTAAAGGAACAAAGACCGAAGAAAACCTTATTGAGGCATTTAATGCTGAAAGCCGGACCCGAAGCAGGTATAATTTCTTTGCGGCAATTGCCAGAGAAGACGGCTTTGAAAATATTGCCGAAACTTTTAAAAAAGCAGCCGACAATGAAAAAGAACATGCGCGAGTATGGTTCAAATTGCTTTGTGGCGGGAAAATGCCGGGAACTGCCGATAACTTAAAATTCGCCATCGAGAACGAAAACAAAGGATGGAACGAAATGTACACACGCATGGCAGCCGAAGCCCGTGAAGAGGGTTTTAATGACATAGCATTTCTGTTTGAATCAATCGGCGCGGTTGAGAAAGAGCATGAAGAACGTTTCAGTAAACTGCTCACTGACATTGAAAACGACACTGTCTTTACCAAGATGGAAAAAAAGTCCGTCTGGATATGTAGATGCTGTGGGTACTCCACTGACAATGAACACCCGCCGGAGAAATGCCCTGTCTGCGAATACCCGAAAGCATACTTTACACTGCAAACATATGATGCTAAATAGTGTCAAAACCCTGCAAAGAAACTGAAAGGAACAGTTCTTATTATGAAAGTACACATGAATGAACTTGTGCAATCAATTGCTACAGCACTTGATATCGTCGAAAATGAAGTTTTGGGTGCCAGTACATATCACGGTAAAAGGATTGCGGTTCTGTGCTCTTTAATGGGCAAAGAGTTGGGGCTGAATGATTCGGAAATTAAAGCTGTTACTACCAGTGCTTTATTTCATGATAACGCGCTGACGGAATATGTACAGTACATGTATGAAAATAATGAACCGGAGATGAACCTGAAGCTTCATTGTGAGTACGGGCAGCGTAATATTGAAAAAATCCCGCTTGAGTTTGATGTAAGCGGTCTTGTGCTGTATCATCATGAAGAGGCGGACGGCAAAGGCCCGTTCGGAAAAAGAGATGATGAGATTCCACTCGGTGCGGCAATTATTGCTATCGCAGATACAATTGACGTTGAGAATCATCTGCAAACGCTTTCTGAAAAAGACATAGCGTCTATTCAGAAAGAAGCCGGAGAGCAATCAGGTAAACGGTTCACAAAAACAGCGGTTGAAACATTTCAAACAGTCCTGAAAAAGGATGTTCTGGAGTCGCTTCGTGATGAATATATTGTAGAAACTGCCGGAAAAATACTACCCGCATGGCAATCAGAAGTGAAAAGCGATTCAATGATGCACATTGCAAGCCTGACTGCCGGTATTATCGACTTTAAATCACCGTTTACACGTAAGCATTCGGTTCAAATTGCCAACAGGGCATGGATGATGGGCGGGTATTATGGTTTTGACCCCGAAAAACGGGCGAAGGTATACCTTGCGGCATCGCTGCATGACATGGGTAAACTCGCTACACCAAACGCAATACTGGATAAGCCCGAAAAGCTTACAGATGAAGAGTTCAGGGTAATAAAAGCTCATGTAAAAGGTACCTATGATATGCTCTGCGGGATAACAGGGTTTGAAGAGATTTGTCACTGGGCGTCAAGCCATCATGAGAAACTTGACGGCTCGGGTTATCATTTTGGCATTGGCGCGAAAGAACTGGATTTTGTAGACCGCTTGCTTGCGGTAACAGACATTTATCAGGCTGTCAACGAAGAACGTCCTTACCATCCGAGAAGAAGCCATGAAGAGACAATGCCGATTCTATGGAGTATGGCTGAAAAGGGATTTATAGACAAAGATATAGTTAACGATTTTGACACGGTTATGGCAATATACTCGAACAGGGATGTCCCGCCTCCCGAGCTATAGCGTTGTATTGTTATAAGTGAGCAAACATCTCTCTTATAACCGGCAATAAAAAACCGAAAGGGGAAGTGCTGTGCAGACTGTGGAATATATTAATGTTAACGCAAAAGATGGTGCTCTAATCCCTGTTATGACATGCAACCTTAATGACAGCAGTAAAAAAGGTGTCATTATTGTTTGTCATGGCTTCGGCGAGCATGCAGCTGCGTATACTGAGCATGCGGAGCGGCTATGGCAGGGAGGTTACGCATGTGTGGTTCCTGACCAACGCGGTCATGGGAAACCGCCGGAAGGTAAAAGCAAATGGCATGGGCTTATTCCCGATTATCAGTGTTTTCTGGATGATGTTTTATCAGTTACCGACGCAGTCAAAAAAATAGCTCCCGATGTTCCTGTGGCTATCTATGGGCACAGCATGGGAGGCAATATAGTAATAAATACCTTACTTAGCTTACCTGCCGCGCAAGCATCATTATATACCTGTGCGATGTTGGAATCTCCGTGGTTGGAGCTGTATGAACCTATTAGCCCTGTGACTAAATATACCGCGAAGATATTAAGCCAAATCGCTCCGGATTTCACTCATCACAGAGAGCTGAAGCATGATAAGCTCTCGAGTGATATTGAGAAAAAACAAGGATACTCAAAAGACCCGTATTATCATGGTGTTATTTCGATGCGTATGCTTGCGGGAATTATCGGCGGTTGCGAAAATGCTATGGAAAACGCCGCAAACCTGCCTGTAAAGACATATCTTGCATATGCGGAAAATGAGTTGGTTGTTTCAAATATAAAAATCCATGAGTTTGCCGAAAAAGCTGGGGATATGGTAATAACAAAAGAGTACGCGTCAAACCATGCTATCTATAATGATGTTATGCGTGAGCCTTACTGCAAAGATTTGATAGCATTTCTTGATAGTAATATTCAGAGGAGTTGAAGTATTGTTTGATGTCGCGATAATAGGCTGTGGGATAACAGGTGCGGCGGTTTCGTACGAGCTTTCAAAATACGACTTAAAAATAGTCGTGTTGGAACGCGAAAACGACGTCGCGATGGGAACGACAAAAGCAAACAGTGCGGTAATCCATGCGGGTTATGACCCGTCTCCCGGTACACTTATGGCAGAGCTTGATGTTGCGGGTGTAGAGTTAGCTAAAGATATTTGTGAAAAGCTTGATGTTCCGCACAGACAATGCGGAGCATTTGTGTTAGCGCTTACTGAAGAGGAAGTTGCGATTGTTGAGCTTTTACATAAGCAGGCAATTGAAAACAGCGTCGAGGATGTCACCGTATTAATAAAAGAAGAAGTTCTGGAGCTTGAACCGAATGTCAGTGAAGATGTAATTGTAGCTCTCCATGCTCCGACTGCTATGATTGTTGACCCTTGGGAATATACGGTCGCGCTTGCGGAAACCGCTGTCAGAAATGGTACAGAACTTAAGCTTAATTGCACTGTGACAGGAATTAAAGAGGTTGAGGGTGTTTATAAAATACAAACCTCACAAGGCGAAATTGAAGCGCTTGCCGTAATTAACGCGGCAGGTCTTCATGCGGATGAGATACATAACATGGTTGCAGAGCAGGAGTTTTCGATTACTCCCGCAAAAGGTGAGTACTGGCTGCTTGACAAGAGCGAAGGTACAAGAGTTAACAGCGTATTATTCCAATGTCCGACAAAAGCGGGCAAGGGAGTGCTTGTAACACCGACAGTCCACGGAAATCTGATTGTCGGCCCCGGTAATATCATTGCAGATAATAAATCAGATGTCTCAACCACAAGAGACGAGCTTGAGTATGTAAGAGAAACGGCGAAGAAGTCGGTGCCTGGCATTGATTTTAGCGCGGTAATACGCAGTTTTTCCGGAAACCGCGCTCATACGGAAATTGATGACTTCATAATTAAAGAAGTAAAGCCGGGATTTATAGATCTGGCGGGTATAAAATCCCCCGGTCTTACCGCTGCTCCCGCAATAGCTAAAAAAGCGGCAGAATTACTGGAAGACAGCAGTGCCACGCTTATAATGAAGCAGGACTTTATCGACTCACGTAAAAGGGTCAGGTTTAACAAGCTTTCACCGGAAGAAAAATCGGCTTTAATTGAAAAAAATCCCGCATACGGTCATGTTATTTGCCGCTGCGAAACTGTCACTGCGGGCGAGATTATAGAAGCTCTGAAATCACCCATTCCGCCTCGTTCTATTGACGGGGTAAAGCGCCGCACAGGCGCAGGCATGGGGCGTTGTCAGGGCGGCTTCTGCGGACCGCGTATCCTCGAAATACTGGCAGAATATTATAACATTGACCCCACCGAAGTGCTTCAGGATAGAGAAGGTACGTATGTGCTTAGTTCTGAAACGAAAGTGACGGTGTGATATGAGTATTAAGCCGGATAAAGAGTATGAGCTCATAGTAATCGGCGGAGGTCCTGCCGGTATCGGTGCGGCAATCTCGGCGTGGGAAAAGGGATTGAGAAGCATCCTTATAGTTGAACGCGACAGGGAAATGGGCGGAATATTAAATCAATGCATTCACCCGGGATTTGGAATTGAATACTTTAAAGAAGAACTGACAGGACCGGAATATGCATGGCGTTTTATAAAAATGCTTGACGGTACGGAGATTGAAGTTCTTATTAATACTATGGCTCTACAAATAACAAAAGATATGAAGGTACATATATCGGGAAGAGATGTTGGCTTTGCTGTGTTGTCGGCAAAAAGCATAATACTGGCAACAGGATGCCGTGAACGTGCGCGCGGAGCTCTGGGTATAGCCGGTACACGTCCTTCGGGTGTTATAACCGCCGGTTCCGCGCAGCGATATGTAAATATGGAAGGATACATGCCCGGCAAGCGCATTGTCATTATCGGCAGCGGCGATGTGGGCTTAATAATGGCACGGCGCATGACACTTGAGGGCGCAGAGGTTCTTGCGGTTGTGGAAATACTGCCTCATCCCGGAGGACTGCTGCGAAACGTAGCTCAGTGTCTGACGGATTTTGATATTCCACTCCTGTTATCTCACACTGTAACGGAAATCCTCGGAGATACACGCGTGGATAAGGTTGTCGTTTCCGAAATTGATGAAAACCGCAACGTAATTCCGGGCACAGAAAAGGTCTTTGAATGCGATACGGTACTCCTTTCCGCGGGACTTATTCCCGAAAACGAGCTGATAAACGCGGCAGGGATTGAAATTGACAGAGAGAATGTGCAGTCCTCAGCCCCGGGAGTCTTCGTATGCGGCAACGCCCTGCATGTACACGACATCGTAGACCATGTTACAATTGAGGCATATAAGGCAGGCGAAGCCGCCGCTGAATATGTCCAAGGCGAAGGAGAATAAGAATGTCGAAATACATATTATCACTGGACCAGGGCACTACCAGTTCGCGTGCCGTTCTCTTTGATGATGAGCAAAACATCATATCCATCGCCCAAAAGGAGTATACGCAGCTTTACCCGCAGGAAGGGTGGGTTGAGCATGACCCGATGGAGATATATTCCTCGCAAATGTCTGTGATGATGGAGGCTGTGGCGCAAAGCGGCATAAGTGTAAAACACATCGCTGCTATAGGAATAACAAATCAACGTGAGACAACAATCGTCTGGGAAAAAGCAACAGGCAAACCGGTGTATAACGCCATAGTATGGCAATGCCGCAGAACCGCCGGTATCATCGAAAAACTAATCTCAGATGGACTGACGGATTCCATACGGGAAAAAACAGGACTGATTCCCGATGCGTATTTTTCCGGCTCCAAAATAACATGGATACTGGACAATGTGGACGGCGCAAGAGAAAAAGCAGAGCGTGGCGAGCTTTTATTCGGGACTGTAGACACATGGCTTGTGTGGAAACTGACAGGCGGCAAGGTTCACGTCACCGATTACACAAATGCCTCGCGGACAATGATTTTCAACATTCACGAGCTTGAATGGGATAACGACCTGCTCAAGGCACTAAATATCCCCAGAGCTATGCTTCCGGAAGTAAAAACCTCCAGTGAGATTTATGGCTACACAGGCGTACAAGGCATTGATGTACCGATTGCGGGGATAGCGGGAGACCAGCAGGCTGCTTTGTTCGGGCAATGCTGCTTCGAAAAGGGTGAGGTTAAAAACACTTACGGCACAGGCTGCTTCCTTCTGATGAACACAGGAAAACACGCGTATAAAAGCAAAAACGGCTTGATAACCACAATAGCGGCAGATGCCGGGGACAAACCATCGTATGCGTTGGAGGGAAGTGTCTTTACAGGCGGAGCGGTGGTTCAATGGCTAAGAGACGGGTTGCGGGTTATACCGGAAAGCCGTGATGTGGAGTACCATGCCTCCAAGGTTGAGAACGCGGGCGGTGTGTATATGGTTCCTGCTTTTACGGGACTTGGCTCGCCATATTGGGATATGTATGCGCGCGGCTGCATTATCGGGATTACAAGAGGCACAACTCGTGAGCATATTATGCGTGCGGCGTTGGAATCTATTGCATACCAGAGCTATGACATGATACGTGCTATGGAGAACGATGTCGGGTTGGAAATCACAGAGTTTAAAGCCGACGGCGGCGCTTCTGTAAATAAACTGCTCATGCAATTTCAAGCGGATATCTCCGCAATGCGCGTAATCATACCGAAAGTCAGCGAATCAACAGCACTGGGCGCCGCGTATCTTGCTGGACTCTCCGTCGGTGTTTGGAAAGACACAGATGAGCTGAAACAGCACTGGCACTGTGAGAAAACATACGAGCCGAATATGGATGAGGAAAAAAGAATAATGGGGCTTAATGGTTGGAATAAAGCAGTTGGACGCAGCCTGAACTGGACCGGGGAGTAATGTGTCTGTAACGTAAATTAATTTCTAAAAGAGCGACAGTTGTTGCTCTTTTTTCTCGAACTTCTGCATATACGCAAACACATCATCGATGCGGTAGAGAATCTTATGCTTACGGCATTCTTTCCTGAAAATCTCCATCAAACGATGATTATTCGGACTGGGGCACTCGTAACTGTCACCAAATGTGCGGATATATTGCTGCTTGACCCATGGGAAGTGCTCATCAAGCTTTTCATAAAAATAATCTCTGCTGCCGTCGCGCATGGTTGTACCCATAGCAAAGCAGACTATTCCGCGAACCTTCGCACATACGCAATAATCCAGTATCCCCCGCAGGTTTTCTTCCGTGTCATTAATAAACGGCAGAACCGGGCATAGCCAGACAACTGTCGGGATTCCCGCCTCGCGCATTGCTTCAAGAACCGCAAACCTCTCGGCTGTTGTGGATACATTCGGCTCTAAAACCCGGCATAAGTCCTCATCAAAAGTTGTAAGTGTAATCTGCACCACGCATTTTGTCTTCTCATTTATTTTGGCAAGTATATCAATATCGCGCATTATTCGCGCGGATTTTGTTAAAATAGAAAGACCGAATCCGTATCTTTCGATAATTTCAAGACACTCACGCGTGAGCTGCAGCTCATCTTCAAGGTGGATATACGGGTCACACATCCCGCCTGTGCTTATCATGCAGGGTTTTCTTTTGCGTGCCAGTTGTGATTCCAGAATCTTCGCGGCATTACGCTTGACTTCGATATCTTCAAAGTCATGGTCCATCTGATAGCAGTGGCTGCGGCTGTCACAGTAAATGCAGCCATGTGTACAGCCGCGGTACAGATTCATACCGTTTTTTGCGGAAATGATAGTTTTATAATCAGCGTAATGCACAGGCTTATTCTCCTGACAATCATAATAAAAACAGTATATCAATTTTTCGTTGAGAATGATATCTATATGTGATAATATTATTGCTGTGCAATCATTTTATTATGATATAATACAGAAGCATTTAATAAACACGGAGGATTCAACATTGGCTTTTTCTTATGAGAATATTTTGGCAGAGGAGTTTAAATGCCAACAGATACACGTCGGTAATGTCATCAAGCTGATTGACGAAGGCAATACCATACCTTTTATCGCCAGATACCGTAAAGAGCTGCACGGCGCGATGGATGACCAGAAGCTGCGCGAGCTTGCGGACAGGCTGCAGTATCTGCGCAATCTTGATAAGCGCAAAGAAGAGGTTCGCGAATCAATTGAATCGCAAGGTAAGCTGACAGATGAACTCATCGCCGCTATTGAAGCAGCGCAGACCCTTGCCGCTGTTGAGGATATTTACCGCCCGTATAAGCAAAAGCGCCGTACGAGAGCGACCGTAGCAAGGGAACAGGGGCTCGAGCCTCTCGCCGAATGGCTTCTGTCGCAGTCACAGGATAAAGAAACACCACTGGAGAAAGCCGAAGCATTCATTGATGAAGAAAAAGGCGTTGCTGATGCCGAAAGCTGTCTCGGCGGTGCTTGCGATATTCTTGCCGAAGACTTTTCGGATGATGCGTCACTCCGTGCGAAAATCCGGCCGCTGCTGTTTAACGAAGGTGTTTTGTGCTCAGAAAAAGCAGGTGAAGGTGACCATGTTTATCAGCAGTATTACGAATTTGAAGAACCGCTCAGGCGTATTCAGCACCATCGTATTCTTGCGATAAACCGCGGGGAAAAAGAAGGCGCCCTTAAAGTAACTCTTAAAGTACCGCACGATGCGGCAATAAACATAATGGACAATGAAATACTCAAAGAATATGACACACCGGCGACCGAATATATTCAAAAAGCAATAGACGACGGCTGGGACAGACTATTATATCCGTCACTGGAACGTGAGCTGCGCTCTACGCTTTCAGAAGGCGCACAGACACAAGCCATAAAAATGTTTGCCGTTAATCTAAAGCAATTACTGATGCAACCTCCCGTGCGAGGTCAAAACATTCTCGCTGTAGACCCTGCTTACCGCACGGGGTGCAAATGCGCCGTCATTGACGCGACCGGTCTTGTGCTCGACACAACAGTTGTATATCCGACACCTCCGCAGTCAAAGGTAGCGGAAGCCGCCGCAACACTGACAAAGCTTATTAAAAAGCATAAAGTAACGGTAATAGCTATCGGGAATGGTACGGCGTCAAAGGAAACTGAGATTTTTATAGCGGAACTGATAAAAGGCACACCGGGCGTATCATACATGGTTGTCAATGAAGCGGGCGCATCGGTTTATTCCGCATCTAAAATCGCGGCACAGGAGTTTCCGCAGTTTGACGTGTCAATACGTTCTGCCGTGTCTATCGCAAGGCGTCTGCAAGACCCTCTTGCCGAGCTTGTTAAAGTCGATCCGAAATCCATCGGAGTCGGACAGTATCAGCATGATATGCCTCCCGCGCAGCTCAGTAACTCACTCGACGGTGTTGTCGAGGATTGTGTCAACAATGTCGGTGTTGACTTAAATGTTGCTTCGGCTCCGCTTCTGGAAAGAGTAGCGGGACTCGGACCGACAATAGCAAAGAGTGTTGTCAGCTACCGTGAGGAAAACGGAGCATTCCCCGACAGGAAAGCACTGCTTAAAGTACCTAAACTCGGACCTAAAGCATACGAGCAATGCGCGGGATTCTTACGTATTCCGGGAGGAAAAAATGTACTGGATAACACATCGGTGCACCCCGAATCATATAAAGCGGCAAAGGAGCTTCTGACAGCATTTGGTCTTACACTAAAAGATGTCGGAGATCTACCGCCGATAAACGAAATGATTGAAAAACGCGGTGAGAACAATGTTGCGGAAGCCTGCAACGTAGGTATACCGACGCTTAGAGATATTGCAGCTTCATTGCAAAAACCGGGACGTGACCCGCGTGATGAATTACCGCCGCCGCAGCTTCGTACGGATGTGCTTGATATGAAAGACCTGAAACCCGGAATGACACTGGTGGGTACTGTAAGAAATGTAATAGACTTCGGCGCGTTTGTGGATATAGGTGTACATCAGGATGGTCTGGTACACGTATCGGAAATAGCAAACCGTTTTATCAGACACCCGTCGGAAGCGGTCAAAGTCGGTGATATTGTTAATGTCATAGTTCTTGAAGTAGATTTACAAAGAAAACGTATTGCCCTCAGCATGAAGCAAGCAACAGGAAGCCCTGCAAACGCAGATAGCGGCCAACCGGTTGAAAGCTCAGGCATGGAGCGGTAAGCTAATATTTTGTGGGAGAAGAGCCATGCGTATTACTGTTATCGGCGCGGCAAATATTGATATTATTACAAAAAGTAAAGCTGAGATAATAGCCGGTGATTCAAATCCTGCCGATATCAAGCTGAATGCAGGCGGTGTAGCCCGTAATATTTCAGCCATGCTTGCGCTGCACGATGTGGAAGTTGACTTAATTACCGCGGTAGGTAATGACCCTTTCGGCAGCCTTTTACGGGAGAGCTGCACAGCAATTGGGATTAATACAGATGCATGGATTGTCAAAAACAATGTGAGCACCGGAGTATATCTGGCAGCACTCGAAAACGACGGGGAACTATATGCCGGATTTAACGCGACAACAGCGCCCGAATCAATTAGAACCGCTGAGCTTACAAAGCATAAAGGGCTTATAAAGGAAGCTGACTTATTGATATTAGACTTAAATCTATCCGAGAAAATTCTTGCGTTGGCAATAGAACTTCGCGACGGAAGTCCAATAATGGCTGACGCTGTTTCTGTCGCAAAAACTCCGCGTATTGCTAGTTTTCTCGGTAAAATTGATATATTAAAGCTGAACCGGCTTGAAGCGGAAGAACTGACAGGTATAAATCTTGACAATAAGGAGCGGGTCAGACAGGCGGCTAACAATATCGTAAGCCGCGGTGTCGGACGTGTATTTATTACGTTGGGAATGGCGGGGGTTTGCGCCGCAGACAGCAGCAGTTCTATATTTGTACCCGCGCTGCCGATTGTTGTGAAGGACGTAACAGGGGCAGGGGACGCGTTTTCGGCCGGAATAGCATTAAAGTTTGACAAGAAACTCAGAGCGCAGGCGGAGTCGGGCGTAAAGCTTGCCGCGGAACACTTAGAAAGAAATGCATGAGGGGAGAAATGCATGAATAAATATATAGATATTTTGCCGGAGGTTAAAGAAGCTCTGGAAAAAAACCGTGCAGTTGTCGCGCTTGAATCAACAATTATATCGCACGGTATGCCATATCCGGAGAATCTGGAATGCGCAAAAGACTGTGAAGCGGCAATACGTAAAAACGGTGCGACACCTGCGACTATTGCGGTTCTCGACGGCAGGATAAAAATAGGACTCACAAATGAGCAGCTTGAGCGTTTTGCTGTGGCTGAAAATGTAATGAAATGCTCACGCCGCGACCTCCCTTTCGCTATCGCAAAAGGCAAAACCGGAGCTGCTACTGTTTCCGCGACAATGATTATGGCTTCCCTTGCCGGTATCCGCTTTTTCGCGACAGGCGGTGTAGGCGGTGTGCACAGAGGTGCCGAGGATTCTATGGATATCTCCGCCGACCTTTTAGAACTGAGCACGACAGATGTCTGCGTCATATCGGCGGGAGTTAAGAGCATTTTAGACATCGGGCGTACGCTCGAGTTTTTGGAAACCCAGGGGGTACCGGTCGTTGCTTACGGTCAGGATGATTTCCCTGCGTTTTATACACGCGAAAGCGGGCACAAAGCCCCGCTGCGCCTTGACACCCCGAATGAGATAGCAAAGATGATGAGTGTAAAATGGGACCTCGGTCAGGTGGGTGGAGCCATTATCGGCAATCCGATTCCCGGGGAGTATTCGATGCCGAAAGCCGAAATTGATGAAGCTATAAACGGAGCGCTCAAACAGGCATCCGAACATGGAATAATAGGCAAGAACATAACTCCGTTTCTGCTCAATGCAATAAAAAACCTGACAGACGGGCGCAGCCTTGAAGCCAACATCCATCTGGTCAGAAATAACTCAAAACTTGCCGCTGAAATCGCGGTTGCTTATTTTGGTGAGAGCTAAACAATTATCTCAGTGCTTTGATTATATCCGTTGCTTTTGGCGGGCAGCCTTTAATACATTTTGAGAAACCTTGTGTGCAAATACCAACTCCTAATCCTTCGCCGCTTTTTCCCTTAAAGCCCTGACCAATGCATATCTTACCGTCAGGATGCTTTCTGCCTCCGAGCCTGTGCAAAGCATAGATAAGAGAAGAATAACAAGCCGAGCATGCTGCGTCTTCGTTGATTATGCTCTTGTACCTGTCAGCGGCATTAGACCTGAGCACGTTAACCACAGACTTGTTTTCCTTGTTCAGCTCAATAACTTTTACATCATCAGAGTAGTATTTACCTACTCCTATTTTTTTGCCGTAACTTAAGTAATCAATATCATCCGGATGGTATCCTATCAGCTCTGCACAGAAAGAATCTACCAACAGCGGGTCGCGGCCCGCTATGATTCTGTTTGACTCAACGGGGTTGCCGCCCTCTTCAAAGGACAAATCCCCGCAGATTCCGTCAACCATGCAATAACCCGTCTTTATCAGGGCGTTTAATACTGCGACGGGCTTATGTATTCCAAGCGTGTGGAAGCGGCGTTTTTCACCGTCGGGTATACAGCCTTTCAGGTTTTTTAAGCAGCATGTCAGACGGGTCTGGCAATGAGCTTTAAGAACCGGAACATTGATAAGAAAATCCGTATCTAAAGCCTCGTCGCAAATATCCATTTTATATCCGCTGTGCTCCAGAGTTGTGCAGCTGTCATCCTTAAGGTCGATAAGCGGAATGTCATATTTACGTTTAAGCTCTTCATAGCCGCAGAACTTAAACGCGCGCTTGGTACTGTCGCCAATCCATGAGCTCTCAATTATTTTAATCTTTTTCACACCGAAATCCTTAAGATAAAGAATAATACCTTCTATAACCTCGGGATGTGTAACAGCCCCGTTGGAAGCGGGGCCCGGCACAACCAGATTCGGCTTTAATGACACAGCATGATCCGCTTTTAAATAAGAACCGATATCAGATGCCGCCAGAGTATCGTATGTATTTTTAGTAATATCACTGCCGTATGTAATAACAATCATAATATTTTTCCTTCCGTGGGGTGTTATGATGTAAAAACTACACTACAACACCCCTTGTGACAATAGATTTGTTGGTGTATTATATCTATCAGTGTATTTGGTTGTGAAAGGATATAAGCAAAATGATAAAAGTTACTGTTTGGAATGAGTTCAGGCATGAAAAAAAGGATGAAGAGGTAATAGCTGTTTATCCTGACGGAATTCATAAGTGTATAGCCGGTTTTCTGGAAAATGAAAAAGGCATTTCAGTTAAAACAGCAACACTGGACGAGCCGGAGCACGGACTGACCGGTGAGGTGCTGGAAAATACCGACGTGCTCATATGGTGGGGTCACATGTGCCATGCGGAGGTTTCAGATGAAATCGCGGAAAAAGTTTATAATAGAGTCCTTCGCGGAATGGGTTTTATTGCGCTTCATTCCGCTCATTTCGCGAAACCGTTTATAAAGCTTATGGGTACAAGCTGCTCACTGAAGTGGAGAGAAGGCGACTTTGAACGCCTTTGGGTAATCTCACCGAATCATCCTATTGCCGAAGGCATAGGGGAGTACGTGGAACTCGAAAACGAAGAGATGTACGGCGAGAGATTTGACATTCCGGCACCGGATGAACAGGTCTTTATCAGTTGGTTCAAAGGCGGCGAAGTGTTCCGCTCCGGCTGTTGTTGGAACCGTGGTTTAGGTAAAGTCTTTTACTTCCGCCCCGGTCATGAAACAAACCCGTCATATCACGTGCCGCAAATTCAAAGGATTATTACAAATGCTGTAAAATGGGCTGCCCCAAACCAAATTATAGATGAAATACTTTGCCCTAACGCAAAACCATCACCGGAAGAGAAGAGGGCTTAGGGTCTGCCGGGAGTTAGGCTTGGAGGCGAACAGGAGTTAGGCTTGGAGGCAGCATATATGTTTCTGATAAGCGCAATCCACGGACGGTGGAGCGCGCTAGTGTGCGCAAGGATGCGCACTCTGGCGGAAAAAGAAATATATATGCTGACTCTAAGCCGATAATGCTTTACGTAATTGCAATTCCAGTAACTCTATGCGTCTGTTTACGTCGGTGCACTATATTCAGTTCAGCCAGACCGCGGCGTACCAGTTCTGCTCCTCGTCTTCAGAGCGCAGTGCTTTCAGAGGGAGATCCAGCTTCTTTGCGGTAGAGAACACATCAATACCGACACTATGGAATGCCGGGCGTGCTTTCATAACATTTCTGCAAGGCTTGTCACTTCTGCCGGCACAGTCTTCGCATAAAGCGCAATCCGACATTGAGAAAACAAGCGCGTCTCCGTCCAGATAAGCCTCATTCTCAACAGCGAGTGAAGCATTCTGGGCGGTTTTTTTGTCTAGCGAATGTATAATGAGTACAGCCTTATACTTCTTAAGAAGCTTTTTCATATCTTTTAGCGGAAGATATCCCGGCCGTGACGGACAGGTGCAGCCTTTGCCCCAATCCTTACATCCATACATGCATTTGAGAAGAGTTCTCCCGTCAAAGACAATATCCTTTGGTGTCACGGCGACAACACTTTTTGCACCGAGCGCGTAAGCCATATCAATGTACTTGATGTATTTTTCCATTTTTTCATGTTCTCCTCTCTGTATTCTCCTTAATGAATCCGTTTTATTGTACATCATATATGCGAAACTTAGATTATAAAACAAACGGAGGGTTCAAAAATGAGATTCTTGGTAATTCAAATTGTAGTCGTTATTCTGGTCTGCATATTTATCTCGGCGCTTTCAAACCTCACTGAGCTTGGCGTAGTCGGTTGGATTATAGCAGGCTCCACAGGTCATGCATTGTACAAAGTATATAAGCATATGCACTACAGCTACAGGGCGTCAAGCGGAACAAAAAGAAAGTGTGCATACTGCAATTCCGAAATATCCGAGTCTGATTTTTCCAGACAGATGCAGTCATTTATGTTTGACGATGCCACAGGCGCGCGTGACGAGTGATATCAAGCCGCTATACTTAAGGCCGGAAAACCATGTTATCATATTCTCTTTCAAAAACCAATATAGTGTGTTATCATTAACTCCGGTTAAATAAGTAATTATTACGGAGGACCTGATGGATAAAGAACTGCGGGATAGATATAATACAATAAAATCAAAAGTTAAAATACGTGCGGATGAGTTTGCGAGCCTTATGGATTTTCTTGAAAATGAAACAGAGTGGCTGACAGCTCCGGCGAGTACACGTTTTCATCTGTGCAGAGAAAACGGATTGCTTGAACACTCCGTGAATGTGGCTGAAATACTGATTCAGCTTAAAAATACGCTGTACCCGATTATTGAAGATGAAAGCTGTGCGATTGTCGCGCTTCTCCATGACCTTGGAAAAGCCGGAATGCCGAGCCGTCCCCTATATTTAAAGAACAAACCCACAGAAAACCAACGCAGAGCCGGCTACGGGCCGACATATCCATACAGCTTTAATAATGGTCTGACATACCTCAGCGTACCGATACGCAGCCTGTATCTTGCCTTGCCCTATCTGTCACTAACTGAGGAAGAAACACAAGCAATAGCTTATCACGACGGACAATATGTAGAAGATAACCGCTCTGTCGCAAAAAATGAACACCCACTAACACTGCTTCTTCAATATGCCGACAACTGGTGCGGTTTTATAGTAGAAGAGCGATAAAAAACCCGTTAGTTAACATAAATTATTAAAGATTTATAGTAAACTTAATATATCTGAAACATATAGTGTTAGGATGCTTAACATATCTTTGCTATATTAACAATGCAGGGTCGCTAAACTTTTTTCATTTTTTCATTTTTAATCCTCTAATCTTCAAACACGAACAAAATCCTTGAACTTCAAGGATTTTGTTCGTGTTTGCAACAGATGCCGCAAGGCTTCCGTCATTGTATTTTGCGTTGCGTTGTTGTATAATCAACATGCAAATAGTCACACTATTAACTGAAAAACCGGCAATAAACGAATACTTAATTTTACCGGTGCCAATGGAGGAGACCTGTGAGAAAGCTTGTTATTATCGCTTTTTGCTTATTATTTTCGATTACGCTGTTTGGCTGCGTTGATTTAAACGCGATTATTGAGCCGGCTGCAGATAGTGAAAATGCGGTTCAAACTGAGCAAAATCACGAAAATAATAATGACTCCTCAACATCGGAAACGATACAGGAGGCCCCCCGGGACGAAGAGCCGGATTCAGAAACTAACAATGAAGATGAAAACAACGGCACGGAAGACTGGGTGCCGGGCATATTCCCGTTCAGCTTCACGGCACAGGACTTATACGGGGATACTATAACAGAGGAAAGCATGGGCGAAAGAAAGATGTTTTTTCTGCATCTGTGGGGAACATGGTGTCCGCCATGTGTTAATGAAATGCCGGATTTAGCTGAAATCGCGAGAAAGTATGGTGACAGAGTAGGATTTTTAGGATTACTTGATGATTTCAGCACAAATCCCGACGGCGCAAAAAAAATCCTCGAATCGGCAGATATGCCGGAGTTCTTTTTTAACGTAGACGCAAGGCTTCCGGAGCTTCAAGACCTTGTGATACTTGTGAGCTCGGGAGCGGTGCCTACTACGGTAATAATTACATCAGACGGAAGAATAACCGAGCAGCTTGTGGGTGCATATGGACCTGCATATACATACGTGCTTGACCATCTGCTGGAAACCGGACAATAAACCGAAAGCTTTATCGCCGCCGCGAATAAGCAAAAACAAAGCATTGGATGTCAGCAAACAACGCCCGGTATATCTGTATACAAAGGATGAATACTATATGATGAGCAAATTAAAACGTTTTCTTCTCCCTGCAGTTATACTCGCAACAGGAATAACTTTGATGATTATCGGCATTTGGCGTGGCGAACTGCATGAGATATATCACAGAGGCATAATCATATGCCTTGAATGCATTGGAATAGGGTAGCAAATTGCCCGTCGGCGGCAACACAAAGGGCAACACAAAGGAGAAGGCATATAAAGAGCTCAACAAAGCGGCTGATAACGCAGATTGTTTTTTTTCTGCTTCAAAATCCGCTCCTGAAAAATTTCACCGATGGTGTTATTTATCAAGGCAGGCTGAAAATGGTCTGCACACCGGGGCTGAATTGTTATTCATGCCCGGCAGCTTTGATGTCATGCCCGATTGGTGCTATGCAGCTTTTTTTTGCAGGGGCAAAATACAGCTTAGGTCTGTTTGTTACAGGATTTCTGATGTCTGTCGGTGTGGTGTTCGGACGGATAATCTGCGGTTATGTTTGCCCGATGGGGCTTTTACAGGACCTGATGTATAGAATAAAGACACAAAAGAAGCTGGTGCAATTAAAATATCTCCGATATACAAAATATCTTATTCTCATACTCTTTACCGCTCTGCTGCCGATGCTCTTCCTGCACGAACTGTCGGGGCTTGGAGAACCGTGGTTTTGCAAGTACATATGCCCGTCGGGCACAATTTTCGGAGCTCTTCCGCTTCTCGCGGTCAATGGTTTCTTAAGAGACCTTGCGGGAACCCTGCTGATTGTGAAGCTGACCATTGCAGCTGCAACGCTTAGCATAGCGGTATTTATATACCGTCCGTTCTGCAGAGTACTCTGCCCGCTTGGCGCAATCTATGCGTTATTTAATAAAATCGCATTCCTCAAAATGCGCTGTGATAAGGAAAAATGCACATCCTGTAACGAATGCGCGAGGGTATGTCAAATCATGCTTGAGCCCGCAAAAAAGCCAAACTCTCCCGAATGCGTACGATGCGGAGCATGTAAAACGGCATGTCAAACGAAAGCGCTTCGCTGAGCCGGAATGCTGAAATCCGCTTAGCGGTAACCCTCGTTTGGAAATCGCAAAATAAAGTGTCAAAAGTGTTGTTATTTTTGCATTTTTTGTATCTATTATGCAAAAAATATGCTAGAATAACCAAGTGCAGCAATATTGAAAGTAGGTATTTAATGAGCAAAAAACTGGTTGCCGTCATTTTTGGTGGTTTTTCACCGGAGTACGAGGTTTCGTTGAAGTCGGCATACTCGATAATCAAAGCAATTAACGCGGATAAATACGATATCATAATGTTGGGGATTACAAACAAAGGAAAGTGGTACAGATATTCAGGCTCTGTTGAGGATATTCCCAATGATAACTGGCATAAAAATGAAAAGCATATAGACAAGGCGCTTTTATCATCAGACCGTGGCGGTGGAGTACTTGTATTTGAAAACGGAACTCCGGCTTCGATTCTGGCGGACGTGGTTTTCCCGGTGTTACACGGCAGATATGGTGAAGACGGAACAATACAGGGACTATGCGAGCTCGCCGGAATACCGGTTGTTGGAAGCGGCTCAGCTGCTTCGGCACTATGTATGGACAAAAGCAGAGCCCACAGGTTGGTATCACTTGAGGGGATAACAGTTCCCAAGTCAATTTGTTTTGAGCATGTACCGGCAGAGGATGAGCTGCTTAAAGCGGTAAAGGAACTAAAACTACCGGTTTTTGTAAAGCCTGTAAAAGCAGGGTCGTCAATTGGTGTCTCAAAGCTTGAAAGCTATACGGATATACCAAAAGCGGTTAAAGAAGCCTTCATATATGATGACGCTGTGATTATTGAAGAGAACATTGCAGGCAAAGAAGTTGGATGCGCTGTTTTGGGAAATCAAGAACTCAAAACCGGCAGGGTGAATGAAATTGTAGTGCCGCAAGGATTTTTTAACTATAATGAAAAATACACGCATCAAACGGCTAAGATATATACGCCGGCACGAATAGATGCGGAAAGTGAAAAGAGATTACAGGAAGCCGGAAAACTGATTTTCCGAACACTCGGATGCCGCGGTTACGCGAGGATTGATATGTTCCTTAAAGACGACGGAGATATTGTCTTTAGTGAAGTAAATACAATACCCGGTTTCACATCAGTCAGCCTGTTTCCCGAAATGATGACGGCGGCGGGAATAGATTATCCCGAACTCGTTGATACTCTTCTGGAGTTAAGCTTACAAGTAGAACGGGGAGAATGGTATGGCTGACAAACCGCTCAAGCGCGGAAGAGCATGGGTTGAGATAGATTTGGATGCACTTGCCTCTAACCTTACGGATATCCGGTCAAAAATCCCGAATGGCTGCGAGGTTATGGCAGTCGTCAAAGCAAATGCTTACGGACATGGTGTAAAAAAAGTTGCCGGGCGATTGCTTCGTGAAGGAGTAAAAACTTTCGCCGTCGCAACTGTTAACGAAGGTTTGAAACTGAGAAAATATGTCCGGGACGGATCCATATTGGTATTCGGGTACACACACCCTGAAGATATAAAATGGCTATCTGAGCATAATCTGTCACAGCTTGTTATAGACGGCGGGTATGCCGCGATTCTGAACAGTTCAGGATATAAACTAAATGTACATGTCGCGATTGACACAGGTATGCACAGACTTGGAATGGAACCGTCTGATTTTGCGGAGATTGAAAGTGTCTTTAACTATGAAAACTTAATAGTTGAAGGCATAGCGACACATTTATCGTCATCCGACGGGTTGGATGAAAGAGATATAGAGTTCACAAAAGCACAGATGGAAAAACTCTCTGCGGTAATACAAAAGCTGAGAGATAAAGGCTACAATACCGGTAAAATCCACGCCCAGGCGAGTTATGGCATCTATAACTATTCCAAATTGCAATATGATTATGTCCGCCCCGGAATTATGCTTTATGGCGTCCACAGCAGCATCGAGGAGACAAAAGAAAAAGCATCACTAAAACCGGTGCTCTCTTTAAAAGCGGTTGTAGCACAGGTGCGGTGGATAGAAGCAGGCGAAAGTGTAAGCTACAGCAGGACCTATACCGCTGATAAACCAACTAAGATTGCAACAGTCAGTATTGGATATGCCGACGGTATACCAAGGCAAATGTCAGGGAAAGATGCTTTATGTATTGCAGGTGGAGTAAAGGTTCCGATTATCGGTATAATAACAATGGATATGCTGATGCTCGACGTTACAAATGCAAAGCATATAAAAGCAGGAGATATAGTTACACTTATCGGCAAGGAGGGAGATACGGAAGCACGCTGCGCGGATTTTGCGGAAGCAGCCGGTACGATAACATACGATATTCTCTCCGGTCTGAGCACCAGACTGCCGAGAATCTACATATAAATATAAAACCAAAAGCATATACAATGCATAAGGAGAGTCCGGACTATGGCACTTGGCGAATGGAAAATGTTCCAGTTTAAAAGCAAAAAACAAAGAGACAAAGAAGCGAAAGAGTATGCCGTATGGGCATTCCCTTATGGTGACATACAAAGAGAACGGCTGACAGCACTGACACGTCAGCTTGTTCCGAAAGGACCGGTTGAAATACATCTCGCGTCATTTCTGACATGCAAGGAACTGTACGAAGACACATTGGAAAACTGCGAATCAAAAGAAGATGCCGCTGATAAAATGATTAATGTAATAGGAAGCTATGGTCAGCTAATCTCGATTAGGGAAATGCCTTTTTATCTGGCACTTGTGCTCGCGGATGCGGAAATTGACGAAAATTGCGAGTACCCTACTGCCGATGAAATGCGGGATAGAATTAAGAAACTCGAAGATTCGAGAACAAAAACAAAATGGAGCCTGTTTAAGAAAAAGACAAATAATGATAATAGTTCTCCATGATTATGGACTATATTCCTCTGCAAGCAAATAATAGATAATAGCAACAAAAGTAATACAAACCGCAAAATCCTGTATTATGAATGGAGAGAAAAAATGAAGAATATCCGACGATGCATTAGTGTGATTATGGCAGTGATTCTTCTGTTCATACTCTCAGCAATGACATTTGCATTTGCTCAGGATAATATGAACAGCGAATCCGATACAACCAATTTTGTAATTGCGACCACGGACAACGGACCTATTTCAATAGACAGACTGTTATATAACGCCTTTAAGAGTCTCGATCTCAGCGTTGAGTTTGTTACACCTATCGTCAGAGAGGGCTTTGCTCAAGCAAACGATGCTGTTGTAGATGGTGTAATTGCAGGTTATCCGAATCTTCATGAAGAATATGAAAACCTCCGGCAGGTACCGGTTATACTTGAACGTATTAATGTACGCGTGTTTGCCCGCGAAGGCAGTGAAATGCGTTTTAACAACTGGGCTGAACTGGACGCGATGCATGTCGGTATTCTTGAAAACCGGCCACTGATTCCGCAAAGACTTCCGGACACTGTGACTATTACCGAAAAACCGACAAGCAGAGCATTACTCGACGGTCTTGTTAACGAAGAATACGATGTGGTTGTGATGGTGGAACGTGACCATGAGACACACGGAGAGCGGCACACTATAACACGCATCGGCGATCTGGAGTTGCTTACGGAGTATTTATACTTAAACAAAAAGCATGAAGCATTTATTCCCCGGATTGCCGCGTCATTGGAGCAGCTGTATAATAACGGAACAGCGGACAGAATTCTCAATGATCTTCTGCCGCAGGAAACTGAGCAAAGAAAAACAATTGTACATATTCAGTCAACCAGTATCGAACTGCATAGAGAAGACCAGTTTGTATCTGAACTCAGAAGCCGGTTTGAAGACGATATGACAATAGATTGGATGACTGTAAATCTGGATGCCAGACGCTTCAGCAGAGGTCAGTTCAGCCTGCCTCTTATCGCGTCGATGCTCCGCACTGATCTGGTGCCGAAAAACGTATCGGCAGTTATTGTTTCGGGAGATGTGGCGCTTGATTTTCTGAAGGATTACTACTATTTATATTTCCGCAATGTTCCGGTTCTGTTTTACGGTGCAAGCGAAAGCAGCATTGACCTTCTTCAGGATTATGATTATAACTATCAGTTTACGGGCATAGTAAAAAACATTGAAGCCGCCGCAACAATAGAAGAAGCACTTAAGCTCTTTCCCGATACAAGAAATGTTTTCGTTGTAAATGACTTTACAAGCGAGGGCAGAAGGTACAAAGAAATTATAGACAAAGACCTTGAGCGGTTAAGCGGGCGTGTTAATATTACACATAATGAAAATAAAACGGCGGTCGCGCTCCTTGAAAGAATAAGTGAACTTCCAAAAGACACTGTGCTTTTTGTCGGCTCATACTTTGTTGACGCAAACCATCAGTACTATACTTTAAGCGAGAGTAAACGCTTATTGGAGAGATACTGCAGTATCCCGGTTATGTCCATTTACTCTACACATCTGGAGTATAACGCTGTCGGCGGCAAATGTCTGGACTATGAAAGATACGCTGTTGAGATAGGAGCAATGCTGCAGGAGCTGCTCGATGGTAAAGCGGCGGAAGATATTCCGATTATACATGATTCAACGGCTTTTAACCGATGGGTGTTTGACCAAAACCAACTGGATGCTTTTAACTTAAGTTCAAACAATCTGCCGGCAGGGGCGGAAGTACTGAATGTAGTGCCCGGTATCAGAGAGTCAAACCCGCAGTTCTTTTTCACAATGATAGTTTTGCTGGTGGTCAGTATAATACTAATCATCGGAGCAATTATCTTCTTTGCCGTCAACCAAAGACATAACAAGCAAAAAGCTAAAATTCAAAACGAACTGTTAATCGAAAAATCCATGCTCGAGGCAATATTTAACTCTGTTCCCGAAATATTGTTTGTTAAAGACCTGAATCAGCATTTTGTACGAATTAATAAAAGGTTTGAAGAGCATTTCGGATGCACGGCAGACGAGATTGTAGGAACAAAAGGCTATGGTAACGACCTTCTTGCTGTAGTCGTCGATGATTATATGGAAACGGAAATGACAGTCGTTAAAGAAAAACGCCTTGTAATGAGCGAAAACAGCATAACGGGCGTTAACGGCTATGCCCCGGTTTTTGAAATAATCGCGACACCTCTGTTTAGCGACGGCAAGGTTATCGGGATTGTAGGGGCTGCATATGATATAACGCATCGGATCAGAATGGAAGAAGCAACACAAGCCGCGTCCCGCGCGAAGAGCAACTTCCTTGCCAATATGAGTCATGAAATGCGGACACCGCTTACCGCAGTAATCGGTCTGACAGAACTGACTCTTGAGACTGTGCAACTGGATGATGAGACGTACTCGAATCTTATCAAGGTTTACAGATCCGGCGAAACTATTTTGAATCTGGTTAATGATATTCTGGATATATCGAAAATTGAAGCGGACAGACTGGCACTTAATCCTATCAAATACGATTTGCCGAGTCTGATTAACGATACGATTACCCAAAGCTCGCTTTATATTGACGATAAGCCTATAGAGCTGATTCTTGATATCCATGAGGATTTACCCAGTTACCTTTTCGGTGACGAGCTTCGTATAAAACAGATTTTGAACAATCTGCTTTCAAACGCGTTTAAGTTTACCAGTAACGGAACTGTTGAACTGGGCGTAAGATGCGAGCGGGCAATAAGCGACGTATGGATGAGTGCGTGGGTAAAAGACTCCGGTGTGGGTATTCGTCCTGACGATATGGAAAGACTCTTTACTCTTTACGGTAAGATGGAAGAAGAAAACAACCGCGCAAGATCTGACCGTAGAATTGAAGGAACCGGGCTCGGCTTATCCATTTCTAAAAAAGTCGTAGAAATGATGGACGGCTCAATCAATGTAGAAAGCGAGTACGGAAAGGGCAGCACATTCTCGGTAAGGCTCAGGCAAGGATATGTCAGTGATGAGACTATCGGTTCAGAAGTTGTAGAGAGCCTGAAGAGCTTTGATTACTCTATAAAAGGCTTTATGCAAGCCAAAATGACGCGTATCAATCTGTCGTATGCCCGTGTGCTTATTGTCGATGATAATCCGACAAATCTTGATGTGGCAAAAGGGCTGCTTGGACTTTACGGCATGACAATCGACTGCTTAACCGGCGGACGGGAAGCGGTGGATGCAATCCGCGAAAGACAAATCGCATATGACGCAATCTTTATGGACCATATGATGCCGGATGTTGACGGAGTTGAAGCCACACGGATGATTCGTGAGGAAATAGGCACGGAATACGCAATGAAAATACCGATTATAGCGCTGACGGCAAACGCGATAATGGGTAATGAGGAAATGTTCCTGAGTAAAGGTTTCCAAGCATTCATAGCCAAACCGATAGACATTGCACGGCTTGACCTTGTTCTGCGCCAATGGGTACGCGATAAAGAAAAAGAAGCTCTCCTGCCTACAAAGATTATAAGTCTCGAAGTGAGACGCGGAAAAGAGAGAAAGCTGCTTTACGACGACATAGCAGGCTTGGATATCGACAAGGGCATCGCCCATTTCGGGTTCAGTGAGGACTCATATTTCAAAATGCTGCAATCCTATTTGCGCAACACACGCCCGCTTCTCGGAATAATAAGCAGGGTTAGTATTGAAACCCTCGATATTTATGGTATAACTATACATGGGATTAAAAGCTCAAGCCGGGGAATATTTGCCGAACAGATAGGCAATGAGGCGGAAGCTCTTGAAAAAGCGGCATATTCCGGTAACTATGATTTTGTCAATGCGAATAATCAAGATTTCCTTGACAATATCAACAAACTACTGGAAGATATAGAAAGCGTTATTGCCGGTAGCGGAATTGAGCAGAAGCCGAAAAGGGAAAAACCTGAAAAATCTTTACTTATTAAACTTCTTAACGCTTGCGAAAGGTTTGATATTGACGATATAGACACGATAATGGCGGAGATTGAGCAATATGAGTATACAACTGATGATGGACTTGTTTTTTGGTTACGCGAGAACATCGACCAGGGTATATATAAGAGTGTCAAGGAAAAACTAGCGACACTCACGAAAGATAGGGAGGGATAGCCGCATGAGTGCACGTCATAAGATAGTGTTGGTTGACGATAACTTAGCCACACTAAATCAAGGCAAGAGCTTACTTCAGGAATTTTACAAGGTTTATACCGTTCAAAAAGCGTCTACACTTTTTGATAATCTGGAGCAGGATATACCCGACCTGATTCTTTTGGATGTTGAAATGCCCGAGATGGACGGCTTTGAAACAATCACAAAACTAAAAGCAGACAATCGTTATAAACATATCCCCGTTATATTCTTAACGTCAAAAAGTGATGAAGAGAGTGAAAGAAAAGGCTTTAGCCTGGGTGCGGTTGACTATATAACAAAGCCGTTTTCCGGACCTCTGTTGCAAAAACGCATTTCCAACCAGATTCTTTATATGCGCGTAAAAGGCGCGGTTGAAGATTATTCGGACGAGTTGGAAAACTTATCGTTTGAGCTTGCAAAAGCCAATGAGCGTGCAAAAATTCTTATGGAAAAAACACCTCTTTGTGTTCGTTTGTGGGACCGCAAATCAGAGATGATTGACTGTAACGAACTCGCTGTTAAACTCTTCGGTTTTGAGAGCAAGCATGAGTGTATCGAAAGGCACAAAGAACTTGACCTCGAGTATCAGCCGGACGGACAGCTGTCTTCCGAAAAGGTTAAAGAGTTCGTTGATGAAGCATATGAAACAGGATTTTCTGAGTTTGAATGGACATACAAAATGCTTGACGGCTCTATAATGCCTGCTCAGGTTATATTTGTCAGGGTTGAATATGAAAATGACTTTGCAATTGCCGAGTATACACGTGACTTGCGCGAGCATGAGCGGATGATGGGGGAAATACAAAAAGCAACCGACGAGCTGGAACAAGCAATGGAAACGATTGCGGAAGATGAGGAGCGTATGCGCCTGATGCTTGACGCAATGCCTTTTGCCTGCCGTCTAATCGGCAGGGATTATACGTTTATCGACTGCAATAAGGAAGCCCTAAAGATGGTCGGTGCTGTTGATAAAGAGGATTATTCGATAAAGTTTAATAGTATTATCCCGGAATTCCAACCTTGCGGAGGACGTTCGGAAGATATAAAAATGAAGTACTTAAACAAAGCCTTTGATGAAGGATATGCCAATTTTGAGTGGATGTACAGGAATCCCGAAAACGGCGAAGATATGCCGTATGAAATAACTATGGTTAGAATCACACTCAAAGGTGAAGACATAGTTGCGGGATATGCCAGAGACATGCGTGAACAGATAGCGATTGCCGAGGAAATCCGCCGTGCGGATATTGCTGAAGAGCGCAGCAGAGCAAAGAGTGAGTTTCTGGCAACAATGAGCCATGAAATCAGAACGCCGATGAACAGCATCATAGGTTTTTCGGAACTTGCGCTTGATATGCCCGACGAAAGAATCGCACCCGA
>Ga0123356_10001385_pt1 | contig 26877 bp, 23 predicted proteins | sample TergutEmb28metaG_2_FD_92546 | JGI IMG/M metagenome (GOLD analysis project Ga0123356, IMG submission 92546) | Embiratermes neotenicus P3 segment gut microbial communities from Petit-Saut dam, French Guiana - Emb289 P3 | ecosystem: Host-associated > Arthropoda: Insects > Digestive system > Gut ...
AATATCTATGGGAGAATAATGATTTGATGTAGTGTACTAGCTCGAAGTGTTAACTTAAATGTATGCTGTAATATTCTTACAGGCGTGAGCGAAAATCCACTTCGGCGACATATGGCGTGGATCGGGATGCAGCCACGCCAAAGCGTGCGTTAACTACAGCCACGACCATCCGGAGCCGGAGGGGGTTTTTGCGCAAGCCTGTGAAAAAAGTAATAGGCAAACATTTTGATTTTTAATAGGAGTTTTATTTATTTTTACATAGACAAATACTTAAAAATGTGTTATTGTTTAAATAGAGTTTATATGAAAAACATTATTTTTTTATCATTTGCGTTTGTTTTATTCTGCGGTTCTGTGAATATTGTAAATGGACAGAATTCAAACAATAGATTTAATGTTCCAAGGAATTATTCTTTTGAAACAGAAGAAGATTTCAGAAGATATGAACCTGATATTCTAAATTGTATAAATTTCCTGAAAAATGCACCTGTTAACGATCTTTCAAATAACCGAAGAAATATAAATACGTTTCTTTTAGAGTGGCTGTCAGGTGTACCGTATTTAACAGTAACAATTAACGGTTCTGTTTTGGAATTATGCGAAGTAAACAATAATTTCCTGATTATTTTTTTAGCTGGCTGGACAGAATATTATTTATTAAATCAAAATAATTATAACGAAAGAAATGGTTATTTGGCAGGAATTGAAACAATTTTAGATGTTTACACCAGGGGAAATGATGTAAGAAATGATCCGGCTATTTTAAACCTGGTAAGTATTCAAAAAGAAGGAAAATTATTAAATTGGGTAATAGAACGATTTAGATAGATGTTATTATCAATTTGTTTCCTGTACCCGGCATAATTTTTGATATAAGCCGTCTTGATTAATCAATTCATCGTGGCTTCCTGATTGAACGATACGTCCTTTTTCAAAAACAATAATTACATCGGCATTACGTACAGTAGACAAACGGTGCGCAATAATTATAATTGTGCGAGTACCTGCAATTTCATTAATCGCCTGCTGTATCTGCGCTTCGGTACGCACGTCCACTGAAGCAGTTGCTTCATCTAGAATTAAAACAGGAGCTTTGCAAAGTACGGCTCTTGCAATCGCGATACGCTGCTTTTGACCCCCTGATAATTTAACACCCCTTTCACCGATTTGTGTGTTATACTCATCAGGCATAAGTTTTATATCTTCATGAATTCTGGCTATTTTTGCTGCGTTTTCAATTTCGTTAAATGAAGCGTCAGGTTTTGCAAATGCGATGTTTTCTTCTATGGTTCCGTTAAATAAAAATGTATCCTGTAAAACCAAAGAAATATTATTTCGTAAACTTTCAATTTCCAGATCGCGAAGATCATTACCATCCAGTTTTACCCTTCCGTTAACAGGATCATAAAATCTTGCGATAAGCTGGCTAAGTGTGGTTTTGCCAACACCTGTAGCTCCGACAAGCGCTGCCATTTGCCCTGGTTTAATATCAAATGAAACATCATCAAGTACAGGGACATCTTTAATGTAAGAAAAACTTACGTTTTCAAATGAAATGCTGCCTTGCGCTTTTCCGATTTTTACAGCATCGGGTTTATTTTTTATACTGTTGGGAGCATCCAGAATTTCGATGACACGTTCAGCTCCCGCAAGTGAATGTTGTGCAGATTCCAAAAGTGAAGCAAGACCAGTAATAGGAGCGTAAAAAAGAGCGAGGTACAAAAGGAAAGCTACAACATCAGAAACTGATAATTGATTTTTATATGCATAGTACCCTCCGAATCCGACAACGATAACACTGCCGATTGAAGTCAAAAACTCGACACTAGGGTGAAAGACAGCGTTTAGTTTTAAAGCGCGAAGCATGTTACGTGTAAAATCTTCACCTTTTTTTAATACTTTATCGGAAGCCGAAGCCTGACGGCTGAATGCCTGTATTTCATGTATACCCGATAAATTATCTTGTAATTGTGCTGAAAGCTCGCCTTGTGATTTTTGCATTTTTTGAAAATTGGGACGTACTTTTTTGCTGAAAAACCATCCGGAAATTAAAATAAGAGGAATTGGTATACATGTAATGAGAGCAAGCTGAGGATTGATGCTGAATAAAATTATCGTAACGCCTGTAAGGGTAACAAAGTTTGTAATAATATCCGGCGTTATATGCGCATAAATAAGTTCAAATGTGGCGACATCATTCATTACACGGCTTAAAAGTTCGCCTGTTTGTTTGTTATGAAAGTAATCCATGGAAAAAGACTGTATAGCATTGTATGCTTTCATACGAAGTTCTAGTACCAGCCTCCATGCCGCTTTGTGCGAACAATAACTGTTTAAAAATCTAAAAAGGATTCGTACCAAAAATAAAATAAGTAAAATGCCTGCCATCCAAATGATAGTGATTAATTTTTCTTCCGTTACTCCTTCTGCGACAAGACCTGTCATACTCGCCATAATACGGGGAGCTATTAGATTTACACCTGTTAATAAAAATGTTCCAAGGATTGCCAAAAAAAGCCAGCCTTTGTACCTGACTGCTTCCTTGGCTATACGCCACAATGTTTTCATATTGAATTACCACGCATGCTGTTTTCCGTATGCGTCACGGAAGACAAGATTATTTTCATCATCACGTTTTTCATCTCCCCTTTCAACGCCTCTCCCGCGTGTAAAATAATTAAATGCCGCTTCTGCAGAAGATTGAGCGCTGATTTCATTGTCCATTGGATCATAAACCCTGATAGTATAATTTTTAGGCGCTAAAGCATTTCGTGTAATTTGCAGAAAATTATGAAGAGCCGCTTTTGCCATCTTGTATGCATATCCGTTTGTATCTTTTGTTTCGTTAATACTTGCCTGTGCTGAAGTAATATAACATATTCGCTTTCCCTGCCCTGTTTCCAAAAGCGGGAAAAAAGTTTCCAACATAGACATTGGTTTAATTACATTTGCATTATACAATTCGCGCATGACTTGTTCGTTTATACCGCTTCGAACATCGAAATTATCCTGAGAGCTTCGCTTGTCGCTTACATCAATATAAATATCTATTAAACCTGATTCATTTTGAATCGTGGCGGCAGCTTCTTTTAATTCTGAAGGCAAAAGTGCAACACCGTTTATTTTTTCATTTCCTATTGCGTATGTTTTATAACCTTCTCTTGCGAAAATTCTTGCAAGTTTTTTATCAAATTCTTTTTCAAGACTTGTAATTAATACAACTTTCATTTTATTTCCTTAGAATGGCCATTCCTGACCTAAGTAATCGCACATAACCATTCTGTGTTCGTCCTTTAAATCTGTATCAAAAAATTTAGCGGCGTGAGCGGCAGTGTCAGCCGGGTTTATCGCCCCAAACTCTCCCAGTGTTCCGTCAGGTTCCTGCCTTTTCATCCAGCCCGGATGATATAAACGGAATGTATAACCTTGCGGATATAATAAATTGTGCATAAGGCGCACACCCATATTAAGAGAAGTTTTACTCATAGGATAAGGGTAACTGTTTCCCGGGCGGTGTTTCATAAGTACAATACAGGATACTTCGGATGAAACAAAACAAAGGCGTTTTTTGCTTCCTTTGTCCAATAAGGGTAAAAATTGTTCTATCATACGGATGGGACCTAGAGCGTTTACGGCGAAACTGTTCCAGGGAGCCTTTAAATCCATCGGGGGTTCGTCAATACTGCATTTTACTTCACCCATTAAAGCAGCGCTGGAAATAAGCATATCAAGCGAATCTGCCTTTCCGGCGATAAAATCGTAAGATTTTTTAATTGAGGATATATCACTTACATCCAGCGGAACAGCGTGTAAAGCGCGGTTTTTTTCACATTCTTGTTCAATCAGGTTAAAACCTTGTAAAAACTTGCCGCCAAAGACAGTCCAGCCCCGAGAAAGAAACTCTTTACACAGAATTAAACCAAATCCCCGATCAGCTCCGGTTATTAATACATTCGGCATAATTCAGTATACCTCAAAAAGATAACAGTCACTACTGTAAAATTTGCAAATCTTGTGTTAATATTATCTTGAGGATAAAAATGGCTGTAAAAGTTACTTCGCTTAAAGAGTGGGACATTAAGCGGATAATAGACGGGATAGGGCAACCCAATGTAAAAGCAGTAATTTATTTTTTCTCGTTGTCTTTAGAAAAACACCAAATCCACAAAGAACTTACAGAAACCTTTCCCGGTGCTGTATGTATCGGCGCTTCAATGCATGGCGGCTGGTCAAGTAACGGCGCTGTCAAAACAGGTATTACAATCATGTCCCTTTCCGGCGATGAAGTTGATGAATCTTATGTTACATTCCAGGAAGGAGTAAAAAAAGATCCTACTTTAACAGCTCACAATGCCATTAAAGATTTAAAACATAAAACGCAAGGGCATCAAATAAATCCCGATGAATATCTTGGAATTATATTTTTTGACGGCTTGTGCCTTGGTGAATTAATTATAAAAGAATTCACAATGGAAAAAGACCTTAATATGGCTTTTATCGGCGGAGCTGCCGCTGACGAGATGACATTCACAGGAACACAAGTTTGCGCCAATGATAAAATTTCTTCTGACGGACTTGTTGCTGTTATTCTAAAAATGAAAATTCCTTTTTTCTTTAATCATTATGTGCATTACCTTCCGACAGATACATCCTTTACAATTACCCGTGTAGAAATTATGAAGCGTATTGCCTGGGAAATAAACGGAGAACCTGCGGCGGAATTTTACGCAAGGAATGTCGGTGTAAAAAATGTTAAAGACCTTACAATGGAAGTATTTGCAAGACATCCTTTGGGACTAATTCTAGGTGATAGTGTTTATATCCGCAGTCCAAACCTTGTTGTCGGCGGTACTGGACTTCAATTTTATTGTTATATAGAAGCCGGAACAAAAGTTTTTCTTCTTAAGCAGGGTGACATAATTGAAAACGCTCAAGCAAGTATTAGAATTGCATCGCAATTCCTGCCCGGAATACAGGGTTGCCTTCTTTTTAATTGTGTTCAGCGTCATTTGGAACTTGTCGAAAAAGATTTAATTGATTCATTTAATAATGTTTTTAGTAAATATCCGATGATTGGTTTTAATACCTATGGCGAAGAATTATTTACGCATCATAATCAAACTTTAACAGCTGTGTTTTTTGGAACATTACCAGAAGAAGGGATGACAGATCCTTATAAAGCAAAACGTCTTTTTCACTATACAGACAGTAAATTAAAATCTTTGGTTTTTGATATTGTAAGCCGAAGTGAACTTTTAAACATCACTATTTCCTATCTTAAAGGCAGTATGGATGCTGAAAATGATGAAACAGCTCTTGCGAATTTTGAAAGTATCAGATTGACGCTGGGAGCAATGATAGAACAATCAAATATCTCCAAAGAAGATATAGAAAGAATGCTTATTGTTTATCAAAATAATGTTGAAAAAACAGGTGAGTATGTTTTTAATATAGTAGATGAAATACGAACGCAAAACCGCCGTCTTGTAGAATTAAGAGAAGAAGCGGAAATGGCTAACCGTACAAAAAGCAGTTTCCTGGCAAGCATGAGTCACGAAATCCGCACCCCCATGAACGCTATTACAGGAATGGCGGAATTATTAATGCGAAGCGATCTTTCGGACGAGGCTAGAAGTTATGCGCAAGATATTAAACAGGCGGGTAACAATCTTATTTCGATTATTAATGATATATTGGATTTTTCAAAAATCGAAGCGGGTAAAATTGAACTGATCAATGTAAGATATCTGCTTGCTTCCTTAATTAATGATACTGTAAACATTATCCGCACGCGTCTTAAAAATAAACCAATCCGGTTTTACACAAATATTGACGGGCAAATACCGCATAGCTTATTTGGAGATGAAGCGAGAATAAGGCAGATTTTACTTAACCTGCTTTCAAATGCGGCAAAATATACTGAAAAAGGATTTATCAGTTTAACTATTTCCGTGCGAACTTGTGATGAAAATGTAGTATGGCTGGATTTTTCCATTGCTGATACAGGCAGGGGAATAAAACCCGAAGATCAAAAAAAGTTATTCAGTGAATTTGTCCAGGTAGATTTAAAGAGAAACCGCAATTTGGACGGAACCGGTCTTGGATTAGCGATTACAAAAAGATTGTGTATTTTAATGGGCGGAAACATCAGCATGAATAGTGAATACGGCAAGGGAAGTATATTTAATGTGTCGATTCCTCAATGTATAGATACATCTGAACCTTTTGCCGCTGTAGATAACGCCGATAAAAAAAAGGTACTGGTTTTTGAAGGACGTGTTGTTTACGCAAAATCAATTTGCTGGTCATTAAGAAATCTTGGCGTTCATCACACTATGGTTACCAATATTGAAGATTTTAAAAAAGCGTTGTTTAAAGAAGAATGGACTTTAGTGCTTTCAGGTTATGGGATATATGAAAAGATAATGAAAGTGATGGATAAACCGGATGCAAACTACCCTGGCGGCAAAAAACCGCCGCTTGCTTTAATGGTAGAGTGGGGTACTGAAGCATTTATTCCCGATGTACGTTTTGTTTCTCTGCCGATTCAATCATTGTCAATTGCCAACATTTTAAACGGAAAAGAAGAAAGAAAAAGTATTTCCGGCGGGGATATTTCAAATATTATCCGTTATGCGTTTCCTGAAGCCCGAATTTTGGTTGTCGATGATATTGAAACAAACTTAAGAGTTTCAAAAGGTTTACTCGCTCCATATCAATCAACAGTTGATATATGTCTTAACGGATTGGAAGCAATTGAATTATTTAAACGAAATGAATATGATGTTATTTTTATGGATCACATGATGCCGGAAATGGATGGTATCGAAGTGGCATCGGTAATTCGTGACCTTGAAAAAGATAGTAAAAATAAAAGAACTCCAATAGTGGCATTAACCGCAAACGCTGTTTTTGGAGTCCGGGAAATGTTTATAGAGAAAAATTTTGATGATTTCCTTGCGAAACCAATAGATGTTTCCGCATTAGACGATATTTTATGCAGATGGATATCAAAAGATAAAAGAGAAGACGGTTCGGTAATAAATAATCATATTATTAACGGCAATTCAAACAATAACGGCAGTATTTTAAAAATAGAAGGAATTGATACTGAAAAAGGAATAAAAATGACAGGCGGTACAAAAGAAGGGTACATAGCGGTTCTGTCAATATTCTGCAAAGATTCACTAGAACGTATGAAAACAATGCCGGCTTTAGCAAATGATGAATCATTGTCAACATTCGTTGTTTATATTCATGCCGTAAAAAGCGCTGCGGCGGCTATTGGAGCGCAGTATGTATCAGCCGAAGCTGCCAAGCTGGAAGTTGCCGGCAGAGAAAACGATAAAACATATATTAAAGATAACCTTGAAAGATTTTTTATAAAACTTACCGCATTAATTTCAAGGATAGATGCCGCTCTTGAAGCGGATAAACCGTCAAATAACAACGGCATTACGTATGATATTTATAATAGTAAATTAATTTTATTGCTGCAAAGGCTTGAAATTGAACTAAGATCAAAAAAAGCGGATAATATTGATATTATTATTAACGAAATCAGTCATTTGTCAATGAATGAAAAAACAAAAGACATTATAGAAAAAATTTCAGAAAACATTTTAATGACAGAGTTTGAAAAAGCGATAAAAATCATCGAGGATTTGCTAAACAGCAAACATTAGCTTATCTTATAAAGGCAAAGGAATAAAAAGATTATGGATGCTGCTAGAGAACTTATTATTATGGTTGACGATAACCCCGCTAATCTGCGTATCGGAAAGAATATTTTATCTGAAAAATATTCTGTTGCAACAGCTCCCTCCGCTGAAAAACTTTTTTCTCTTTTGGAAGATAATACCCCTGCTTTAATCCTGCTTGATATTGATATGCCGGAAATAAACGGTTATGAAACTATAAAAATTTTAAAATCCAGGCAGGAAACGGCTGATATTCCTGTAATATTCCTTACCGCATATACTGAAATAACATCTGAACTTACTGCATTTTCCCTCGGGGCAAGGGATTATTTATCTAAGCCAATACATCCGCCGCTTCTTTTGAAACGAATTGAGCTGCAATTATTATTACAGAGTCAAAAGAAAATTCTTGAAAAGCAAGCCGCTGATCTTAAATTTTTTAACGAGAATCTTCAAAAAATGGTAAATGAAAAAACACAGGATATTTTAGATCTTCAAAAAGCGCTTTTAATAACAATGGCAGATCTTATTGAATACCGTGATGACATTACAGGCAGGCAAATAGAAAGGATGCAGCGCGGATTGCGGATTATGCTGGAAGAGGTAAGTAAAAGCGTAATTTACAGTGAAGAAACAAAAGACTGGAATGTAGAATATCTTGTTCAGTCAAGTCAGCTTCATGATGTCGGTAAAATATTTTTAACAGACGATGTTCTTAAAAAACCGGGAAAACTGGATATTGATGAGTTTGAATACATGAAAGCGCATACCAATTTAGGAAAACAAATTGTAGAAAAAATTTCTGCACTTACAAATGAAAGTGATTTTTTGAAATACGCAAAAATATTTATAGAAAGCCATCATGAAAGGTGGGATGGAACAGGTTATCCGAATAAGTTAAAAGGGCAGGATATTCCGCTTTTGGGGCGTATTATGGCAATACCTGATGTCTATTATGCGCTTGTTTCGGATCGTCCGTATAAAAAAGCGAATACTCACGAAGAAGCGGTTAAAATAATTATTGAAGGAAACGCAACCCAGTTTGATCCGTCTTTGATAGAAATATTTACAAGAGTTTCAGATCAATTTAAGGATTAGGTTTTTATTTATCTTCGCCAACAGGAAGAGTAACAAGGAAAATTACTCCTCTGCCGTCTTCAGAGCGCAGTTTTATCGAACCGTTTATTTCTTTTATGCGATCACGTACAAGGTTTAAACCGATGCCTCTGCCGCCGTGAACACCTTCCACTTCTGCGGTACTAAAACCAGGAGAGAAAATCGCTTTTATAAGCATGTCTTTGTTAGTGATGTCTTCTTTTTTAATTAATTTGCGGCTTAGGGCTTTTTCCGCAATCCTTTTGTAATTTAAACCCTGACCGTCGTCGATAAATCTAATCAGTATGTAATTTTTATCATCTGATAATTTAATTGAAAGTTTTACTACACCCGTTTCGTTTTTGCCTTTGGCTTTTCGATCATCAGGTGATTCAATTCCATGGACGGCTGAGTTTCGGATAAGCTGCATAAGGATTTCTTTCATTACACGGCGAGGACCTTTGTCTATTGCATCAGCGTCTATATCTGTTGCTATAAATTTAATCTGTTTTTCCAAATCATTGGCAGCTTTACTTGTTGTTTTGGATAAAGATTCCAGAAGTACTTTTACATTTTGTTTTTCCTGAACGGCTGTTCTGTTTCCGCCGGCATAAGTTTGCAGTTTTGCGATTGTATCTTTAAATCCTTCTTTTTCCTTGATTATTTTTTCTATTTCCATTGTAAGATTAAGCATTTCTGCAAAAGGTACATTACCTTCCATTTCACGCAGTTTTTTAATTCTGGATTCCAGGTTATGTACTTTTTTGCCGAAGATATTTAATCCTAAAATTACAGCGTTTGATTTTATTGCATGAACAGATTGGTATATTTTAACAAGTGATTCATGCGCAGATAACGCTTCATTTTTTTGTATATTGGCGATAGTGCTAAGTTCGTATTCCATGTCTTTCATGAAATCATTGAAAGTACCGGGATCAACCTGAATAAGTTCAAAGACAGCCTGCATTTCTTCCTGACGCCTTGATTCTTCTTCTGCCAATCTTTGAAGCAATTCCACCCTGATTGTTATGTCGTATACGGTTGCGAGTATAAATACTTCACCCTTTCCGCGCTCTACAGTCGCAAAGTCAAACTGGAATATTTTTCTGTCTCCGGTTGTTTTATTTACATAGTGAAGCTCGTGCAGCGGGTTTATGTCATCGAGCATGTCTTGATCGTAAGACCTTTCCAAAACCATTTTAAAATAATCGGTTATTGCGTTTAATTCGTTTGTGCTTACAGAATCGGAAATTATATCTGTAAATAATTTTCCAAAAAGTTTGGTGTCAGATAACATTTCCTCAAGATACCGTGAATAATGGTCTTGAATAATAAAGTTGCTGTCCATAAAAAAGAGCCCGATTTTCATTGAGTCTTTCATGACAGCGATTTCATCACGTTCGGCAAGGTGGGTCATGTCGTATAATGATATTAATGCGCCGCTGCTTCCTCCGCGCAGTCCGTGTGAAGCGGCTTTAAAATACCTTTTTTGCCCGCTTAAAGAAAATTCCCAGTCTTCGGCGTAATTGTCTTTTTCTTTGAGCATCTTGCCGGCATAGAGTTTTAAACTTTTGCCCGGGAAAAGGTCAATAAGAGGTCTTCCCTGAACCAGGGAAGGATCTTCTGTATTACTTAATTGAGACAGGGTTTTGCTTGCGTAAACAACTTCATTTTGTTCATTAACCATCGCTACATAGTTTTCCGTAGAATCGAGAAGATCCATAAATGACTGCTGATGCTCCAAAGCCCTGTCTAAATGAATTGTAGCGGCTCTTGCAAGGACTAACATGATAATACTTGCAAATAAACTGATACCCCAGTTTAATAATGTAAGAAATAACGGTATATTAAAGCTGTAAATATCAGGATTATTTATTATCAAAACAGCGTTTATAATATTTACTATAATAATAAAGGTGAGCGTTCTGTTAAAATGCGAGTATATACAGCTGATGGCACATAACGCAAGGTAAACAAGAAGATAATGGTTGGTTTTCCAGTCAAAAGAAATCATCAAAGCTGTGTAAAAAAGATATAAAGCAAAAGGTACGTTAAACGCCAATTTATAATGATTTATCGTGTTTCGTATTATTACTGTTAATACTATTAAAGCCAGAAGCATTAAAGGAACAGCGTAAACATAGTTTATAGGCATTCTGGCTATTGTTGTTTCAAATATAAATACAGCGGTTATAAAGAAATACAAAACAATAGACGTGATATTTGCGATTTTTCTGGTTTTAGTAGTATTTGTTTTCTTTAAAGCCATTTATTCCGCCATCCTTAAAGAGCCTCAATTGCGCCAATCGGGTATGTAAAACCTTTCGGTACTACCATTTGAACTGCATGATGAATTGCATTCAATGTAATTTCAGTATCCTGAATGTAATCATTATCCAATTGAATCCATAATTGATTTGTGGATTTGACTGTTATTCTTTTACCCTGGATTATTAAACAATTTCTTGAACGTTTGCCTTTTGAATATCTTCTCATTGCAGAAAGCGTTGCCATAGGATGCGTTGCTTTAATAAGCGCTATATCCAAAAGCCCATCGTCAGGAGTAGCATCAGAAGCGCCTGTTTTTTTACCGTTGTAGTACGGAGTATTTGCTACATGGATAAGACTGTAACTGCCGCTGTAATCTACATCGTCGATGGAAATTATATACTTTCTTGCTGCAAGCTGCTTGTCAAAAGCCGTAAGAATATAATTTGCAAAAGATGAAACTTTTGTAAAAAAAACAAAGCTGCCTTTGTTTAATGTCGATTTTATATCTTTTATCTTTTTTGTAATTGCGGAATTCATTCCTATGTAACAGGAATTTAAAGCGTAATTTATACCCCATCTGATTGCATCGGTAGAAATTGTTTCGGATTGAACAAGCTGCGGTATGTCTTTGAAAATTTCTATTTTGTCATCACCGAAGATTTTTAAGAAGTTATTTGTTTCGCCGAAAGGAACCAGAGCAATTTGGGTATTTGGAAAATGAGCAACCCCGTTTAAACAATCAAAAAATATTTCTTCGCCGCCTATGGCATATATTCTGATTATTTCCCCGGGATCTGATTTTTCAATTTCGTCCTGAATTATACCTATGGCATTCCTGCGGTATCTGGAATATTGTATAGAAAAACTTAAGTTTTCCTGTGTTCTGAAATACTGCCCAATACCGTCAAGAATATTGTCCATCTTCCACTGCTGGTTATAGAATGCTTTTGAATCGAACACAAAAACATGCTTCATTATAATCCCTCGTTTTTATTTTTCGGGTTCAAGTTCTATTGCTACCATTAGATGAAAGATATCGTTTTCGAACGCCTTGTGAGGAATACAAAGAATACGAGTTTGTCTTGAAGGCCATGCGATTGAGTGTTCTTTTCCTTTTATTATCGTAGGAATTGATATAACGATCTTATCCCCATTTGGGATTTTCGGCTTTATATTACCGGCTATGATATTATTAATTTCACCGATAGCGTCTACAACATCGGCGTCAATTTCTGTGTGACCCTCACCGGCAAGTAAATCTGTCAATTTTAATGCCAGATCAGCTTTCATGGAGACAATTACTGCTCCTTTTACAATACCGGAAAGTCCGATAACCGCAGAGATATCCCATTCAAATCCCTTGTCCGGGTCCAAAAAGTGCGGATGCCTTGGTATAACATCCACGCCAACAAATTCTTTAAAAGTGCTGACTGTTACTTCTACAAATGGTTCTACATAATTTTGTAATTCGACTGTCATGTTTACATCCTGAATAAGCGTAGTTTTGCCAATTTACTCTTGAATAAATCAAGTTTTATCGGCTTTGTAATATAATCAGTGGCTCCATGTTTTAACGCTTCAATTACGTTAAACTTGGCAGCCTCACTGGTTACCATAATAATGGGTAAATCTTTATACTGATCCATTGCCCTAACCTGTTTCAGGAAATCAATCCCCGATAATCTTGGCATATTCCAATCAAGCAGAATAAGATCTACAGTTTGTGTTTCAAGCAGTGCAAGTGCTTCTTCACCGTCTTTTGCTTCAATAAAGTTACAGGCAGTGTCTACCCCCGAGAAGACACCTTTTACAGTGTTCCTCATTATTCTTGAATCGTCAACAACCATAATTGTTACACCGGCAGGCATAGAACCTCCTAAAATTTACTATATATATAATGATACTATATATTCACCTAAAAAGGGAAGTAAAATAATCATTTTTTTTGCTTATTTTAGTAAATTTCGAGCCGCCACGATGCGCTAAAGTTCCATTTCTCCGGAAAATCCCCGGAGGAGGCTTTTACACTTAACCTCCCTTTATTCATACGAGCCGAGACATTAATTGAATAATCCCATTTTCCGTCCTTTTCTGCAAATGATGTAAAACCTATTTTTGATCTTACCTGCAGTATCCATGGCGACCAGCTAATTTCACAACCGAGCGAATTTGAAACCCATGATACCGGTGTATCAAAAATAGGATAAAAAGACGGATTTTCTGACGCTGAAAGCCCTTTAATTGAACCTGAAAATGTTATTCCAAATGGTTTTTCGGTAAAAAAGTTTTCGATACCTATTTGCTTCAAATTTAATCTGAATGCCAATGTACCCGAATAAATATCTGTAATTTTCTGATTATTTTCCGCATTTCGCTCAGCGGATAATGATATTCTTGTGAAGCGGAAAAAATCATTTCTGCTGCGTGCCGGGGAAGGAAAACGGCAGTAAAAACCTGTTGAACTGCGGTTAAAATCTTCGTTTATCCCAGGTGATCTAAGGACAGTATCAAACCTTAAAAGCGCGTTATATCTTTCTTTCCATTCAACTTTTACGGCACTTCTGAAACCTTCTTTTAAAATTACCCCGTCCCTGTTAACAAATCGTTCTCCCGAGCCGTCTGCCGCGAATGAAACCAATAAAGGACGAGCTCTTGTCCCTACAGGTAAAAGAGGTGAAAAGGAAAATCCCAAATTTACGTAAATATCCATACCCCAGGCGAAAGTATCAGATAAGGCAAAATCGGAACTGATAGAAAATGCGGGGTTGGAAAAGAGAAAACCTGCGGCGTAAAGATTAAAATCCCGCTGCGGTAAAGGAGGAGGATCGGAAAACCAGGTATTATTTTTAGTGGGAGAAAGCGTTTCCCCCGTATAAAATACATCTAAAAGCAGGTTTGTTTTATTCGTTAATGCAAAATCCAATCCTGCGCAAAGAGCGGGAGTAAATGCCTCGACCTCTGTTTGAGCGGAAAAAAAGCCCCTTAATTTTATATTGGGGGATAATTCGAAAAAAGGACTGGAAATGTAAAGATAGACTTCATCCTCTTTTGTACTTGATGCTGCTGTTTTTAAATCGGCAGATACCGGTTTATGATTTTCAGGGTATGCAGGAGACCTTAACCAGGGATTGCGGATTCGTGCAGGGAGTCCGGATTCATCCAGTACTCCGTACAAAAGCCTTGAACCTGTAGTATTATGATATAAACCCAAAGTATAATTTGTGATCCATTTTTCGGGATCACCCCAGATTTCGTTCCATTCAAATGAATCATTCTCAAATGTTAAAGGACGCCTATCTAGAATTTGTGTTCGCAGCGTTAAATCGATAGGCAAAATATCCAAATTAAATTCCACGCTGTTATTTAAAATTCCCCTTAATTGAGTAGATACCGATTCTTCCCAGGAACCTAGCCACAGAAAATTCCAGCTAAATTGATCTTTTAGTTGATCTTTTAATGGATCTTTTACCTGAAAATCTTCAGAAGCGAAGATAACCCAGCCGCATAAAAGAAAAGTAATAAAAAAAGTTAAATTTTTCATACTTATATATGGCGCAGACATGCTGTTTTGCATGACTGAGAATGGAAAAAAATGAAAATTTGTGCTAATCTTTTATTTTGGAGGGTTTATGTGGTGGAAAAATAGCGTTGTATATCAAATTTATCCCCGTAGTTTTCAGGATTCCGCTGACACAGAATTTCCAAATGACGGTATTGGCGATATTCCGGGAATTATTTCGCGTCTTGATTTTATTAAAGACCTTGGAGCCGGAGTTATTTGGCTTTCACCTGTTTATAAATCTCCTGATGCCGATAACGGTTATGATATAAGCGATTATTATTCGATTGATCCTAAATTCGGAACAATGGCAGATATGGACAGGCTTTTTGCGGAAGCTAAAAAACGCGGTTTACGGATAATTATGGATCTTGTGATTAATCATACTTCCGATGAACATGAATGGTTTATAAAAAGCCGAGATCCGAAAAGTCCTTACAGGGATTATTATATATGGCATCCGGGAAAAGTCGATAAACGCGGGCGCAAAAAACCACCGAATAACTGGACGGGTTTCTTCGCAGGACAGACCTGGGAATATGATGATAAAAGCGGTGAGTATTATCTTCATTTGTTTGATAAAAAACAGCCTGATCTCAACTATAAAAATCCAAAAGTAATTGAAGAAGTTAAAAATATTATGCGTTTTTGGCTGGACAAAGGAGCTTATGGCTTTCGCTGTGATGTTATTAATATTATTTATAAAACAAGCCTTGCAGACGGAAAGAAAAATATAATTGTACAAGGTCTTGAGCATTATTTATCCCAGGAAGGAAATCATGAAATCTTGCGGGAGCTGCGCCGTGATGTATTATCCAAGTATGATTGTTTTACGGTAGGGGAGACGGTTTTTGTCGATGTTGACGATGCTAAACTGTTATGTGACGAAAACCGCAAAGAGCTTGATATGCTTTTCTTTTTTGATCATTTAGAGGTAGACAGGCGTGTTGCGCGTTTCATTCCGAAAAAATTCAATGCAGAAAAACTGCTTTTTATAATAGCAAAATGGCAGGATGACCTTGATTGGAACGCTGTATATCTGGAAAATCACGATCAAACAAGGATTGTTTCGCATTTCGGAGCGGCGAAAAAAAAGCTGGATTTTAATAAACATGGTGAGTTGTGGAAACGAAGCGCTAAAATGCTTGCATTGTTTCAATTAACTTTAGGCGGCACTCCGTTTATTTTTCAGGGACAAGAAATTGGAATGACAAATTTTGATTATAAAAATATAAACGATCTTAATGATGTAGAAAGTCATGGGTTGAATAGATTGATGAAAAAATTCCTTGTTCCTGCTTTTCTTCGCTGGAAAATAATAAAGGTAAGTTCCCGTGACAACTGCCGCACTCCGATGCAATGGGATGAAAGTGATAACGCCGGTTTTAGCAGCGGAAATCCCTGGCTTGCTGTTAATAAAAACTACAAATATATTAATTATAATTCACAGGTAAATGATGCAGATTCTATATTAAATTTTTACAAAAAGTTAATATCTTTGCGTAAAGATGACAACTGTCTTGTTTACGGGGAATTTTTACCTATTTGCGCTGATAGCCGGTATATGATTTATCAGCGCAGGCTGATACATGATGGTAAAAAAAATGAGCTTTGTACAATCGCTTTAAATTTTTCCGGCAAAACGGTAAAAATTGAAAAAAGATTTTTAACTCATTTTAACGGAAAATTAATTGCCAGCGCATCAGGAATTGAAAAATTTAACGGTGTATTGCAGCCCTGGGATGGTGTTTTAATTAAAATTTAATTAATTTTTTATAATTATTAAGCATTTAATATCTGTGTTTTGTAGTTTTTACTTGTCATCCCCTTGCATTATTGTTAATATGAAAAAGGAGGATGTTTTGGAAAAAATTAGAGATGACAATATAACGATATTGGCTGAACGAATCGGCTATCATTATCATTTAAATATCGCAAATCGAGTTTTACGCCCTATAATGCGGCAGCTTTATCTAGACAGGAGTACATGGAATCATATTGAATCCTTTACAGAAAAACTTGAGATGTACCGCCGTAACGGTTTTCCGTTAGATGATTTATACAAACAAATAGCCGCATGTACCCGTCTTATCGAAACAATTCAAAGCGGATTAACGGTAATTAAAAGTAAACTTATAATCGAAGATAACCCTGACGTTCCTGACAGGCAATATCGTCAGACAATCATGGATAACTTTCCGCAAAATGTAAAACTTTTTGCGGAAAAATTAAATATATTATTTATGCTTGTAATGGAACATGACAAAAGATTTGCGGGAATAAATAAACCGTTATATACACAAATGCCTGAATTAGAAGGTATTGGTGATATTCTGGCAAGCGAATGCTGTTAGCTGAAACCTTTTAAATACCGGATTTTTTAAAGTCCCAAAATTAATCTTGCAAACGAAAAATACATTACAAGCGATGCTGCATCCACTAATGTAGTTATAACAGGAGCTGCCATCATCGCAGGGTCTATTCCAATGCGTTTTGCAAGCATAGGCAAAAGAGCGCCTAAAGATTTTGCGACTAGAATAGTACAAATTAAAGCAAGAGAAACAGTAAATGCAAGAAAAATATTTTTGCCGTTCATTACATAAATACGCCCGAAATTAACAATCGCAAGACCAATCCCGCAAAGCAAAGCGACACGGATTTCTTTCCAGTATACACGAAGAAAATCCTTTAATCGGATATCACCTAATGCCATACCGCGGATAATAAGAGTTGATGACTGACAGCCTGAGTTGCCGCCGGTATTCATAAGCATTGGTATAAATGCTACAAGAATCGGCATAAGAGCCAGGCTATTTTCAAAACCTTCTATAATAGTTGCTGTTATTGTCGCAGAAAGCATCAAAATCAAAAGCCATAAAAAGCGGTTTTTTGCCAATATAAATATACCGGTTTTCATATAAGGATCATCAGAAGGATTCAATGCGCTCATCTTTTCGATATCTTCGGTATTTTCTTCGACAATGACGTCCATAATATCGTCAACAGTAATAATACCGACAAGCCGCCGTTCCTTATCAACTACAGGCATTGCTAAAAGTGAATATTTTTTAAATTGATCAGCAATAATTTCTCTGTCGTCTGTTGTATTTGCAAAAACAGGTGTTGTATCCATTATATTGCCGATTTTTTCCTGAGGATCAGAAAGTATTAATGTTCTGGCTGTCACTTCACCCAAAAGCAGCCTGTCAGTATTTATCACATAACAGGTATTAACAGTTTCTTTTTTGGAACCTGTTCTGCGGATAATTTCAAAAGCTTCCTGTATCGAGACTTCTTCGCGCAAATTAATATATTCAGTAGTCATAATACTGCCGGCTGAATTATCAGGATATTGAAGGAACTGATTTATAATTTTTCGTTTTTCTGTCTGGACGTTCTGTAAAACACGTTTAACAACTGTAGCAGGCATTTCTTCGATAAAATCTACAGCATCGTCAACAAATAATTTATTTACAATTTCGCTTATTTCCGAATCGGTAATAGCTTCGATAATGTCCTGCTGACGATCGCTTTCCATATTTGCAAAAACATCGGACGCTATGGCTTTTGGTAAAATCCTGAACAACTGGATAAACTTATCTTTTTCAAGATATTCCATAATTTCAGCAATATCAACAGAGTTCATATCTGAAAGCATAACTTTCAGTTTTGATATATCAACATCGCCGTCCATTATAAATAATAAGATTTCTTCTTTGTTCATATTGGCATCCATCTATTTTATATTTATTGTATTAAAATTGAGATATTTGTCAATACTACCAAAATAATTTTTTTAAAATAAAACTACATTCAATATTCAAATTAAATGTACAGGTAAAATCCAAACATTATCTGTAAGCGGAAGCCGTTCATTAGCGAGACATATTACAGCTCCTGTTCCTGTCTTTTTTCCCGGAATATTTTCTATACAGCGAAAAGCACTTATCATAACTTTTGTTGGATCACTTGAAGTTTTAATTTCTATTGGATGTAATGTTTCTCCATTTAAAATTAACAGATCAATTTCATTCTTGTCTTTATCGCGGTAATAATAAAGCGGCGGTTTTACAAGTCCGTCATTATAATAACTTTTTAAAATTTCACCAAATACAAATGTTTCAAATATATGTCCCCACATTGCACCATTTGTCAGTTGTTCAGGCGTGTTCCAGCCCAAAAGCCAGCAAGCAAGTCCTGTGTCAAGGAAGTACAGCTTTGGCGCTTTTATGAGCCGCTTGTTAAAATTGTTATGATACGGCTCCAATAAATAGATAAGTCCTGATGATTCCAAAACAGAAAGCCATCTTTGAACTGTTTTTACATCTTTTCCGCAAGCCTCAGCGATGGTTGAAATGTTTAACATTTCACCTGTAAGCGAAGCTGCAGTTTTTACAAATTTAATAAACGCCAATTCGTCTTTAATGTTTAAAACATCTTTAATATCTTTTTCTATGTATGTTTGAAAATATGAACTATAAAAATCAGAAACATCATACAAATTACTTTCGGTTTCATAAAGCTCCGGAAAAAAACCTTTATGGATGTTAGATATAATTTTCGTATAGTTAAAATTAATACCGTTTTTTTCTATTTTTTTTATTAAATCTATCGATGGTAAAAATGGTTCGCGGAAAGAAATTCCTGAAATTTCACGCATAGATAATCCCAAAAGTTTAATTACACCTGCTCGTCCAGCAAGGCTGTCGCTAATGTTTTTCATCAATGTTAAACTTTGGGAGCCAGTAAGAAAAAAACCACCTTTGATTTTTTCTTCGTCTGCAATATCTTTAATATAATCAAAAAGCTCTGCCGCTTTTTGTATTTCATCTACAATTACTGGTGGTTTATTAGCTTCAAAAAATAATGAAGGATTGTCTTTTGCGCTTTGACGAATTATCGGGCGATTTAGGGTTATATAACGAATTTTATTATAAACTTGCTTTAGCATAGTTGATTTTCCAACTTGCCGCGCGCCTGTTAATACAACCACAGGTTTTCGATTGGCTAAACGTTTTACTACAGGTTCTATATGCCTTTTTATATACATTTTAACCTCTATTAATATTTCCGACTATTTTGGAGTACAACTCCATTTTAGCCGAAATATTAATTTATGTATATACTACATTTAACATAACATTCAAAGATTTTATTATATCAATACCTTCTCCATCTTCCTTCATCGCCGTCTTCATCAATTATAGTTAGTGTATTATTTCTAATTGAAAATCTAAAAACCCAGGTATTTCCATAATCGTCAATAACTGTTAATTGCTGACCGGAAATGCTCCAATTACCTGCTTCTTCTTCATCATAACTAATGGCAGTTCCGTTAGCTCTAAATTCTATTACATCGGAATCCCCAAAAAACCAAATCCAGTCACCGGATACATGTTCCCACTTGCCTGTAATCTGATGTGCAGTATTGGCTTGTGCAAAAACCTGTACGGATATGAATCCAATTATTAACAATAAAAATACAATTTTCTTGAAATTTAAAGTCATATATTTCCTCCAAGTTGTAAGTCAACAATATAGTTAACTGTTTTTTCATGATACATTATTTTATATTTTTGTCAATGATAAAAAATAAAACAGATATTGCAGCTTTTCACGTCCGATTTTATCTGACAGGATTGCAAATACGTTCCAAATATAAAGTATTCCTAAAATGCTTCAGGTGAACGGAATCTAGAATTTGTATAAACCGATTGTTATTGTTCCTGTAGAGCTGTTGATAGGTATTTTATGCCTGTTAAAATCCCGGGACGGAAATCCTCTTCCCGAATAGTTTGATATTCCAACTAATTCTCTTGGAACACCGAATAAATTTGAATCGAGCTGTCCGTTATTATTACTGTCCTGGAATGCGGCGATTAAATATTCACCGGCAGGCAGTGTAATTTGCTGTGACACGACTGTTCTGTTGCTTTCAACTGCAAAATGAAAAGACGGCTCTTCTCTTCTGAATTCATTGGCGTTGGCAAAAACAGTTATGTAAACTATGCCGTCATTTACTGCAACATTGGTAATTTCTACTACCACTGTTACCTGTGACCCTTGCGCAAATGAACTTAACGAACAAAATACAATTAATAGTAAGGTAAAAATATTCTTCATAAAATTAATCCTATAATAGCATCTTTTTTTTTTCAAGGGTTAAACACCTTTTTTTTGTTTAAAAATTTTGCTAGTATTTACCGAGGGAGATTTTTATGCAAATTGATAATCAGCTTATTTCGTATCTTGAGCAGCTGTCCTATTTTAAACTTTCTGACAAAGAAAAAGATATTTTAACGGCAGATTTACAGGATATTATTAACGGCATCGCAAAAATAAAAGAATTAGATACAGACGGCGTCAATGAACGGGTACATTCTTTTGATAATGTAAATGTATTTCGCGATGATGTAATTCTCCCTTCGTTTGACCGTGAGTTAATTTTGAAAAACGCGCCTGTTAAAAACGATGAATTTTTTATAACACCGAAAACGGTAGAGTAGGTTTTTATGGATAAAGATATTAATGCGTTTATTACGCTGTTAAAAGAAACAAAATCCCCCGAAGGAACTGCGGTTGCACTAAAAGATAATATTTCTACCAAAGGGATTAAAACAACAAATGCTTCCAAAATGCTGGAAAACTATATACCGGTGTATAACGCCGCAGTCGTAGAAAAACTGGAAAGCGCAGGTTATGTAATCGCAGGGAAATATAACATGGATGAGTTCGCTTTGGGCAGCAGCGGCGAAACAGGAACATTCGGTGTTGTTAAAAATCCGTGGAATGTGTCGCATATTGCAGGAGACGGAGGAGCTGCGGCAATCGCCTCGGGACAAGTGCCTTTGGCAATTGGGACTGACAGCGGCGGCAGCCTTCGCAAGGCTTGTTCCTATTGCGGAGTTACAGGATTTATTCCAACATTCGGTTCTGTTTCAAGGTATGGGATAACTGCCGGAGCATCATCAATTGATCAAATCGGCGTTATGGGACAAAACATCGAAGATTGCGCCGCCTTGCTGTCAGTAATTAGCGGTCCCGATAAAAGAGACAGTATGTGTACAATAGAAAAGCCGCTGGAATTTGATTTGAATAAAAATAAATCGATTGACGGATTAAATGCCGGTTTTAAAATCGGAATCCCTGTAAATTATTTTTCTTATAAAATTGATGAGGATATAAAATCGGCGGTTCTTGAAGCGGCAAAAGAGTTTGAAAATGCAGGGGTTAGTATCGAAGAATTTGAAATGCCGCTTATGGATTATGTGATTCCGGCTTTCAGTATTATAAGCTGCGCAGAAATTTCATCCAACTTTGCAAAGTTTGACGGTTTAAAATACGGCTACCGCAGCCTTAACGCAAAAACATTATCAGATATTTATAAATTATCAAGAACTGAAAGTTTCGGTTTGGAAGTAAAAAGAAAGATTATGCTCGGTTCATTTGTACTTTCATCGGGACAATATGACATCTATTACAAAAAAGCATTACAAGCGCGCTCTTTAATAAAAGAGACTTACACTAAATTATTTGAACGGTTTGATTTAATTCTTTCGCCTGTTTCGCCTGCCGGCGCACGCAAATTAAATGCGAATATTAATATTTGGAAGACATACGAAGATAATATTTTTACAGCCGCTGTAAACCTAACCGGGCTTCCTTCGGTAACACTTCCTTGCGGTTTTGACAAACAAGGTTTACCAATCGGCTTACAGCTAATCGGCAGCGCCTTTAGCGAAAAAAAATTAATTGACATCGCTCGTATATATCAAGATTTAACAGATTACCATAGAAAAAAACCTGAAAAAAACTCCGTGCCTCCGTGCCTCCGTGTGGAAAAAGGGGAAAAAATATGAATTGGGAAACTGTAATTGGTCTTGAAGTTCATGCAGAACTTTCAACAAAATCAAAAATATTTTGCGGCTGCAGTACATCTTATGGAAGCGGACCCAATACTCATGTATGTCCTGTCTGTTCAGGGATGCCCGGAGCTTTACCTGTTTTAAACCGAAGCGTTTTAGAATACGCGATGAAACTTGGCATCGCTCTTAATTGTAATATAACCAAAAACAGCAAGTTCGACAGAAAAAATTATTTTTATCCCGACATTCCAAATGCTTATCAAATATCACAGTTGTACGCTCCGATATGCCGTGACGGTTATCTTGAAATTGAAGTTGATGGAAGTAAAAAGAAAATCGGCATCCGCCAAATACACATGGAAGAAGACGCAGGCAAATTAGTACATACAGCGAATGAAAGCCAGATGGATTATAACCGCTGCGGCATTCCGCTTTTGGAAATTGTTTCCAATCCCGATTTTTGCAATGCGGCAGAAGTAATCGCCTACCTTGAAAAATTGCGGGAGACGCTTTTGTATCTTGATATCTGCGATTGCAAAATGCAGGAAGGTTCGATCCGCGCGGACATCAATTTATCCGTGCGAAAACCGGGAAGTGAGCTTGGCGTTCGCACTGAAACTAAAAACATGAACTCGTTTAAAGCGATTGTGCGGGCTATTGAATATGAAAGAGAACGCCAGATTGAAACACTGGAAGACGGCGGACAAATTACACAAGAGACACGCCGATGGGATGATGAAAAAGGTACATCTTACGGAATGCGTTCAAAAGAAAACGCGCAGGATTACAGGTACTTCCCTGATCCGGATTTACCGCCGATTTTAATTGATGATAAATGGCTTTTGGATATAAAAGAAAGTCTTCCGGAACTTGCATATCAAAAACGAGAACGTTATATAAAAGATTTTGGAATTACGTTAATATCGGCAGCCGTGCTTACCGTACATAAAAATATTTCTGATTTGTTTGAAGCTGTCGCGCTGAAAAGCGGTCAGCCAACCGAAACTGCAAATCTTATCACAGGTGAAATCATGCGGCTTATGAATAATGCGAACATTCTGCCGGAAGATTTAAAATGGGGACAGAGTACGCTCTGCCCCGATAAACTTTCAACACTAATCACTCTTGTCACAAGCGGAAAAATAAACCGCAGCGCTTACAAGGAAACTGTCGAAGAAGTTTTTACAAATAATACCGATCCTGAAAAATACATAACCGAAAAAGGTCTTATGATGGTAAGTGACGACAATGCCGTTATCGAAGCGATAAAGACAGTTTTGGCAGAAAATCAGGATTCTGTTACAGATTACAAAAATGGTAAAGAAAAAGTTTTTGGCTTTTTAATGGGACAGGTTATGAAAAAACTTGGCAAGGGCGGTAACCCCGAACTTGTAAAAATAAAAATGGAACAGATGTTAAAGGTGTAAAATAATGTTACAATTATAAGCATATAATTGTTCATATAAAAAGGGGATTAAAATGAATAAAAAAATAATTGTTTTAATTTTATTGGCAGCGCTTGTAATTTTTGGCTGCAATCGTTTGGAAGGTGGTTTTTCTATATCTGAAAACAGCCGACAATTTTCAGATCATAGTGATTATGAAGCTATGTTATTCAATTCACGTGCTCCTGCTTTACCTTACGATGATTCAGGGGTATCAATGAGTGCAAGAAATCTTTTTTCATATGAAGGTACTGGTTTTAATGGAAATACATTTACTTCCTTTGGAGATGTATCTGACGGAACAGATATAACTGCAACAAACCCAAATGCAGTAGAACGTATGCTGGTAAAACGTGCAAGCATAAGAGTTAGAGTTGAAAATCTTGATACCATTGATGATGTTGTTGAAAATTTATTAAAAAAATATAATGCGTATTCGGCTTTAACTACTGCCGATGAATTTTACCGTTATTATTCACTTCGTGTTCCTTCGCAGTTATACGATGTTTTCCTTTCCGAAATAAATGATATAGGCAGATTAATTCAACGTAACGAAAGTACGGAAGATGTAACGGTACGTTATTACGATATTGAAGGACGGCTGGAAACACAAAGGGAATTATTGCGGACTTTTCAATCATATTTGGGAAGAGCTGCAAACATGCAGGAAATTCTTACAGTAGAATCGAGAATTGCGGATTTACAGCGGGATATTAATAGAACAGGAACACAATTACGTAATCTATCAGATCAGGTAGATTATGCTACAATCGATCTGAATATTATTGGACCTGCCGCTGTAATTTCGTACAGAGGTGACACTTTGGGTGATCGGATAATGCAATTATTCGGCGGCTTTGGAGATTTTCTTTCTTCAGCAGTAGTGGTGATTATTGGTTTTATGATTTACGGCATTCCCATTTTGGCAATTATAATTCTTTTAATATGGGTGCTTTTCGGCAGAATTGGACTGATGAAAAAATTATGGAAATTATTAATGTCCAAAAAAGTTAATTGATAAATTAATTGATTAATGCTCTGATTGCAAAGAATAAAATTAATGACGTTGTGATTAACTTGGCTCCTGAACCGACAATGAAAGCCAGGAATGCGCCTAAAGCTACTTTGAACGCTTTTGCGCCATCTCTATTATTATGAATTAACTCTCCAATCAGAGCGCCTAAAAATGGTCCTAAAAGCATTCCCCACGGCGGATATACAAAGATACCGATTATTAATCCTATTACTGATCCTATGGAAGCCGCCTTTGATCCTCCGAATTTTTTTGCCATAAATGCCGGCAGGGTATAATCCATTACAGTTACGGCAACTACAATACCAGCCCATAACCATAAAAAGAAAGGAGAAAAATTTCCGTGTCCGCTCCATTTCATTACCATTAAACCTAAAAAACTTAAAGGAGGTCCCGGCAGCATCGGGACAACTGAGCCTATTATTCCGATTATCAGCAATATAAAAGCAAGGACTACAAGTAAGATTTCTGTTATCATTTCCATAAATGTATTATTAACGACAGTGAGTATTTTGTAAATGCGTGTTATAATCATTTAGGGGTGAAGAATGAATAAAATTATTAAGTTAATGGGTTTTTGTTTTTTTATAATGATTATTTGTACAGGCTGTGCAAATAGAAAGTCTGCCGCCGCGCAAACAGTACCTGATGCCGATGTGTCCGCACAAATTACGGCAGTTGCTCCTTTGCAATTTATTTCTGCAATTTTTGTTGAAGATACAGACGGCACTGACGACGGCGTAAAAAGACTTGTCCGTTCGATGCAGGGTTATGGAATCGATTTTTATAAACTTATCGCCCCTGACGATGTTGTCATTTTAAAAATAAATTGCCAGTGGGCAGAGCGCGGCGGCACTAATACAGACCTTATCCGCTCTGTTATTCAAGTTATTGCCGAACACCCCGATGGTTTTACAGGTGAAATTATTGTCGCGGATAATGGGCAGGGACAGTTTGGCAGCGACAGGCGCGGAGGAAGTCTTAGCTGGGCAAATGCCAACTCTGCAGACCGCAGGCAGTCTGTCATGGATGTTGTGCGCATTTTTCAAAACAGGGGACATCGTGTAACAGGTGTTTTATGGGATGAGTTTACTTCAGTTCGTGTACAAGAATTCAGGGCAGGAGATACAAGAAACGGATTTGTTGTAGAAGATACAATTCACAGTACAGGGCTTGAAATTTCATATCCAAAATTTGTTACAGAATATGGAACCAATGTAAGTTTTAAAGAAGGTATATGGAATACAAATACACAAAACTATGCAAGCGAAAAGTTAAAAGTTATAAATATGCCTGTATTAAAATCGCACGGAGGATTTTATGTAACAGGCGCTGTAAAAAATTATATGGGTACACCTTCCGATAGACTTACAAATAGAAGGGCTCATAACAGTGTTGGAACAGGCGGCATGGGAACGCAGATGGTTCATACACGGCTTCCTGTTTTAAATATAATGGATATGATTTGGATCGGCGTTGAAAGGGGACCCAGTTCCAGTTATTCAGGCGCTAAACAAATTAATAAAATAGCAGCTTCGCTCGATGCCTTTGCGTTGGATTATTGGGCAAGCAAAAATATACTCATACCCGAAGTTGAAAAACTTCCCGGCGCACGAGCGGCGGCGATGAACCCTGACGGCACGGAGCCCGGTACTTTCGGGTACTGGCTGCGTCTTTCCATGAATGAACTTGAAAAAGCAGGTATTTGGGCGACAATGGATGAAGGAAATATTCTGGTTGTTGGGATGTAAATTACATTTTGGATTTTTATCTCGCAGAGGCGCAAAGGCGCACTTGCAATTTTCACATAGAAATGGTAAAATAGTCACAATGATGGAAAAAATGAACATAAATTCGAAATCTCTCTCTCTCTCTCTCTCTCTCTCTCTCTCTCTCTCTCTCTCTCTCT
>Ga0123356_10001386_pt1 | contig 26875 bp, 27 predicted proteins | sample TergutEmb28metaG_2_FD_92546 | JGI IMG/M metagenome (GOLD analysis project Ga0123356, IMG submission 92546) | Embiratermes neotenicus P3 segment gut microbial communities from Petit-Saut dam, French Guiana - Emb289 P3 | ecosystem: Host-associated > Arthropoda: Insects > Digestive system > Gut ...
ATGTTCGCAATTATTAGAATAGTAATTTTAGACCTGATTTATGTTGATCAAATCCATATATTTATACACAATATCAACATGAGGGGTTTACTTGAGTAACGACATTGTTCTCCATTCCAATAATATTATCTCGATGATTGAAAAAGCCAAGCAAAATACGCTTTCGGCCGTAAATTCTGAGCTTATAAGTCTTTATTGGAGTGTGGGTAAATATTTAAGCGATGAATCCGCTCGTTCTTCATGGGGAGACTCTTTTATAGACTCATTGTCAGATAAAATTCAGGAAAACTACCCCGAAATCAAGGGGTTTAATCGTCGTGGTTTGTACCGAATGAGGCAGTTTTATGAAACTTATAAGGATAATACAATTGTGTCACCACTGGTGACACAAATTAGCTGGTCAAACCACCTTTTGATACTTTCCGGCGCAAAAACTATTGAGGAAAAGGAATTTTACATTAATCTCTGCATTAAAGAAAAATACAGTAAAAGGGAATTGGAACGGCAGATTGACAGTGCATATTTTCAACGCTATTTAATATCCGAAAAGAAGCTAGAACCTGTACAATTGGAAAAACGGACAAAGTCCCATTTTATGGACACTTACATTTTGGAGTTTCTCGACCTGCCAAAAAATTATACCGAGAAGGAATTCCAAAAAGCAATCATACATAATTTAAAAGATTTTATATTAGAGATAGGTAAAGACTTTTCATTTATTGGCGAAGAATTCAGGGTACAGGTTGCAAATTCCGACTACTTTATAGACTTGCTTTTTTACCACAGAGGCTTGTCATGCCTTGTGGCATTTGAATTAAAGATCGATAAGTTCAAACCTGAATATTTAGGAAAGATGAATTTTTATCTTGAAGCTTTAGACAGGGATTATAAAAAACCCAACGAAAATCCAAGTATAGGCGTTATCCTTTGCGCATCAAAGGAAAATGAGGTTGTTGAATATGCTATGAGCCGGAATATCTCTCCTACTATGATTTCCGAATATAACTTAAAATTGATTGATAAGAAAATTCTTGAGCAAAAATTACGTGAATATAAGGAATTATTGCCTGATAATTCCAGCAAGTTGTAAAAATTCTTAATTCTTCTCGGACAACACTGATTCCGTGGACACTCTCCCTCCGTGTGCTCCGCAAACTCTGTGCCCCTGTGTGAGGTACTTCACTTCTTCCAGTTGTCTTCTGGGAAAATTTTTCTTTCAAAGAAGTGCATAAAAATCAGCGTAATTAACGCAAGGACTACGACAATGCCGGCTGTCAGGAACATTCCGGCTCCGATTGTAAGGCCGACTGCCGCAGTGAGCCAAAGCGAAGCGGCAGTTGTCAAACCGCGTATACTATTGCCTAGTTTAATAATTGCGCCGGCTCCAAGAAAACCCATTCCCGCAACGACTTGAGCGGCTATTCTTCCCGGGTCTCCGTCGCCCAAGTGCTGAGGAAGCCAGATCGAAAGCAGCATAAGGCACGAAGCTCCAAGTGAAATTAATGTGTGGGTACGAAGCCCCGCAACCTGACGGCGGCTGGATCTTTCAAAGCCGATAACACTGCCGGCTGCAAAAGCCAGAAGAAGGCGGATAATAATATCAATTTCGGTTATTGTATTTGCCATTGTAACATTATATCGTATTTCTAAAATTCATGCTATAATTAAAAAATGATTACAATTAACGAAAATAACTTTCGCCTGCAGACCCAAGACACCGAGTATATTTTTAGGTATACAACCCGCGGTCACCTTGAACATATTTATTATGGTTCAAAGCTCTCAGTATCTGCGCTGGGAACCTCCGAAACAGAAGTGCTTTCGCCGAAACGTTCTGCGCAAGCCGGCGCTACAACTGTCGCTTATGACAAAGAAGACCCGCTTTACTGCCTTGATACAATGTGCCTTGAATGGTCGGGTATAGGCAAGGGAGATTTTCGTTTTTCTCCCGCAGAATTAAAAATGCCCGACGGCGGTTTTGTAAATGATTTTGTTTATCAAAGCCACAGCATAAAAGAAGGACCGGTTCCTATGAAGGATCTGCCCGGCGCCATCGGCAAAGATACCGAATGTACATCGCTGGAAGTCATCTTAAAAGACAAAGCTTTTGATGTTTATTTAACATTAATTTATACGGTCTATGAAAAATCCAATGTTATCACACGCAGGACCGTGCTTAAAAATAACGAAAAAAATGATCTTGTTATCCGCCGTCTTATGAGTTTGTCTTTTGATATGCCCAATATGGGATTTAACCTTGTTACATTTGACGGCGACTGGGCTAGAGAAGCGCACCGTAATGATCGTCTTTTACAGCCGGGTATTTTTATTAATGAGAATAGAACAGGAGCGAGCGGCAACAAACATAACCCGGGTTTTTTGTTATGCGAAAACGCGGCGTCGGCAGAAAGCGGCAGGGTATACGGCTTTAATCTTGTTTATTCCGGCAATCATTTTGGTTTTGCAGAACTAAACAGCCATGAACTTGTACGCGTCGGAATAGGTATAAGCCCGCATTGCTTTGAATGGGCTCTAAAATGCACAGAAGACAGCTCGCAGTCAAGTTTTGAAACACCCGAAGCCGTTATGACTTTCAGCGAAAATGGTTTTAACGGATTAAGCAAAAATTTTCATTCTTTTGTAAACAATCACATTGTAAAAGAACAATGGCAGGGAAAAGATCGTCCGGTTCTGTATAATTCGTGGGAACCGTGTTTTTTTAGATTTAATCAGGGAAAACTATTTTCTCTCGCGCGTAATGCAAAAAAACTCGGCATGGAACTTTTTGTACTTGATGACGGCTGGTTTACAGGACGCGATAATGACAAGGCAGGACTCGGCGATTATTCTGTTAATAAAAAAAAGTTTCCGTTTGGTCTTGGAAGATTTGCAAAAAAAATACGAAAAATGGGAATGGAGTTTGGTATCTGGTTTGAACCCGAAATGATAAACGAAGACTCTAATCTTTTTCGAAGCAATCCCGATTTTGCCGTTCGTCATCCAAACTATGAATCTTCGCTTGGACGAAATCAACTTGTATTGGATCTGTGTAATCCGGCAGTGCGCGATTACATCGTAGATTCTGTCTCCAAAGTGCTGGATGAAACAAAAGCAAGTTATGTGAAATGGGATATGAACCGCCATATAAGCGAGTTTTGGTCTAAATACGCTCCTTCTCAGGGGGAGTTTTTTCATCGTTATATACTGGGTCTATATGATATTCTAAGGCGTATTTTTGAACCAAGACCAAACATCCTTTTAGAATCCTGCTCATCAGGCGGCAACCGTTTTGATTTGGGAATGCTCTGTTTTTCGCCGCAGATTTGGACATCCGACTGCACAGACCCTGTCGTGCGGATGGAAATCCAAGGCGGGCTTTCTTACCTCTATCCGCAGTCGGCAATGGGAGCGCATGTTTCGGACTCGCCTCATCAGCAGACGTTACGTGAAACTGCGTTATCTACCCGCTATAATGCCGCGTGTTTCGGCAGCCTTGGTTACGAACTGGATCTTCGTTTTCTCACTCCGGCAGAAAAACGCGAGATTAAAGAGCAAGTCGCTTTTTATAAGAAACACAGAAAGACTTTTCAGTATGGCGTTTTTGAACGTCTGCCGGTACCCTCGGGAAGGTCTCAGGCTAAACCCGAAAGGAAAAAGACAATCTGGCTGTGCCGCGGCGAAAATGAGGTAATCGCCGGTTTCTTTCAGCTTCAATCCGGTATAGGCAAAGAAGCCGACGTTTTACGGATACCCGGTCTGCAAAGCGGTCAATCTTATAAGGTTTCCACCCGTTCTCAACAGCTGTATATTAAACGTTTTGGCGGTCTTATAAAGCACCTTTTGCCCATTACCCTCGATCCAAACGGCTTTATTCTAAGGACAGTGAACCGTCATTATTCCCTAACCGACTGCGTAGAGACCTATGAATGCAGCGGCAGCGCTCTTTCGGCAGGGGTTTTATTGAATAATCAATATATGGGCACTTATTACAACAATAATACAAGGCTATTGGGCGATTACGGCTCCAGTTTGTATACTATCTTACAAGTTTCATAGCTTTTTTTTCAAATTTTGGGGTAAATTCTTCCTATTTTATGCATTTCTTATCTTGACTTTATCGAATTTTTATCAGATATTTATACTATGAGTGATTATCTTGATCCCAACAATGAAGAACTTCTCAAGGACTTTTTCAGCGAGGCCCAAATGCAAGTAGATACATTGGAACAAAACGTATTGGTTCTTGAAAACGCAGGAGCTAGTAAGGATGCGGTGGACGAGATTTTTCGCGCGGCTCACACTTTAAAAGGCGGGTCGGCGACCGTAGAAATGATGGAGCTTTCTAAATTTACCCATCTCGTAGAGGATGTTTTTGACGCGATTCGTTCGGATCAAGTCGCTGTAAACGAAGATGTTGTAGATACGCTGCTTCAGGCGATTGACGTTATTAAGGCAATGCTTGATAAGCGGATGGACGGCTCGGTGTATAAAGATGACACATCCGGCATAGAAGGCAAACTTCGCTCGCTGTTGGCTTCCCAGAAAAAGGGCGCGCCAGCTCCAGCTCCGGTACAGCAAGCGCCGGCTCCAAAACCCGCTGCCCCGGCTCCTGTTGCTTCGGCTCCTTCGTCTGTTACAGGACTTTCCGAAAGAGATCTGGCAGAACTGTACGAAGCAGTAGACGGCGTAATGCCGATTTTAAAAGTCTCAGTTAAATTTGACGAAACCAGCTTGATGAATACCGTAGGCGGTATTCAGGTCTATGCTGTTCTTAAGAGTCTCGGAACTGTTTTAAAAACAACTCCGGATTTTGAACAGCTTTATGCAGATAATTTTTTCCCTGTTGTTGATTATTATATTGCTTCCAACGAAGACGCGCAAAAATTGAAGAAAGCGGTAATTCTGCCGGATGTCAGTTTAGACGCGGATGTTTCAGATATTTCGGCTATGCAGGCGGCTCCTGCAGCAGCTCCGGCTCCGCAGGCGCAAGCGCCAGTTCAGCAGGCAGCGGCTCCTGTTGCTGCCGCTCCTGCAGCAGCTCCGGCTCCGGCAGCAGCTGACCATCCCGATGACAGACCGTCAGCGGCAGGTTCGGAAGACGCAAAGAAAGCCGGTAAAGAAGCCGGTTCTATCCTGCGCGTAGATTCAAAAAGAATCGACGATCTTCTTAACCTTGTTTCCGAAACTGTTATTACAAAGGCAACTTTTAACCAGATTAATATGCAGTTCAGCGTGCTTACAGCCCAGTTAAGAGAGATCGAAGGGCAGTACCGCGAAAAAATCAAAAGCCTTTTTGACAGCCTTCCCGGTTATCTTGACAGTATTCAAGAAGGCAAGTCTATCAAGGATATACGCAAAGAAATTAACGATTCGTACGGCGATATATTTACAATGTTTGACGGCTTCGAAACTTCGTTTAAGAGCAGTATTGCAAAGTTCCGTTCGACAGCGCAGAATCTTGGCAGAATTACCGGCGAACTTCAGGAAGGCGTTATGCGCATTCGCATGGTTCCCATCAGCCAGATTTTCAGCCGTTTCCCGCGTCTTGTGCGCGACCTTTCAAAATCGCTTAACAAAAAAATCAATCTTGTTATAGAAGGTGAAGAAACCGAACTTGACAAGTCCGTAATAGAAGACCTTCTTGATCCTATCATGCACTCGGTGCGAAACTCTATCGACCACGGTATTGAATCGGCGCAGGAAAGAATTGCATCCGGCAAACCGGAAGAAGGTCAGGTTCTTCTTAAAGCGGCAAACGAAGGCAACATGATAGTTATAGAAATTGCAGACGACGGCAAAGGTATTGATGTCGAATCTGTAAAGTCAAAAGCTGTCGAACGCGGTCTAATCAGTCCTAATAAAGTTCTTACCGATGTAGAAGCGTTTAATCTTATTTTTGAACCCGGTTTTTCTACCGCAAAGCAGGTTACAAGTATTTCGGGCCGCGGTGTCGGTCTTGATGTTGTACGCCGCCAAATCGACGATCTTAACGGTACTGTTACTGTTAATTCCGAACGCGGCAAGGGAACTAAGTTCACAATTAAACTGCCTCTCACGCTTGCGATTATTCAAGGTCTTCTTGTACGCGTTGGACCGGAAATTTATTCTATCCCGATCACATCGGTTATAGAAAGCTTGCGTATTAAACCGGAAGAAATCAAAAAAATCGACAACTACGAAGTCTTTAACATCCGCAGTGATGTTATTTCTCTATTGCGCCTTAACCGCCTGTTTGGAATCAAAACCGAAGAAGAACAGGATTTCCACTTTATTGTAATTGTAGGAACAGCAGAAAAGAAAATGGGTTTTATGGTAGACAGTCTTATCGGAGAAGAAGATGTAGTTATTAAGCCGTTACGCGATCAGTTTACCAATTCGCCGGGTATTGCCGGTGCTTCTATATTGGGAGACGGATCGGTTTCTCTTATCATTGACGTTAGCCAGCTATTGGAACTGGGGTTAAAAAAAGAGATGGAGCAGCGCCGAATCCGCGAAGCTTCAACTACTGGCAGGTAAAGCATGACAGTATTAAAGGATTTAGAACAAGTAAACGCCGATTTACAGGAACAAAAAGAACGCGTAGAGAATGTAGATTTTAAAATGGTCACCTTCTCTCTGTCCGGAAAAGACTACGGCGTTGACATTATGAACGTAAAAGAAATCGCAAAGGCTGACAAGTTTACCTATGTGCCTAATGCGGCGTCATATGTCCGCGGCGTATATAACCTGCGCGGTGATATTATTCCGATTATAGACTTAAGGCAGTTTTTCCATTTGCCTGTAGAGCCAAAAAACGACAACCTCGAAAACATGCTTATCCTGCATATTAATGATCAAGTTTATGGAACCATTGTAGATAAAATTGATAAAGTTGTCGGTATAACAAAAGATTCGATTCAGCCGCCTCATCCGATTTTCGGCGATATTAACATTAAGTTCATAAGCGGCGTTGTAGAAAAACAAGGCGATCTTTACATCATTCTGGATGTTATTCGAATCTTTACAGTTACAGATGAAGATAAAAACAAATCACGTTCGACTGTTTCTGACGGCGAATACTTTGTTCCGCCTCCGCCGGCTGGAGAGCAGGCAGCGGCGCACCGCACGTCAGATTCGGCAATTGGCTTTATTCAGGAAAGTCTTGCGGCTTTACGGCGCTTTACTGTTTCCGCTATTAACGAAAGATGGCTTCGCAGACGCTTTAGTGAATGGAGCGCAGGCCGCTCCGGCGAAGGATTACAGGTTAAGAGCGCTTCGGAAGCTGATGATTTCCTCGATTCCTTCCCCTCCCCGTGTAACGGAGAGTTCTGGAGTGATTCGTACGCCAATGCCGTTAAAAAAGCGCTTCCGGAAGCCGATTCGGCATCTATTCATGCATGGAATATTGGCTGCGGAAAGGGCTATGAAACTTATTCGTTTGCGTGTATACTAAGAGCTAGGTATCCAAATGCCCACATTAAAATATGGGCAAATGATAACGATATTATGGCTGTGTCGCAGGCACCCAATATGTCTTTTGATTTAGAAGAATTACCTGACTTCTGCAGACCTTTTATGGTACGGGGCTCAAGCGGTTATTCGTTTAATCAAGCCATTAGGGACTCGATTGTTTTTGAATACCATGATATAACTAATGAGAACACCCTGCCGGAGGTAAATTTTATCTTGGCTAGGGATATAGTTTCCTTCCTGCCGGCACAGGAACAGACAAGATTAATTGCGGATTTTTCGGAAAAACTAAAAAGCCGCGGAATTGTTTTCATGGGCAGGAATGAAGAGCTGATAGGCGCTAATTGGCAGACAGTAGCCGATGATCCGGTTTCAGCTTATTTGCATAGCTAATTTTTGTTGATAAGGAGTAAATTATGAGAGTTGAGTATATCAACCCCTTTGTGGAATCTGCATTTAGCATACTTAAAGAGGTGTTGAATTCCGAAGTTAAGCGTGGTGACATTTACCTAAAACCTACTTCAATGTCCATTATGGGCGTTGCCGCTCTTGTAGGTCTTGCAGGTGATGTCGAAGGACGCGTTCTTTTTGATATGACCAAAGATACCGCTTTATTTGTCGCCGGTAAAATGAACAGCGAAAATTTCACAACTCTTGACGAGCTTGCAAAAGCAACTATTCAGGAACTTGCAAATATGATTACCGCTCAGGCTGTAACAAAACTCCATGACTTAGGTTTTAAATTTGACCTTACTCCGCCGGCTCTTTTTACCGGTGATAACATGGAAGTTTCTACTAACCTCGGCGAAGTAGAAGCTCTTATAGTACCGATGGAACTTGGACCTAATTTAAAGATCGAAGTTAACGTCGCAATACGAGAAAGAGTAAAGTAATAATTTCTATGATGCTCTAGAAAATACCCTGCACCCAGCGCCTAAATTTTTGGGAGTTGGGTGTTTTGTTAGGGTGGTTAGCTCAGTTGGTTAGAGCACTAGCTCGACACGCTAGGGGTCACAAGTTCGAGTCTTGTACCGCCCATTTCCCTTGATAATTTTTCTTCTCTTGCCTTGAAAATTGAAAGTCCCGGCATTATAATTAAAATAATGAAAAAAAGCTTTATTTTACTGTTTATCCTCATTTTTGGCGGGTTTGCCTCTGTTTTTGCAGAAACCGGCTTAAGAATAACAGTCGAAGATAACAATACAGGTCTTACCATCACAGGATCCACAGGGAGAGCCAATGTTCTGGCAATTCCGGAAACAATCGACGGTAAAAGGGTGACAATCATCGCTGACGCTGCTTTTATTAACAAGGGTTTGCGGGAAGTAACAATACCGGACTCTGTAACTATAATAGGAGACGGCGCTTTTTCATATAACCGGCTGGAATCTGTAACAATCGGCAATAATGTAACGCGTATCGGCAGGGGAGCGTTTACCAGCAACAGGCTGTCAAGAGTAACGCTTGGCACCGGCATTGTTACGATCGGTAAGGGCGCTTTTTCTGATAACAGGATCGAATCTATAGTTCTTCCTGCATCGGTAACTGTAATTGACGATTATGCGTTTTTTAGCAACAGAATCAGAAGTATAGATATCCCCGCTAACGTAACAACAATCGGAGAGGGCGCTTTTTCGGGCAACAGGCTCACATCAGTTGTTCTTGGAACAAGGGTGACCGCTGTTGGTGACGGCGCGTTTTACAATAATTTTATAACAAATGTTACGATTCCTGCCTCGCTGGAATCTCTGGGAAAACGCGCCTTTGACGCGCGTTCATCCGACGGCCGCATTAGGGGCAATATAGTTTTTTCTGATATGAGCGGAAACATTCTCTATACCACCGCCAATAACTTTGACGCATTCTACGCATCAAACGGCAGAAGAGCCGGCAGATACGTACTCAGCGAAGGCAACTGGCGGATGGAGTAGAGTTACAGTACAGAATAAAACAGCTATTCTTTGATATTGTATTTCTTTCTGAATCTTTCGATACGTCCGGCTGTATCTACAAGTTTTTGCTTGCCGGTAAAGAAAGGGTGGCAGGATGAACAAATTTCAACCTTTATATCCTTTGTTGTAGAGCGTGTTTCGATAACGTTGCCGCATGCGCACGAAATCTTTGTCATGTCGTATTTTGGGTGAATCCCGTCTCTCATATAATCCTCCAAAAATTGTCCAACCCCGTCTAGCGGTTTAAGGACTAATCCATGCCGCCTGTTCCGGTGTTCATGGATCTTAGGAATGCTTCATTATTCTTGCTTTTCTTCATTCTGTCAACTAGCAGTTCGATGATTTCGATGTCGTCCATAGGGTTTATGACCTTGCGCAATACCCAGATTTTCTGCAGTTCTTCCTCGGAAAGAAGGAGTTCTTCCTTGCGGGTTCCTGATTTCTTGATGTTAATCGCAGGGAACAGGCGGCGGTCAGAAATGCGCCTATCAAGGTTGATTTCCATATTGCCGGTTCCTTTGAACTCTTCAAAGATTACTTCGTCCATTCGGCTGCCTGTTTCTACCAGGGCGGTCGAAATAATCGTAAGGCTTCCGCCTTCTTCTATGTTACGCGCCGCGCCGAAAAAGCGTTTTGGCTTATGCAGTGCATTTGAGTCAACGCCGCCGGAAAGAATTTTTCCTGATGTAGGCACTGTCTGGTTGTATGCGCGCGCTAAACGGGTTATTGAGTCTAACAAGATTACTACGTCTCTTTTGTGCTCTACGAGGCGTTTGGCTTTTTCCAGAACCATTTCTGTTACCTGAACATGGCGTGTTGCCTGTTCATCAAACGTAGAAGAAATAACTTCTGCGCGCACAGTGCGTTCCATATCTGTAACTTCTTCTGGGCGTTCATCGATTAATAAAACGATTAGGTAGACTTCTGGATGGTTTTTTGTAATTGCGTTTGCTATTTTCTGCATCATTATTGTTTTACCGGTTCTTGGCGGCGCGACAATCAATGAACGCTGACCCTTGCCGATCGGACAAAACAGATTGATTATTCTTTCGCTTATTCCTTCTGTAGAAGTTTCGAGGTCGAGTTTTTTATTGGGATAAAGCGGTGTAAGGTTATCAAAAGGAATACGGTTTTGGGCAACAGTAGGATCATCGTAATTGACAGTTTCTACGCGAAGCATCGCAAAAAATCTTTCACCTTCTTTTGGACTGCGGATTTGACCGTAAACTGTGTCGCCTGTTTTAAGCGCAAAGAGCCGTATTTGGCTTGGGCTTATATAAATATCATCTGGTCCGGGTAAATATGAATTTTGCGGACTGCGTAAAAAACCATAACTGTCAGGAAGTATTTCGAGAGAGCCGTACGCATAAATAATGCCGCCTCTTTCTGTGTGCGCTTTAAGTAGGGCAAAAACAATTTCCTGTTTTTTTAAAATTACCATGTCGTCATGGGTTATGTTATAACATGCCGCAAGCTCGCGGAGGTCTTTCATGTTAAGCCTGATAAGTTCGTTTATTGTTAAACGAGGTTTGCTTTTGTCCTGATCCTGACGCGGAACAGGTTTGCCGTAAAGATCCGGCATGGAGGGCAATTTAGGTAACGCCGGCAAAATTTCTGCCGTATCTTGCATACCCTCTTGTTCGTCTGAACTTTCTGAACCGTTAAAATCCTCGCCGCCGCTTTCGGCGCCTGTGGATTCATCGTTTTCTGCCGCCGAAGCAGCTTTTTTTGCTTTTCTTACAACTGCCATTTCTACCACCTATGGATTGTGTCTTTTTAGACAGGTTTTACTTTGATAATTATTTCCAGCTAAATATGATTTTCGAATAGATACCTTTAATTTATATCTTTTTTAAAATCATGTCAAGTACTGCAATCGCCGCTTTAATACGAATTTCGTTTCTTCCGCCGGAAAATTGAAACTTAAACGTCTCTGTTTCCCCGGTACGCGAGGCTGACGCAGCCCACACTGTCCCAACCGGATTAGAACTGCCGTCTCCGGAAGGTCCTGCAAGCCCTGTAACAGCTGCCGCAAAGTCCGCATTGCTTTCTGCCAAAACGCCGTCTGCCATGGAACAAGCCGTTTCTTTGCTCACAAGGCCGTTAGTTTCAAGGCTGCTTTTATTAAGATCAAGCATTTTGATTTTTGCGTCTTTTGTATAGCAGATAAAAGAACCCCAAAATACATCAGACGCGCCCGGAACGCTCCCAATCACCGAAGAAATTAATCCGGAAGTACAAGATTCGGCAATAGCAAGTGTCTTTGATAACTTCTTTAGCTTATCTATCAAACAAGCCGCTTTTTCTTCGGCTTGATTAATTAACTCAATCTCACATTCTAACATTTGAACGCTGTAAGTCCGCCTTTATTTCTTCGGTCGGGCGGTGAAAGATTTCTACATCTTTTTCTACATTTGTCATTTTGCATTTGCCCTCGAATAAGACGCCGTCAGCGATACGCAGTCTTGCCGCGCTGACATCGCCCTGTACTTTTGCGCCGCTCATCATGTCTACTTTTTCCTGCGCATGTACAGTTCCGATTATCTGTCCGTAAACAGTGAGAGAACGCACGGTAATATGATCCGCGTCGATTACAGCGTCTTTGTCGATTATCAGGTCGCCGGAAGCGTCAATTGTTCCCCTAAAGTTTCCCTGAATGCGCAGTGTTGTGGCAAATTTTAATACACCTGTAAAATTGGTAGTTTTTCCTAAAACTACAATTTCGGTTTTATCTTTCTTTTTTCCGTCACGCTTAGCCATTAAGACCCCTCTTGATCTTGATGTAAAAACTTTCGTATCTGACTTTCCAGTACAGAGAGTCCAATTTCATCTTTTTTTAGATTATCCCATTCATTTATGGTTTTTTCAATCCTTGCGTCAAGCGCCGCAATATGTTTTCTTACAGAAACAATCTTTTCGCTTACCGGTTTTATCCGCGCTGTCAGGGTCTCGTCGGTAGTATCGCAGATTGCCGTTATTTCTTTATCAAGCCCGTCTATGCTGTCTATAAAGACAGAAAGCTTTTCTTTTAAATCCTTGTTTAATTCTTCTGCCAGACCAAGGCGGGTTTCCCTCACTTTTATCTGATCAAATAATGCGCGGTTTCGCAGGTTCGCATTTATACGCGCAAGAACTTCTGTAAAATTGAAAGGTTTTGTTATATAGTCGTCAACGCCGGCTTCGAACCCTGCGACTTTATCTTTTACATCATCAAGCGCAGAAAGCATAATAATAGAAATATTTTTGAGGGTAGCGTCGCTTTTTAAGGTCTTTGTAATTTCTCGGCCTGTCATTCCGGGCATAATATTGTCCAGAATAATAAGATCCGGCTTAAACTTTCTCGCTTTATCTATGACTTCCGGTCCATTATCGCATTTTTCTACTACAAACCCCAGCTTGGACAGCATAACTTCGAAAAAATCGAGATTAATGGCTTCATCATCGGCGATTAGTATTTTTTTCTGGGCGTTCATCGTTTGATTGTACACCATACTGCCCCGGAAAGCAATAAGATTACTGCCATAAAAGTGAAGAAAACAGCTAAATAATCGCCGTATTTTGTATAAAAAGTGGTTTCTTTAATTAAAGGGACATCGGCGTTTATCCAAGTTTCGGTAAATTCCGCCGCTTGTATTATTATTCTGCCGCTCGGATCGACTGCGCAAGTGACTCCTGATGTAGTAGAACGCACCATAGCTCTTTTATTTTCTACAGCCCTAAAAACTGCCATTGCCATGTGCTGATACTGAGCGGATGAACTCTTTGCAAATGCGTCATTAGAAAGGTTAACGAGTACATCAGCTCCGCCGGCAGTAAAGTCTCTGGATAGATAGCCAAAGCTGTCTTCGAAACAGATTGGAGCCGCAAATGAAAAATCCTTAACTTTAAAAATTGTTTTTTCTCTTCCTTTTTCCCAGAATGTTGTGTTTGCATTTACAAGCCAGTTAAAAATAAAAGGAAGCTGTTTTTGGTAGGGAAAATGTTCGGTAAATGGAACAAGATGCATTTTTCTGTATACATTTGCGATTTGTCCGTTCTCAAATAATAGAGCTGCGTTATAGTCAACTCTATGTTTTTTTGACGCGTCAGGATTGAGACCCGGTTCTATGCGGGCGTCATCATTGCCGATTAAAAATGGAATATCCTGTACTTCGAGATAATCGATTAACTCTTTTACAACTGCCCATAAATCCTGATCTTCGCGGTAATTTGTATGCCAGTAAATCCTTGGGATAAAAGCGGTTTCGGGCCAGACAACCAATTGAGGTTTTGGTTCTGCGGCAAGAGCTTCGTCAGAAAGGCGAATCAGATTATTAAGGTCTTTGCGGAACGCTTCGATTTTTAGAAACGGAACAGGCGCTCTCGAAGCTTCCCAGGGGTCAGTGTTATGCTGAATAAGCGCTATCCGCGCGGTAGGATAGGTTGAATAATCTTTTGCGCTGATAAAGCCGAATATTAACGTCACCGCCAACACCGCCAGCCAAAAAACTGCCGCTAACCTCTCTTTAAGAAAGAAATTTACCACAGAGGACACGGAGTTGCACAGAGGAAGGAAGAGTTTTAGTCCAACTCCTCCGTGTTTCTCCGTGTACTCCGTGGTTAAATTCTTAGACCAATTATTAAAAGCCGAAGAGAGCCAGAAGGAGGGGAATGTCACGAGCGCGCTTATTCCCCAAATACCTGTTAAACCCGCAATTTGAATTAGCGGAATAACCTGCCACTGTGAATAACCAATAATGCCGTACGGGTAGCCTAAAAATCCTTTTGTGCGCAAATATTCATACGAAAGCCAAATTAACCATTGAACAAGATAACCTTTATTTGGAAATAAAATTAACGCAAGTTTTAATAAAACAAAAACAACGGCAAGGTAAACAAGATGAATGCTGTAAACGATTGATCCTGCCAATGGATGAAAATTTGTCAGCCAGTAATTAAAAAAAAGATACGAAACAAAGCCGTAAATTGCTCCCCAGAACAAACAAAATAAAAGCGTGCTTTTGCGTATTACAATGAGCGCGGGGATTAAAGCAAACCATGCAAAAAAAGGCAGTCCTGTTTTAAAGAGCGGATTAGGAAAAGAAGCGGCAAATAATAAAGATGAAAGCAGTATTAACGCAGAATGATTAAGCAGCGATAAATGCAGTTTTTGCGGAGTTAATTTTTGGGAAACTAAATCAATTTTAATGTTTTTATTTAAGTTAGATTTTTTTTTCGTCATTTGCCGGGGGTATCATCATTGATTGCCCAAACAGCCTGTTTTAGTTCACGGCCGGAACGAAACGTAACAGCGCCGTGTGAACGTATAACAATATTTTCGCCTGTTCTGGGATTACGCGCTCTTGGACGCGCTTTTCGTACTTTTACTTCGAAGGTGCCAAAGCCGCGCAGTTCGATAATCTGGTGCCGCATAAGGGCTTCTTTCATTTCGTCTATAAAAATATCAACGGCATTGCGAATTTCCAGACGATTCATCCCTGTTTTTTCGTAGAGGGCGTCTATCATGTCAGCTTTTGTAAATTTTTTCGCTGCCATATATTAAAAATTATTGAGCTGCTTTTAATGTGTTGTAATACCGCTGCATTCTTGATTTTTTACGGGCAGCGGCGTTTTTTGTAATAATGCCTTTTCCCGCAGCAGTATCAATTTTTTTTATCATTTCCTTTAAAGCTGCTTCTGCTCCCGAATCTTTTTTTTGCGCGAGAGCAACGAATTTTTTAACGCTTGTTCTTACAGCGCTTTTTGCTGATTTATTGCGCAGACGGCGTTCTTCGCTCTTGCGGTGCCTTTTTTCTGCTGAATCGCTTTTTTTTGCCAAAATATAGTCTCCTATCTAAAGTCTGACGGACGTCTTTCTGTCCGTTTGCATTTTTCACATTCTGCCATGTTTTTTACTTTACCGCTTTCGAAAAGGGTTTTCATCTTTATTTCCCCGCCGCATTCGCACATAAATCTCTGTGTTGCGCTGGCAGTACGGCTGTTTTTACTGGCTTGACCCATAGTTTTCTCCTAAGAATTTGTATGAGATTAGAGTACTAGATCGCTCAAATCATGTCAACTAGCGCGAACGGTCGGAGCAACCCTGCGTTCGGCTTAACCGTTTTGTTCGGCTTCTCCCGGCGGGAACAAGTATAAATCCGGCAGTTTAAAGGTACGGTTTAACGCATAGGACTGCGGATTATGGAATTTACTAATTGCCGAAATTGTAAAGAAATGGCTTAAGGTCTCATAATCCGGCGAATTAATTTTTATGGAGAATTTAAATTCTTTTGTGGTCTCCGGAGCGTCAGCAGTTATCGGCGCAGGCCAAAAGCTGAAAGCGCCCGGGGTGCTGGGAACCATCGAAAAGGGGTTTTGCCAGTTGCTGTTTCTCATAACTACCGGCTCTCCGTCGCAGTAAAGAGAAACATCTACGCCTACTATCGGCTCAAAACTCGCTCCGTTAAAAATACGTCCTGCTATTGTAGGAATGTCATATACAGGATTAAGGGTGCGCAGGGTAGCTGTAGTAGAGCCGTCATGGGGAGCTGTGGGGCGCAGGTTATGGTTTACGAGACGTAAACCCTTATAAATTAACGAAGTAATGTCCGCTTCGATCTGCTGGTGCTTTACGCCCGATTGTTCGATACGGGTAAAACCGCGGTTAGAAACAATATAATTTGGTTCGATACGGTTAAGCGTATAGCAGATAGTATCTATTCTGCACTGATAACACAGGCAGTATTTTTCCGGATTACCGCTGCTCTGAATTTCGTCAAAAATATTCTGAACCGCATTAAAAACGATATCTTCGTTAGTATTATGAATGTCCATTCATGCCTCCCTGACCCTTATATATCCAGTATACTATAGCTTTTCAAAAATGTCTTTATACTTTCTTTATATTTTTGATTTATAAATATTCTTATAGTATACAGTGTTTTTATAAATGATTGAACAATTTCTGCCTTAAATGCGCTTGAGCTGCCGCAGAATTTAACAGCTTCGTCTTCGATAAAAAGACCGGTTTCGAATGAAACAGGTTCGGGAATATCGATAATTATGTCTTCTCCTTTGATTTCTAGCCCTGATTTACGCAGGTTTTCGGCAAGTTTTTCTTCGAATTGCGCTTTTTGAAGCGGATTGCCGCTAATTGTGTGTAAAATTTCTGAATTTACCTGTTCGGGAGTGTATTCTGCCGCTGTAATATAGATATTTCCGTCTTTAACTGAGTTTGCGAGAGCAGAAATTGCGTTTATTTTGATTTTTGGATGTTCAAGAAGGGTAAAAAGACCCGTATCATCAAGGTTATATAGGTCATCTCCGGTGATTATACCCGATTCAAGACCTGTTATTAGGGCTTTTTTTATCATTGCTGTGGCAGAACGAACCTGACGGTGCCAATAAACTGTCCGGTACATCAGATATTTTGAGAAAAGCACCGATTCAACATTGGGAATAAGGCGCGAATCGATATCTACGCCTCTTTCTTTGTTGGGATGAAGCCGTGAAAGTATGAAGTCGACGTCCTGCGCGCCATAAGGTACTCCGCAGTACCGCGCGTCACGGTTTAAATAATCGAGTTTATCAGGATCAAGCGCTCCTGATAAAAGTTTCCGGTAAAAGAGAAGTTCCGTATCATTGCCTTCGATATCTTTGTCTACAATCGCTGCTGTTAAAGAAGGATCTGCGCCAGAAGCGCCGACTAGGGTTTTAAAGGGTTCTTTCAATATTATTGCGCCTGTTAGAGTCTCATGCGAAGTTAATGCCAGCTCTTTTAGCGAATGAGTGTACGGAAAATGCCCAAGATCATGAAGAAGACAAGCGGCAAGAAATGATTTTATACCTGACGGGGTAAGCCACTGCGAAGCGCCTCTTTCGGCAAGGTTTTGGAGCAGCCGTCTGCCGAGATGGTATACGCCGATTGAATGGCTTGCCCTTGTGTGGGTTGCGCCGGGGTAAACAAGGTACACAGGACCCAGCTGCATTATTCTGTTTAACCTCATAAAAGGAGCGGATTGCGTAAGAGCGGCTTGTTTTTCTGTCATATAAATATGACCCCAAAGAACATCCCTCACAGGGTGATTATAATCTTCTGCCAGAGAGGCTTCTATTGTTTTGTTCATTTATCGTTTTATTATAGAAAAAAAATGTTTTTTTTGCTAGAATTAAAATATGCGCATTTTTATATGCCTGTTTTTATTTATTGTGCCGGCTGTTATATCTCTTGGTCAATCGAGAGGTTCTATCCCGGAAGAACTCCTGCGTCCGGCAAGGGGCGAAGCTCCGCGCTATCCTGTAGATATTGTCATTGGGACATTAGGCAGGGGCAGCGCGTCAAATGCGGCATATACATACGCAAATTCTTTCGCGGCGAGGCTGCTTTCCGGCTCGGTTGATATTCCCGCAGTTTCGGAAATTTCTGTTATTCAGCCTTTGAGTTACAGAATCGGCGGAGGCAGAACAGAAGCTGACGGTGCGGTTTCGTTTTTGGTACGGTTCATAGGAAGGAATCAGGCAATTACAGGAGAATTGTACATAAGGCTTTTTCAGGGAAGCTGGGTTTTTGACGAAATAATTTTGGAAGCGCCAAAGAGCAGAGAAGCAGAAGCTTCTGAGGCTGTTCATCGTTATGATTTTTATCCATACGAGAGGTTTTTTTAATTTATGGCAACACCAGTAGGACGAATAGAAAAAGAATTTCTCCTTAAAGCTATATTTGATGAAAAGCTTCCTATCATGTATGTTAGGGACAGAACCGAATACATTTTGACTTTACAGCAGCCTGCGGGAGAAGAGCTGGTTTTTCGTCCTGACAGATCTTTAGGTAAATTAAAAAACCGTTCAAAAATGGCTTTATTGTTTGATTACCGCGGACAGGTAATCGATTTTAACGTAGAAATACTGACGCAAAAAGACGATCTTATTTACTGTAAGGCTCCGGATACGCTTCATAAAAATCTTGATCGTAATTATTTAAGAGTAGACGCTCCTTCTGATATAAACATTCTTTTTACATTCCGGGGCGAGAGGTATAATCTTACTTTTCCAAAAGTTGCAGAGTACGAAAATATATCCGCCGATGATTTAATGAGAAACCTCGATCCCCGTAATCTTTCCGGATTAATAAAGCAGATTGCAAGCATGTTAAACAATTTTGCTGACGGATATAAAATAATTAATTTTAAAGATAAAAAACCGGAATCTTTAGAAGAGCGTGTTTTATCAGAAACTGGAAAAACGCTTTTTATTCCTTCTACGGTGGGTTTTTTGCCTAAAACAGATCCGTATCCAAAGAAAAGAATTATTACAGAAGATTTGTTTAAACGTTATCTGGAAACTACAGGTGTCGGCGCAAATTATTTAGACGAAAAATGCACACGGTTCTTAAAAAGCAAATTTAACGAAGGTATTTATTCTGACGCGTGGGTTCCTATTTTGTTTCATGAATATGTTATCGGTTATATACATATATGGATCGATAAACAGGGCAAACTCCCGTTTGATTTTAGCGTGCTTGATAATGTGTATCAGTACGCAAAAGTTCTCGCGTTTGGCTTAAAAGAAAACGGATATTTTGATCACGGCAAAGTAGAAAATCAGCCGTTTGACGGCAGGGTTTTGGATATAAGCGCGTCGGGTCTTTTATTTGCATGTCCCTTGGGCTCTCCTTTGCTTGCAACTCTTTTGGTTGACGCAGAATTAACTGTTACGATAGAAGCGCCAAACCGCACAATTAATGTTGTCGCGCGAATAGTGCGCCGTTTTAAAGATAAATCCGCAAGTTACTTTGGCTGCCGTTTTGTTAATATGGTTCCAGAAGACATGAGATTTTTATTTGAACATTTATACGGCAGACAGATCGACGAAACCGACAGCGCATTTATCTCAGGACAAGTCTAGTCCGGGGCTTGGGACGGCTGCTGTGGCTGAGCTTTGGACGGTGAGCCTGTCGAACCGCCGAAGCGCATCCCCTTAAGTTTTGGTTATGGCGTGCGCATGCTGCGGCTCGGGCAAAACTCTGGCAAAGAGTCCGCCTTAATAATAGTGTTTACAGGAACTCTTGTGTCTTTTTAAATTTAGCTTCTTGAAAATATGTTTATTATATTATTAAATAACTTATCATATTTGAAAAAGGAAAAAAGTATGAAAAAACTTGCATTTTTAATTATTTTGGCTTGTTTTATCTTAGTAGGTTTGACCGCACAGCAAAACACAATGGTGCGCATTAATGGCGGAACATTTACCATGGGAAGCCCTGCAAATGAAGCAGGACGTGATATTGATGAAATTCAGCGACAAGTTACGGTAAGTTCGTTTCAAATGAGCAGATATCCAATAACCCAGAGGGAATACCAGGATATAATGGGAACTAATTCTAGCCATTTCAAAGGAGATAATCTGCCTGTAGAAAATGTAACATGGTTTGACGCTATTGAGTATTGTATAAAGCGCAGCCAAAAAGAAGAATTAACCCCTGCGTATACAATGACCAATAGGGTACCTGCAACAGGTTATCCTATTACAAGTGCAACAGTAACATGGAATCGCAACGCTAACGGTTATTGTTTGCCGACCGAAGCTGAATGGGAATACGCCTGTAGAGCAGGAACAACAACAGCTTATAATACAGGAAACAATATAACAACAAGACAGGCAAATTTTGATGGTGGTTGTTGTTGTGATGGCGGTAAAACAACGCCTGTAGGAAGTTTCCCGGCAAATGCATGGGGTTTACATGATATGCACGGAAATGTATGGGAGTGGTGTTGGGACTGGTATGGAGCATATCAAACTGGCGCGCAAAACAACCCAACAGGAGCGGTCTCCGGCTACTACCGCGTTTGTCGCGGCGGCGGTTGGATCAATTCTGCTTCTAACACCAGATCCGCGCGTCGGTACTTCGGCGATCCGGTCATCTGGAACTATGTCCTTGGCTTTCGCGTTGTCCGCCCCTAGTTTAGGCTCAAGTAAAGCGAAATGCCTGAGCTGAACGACTGGAAGGAGTGAAGATGAAGGCATTGAGCAGCACTTATATGAACTACCGACAAGACATCGTAGCAAAGGTTCATGTGATTTGTGGTTTAAAATTCTTAGAGTCTTCTCTGTGTTCTCCGTGATAATTTCTTCTTTTTTAAAATAGCTTGATTTTTTAAATGGAAATAGATATATTACTTACATATATGCCAAAAATAAATGTAGTAAATAATAAGGATACCTCTTCTTCTCAGCAGGGGTATGAGTATTCGCAAGATTATCAATCTGTAAATCATGGATATGTATGCGAATCCTCTAATGAAAATGAAACTGTAGAGCCATTTGATTGCGAAAAGGATGCTTTGGAATTTGCAAATTTCTATTCTCAAAAGGTTCTAAATGAAGAGAGGTGAACTTTGGACGCTTCAAGATAAGGGTTATGCATCTAAAGCTCGTCCTGTTTTAGTTGTTCAGGCAGATATTGCCGATAATTTTGATTCAATAATACTATGTTTGTTTACTACTTTTAACTCAGATAGTATTTCTACACGTATGAAAATTGAGCCGAGTAATGAAAATGGTCTTGAGAAAATTAGTTATGTTATGACAGAAAAAATAATAACAGTTGAAAGAGTAATGTTGGGAAAATGTATCGGCTGTCTTTCTGAAAACGAAATGCATATAATTGCCGGAAAATTGGCAAAAATACTTGATATTAAAAAAGCAGATATCGAAGAAAAATAACGCTAAAGTGTCCTTCGACAGGCTCGGGGCTCTGAAAATTTCCCCTCCGTGAAACTCTGTGGTAAATTTCTTCTTTCTTTCTCTTTCTTTCTCTTTCTATCTTTCTAGTTTGCGGTAAACATGCCTGTGCGGGCTGTCTGCTGCAGAGCCGAGTTTTTCGCGCCGCCATTCTGCGTATTCTGACCAGTTTCCGTCATACCAGATAACTTCGCCGTCTTCGAATGCCAGAATGTGCGTAACAATCCTGTCTAAAAACCAGCGGTCGTGGCTTATAACAAGGCTTACACCTGCGAAGTTATCAAGCGCTTCTTCCAGCGCGCGCAAAGTATTTACGTCAAGATCGTTTGTAGGCTCGTCGAGCAGCAGAACATTTGCGCCTTCTTTTAACATCATTGCAAGGTTTAAACGGTTTCGTTCTCCTCCGCTTAGTACGCCGACTTTTTTGGATTGATCCGCGCCGGAAAAATTATACCATGCGCAGTACGCGCGTGAGTTTACTTCTCTAACGCTCTGTCCCGAACCGATTTTTATTAAATCCAATCCGTCAGATAATTGTTCCCAAACGCTTTTTTCGCTGTCAAGTTTTTCGCGCATTTGATCTGCAAAACCGAGCTTTACGCTTTCGCCGAGCCTGAGTTCGCCGCTGTCAGGTTTTTCTATTCCTGTTATCATTTTGAATAATGTTGTTTTTCCTGCGCCGTTTGGACCAATTATGCCGACGCATGCTCCCGGCGGAACCAAAAAGTTCATATTATCAAATAACAAGCGGCTGCCGAAAGATTTAGAAAGACCCTGCGCTTCTATAACGAGCTTTCCAAGATGAGGTCCTGCAGGTATTGTAATTTTATTAAACGCGGTGGCGCCTTTGGATTTTTCGCGCTCATCGTCCTGATAAAGTTTTTCGTAATTAGAAATACGCGCTTTGCTTTTTGCATGGCGGCCCTTTGGGCTCATACGAATCCATTCGAGCTCGCGCTGTAATGTTTTGCGCCTGTCGCTTTCGCCTTTTTCTTCCTGCTCCATGCGTTTTTCTTTTTGTTCCAGCCAGCCTGTATAGTTTCCTTTCCATGGAATACCTTCGCCGCGGTCAAGTTCCAGTATCCAGCCTGCCACATTATCCAAAAAGTAACGATCGTGCGTTACTGCAATAATTGTGCCCGCGTAATCTTTTAAGTGGCGTTCCAGCCATGCTACAGTTTCTGCGTCAAGGTGATTGGTAGGCTCATCAAGTAAAAGGATGTCCGGTTTTTGAAGAAGCAGACGGCAAAGAGCCACACGCCTTCTTTCGCCGCCGGAAAGATGATCTACAACTTCATCGCCGGGCGGACAGCGGAGAGCTTCCATTGCCAGTTCCAGGCGGCTGTCAAGATTCCAGCCGTCAGCGGCTTCGATCTTTTCCTGTAATTCTGCCTGCTTTGCGCCAAGTTTATCGTAGTCTGCGTCAGGCTCGCCGAACGCTTCGCTTACTTTATCAAATTCTGCAAGAAGAGCGACAAGCTCACTTGCTCCTTCTGATACGATCTCTTTTACTGTCTTGCCCGGTTCAAGGTAAGGTTCCTGTTCTAAAAATCCGATTTTAAAACCCGGGCTTATCGATGTTTCTCCTGCAAATTCTGTGTCAACGCCTGCAAGAATCTTTAAAAGACTCGATTTTCCGGAGCCGTTTAGCCCGATTACGCCTATTTTTGCGCCGTAAAAATAAGAAATGCTTATATCCTTTAAAACCTGTTTGGTTCCGTGCTTTTTTGACACCTTGTACATGGAATAAATAATTTTTTTATCGTCTGTGGACATCGTTACATTTCCTTTTAAAATCGCAGTTTTTTTAAAATTATCCAAAAAACAAGTACTAGTCAATACAGAATTTTCTTATTTTAGGTATATGGGGGTAATACTATGAAAAAAAACAAAGAATTGATTACCTGGTCAGGTAAAATGACCTGCGGGCTTAGTTTGATAGACGACCAGCATAGAAAGCTGGTAGATCTTATCAATGATTTGTTTAATCATGTTACCGGGAACGAAGCGCAGGAACGCAAGTATTTTGACCGTGTTAAAAGCGAGACACTCAAATATATAAAAATCCACTTTGCGACAGAAGAGAGAATAATGCTTGTAACCAAGTTTGAAGGTTACACTAAGCATAAAAACGAACACGAAGTTTTTATCCTTGCGCTTTTGGATTATGTTCACGATTACGAGGTTGGAGGCCGCCTTCCTCTTTCTGCAGTTTTAAAGTTTCTTAAAGACTGGATGGTGACTCATATTGTAACCGAGGATAAATTATTTTTTGAGTATTTAAATAAACTTGCCGGGCGAAAGACTTTTTACTAAAAATTATGTTTCCTGATGAATTGGCGAATTTAAAGAAAGAAAAGTGCACCGGTTTCTCCCGCCGTTCTTTGACATATACAGAGCCTCATCCGCCTTTATAAAAAAGTCGTTCCAGTTCTGGGTGTATATTCTATCTCCTGTTGTAATGCCGATCGATATTGTGACATAGCCGTTAATGCCTTGATGCGGTATTTTTAATTCTCTGACTGCATCCAGCATTCTTTCTGCCATGATCATAGCTCCGACTCCGTTTGTTCCCGGAAGCACAACAGCAAACTCTTCTCCGCCGTATCTTGCTGTAAAATCGCCTTTTCTGATTATTTTATTGTTAAGCGTTTTAGCGATAATTTTTAGGCATTCGTCGCCTTTAATATGCCCGTAAGTATCATTATATGATTTAAATTTATCTACATCTATTATTAAAACGCTTAATAACGCGTCGGTGCGGGAAAGCGCCGTCATTAATTGCTGCATGGTTGACTCCATGTACTGTCTGTTGTAAATTCCTGTAAGACCGTCGTAGTTTCCTTTAATAAATAATTCGTGTATTGTATTTGCAAGTAATCCTATTTCGTCATCCCGTTCCAGTCCGTATAATTCTTTTAAATGCAAAAGACTGTCTACTAAATGTTTTAAAGGCATAAAAATCATACGCTGAGCAATCCGGTTCATGCTAAAAACGGCAATTATAAAAAGAACTATTGTAATTATAAAAGGCAATGTAAGTTTTAATTGATTTATATCGTAAAAATCCTGTGATAATTCATTAATTGTATTTTCTATAGTCCAGAGCATTACAGAAACCATAATAAATGAAATTAAGCCAAAGTGCGCGATATTTATATTATTAAATCTGACAGACAGCCTGCGTTTATCCTCTGTTGATTGAATATTGTTTGTATATAAAAAATACGCCGATATTACAAAACTTATTCCCAATAATAAAGGTCCATAATAGAGCAGCTGAATAACTGCTGACATTAAAGGCGGAACAGGAAATAAATACAAGTAAATATCTGTTTCCTTTGGGCTTTGCATTTGATTTTTTTTGTTAAATATATTTAACAGCGGATGAGCCGCGAGGTATCCGAATCCTGCAATAATCGTTATCCAGATAAAATCTCCTCTTGCGTATACATTATGCTCGTTAATTGTAAAAAGCAAACCTGTAAATGGTGTAAGAGCAGCGGCAATTGTGTTTGCTGCAATGGGCAGCGAATAAAAAGGCAGGCGTTTTAACAGGCCTTTTTCGTCATTAAAAATCTTGTAATCGCAGTAGAGAAAAAATACAAATCCCGGGAGCGGAGTTAATAAATAAAAAAGCAAAGAAAAAATATAATGAATAGTCCTTGCATGAGAAGAAATTCCGTCTGTCATGTACATTCCTGTATCAAATATCAAAAACAGCATTAATGCAATTTGCAGATATTTAAAAATTTCTTGTCCAATATTGTTTCTTTTCTGAGCTCTGCCGGCTGTCCTTAGCTGCCGTGTATCTATATACATAAAAGTGAGGACAAAGAATCCAATTAGGTTTACAGCTATCCAAAATAAAGGTTTCATTGCGTTTAAAGTATAATCATTGATTCTGTATAATTATGTAATAAAATCATGATTTAACGGAGTAAATTAATGCAAAATAATTTTTTTCTGTTATACTGTTTGTATGTCTCTTAACTGGAAAGAAATTAACCTAATCCTCGATGAATTAAATCTGGAAGGCGCGCAGATTCAAAGCGCCGTGCAGAGCGCGTTTGATGTGATTATTCTGCGTATACACAAGAAGGGGGAAACAAAACAAATACTTATCAGTTTAAGCTCCGGCGCATGCAGGATTAACGAAATTTTCCGCGCTGTTCCAAAGAGCGATAAGCCGCTTCGTTTTGCTCAATTTCTTTCTTCTAAAATTGTGAATGGTTGGATTACAGAAGTTTGCCAGCTCGGAGATAATCGTATTGTAAGAATAACTGTTAAGCGGCATGAGCTTACATACAGGATCTATATAAGACTGTGGTCTAATGCGGCAAATATAATCGTAACTGACGAAAACGGCATTATTCTGGATGTTATGCGCCGTCAGCCGAAGAAGGGCGAAATAACCGGCAAAAATTATTCGCCCGAAAATACCGAAGCCGGCGGCAAACAAAAGCGCGAGTTTGAAATTCGTGAGATAGAAGGCGAAGGTTCGTTTAATAAGAAAATTGATGATTATTATTCCGCACAGGGCGGCTCGCTTTCTCTTGAGAATCTAAGAGAGCAAGCTAGAAAAAATTGCGAAGGAAGTCTTGGAAGAATCGCCGCCGCGCTGGAAAGACTAAGAGAAAAAGAAAAAACTTTTTCCAATGCAGAAAGGTTAAAAATAAAAGGTGATGAAATTCTTTCTAATATCGGTAATGACTCAAATGCGGCAAAGACAGCGCAAGGTTTTTATGAGCAGTATAAAAAAGAAAAAAATGCCCTTGCTGGGATTCAAAGAGAAATTGCCGCAGGAGAGCGGGAACAAAATGAAGTAACAGAAAAACTGGAGCGTCTGTTAAGCGAAACAAATCCGTTAATTCTTGCAAAACTTTTAAAATCGGGCATAGCCCAGGGTGTACAGATAAAGACGCAGGTTTCTAAAAAGGAAAAGACACGCCCGGGGCTGACATTTAAACGCGGCGAATATTATATAATGGTAGGAAGGGATGCAAACGAAAACGACGAACTTCTGCGCCGTCATGTCAAAGGCAATGATTTGTGGCTGCATGCAAGAGATTATCATGGCTCCCACGTTTTTATCAGGCAAAGAACGGGAAAAACAGTGCCTTTGGACATACTGCTTGACGCGGGGAACCTTGCGATATTTTATTCAAAGGGCAGAAACAACGGCGCAGGAGATTTGTTTTATACACAGGTAAAATATTTGCGCCGTGTTAAGGACGGTCCCAAAGGACTTGTTATACCAACACAGGAAAAAAACCTGCATGTCAAACTTGACGAAGAAAGGCTTCGTTCGCTGGAAGGCAGCAAAGTTAGTTATCAGTAAAATATATATACTTTACTGATATGTAGACATTATGATAGCATGCAGGGTATGAGATCATTAGTTACTATACAAATCGAAAATAAAATCGAAAACAATTAGTTAAAAGGAGAATATCATGAAGAAATTAGGTTTGTTGTTAATTTTTACGGTTATATTTGGTCTGCTTTTTTTTGGCTGTACCAGTACCGAAAGAGAAGCTGCAGGCGGATCAACATCTGCGAATATAATTTTACCCGATGTCGATATATTGGCCGATTACCGGCTTACAGAAGAGTTTCATGTGTATATTGCATTTGGGCAGTCAAACATGCAGGGTCCCGCCGAAATTCGCGCGCAGGACAGAGCGGGAGTAAGCGAGCGTTTCAGGATTATGAATGTTGTAGCAGGCGGTTATGCGGGCGGTCATCGAGAAAAA
>Ga0123356_10001387_pt1 | contig 26867 bp, 26 predicted proteins | sample TergutEmb28metaG_2_FD_92546 | JGI IMG/M metagenome (GOLD analysis project Ga0123356, IMG submission 92546) | Embiratermes neotenicus P3 segment gut microbial communities from Petit-Saut dam, French Guiana - Emb289 P3 | ecosystem: Host-associated > Arthropoda: Insects > Digestive system > Gut ...
GGCGCTGCCCTCTTCTTCGACCTTCGGGTTGAGGCGCTAATCCGGCGAAGGACACGACGCGGAGAGGTGGGTGGCTCGGGGGAGGTATCAGACACGCTCGACCCTTCCCTCCTGGACAACAAACCGGGCCGCTTCAAGCCCGGCGGGCACATCGTCGACGACCGCGCAGGTGATGAGCGCCTGATCGGCCTGGTCAAGGACATGGGTCAGCGCACGGCGACGCCGCGAGTCGAGTTCAGCGAAGACGTCGTCGAGGAGCAGGACTGGAGGGCCGTCATCGTCCGTGTTTAGGAGGTAAAAGGAGGCTAGGCGTAGGGCGAGGGCGGCGGACCAGGTTTCGCCGTGACTGGCGTGGCTGCGGGCGGGGAGCTGGGAGATCGTGAGATCCATCTCATCGCGGTGCGGCCCGACGAGGTTGACGCCCCGCTCGATCTCCTTGGGTCGAGCTTGGAGGAGCGCGAGGAGGATTTGTTCTTCGAGTTCCGGGGTGGTCGCCGCAGGGGGGTCGGGGAGACTGGAACGGTAGGTCGCGGCGAAGGTTGCGCCATCGGCCACTTCTGCGTAGGCCTGGGCGGCGAGGGGAGCCAGCGCATGAACGAGGGCGATGCGGGCCTGGGTGAGGCTCGCCGCGTGGCGAGCCAGGTGAGCATCCCAGGCGTCGAGCGTGCTCAGGCTTGCCGAACGCCCGGCGAGGCGGGCGGTCTTCAGGAGGCTCGCACGTTGTTTGAGGACTCGTTCGTAGTCGGAGATGACACCGGCCAGACGGGGGGTGCGTTGGACGAGGAGTTGGTCGAGAAAGGCGCGCCGAGCCTGGGGGTCTGCCTTGATCAGGGCGACGTCTTCGGGGGCAAAGATCACCGCCTTGACGTGCCCAAGGACGCTGCGTAGGGGCGTGGCGGGAAGGCCGTTGACGCGGGCTCGGTTGGGTCCGGCGGCGTGGATATCGATTTCGACGCTCGTTGTGCGTCCCTGGTCGCGGGCGTGGCAGGCGGCGAGGGCTCGTTCGGCACCGACACGGATGAGAGGGGCGGTTGAGGAGACGCGGTGGGATCCTAGGGTCGCAAGAAAGCCGACTGCTTCGAGAAGGTTGGTTTTCCCCTGGCCGTTCGCGCCGAGAAACACCGTGGCACCGGGCTCGAGGGTGAGGTCGAGGGCGTGATAGGACCGAAAGTCACGCAGGGCCAGGTGGCCGATCTCCATCGCGTGTCCGCCGGGCAGGCTAGGAGGCGAAGCGGATGGGGACGAGGAGGTACTGGAAGGAGTCGTCCGCCGGACCGTCGACGGTGTTTTGGCCCTTGAACAGGACGGGCTTGGTCGGATGGGACATCGAGACCCGGACGTAGGGGGTCGTGACGGCCGCCAACCCTTCGGCAAGGTAGATGGGGTTGAAGGCAACGGCGATGTCCTCACCGCTCAGGGCCGCTTCGATGACCTCGACAGCCCTGGCTTCCTCGGATCCTCCCGCGGTCAGTGTTGCTTCCCCCTCGACAAATGCAATGTGAAGAGGAGTGTTTCGGTCGGTGACCAGGACGACACGGCGGACCGCCTCGATGAGAGAGGGAACCGACAAGACCGCCTCGATGGGGCTTTCTGCCGGCAGGAGCTTGCGGATCGCCGGGTAGTCACCGTCAATGAGCAAGGTTGTCGTGTGGCGACCATCAGCCTCAAATCCCACGATGTCGCTCGCTGCATCCTCCGAGAGATCCAGGGAGACCCTCGCGGTCCCGGAGAACGTCTTGGCGATCTCCCGCAGTGTCCTGGCTCGCACGAGTGCGCGCGTGGAGAACTGAGGATTCGCTGGCGTCCATGGCACTTCCCGAATGGCCAACCGGTAGCGGTCGGTAGCTAGGAAGGTGACATGTTGCCCGTTGAACTCCATCAGGACACCAGTCAGAAGGGGAAGAGTCTCGTCGGTCGTCGCCGCGGTGGCGACTTGCCCGACCGCTTCGGAGAAAGCAGAGGCGTCGATGGACCCTGCGACGGGCGGCATCGCTGGGAGAGTTGGGTAGTCATCCAGGGCCATGCACGGCAGGGAGAAGATTGCTGTCCCGCAGGTAATGACCACTTTTTGCCCCTCAGTCACCACCTCGACGGGCTTGGACGGCAGGGCCTTGGCGATCTCGGAGAGGAGCTTGCCGGGGATGAGGACTTCGCCCGGCTCTTCCACATCGACGGAGATCTGGACCTTCGCGGAGACTTCGTAGTCAAACGCGGAAAGTCCAAGGCAGCCTCCCTCTTCGTGGGTCGTGACTACATGAACGCCCGCGAGCACGGGAGCCGGAGGTCGGTGGGGCAAGCCCCGGGCGACCCAGCTCACCGCTTCGGCTAGGACGTCTCGCTCGACGCGGAACTTCATCGTGCTGCTCCTTATGGGTTGTCTGTGCGTCCCGTTCCTTGGGAGGCCCACGTGTTGGACGTCAACCTTACGCCCTTATGAGGTTTTCCGCGATGTCAGGGCCAGTGAACGGGAGGTGAACAGCGATGTACGCGATGGTTCGATCCAACTATAGAGAAGGTCGTAGTCGTAGTAGGAGCGGTGGATACGGTGGGAAAGCCCTGTTAGTGCAGGTCAGAGGCTTGGGTCGTGGTGGATGAGGTGGAGCATCGTTGGGGGATGACGGGGATGGCGGTGGGGATGGCGGCGAGAGAAGGGATCGTTCTCCACAGACGAAGGGCCAGTTTTCCACAGACTGCCAGCTGACGGTCCACAAAGTTGTGCACAGGTGTGTACGGCAAGTGGGAGGGCAGGGGGCTGGTGAACAATCCCCGACGTCTACGGTCGCCAGCCTCCTACCGGCTGGCGCTCTGCTTGACGATGCGGGTGAGTTCGGCGACTTGGTTGAAGACCGAGGGTTTTTGCTCCAGATCCGCTCTGACCTTGCGATCGGCGTGCAGGACGGTCGAGTGGTCGCGGCCTCCGAACTGGGTTCCGATCTTGATCAGGGAGAGTTCGGTGAGTTCGCGACACAGGTACATGGCGACCTGGCGGGGGTGGGCAATGTTGTGGGATCTGGAGGGGCCGCAGAGTTCTTCCATCGAGAGATTAAAGAACTTGGCCGTCTGGCCGATGATGAGGGAGGCGGTGATGAGAGTCTCGTCATCCATGATGATCTCGCGCAGGACGACTTCGGCGAGGGTGCGGTCAACGACCTGGTGGTTAAGGGAGGCGTAGGCGGTTACCCGAATGAGCGCGCCCTCCAGCTCACGGATGTTGTGGTGGATCTTCGAGGCGATGTACTCAAGGACATCGTCGGGGGTCAGCATCCCCTCGCGTTCGGCTATGTGGCGCAGGATCGCGATCCGGGTCTCGATGTCGGGGGGGACAACATCGGTCATCAGACCCCACTCAAAGCGAGACCTCAGCCGGTCCTCGAAGCCGCCCAGCTGTTTGGGAGGGACATCAGAGGTGATGACAACCTGTTTGTGAGACTTGTGGAGGGTGTTGAAGGTGTGGAAGAACTCCTCCATCGTCTGTTCCTTGCCCTGGAGGAACTGGATGTCGTCGATGAGTAGGACGTCGGATTCGCGGTAACGACGCTGGAACTCGTCGGTCTTCTGCTCGCGGATCGCGTTGATGAAGTCGTTGGTGAACTCCTCGGAGGTCGTGTACCGCACCGAGAGGGTCGGGTCGATAGCAAGGGCGTTGAGGCCGATCGCGTGAAGAAGGTGGGTCTTGCCCAGTCCCGAGCCGCCGTAGATGAACAGGGGGTTGTAGGCCTTGCCGGGAGCATCAGCGACGGCAACAGCGGCGGCGTGAGCGAAACGGTTCGACGGGCCAATGACGAAGGATTCGAAGGTGTAGGCGGGGTTGAGGCCCTGAGCCATCGGGTTTTCGACCGGCGCGACGGCTGGGCGAGGCGGGGCGAGCATGGGCTCAGGCTCGATGGGCTCGGTGAGGTGAGGGACGTCATCGTGCGCCTCAAGGGAGGGATCCACGGCGATGAGGGGACGCAGCTCACGGTCGGGACCGGCCGCGTTGCGGATGGCCTCGGCGAGAGTCTCCCCGGAGTTGTTCTCGATGTAGTCCTTGGCGTACTGGGTGCCCACGGACAGCAAGATCATGCCATCGACGATGGCGACAGGCTTGAGCATGCGGATGTAGCCGAGCTGCGCGCCGGTGACGGCCGTGTTCGCGACGAGGGCGAGCACGGTCTGCGACCACAGCTCCTTGAGGGTGGGTGCGTCGGCCACCGGGGGTCCCTTCGATTCGAAGCGGCATAGGCTACCGTGCAGCCTACTAGGGCTACCGGACTTCGCGGACACGTCAGCGTAGTCGAACGATGGCGAAAGGGCTGTCCTGAGGTCGGGCCGCGGGAGGGCTCGTTTGACCGAGGGTGGGCTGGGCACGTAGCGTTAGTGCGGCTGACTCGACAGCCTTGCGTGCGCGCGCCTGGGACCACCGGGCGCGTTTGGAGCGAACGAACAGTGTGTGCCGAGGTCGGGTGCGTGCACAGGACGTGGGAGTACGAGACGTGACGAAGCAGACGTTTCAACCTAACAACCGGCGGCGGGCCAAGAAGCATGGCTTCAGGCTGCGGATGCGTACCCGCGCGGGCCGGGCAATCATCGCGGCGCGGCGCCGTAAGGGCCGCAGCGAGCTTTCGGCCTGAGATCAACCCAGGTGCTTCCCGCCCAGCACCGGCTCAGGCGTCCGGCAGACTTCGCGCAGGTGGTGCGTGGGCATGTGCGCGCCTCCAGGCCGCCCCTTGTGATTCACCTCAGGGCGGGCGAGGCTGGTCCTGCAAGGGCGGGCTTTGTTGTGGGCAAAGCTGTGGGGAACGCCGCGCGACGCAATCGAGTCAAGAGGCGGCTTCGGGCGTTGGTCGCCGGGTCGTTGCCTACGCTTCCTGACGGGTGTCGGCTGGTGGTGCGGGCGGTGGCGGGCGCGGGCGAAGCAAGCTGGGAACAACTGGCGTGGAGGTACGAAGGCGCGCTGGCCGAGGCCCTGGGGAAGCTCAACGGTGAGCGCGAGGGGGTTGTGGATGTCGCCTAAGAAGGTGGTGATGGTGGCGCGGCGAGCGCCGGCAGGAATGCTGGTCGGGTTGCTGCGCGCCTACCAGCTCGTGATCTCTCCCATGCGAGGGCCGAGCTGCCGCTACTACCCTTCCTGCTCGGCCTACGCTCTGACGGCGATCCGTCGACATGGTGCGGCTAGGGGATTCGCTTTGGCGGTGTGGAGAGTCTTGCGGTGTAATCCGTGGAGTAAGGGCGGGGTGGATCATGTGCCGCACCGCTTGGCGACGATGCCGCGGCCTGGTGCCGTAGAGGAGGTGCACGGAGTTTCATGGACAGCTTCCTGAGACCGATCATGGTGGTCGTGGCCCACATCATGGGCTGGACGCACTCGTTGTTCTCCCAGTTCCTTAACCCCGACTCGGGTCTGGTGTGGGTGTTGAGCATTGTCTCGCTCGTCGTGGTCATGAGGGTGGCCATGGTCCCGCTCTTCGTCAAACAGATCCGGTCCTCCCGGGGGATGCAGCTGCTTCAGCCGGAAATGCAGAAGATCCAAAAGAAGTATAAGGGCAGGTCAGACCCTATTTCCCGTCAGCGTCAGAGCGAAGAGATGATGGCGCTGTACAAGAAACATGGGACGAACCCCTTCTCCTCCTGCCTTCCGATCCTCTTGCAGTCCCCGTTCTTCTTTGCGCTGTTCAGGGTGCTCAACCAACTCAAGAAGATCTCAGAGGGGATCGTTCCGCCCATCGGGCCCATTGACCAGGCGTTGGCGTCCTCCGCCGAGGGATCCTCGCTCTTCGGGGCGCCCTTGTCCTCGACGTTCATGCTGGCAAACGAGTCCCCTCCGGGAGTCTCACCGATCACGGTGAGGGTCGTCACGGTCATACTTATCGTCTTGATGTCGGCGACCGTGTTCACGACTCAGCGGCAGCTGACGATGAAGAACATGCCGGAGTCCGCCAAGGACAACCAGATGTTCCGGATGCAGAAGGTGATGCTGTACATGATGCCGCTCATCTTCGCGGCTTCCGGGGTCAACTTCCCGCTCGGAGTGCTCGTCTACTGGCTGACGACGAACCTGTGGTCGATGGGCCAACAGTTCTTTGTCATCCGACGCATGCCCGCTCCCGGCTCGGAGGCGGAGCAGCGCCAGCTCGAGCGCAAGCAGAAGAAGAAGCCACGCAAGACCAAGGGGGGCGAGGCGTCATCGGCCGCAGAGGGCGAGGACGAGGAGAAGCAAGCTACCCCAGGACAGCGACAGCAGCCCAAGAAGAGCGCGTCGCGGTCCCAACGCAAGAAGTCCGGCCCAAAGCCAGGCGGGTGAGATCAGGGGCGTCGCGGGAGCGAGAGCGCCCGAGGAAGAGAGAGGTGGCATCGTGTCCGACGAGGCCAAGGCAACAACACAAGTCAATGCGGCACCAGCGACACTGACGCAACTCGAGGACGAGGGCGAAATTGCTGCTGACTACCTCGAGGAGCTGCTGGACATTGCGGACCTAGACGGCGACATCGACATTGATGTCGAGCATGGACGGGCCTGCGTGGCGGTGGTGACAGAGCCGGAGGCGGGAAACTCCTTGGGACGGCTCGTCGGGTCAGATGGCGAGGTGCTCGAGGCACTTCAAGAGCTGACACGCCTGGCGGTCCAAGCGCGCACCGGGGAGCGTTCCCGGCTCATGCTCGACGTCGGTGGGTATCGCGCGGGGCGTCGGGCTGAACTGAGCCGAGTGGCCGAGAGAGCCATCAGTGACGTCAAGGACAAGGGCGTCGCGGTCTCACTCGAACCGATGAACGCCTTCGAACGCAAGGTGGTTCACGACGCGGTTTCGGCGGCGGGGCTCGTGAGCGAATCGTCGGGAGTTGAGCCGGAGCGGTTTGTCGTGATCCGGACGGCCTAGTGGTCGTTCCTCCGGCCGGGTGCCAGGCGCTGTTTGGCGCAGCCTGGGGACCGATGCAGCAGTTTGCGGCGATGCTTGCCTCACGTGGGGATCTGCTGGGGGTGATCGGTCCTGGCGAGGTTGATCGGCTGTGGGAACGGCACCTGGTGAATTCCGCGGCGGTCGTGGGCTTCCTTCCGGCGACTGGGTCTGTCATTGATTTGGGATCAGGTGCGGGGTTTCCCGGGGTGGTGGTCGCGGCGATGCGGCCGGATCTTGAGGTGGAGCTGGTCGAGCCTATGGAGCGGAGGGTGTCCTGGCTGGAATCAGTCGTCGGGGAGCTGGGGCTGGAGAACACGGTCGTGACCCGAGCGCGGGCCGAGGAACTCTCAGGGATGCGCGAGGCTGACGCGGTGGCGGTGCGGGCCCTGGCTCCGATGCGTGGTCTCGCGCCTTTGGTGGGGGGGCTTTTGGCAACAGGGGGAACGATGGCGGCCCTCAAGGGTCGGCGAGTTGCTGCCGAGGTCGCTGTGGCGCAGAAGGCCCTGGTCAAGGCGGGGTTGCGGAGGGTTTCGGTGAACGAGGTTCAGATGCTCTCCGGTGGGGAGTCGACGTGGGTCGTGACGGCCGTGAAGCGGTGAATTGTTTCACGTGAAACGGTGCGGTCTTCGTGTCCCTGGGGTCCTGTAGCGTTAGGGGCCTTCGGGACGTTCGGAGCGTTTCACGTGAAACAATTCCGGGTTGGAACCCGGCGGGCGATACCGTCAGGAGGCGGTCGTTGGTAGGAAGCTGTGGGGGAAGGAGTCAGCGGCATGGACGGTGACCTGAGGGTCGGTCGAGCGGGGGCGACGCAGCCTCCGGGAACCGTCGAGCTCAACCACGTCGAGGCCGAGACGCCGGCGCCATCCCGCCCGACCGACTCTCAGACTCCCCTGGCTGCCGCCGCCGCGAGAGACGCCCGGCGACGGATCGAGCTTCGGGACGCCGAGTTCCCTCTTCCCCGCCGAGCACGGGTCATTGCGGTGGCCAATCAGAAGGGTGGGGTGGGGAAGACCACCTCGACGGTCAACATCGCAGCTGCTCTGGCCCAGCGGGGCGCGCAGGTTCTCGTCATCGACATCGACCCACAGGGCAACGCGTCGACGGCGCTGGGGGCGTCACACCAGTCGGGGACTCCGTCCATTTACCACGTGGTGCTGGGACAAGCACGGGCGAGGGACGTCATCGTCCCCTGTTCGACGATTCCGGGGCTGTGGTGTCTGCCGGCGACGATTGACCTCTCAGGTGCGGAGATCGAGCTCGTGGGACTCGAGAGCCGAGAATCGCGACTGGCGCGGGCGCTGTCTGGACTGTCGAGCGACTGGATCGCCCAGGGCGCGCGCCGCTTCGACTACGTCTTCATCGACTGCCCGCCGAGCCTTGGGCTGCTCACGGTAAACGCCCTCGTCGCGGCGCGCGAGGTCCTCATCCCGATTCAGTGCGAGTACTACGCCCTCGAAGGGCTCTCGCAGCTGCTGAGCAACATCGAACTGGTGCGCAGCCGACTCAACGGGGATCTGCGGGTCTCAACGATCTTGATGACCATGTTCGACGGGAGGACCAATCTCTCAGGGGATGTGGTTCGCGAGGTGCGCGGACACTTCCCCAACCTGGTGCTTCACGCCCTCGTCCCGCGATCGGTTCGAGTCGCGGAGGCGCCAGGTTATGGCGAGACGGTCCTGACCTACGATGCTGCTTCGACGGGCGCCCTTGCCTATCTTGAGGCGGCCCACGAGATTGCCCGGCGGGGCGCGGAAGGGAACTAAGAGACGATGAGCGAGAAACGGCGAGGCCTCGGACGGGGCCTGGGCGCCCTGATTCCCCCGGCCGAGATCCCCGCAACTGACCGGCCCCGACCCGTCGATGTGTTCTTCGAAGCGCTGACCAGCTCGGGGAAGGCGGAGGCGACTGCGGCGGTGGAGGGGGAGGGCCTCGTTCCCGTACCCGGGGCCGCCTTCGCCGAGATTCCCATCGAAGCGATCCGGGCGAACCCCCGCCAGCCCCGCGCTGTTTTTGACGATGTGGCCGCTGAGGAGTTGACGGCTTCGATCCGGGAGGTGGGACTCCTCCAGCCGATCGTTGTTCGGCCTTTGGACGAGCCCGACGGCGGCGTTGCCTACGAACTGGTCATGGGCGAAAGGCGATGGAGGGCAGGCCAGGAGGCAGGGCTGGAGACGATTCCCGCCATCGTCCGCAAGACGGCTGATGAGGAGCTGCTGCGTGACGCGCTCCTGGAGAACCTTCACCGCGCCCAGCTCAACCCGCTCGAGGAAGCCGCGGCCTACCAGCAGCTTCTCGACGACTTTGGGTGCACCCAGGAAGAACTCTCGCGGCGTATCGCCCGGTCGCGACCGCAGATCTCTAACACGCTGCGGCTGCTCAAGCTGCCGCCGCCGGTCCAGCGGCGCCTGGCCGCCGGGGTCCTGACCGCTGGCCACGCTCGCGCGCTCCTTGGGCTCGCAGATGCGGCCGCAATGGAGCGACTGGCGCAGCGGATTGTTGCCGAGGGGATGTCGGTCCGCAGCGTCGAAGAGGCCGTGGCCCTGGGCGGTGAGCCCGAGAAGCCCAGGCGAGGAGGCACGCGGGCCGGAACGAAGACCGAAGCACTCGACGCCCTCGAAGAACGACTCGGCGACCGCTTCGACACGCGAGTCAAGGTTCACCTAGGAAAAACCAAAGGCCGTCTCACAATTGAGTTCGCCTCTGTCCAAGACCTCAACCGAATCCTAACCACCCTAGCCCCCGGCGACCCCGGGATCCTCAAAGGACAAGAACCCGCGTAGGCAAAAGTCACAAACCCAGGGTTGTGCATGCGGACGCGCAACGGAGTCAGGCATTTGCGCTGGTCACAAGGCTGACGCGAATGTCGTCTTGGCCGCGGACCTGGGTTTGTGACTTTTGCACCTTGGGGGTGGGGGGGCGGGTTGGGTTAGGGGGTGGGGAGGGAGGCTTCTACTAGGTTGCGGTAGAGGGTGGGGAGGGTGTGGCCTGCGGCTAGGGCGGCTTGGGGGAGGAGGGAGGTCTCTTGCATGCCGGGGGCGACGTTGGCTTCGAGGAAGTAGAGGGCGCCATCGTTCGCCAGGATGGCGTCGGTGCGCGAGAGGCGGACCATGCCTAGGGCGTCGTGGGCGGCGAGGGCTAGGTGGGCCGCTCGCTCGGCGTCGGTCTCGGTCAGGCGCGCGGGAGCGAAGAACTCGGCGCGGCCGGGGTTGTAGCGGGCGTCGTAGTCGTAGAAGCCGTCGGTGACGATCTCGACGGCGGGAAGCGCGACCGGGCCGTCTCCGAGATCAACGACGCTGATGGCGAGTTCGACGCCGCTCACCGCTTCCTCGATGAGGGCGACTTCGTGGTAGGCGAAGCACTGAACCAGGGCCTTGCCCAAATGCGCGGGATCCTCGACCTTTGAAACGCCCAGAGCCGAGCCGCCCTCCGAGGGCTTGACCACGACCGGCAGGCCGAAGCGCTCGCAGATCAGCGCGAGGAGGGCGTCGGCCCCCAGCTGCTGGAAGAGCGACTGGGGGAGGGTGAGGAAGCGGGGAGTGGCCAGTCCGGCGCGAGCGATCGCCGACTTGGCGACCGGCTTGTTCCAGGCGGCACGGCAGGCGCGCGGCGGGGAACCCAGGTAGGGAATGCCCAGGAGGTCGAGGACATCACGGACGGAGCCGTTCTCGCCCGTGGCTCCATGGAGCAAGGGCCAGACGATGTCGGGAAGCTTCTTGGCGTCATCGAGCACCGCCAGCAGGTCAAGGCCAAGGTCGGCAACGCGGACGCGGCAGCCGGCCTCGCGCAGGGCCTCGGCGACTCGTCGCCCTGAGCGCAAGGAGACGTCGCGCTCATGGGAGAGCCCGCCGGCGAGGATAAGGACGTTCGGATCAGCGCTGCTCATGGCGGTCATCCTACTTCTGAGAGGGCGGCTATTTGGGTGGGTTGTAGGGGGAGTTGATCGTGATGACCACGGGCTTGGAGGAGATGATCTTCCCCTTGGCGGTCTTGATTTGCGTGACGCTCGCGACGACGAGCGGCAGGTCATCGTCGATGGGAATCGGAGCGAAGGGAGACTTGGCGGTCTTGATGCTCAAGGCGAGAGAGGCGCAGGGCACCTTTACCCACGGGGCGGTGGTCGTCACGGTCTTGCCTGCGCGGCTGGACTCGTTCTTGTCGCGAACACGGCAGTTGCCCTTGGTGCCGAAGCCCTTGACGTCGACCTGCAGGCGGTAGGTCTTGCTCTTGCCTTTGTTGTAGGTCGCTGCGTACTTGCCGTTGGCCTTCACCGTGATGGACGGCTTCTTCGCTTTTGCCCAGGAGGGGCGAAGGCAGACCTTGGTGCGAGTGCGGCTGTCGGTGAGGGTGCAGTCGGCGGCGCGGGCGGGCGCGGCGGTGAGGGTCAGCGCCAGGCCGAGTGTGACGGCGCCGGCGATTGCGGGGCGAAGCATTCTCATGTTTCAGACTCCTGTTCGTGTTGGTGGGTTGGTTAGGCCAGATCTGGCGCGGGCACGTCGATGTCGGCGGGTAGGTCGTCGGGCAGTTGGTCGGGGTGGCCGAACATCTCGACCAGCTCGAGTTCGCGGCGCACCACCCCAGACAGGCGGCGAATCCCCTCGCGGATCCGTTCCGGGGTGGGGAAGCAGAAGGACAGGCGCATGTGATCGGCGCCCTGTCCGTCGGCGTAGAACCCGGTGCCGGAGACGTAGGCCACGAGCGCAGTGGTCGCGCGGGGAAGCATCGACTTCGTGTCGATCCCGGGCGGGGTCTTGGTCCAGATGTAGAACCCGCCCTCGGGAATGTTCCAGGAGCACTCAGGCAGGAACTCGCTCAGCGCCTCGTTCATGGTCTCGCAGCGGACCCGGTAGGCGTCGCGATAGTCGGCGATCTGCCCGCGCCAGTCCACGGATTCGAGATAGGCGGCGATCGAAAGCTGAGAGTAGTGGGAGGGACACAGGATCGCGGATTCGCTGGCCAAGACAAGGCGTTCGCGCACCGCATGTGGCGCAGACGCCCACCCCATCCGGTAGCCCGGCGCAAGCAACTTAGAGAAAGTCCCCAGGTAGAGGACCCCTTCGGAGTCCAGGGAGTGGAGGGCTGGGATGATCGACCCGTCGAAGGCGAGCAGTCCGTAGGCGTTGTCCTCGACGACAAGGACTCCGGCCGACTGGCAGATCGCGAGGATCTCCTCGCGCCGCGCCATCGGCAGCCTCACCCCGGCCGGGTTGTGGAAGTTGGGGATGAGATAGAGGAACTTGATGGTGCGCCCTTGCTTAGCGCACATCGCCAGCGCCTCGCGCAGCGCCTCGGGCACCAGGCCGTGCTCATCCATCGGCACGTGGACGACATCCGCCTCGTAGGCGCGAAAGACTCCCAGCGCTCCTACATAGGACGGCCCCTCCGCGAGCACGACGTCCCCGGGATCGCAGAAAATGCGTGTCACCAGGTCTAACGCCTGCTGGGAGCCGGTGGTGATGACGATGTCGTCGGGATGCGGCCGCATATGCTCCTCGGCCATGACCTCGACGATTGCTTCGCGCAGCTTGGGATGGCCCTGGCCGTTGCCGTACTGGAGCGCGGTGGTGCCGTCGGTCGCGATGAGATCCGCCGTCACCTTCGCGACGATCTCCATGGGCAGGGCCTCCAGGAAGGGCATCCCGCCCGCCAGTGACACCACTTCTGGCCGGTTGGCCACGGCAAACAAAGCTCGCGTCTCCGAGGCTTTCATTCCGAGCGTCCGGGCGGCGTACGCTCCATACCAAGGGTCGAGACGGGTTCCGCTGGGCTTCGCGGACATGAAAACCTCCTTCAGATGTGAGTTGAGATCACGGACGATGGCGCACGGTGCGCCCGACGATTCTCTCACGCCCGACAGGCGCCCGTGCCGCTCCCCCGTTCGCTCTTCGGGAATCGCGGCACCTTAGGGTCACGGGGACGATGACGATCAAGCCGACTTGCCGTGTGCCACGAAGTCCCCGCGAAGCACCAATCCGAAGCAGGGCGGGGGTGGGGGGCTTAGGTGATGTGCGGGGAGAGTTCGGCCAGGAGGAGGGACTTCGGCTTGGCGCCGACGATGGAGTGGATGAGGTCGCCCCGCAGGTAGAGGTTGAGAGTGGGAATCGAGGTGATGTTGTAGCGCTGGGGCGTTACGGGGTTCTCATCGACGTTCATGGCGACGACCTTGAGGGTGCCAGGGTGCTCGGCCCCGATCTGGGCGACGATGGGGCTCACCTGCCGACATGGCCCGCACCACGGGGCCCAAAAGTCCACAAGGACGGGGATGGTCGCGCGCATGACCTCGGCATCGAAGGTCTGGTCGGTGACGGCGGGTAGGTCGGCCATGGCGCTCACTCCTGTTCTCAGCGGGGGATCGTCGTCGATTCTATGGGCGATGCCCGGCGCGCGGGCTGAAGGAACCCCAGCGCGTCGAGTGCCGGGCGGTGTCCCTTCAGAAAGACGCGCTACTCAGACTCAAGGTACCCCAGCGCATCGAGCGCGGCCCGAGCCCCGGACCCCGCGGCGGTGATCGCCTGGCGGTAGATCGCGTCCACAACATCGCCGCAGGCAAAGACCCCGGGAACCGAGGTGTGGCTCCTGCCCGGCTCGACCAGAATGTGGCCCTCCGGATCAAGGTTGAGCTGGCCTTGCACCAGCTCCGAGCGCGGAGTATGGCCGATGGCGACAAACACGCCGTCCGCCGCCAGCTCACGTCGAGCCCCGGTCAAGGTGTCCGTCAGTTCCACGCCAGCGACGCGCTCGGCCCCCAGGATGTCGGTGACGACCGAGTTCCAGGCAAAGGAGATCTTCGGCTCCTCGAAGGCACGCGCGGCGACCCGATGGGCGGCCCGCAGCTGGTCACGGCGGTGGATTATGACGACGCTCGAGGCAAAGCGAGCCAGGAAGGTCGCCTCCCCCACCGCCGAGTCGCCACCCCCCACCACGACAATGGGCCGACCCCGATAGAACGCACCATCGCAGGTCGCACAGTAGGAGACTCCCCGCCCCACCAGCTGCTTCTCGCACTCCAGGCCGAGCGTGCGATACGCCGAGCCGGTCGCGAGAATGAGCGCCCGCGCCCGGTGGACTGTGCCGTCAGAAGTCTCGACCTCCTTGATGTCACCTGCCGTGGCGACACGAATCGCATCATCGGGGACGATGACGGCGCCGAGCCTTTCGACCTGCGCTCGCATCCGCTCCATAAGCTCTGGGCCGTAGATACCGTCGGGGAACCCCGGGTAGTTCTCGATCTCAGTCGTCGTGGTCAGGGGACCTCCGATCTCGACCGAGGAGGCGATCACCACAGGTTCGAGCCCCGCGCGCGCCGCGTAGATCGCCGCGGTGTACCCCGCCGGTCCCGAGCCGACGATGACGATGCTCACCCTCCCCAACCCCCTCCCCCAAGCGCGGTCCACGCCGTCGCGTCGTCCGGCCATCCCGCAAGGGCGCCGATGTTGCCGGGCGTGGTGAAGTAGCCCGATCTCATCGTGATCCAGGCGCCGAGAAGCAGGGCGAGGATCAGCAGGTACCAAAAGGCGGCGGCCGGCTTGACCCGGTGGGCTGCAGCGGAGGGCCCGTCGGCGAGGATGTTGCGTTCAAAGGAACGGCGCTGCGGCCGGGTCGCGGTCGGCCGGGTCATCGGGCGAGCGGGAAACGCAGGAGACTCCGCCGTGGGGAGGAAGGTGGTCTCGGCGGCCTGGAAGAGGAAGAGGGAGTCATCGGGGTGGCCGCTCGGTGGCGGAGGCGGTGCCGCTGGGGTGCGGACTCCCGGCGGAGTCGGCGGCGCCGAGACGGGGAGTTGCGCCGGTTCGGTGGCTGGTGTGGGTGGGTCGATCAGCGCGGGGAATGCCTGCGCATCGGGAGGGGTGGGAGGGTCATCCGCCCGATCGGCCGCGCCGTTGAGGCTGTCGAGCGCAGGCAATGGGGGCGGATCGACGGGGGTGGGAAGATCAGAAAAGACCGGGGGAGTCGGGTCTTCAAGGGGAGGAACCGGCGCAGCCTGCGGCTGCTCCAGGGGGATCGACGCAGCATCAAGGTGCGGTACCGGCGGGATGATCTCCGTCTCTGTCACGCTCAACTCGCGCGCCGGGAGAGCGGGGGGTTCCGCGATTTCCGGTTCTTGGACCGGGATCGCGCCGGTTCCCAGGGCGTAGGAGGGCGGCTCGGGCGCGGCAGGTTCGGCGGGCGGCGGTTCGACCGGCGGGGCGTACAACTCCATGGCGGGCGGCGGCGGTTCGACCGGCGGGGCGTACAGCTCCATGGCGGGCGGCGGCTCGGGGTGCGCCTGGGCGACGGGCGGCGGCTCGGGCTGGGGGGTGGGGAAGGAGTGCTCCACCGGAGAAACAGGAAGCTCTTCGGGGGGGGACAGTGTCGGCAGGTCAGGGAGGGAAAGGGGCGGCGGGCCCTGATCGTAGCTGGCAGAGTCGTCGCGGCCGATCCAGGGGCCGAGGTCGTCGATGAGTTCCTGCATGGTCGCCGGACCGGTGGTCCGGGGATCGAGGGTGGCTCGGCACAGCGTGTCGAGATCGCTGGGAACCTGGGTCGTTAGGTCGCTCGGCGGAACCGGGCTTTCATCGGTCCGCGGAGCAGGGGGCAGGAAGCTGGGGGTGCGGCCAGGCCAGCGGCCCGTCAACGCGGCGTAAAGCAAGGCCACGACATCGGCGGCTGATTGACGACGCAAGGCGCCGCCATCGTCCGCCATTTGGCCCCAGAGAGCCGAATCCCAGCCCAAGCCACCGACCATGAGGGCAGGATCCTCGCCGAGGTAGACCAACTCGGGACGCAGCGTGAGGTGAAAGACTCCCCGCGACTGGGCCGCTTCCATGGCGGAGGCGACCTCGCCGGCGACACATCGGGCCAGCTCGGGGGCGAGCGGCGTGAAGTCGGGAAGGGGGCGACCCAGCAGCGGCTCCGTTAGGACAAACGCTGTGTTGCCGTAGCGTCCGGCGTCAATGACTCTCACGAGCCGGTGGTCGCGGACGAGGGCTGCCCGCCGGGCGGCATCGATGGCGTCATCGACATGAGGGCCGATCAGCAGGTGGATTTCGATGGTGCGCCGCAGGATCCTGTCGATGCCCAGCCACCGAAATGCCCAGGGATGGGTCGACATGAGCTCGTCGGTCAGCATGTAGCGGCCCATGAGGGAGTCGCCTGAGGTCAGCGGGCTCAGTGCGATGGCTGACTGCTCCACGTCTGTTTGTTCTCCTTGTCGTGACATGCGGTATCTCAGTTCATCGTAGACCGGCTGTCCTTGGCCTTGCCACGCCGCGTGAGCCGCGTCAAAGCTGGGCCAAGGAAGTCCGAGAGCTCGCGGACCGCCATCGTGCGCAGGCAAAGGCCGTAGACGAGGACCATCGCCAGGCCGGCGGCAGCGAGCGTGAGGGCGGAGGAGGCGAGCGAGTCGAGCGCCGGCGGCAAGGCCTGGACGATGACGTGACCCACCTCTCCGGCCACGAGCGCGGCGACGGTGCACCGTGCGAGAAGCCAGGCGACGCGGCGGCCGTCAACCCCGCCGATGCGAAAGCGCAGGGAGTCCAGGCGCAGGACGACCCCAGCGATGTAGGACAGCGTTTGTGCCAGGCCGATCCCGACGACCCACCACTGCGGCTCAAGCCAGTAAACGCTCACCAGGCATCCGGCCATGAAGAGCAGGCTCATGGGGACTTGGAAGGCGAAGACCGTGCGCCCATCCTCGAAGGCGAAGAAAACGCGTTTGATCAGCAAGGTGATGCCCAGCGGGACAAGGCCCAGGCTCAGGGGGATCAGGGCTCGGGAGATCGCCTCGACGGCGGCGCGGTCCACGGCGAAGAAGAGCAGGCGGCAAAGGGGCGCGCCGAGGGTGATGAGGAAGGCGCTCGCGAAGAGCGTGAAGGCCGAGGTCGTGCGGATTCCATAGGACAAGGTGCGTCGAACGGCAGCGATGTCACCCCTTCCGGCGGCCTGGGACATCGTGGTGAACAGTGCTGTTGTCAGCGAGACGGTGATGAGGGAGTGGGGAATGACGTAGATGGTCAGGGCGTAGGTCAAGGTGGCGTTCGCTGGGACCATGGCCCCGCCGGCGGCTTGGGTGGCCCCCGAGGCCATCTTGTAGGCGAGCCAGGTGGCGATCTGTTCCATGATGAGCGCCGCCAACGTCCAGACGGCGACCCTCGCGGCGGAGCCGAGGCCTGCGCCTCGCCAGCGGAAGTCCGGGCGGAGCTTGATCTTGAGCCTGCGGATCGGGATGAGCAAAACCAACGCTTGGAGGACAACGCCGAGGGTGGTGCAGCCAGCGAGCAGGGCAATCTGCGGGAAGGTCCAGGTTCCCACCGCGTGGACCTTGCCGGCGGCGTTCTCCCGGCCATACAGGACGATGAAGGCGACCAAGCCGGCGATCGCGACGATGTTGTTGACGACCGGCGCCCACATGTAGGGCCCAAAGGAGCCGCGGGCGTTTAGGAGCTGGCCGAAGAGCGTGTAGAGCCCGTAGAAGAACAGCTGCGGGAGGCACCACAGGGCAAAGGAGACCGCCAGGGCTTTTTGTCCTGCGGGCCACCCCTTGGTGTAGAAGGTGATGAGGAGGCCGGCGGACAAGGTGAGGATCGCGGTGACGGCGGCCAGCGCCACAACTCCGAGGGTCAGGAGGCGTGAGACAAAGGCGTCGCCGCCTCGGCCCTGGTAGGCGCGGACAATCTGGGGAACCAGGATCGCGTTGAGCACACCACCGGCGATGATCGCGTAGAAGAAGTCCGGCAGTCGGTTGGCTGTGTCGAAGGCGTTGGCCTGGTGGGAGAGGACCCCGATCGCGGCTGTCAGGGCGGCAGCTCGGGCGAAGCCGAGAATCCGTGAAACGAGGGTTCCCGACGCCATGACGGCGGTCGACCCGGCCAGCGATTTCTCCTGCCCGCTCACTGGGTACTCCCCCGCGCGCGCCATCGTCGGCGAATGGACCGGATGAGCCCGACCGTGAAGGCCACGCCGACGAAACCGCTGATCGCCGCCATCCACAGGGTTTCCCATTCGGCGTGGACGCGGACCCGCAGGGCGGAGGTGGCCGAGACTTCAACGCCGTCGAGGGTGGAGAGGACCACTTCGACTTCGACGGTTCCGTTGGCGATCGCTCGGATCGGTAGGCGGGCTGTGGCCTGGGAGTCGGCGTCGATCTCCAGGGGGATGGAGGCTTGGGAGACGAGTGCTCGGCTGAGCGGGCGCAGGCCCACCCGGACCTTGACCGGTTCATCGAGCCGGTTGCGGATGGCGACGGGGAGTTCGCCTGCCTGGCTGATCAGCGTGACCGAGGATCCCTTGACGACGGAGACCTGAGAGACCAAGGTCTTGGCGTCGGTGATGGCGGCGCGGGCCAGACTTGCGCGGTCGTCGAGTGAGGCGACGGCGTGGGCGAAGGGTGCGATGAGGCCTTCGCGGCGGTTATCGACGATCTGCTCGGGGTTGGTCGTGATCGCTGAGAAGGCGTCAACCTGGGCCTGGGCTCGCGAGAGCCGAGTGATGTCTTCCAAGGTGGGGCCACGTTGCGGGTCGGGTCCCGCGAGAACCTCGGTGTTGCTTTCTCCCGGACGGTCGAGCAGGGTCGCCAGTGAGGTGGTCGTGATCCACGGCAGGGCCGCGAGGGTCTCCAGGCGTGAGGAGACCAGAGCAGCAGACGGCGCAAAGTCGCGGTCGAGGACGAGGACCGCTCCAGGAGCCCCGGCTTCCTGAGCTTCGCGGACATACCAGGCGACGCGGGCGGTCATCGTCAACTCCGCCATTGACTGGGAGGTTCCCGCAGGGGCAGGGGAGAAGAGGTGAGTGAGAAGCCACGGGTCGGGGACGAGAACTTGCGCGCTGGCATCCCCAGCCAAGGCCGTGACGCGTCTCGGCCAGGAGGTCAGGGCCGTCATCGTCCGCGTGCGACGGTCGGGGGGACGGCGAGAGGCTCGCCGAGGAGCGTAGGCGACTCGGGCAGGGAGGAGGTGAGGTGGACGAGCTCGGCGTCGATGGCGTCCTCCGGCCACCACAGGTCAAAGCGGATCCGGGGGGCCAAGGTGGTGTTGATCGCCTCCTCGGCGAGGGTGTCGGCGACGGCAAGGAGTGGGCGGGCGTCGTTGGCGGCGTGGGCGAGGGTGGAGCAGTCGAGGTCTCCCCAGGGCAGGGCGATTAGGGTCTTGTCGCGGTTTGCCGAGGTCAGCGCGTCGTCGAGTGGACGGGACTTGCCGAGAAGACGGGGGTCAAGGAGCCAGTCGACGGGGGCGTCCACGGTGGCGAGCGCAATCTCGGCGGCACCGTAGGCGGCCTCCGCCAGGCTCTGGCCGGACCGGGCGACGAGGGGGGCGACCGTCGTCAACTCCAAGGGGGCGCCGATCTTGTCGGGCGGGGCGTAGACGGTGAACGTCCGGTCAACGGCGAGCGAGATGCCGCGTTCGGTCTCCACATCCACGAGTAGTCCCCACGGACCCCAGGGGTAGGTGGCGGGGGCGAGCGCGAGGAGCTGTGTCCTGACGTGGAAGGCGACCGTGCGGGTCTCGCCGGGCTGAAGGGGACTGTCGGTCTTGGTTGTGGTGTCGGCGTCCACTCTCCAGGCGGCGTATTCCGCCTCGACACCGGAGGTGGCCCAGGCCTCGAGTTCGGCGAGCGAGGTGAAGGGTTCGTTGGCCTTGCGGAGGTTGATGTCGCCGACAAAGGGTGCGATGCCGGTGTTCGTGATGGTGGCGGTGACGGTGAGGATGTCGTCGGGGGAGGTGAGGATGGGGGTGGTCGAGGTGATGGTGACTTGAGCGTCCTCGGCGGTGGTCGCTTGGGGGGTGACCGCCTCGGGGTTGGGGGCGAGGATCGAGGCCGCGATGGCGGCGGCGAGCGCGAGCCTCACGTCGCCGACCTCGCGCGGGCGCGCGGCATCCTCGATGGCATACCGGCCACTGTAGCTTTTCGACCGGCCGGAATCTGGCATCCTTGACCGCCATGGGAACGCACAATTCGTCGGGACGGGAACTACTTGAGCGAGCCGCGGGTGCGCTCGCGGGAATTCTTGCCCCGTCAACCTCGCTGGCGCAGGCCTTTGCAGAGCGAGGCGAGGAGGTCGCGCTGGTTGGAGGGTCGGTGCGCGACCTCATCCTCGGCCGACCCATCGCGGATCTCGACTACACAACCTCGGCGCGGCCGGCGTTGACCGAGAAGATTCTCGCCTCGTGGGGGTCGACGATTTGGAGCATCGGCAGGCAGTGGGGGACCATCGGCGCCCGGCGCGACGGTGTCACGGTGGAGGTAACGACCTACCGTTCGGACCGCTACCAGGCCGATTCGCGCAAACCCTTGGTTCAGTTCGGGACCACGCTGGAGGGGGATCTAGCCCGCCGGGACTTCACGGTCAATGCGATGGCGGTGCAGTTTCCTGACCTGCGGTTTGTGGATCCCTTCGGAGGCCTGGCGGATCTTGAGGCGGGGATCTTGGCGACGCCCGGCCCGGCGACCCAGTCCTTCGATGACGATCCCCTGCGGATGCTGCGGGCGGCGCGCTTTGCCGCCCAGCTGGGCTTCACGGTCTCCGAGGAGGCGCTAGCGGCGATGGCGGCGATGGCGGAGCGGATCACCATCTGCTCGGCTGAGCGGATCCAGGGCGAGCTGACCAAGTTGCTCCTTGCGCCTGACCCGCGCCGCGGCCTGGAGGTTCTCGTCTACACGGGCCTAGCCGACCTGATCCTCCCGGAGGTCTCTTCCCTCCAACGCGAGGTGGATGAGCATGGGCGACACAAGGACATCTACGAGCACTCGCTTACCGTTCTGGAACAGGCGATCGCCCAAGAGTCCGGCCCTGACGGTCCCGTTCCAGGGCCTGACCTGGTGCTTCGCTGGGCGTCGCTGCTCCACGACATCGGCAAACCGTCGACGCGCCGCTTCGAGGCTGGAGGGAAGGTCTCCTTCCACCATCACGAGGTCGTGGGCGCTGGCATGGCGAAGCGGCGTCTGCGCTCCCTGCGCTACGAGAAGGCGATGGTCGATGACGTCGCTCGCCTTGTCGAGCTTCACCTGCGGTTTCATGGCTACGGGGAAGCTGGATGGACCGACTCGGCCGTGCGTCGCTACGTCACCGACGCCGGGGATTTGCTGGAGCGTTTGCACATTTTGTCGCGGGCCGACTGCACGACGCGCAACCGCCGCAAAGCCGCTGAGCTGTCCTTCGCCTACGACGACCTAGAGGCCCGCATCGCCGAACTCGCGCAAGCCGAGGAACTCGCCTCGATCCGCCCCGACCTCGATGGGCACGCCATCATGGAGATCCTGGGGATCCCCCCTGGCAAGGACGTTGGCCGCGCCTACCAACACCTGCTTGACCTGCGGATGGAACACGGGCCCCTGGGGAGCGAGGGTGCCCGCGCCGCCTTGGAAGAGTGGTGGGCTGGGCAGTCTTAGCTTTGTCGCGCACTGCGAACGGAGGCAAAGGCCCTGCCGCAGGCGAAGGCGATGATGAGGTAGCCGACGGCTAGGGCGCCCAGGATCACCGGGGAGTGGCCGATCTCGGGGAGGAGGAGGGCGCCGAGGACGGCGGCTAGCAGGAAGCCTGCGTTGTAGAGCATGTCGTAGAGGGCGAACGCCCGGCCTCGGTGGGAATCGGGGACTTCGCGCTGAACGATTGTGTCGGCGGCGATCTTCACGCCTTGGACGCCGGCAGACAAGAGCGCTGCCATGGGCAGGAGGATGGTCAGGGACGTCGTCGAGGCGATCACGCCTTGGGCGATGGCGGCCGTGGCCAGACACCAGACAGCCCAGGTTTCGGGGGCGACCCGGCTGCGAACAACCGGGGTCACGACGGCCGCGAGGGCAAAGCCTGCAGCACCGAAGCCCACGATGAGGCCGAAAGGACCAAGGCCTGTTGCGCCATCGTCCGGCGGCGTTCCGGAACCGGCCGTAGTGAAGAGGTTGCGGGACATGAGAATCGAGGCCATGAGGACGAGCGCGTAGGTGACGCGGGAGACGGCCATGGCGGCGAGGGCGACCGTGGCGGCTCGGGCGCGCCAGACCTGGCGGGCACCGGCGGCCAGGCCCGACATGAGGGTGGACAGCGCCTTGCCCAGGCTCGTCGAGACAGCGTCGGGACCCAGGGTTGACCGGGAGAAACGCCCGGCGACCCAGGCGCTCGCGGCGAAGCACACCGACGCGATCGCCACGACCACCCAGCGACGCTCCGAGCCGAGAAGGCCGGTGACAACAAAGCCAATGAGGGCGCCACCGCCTGCGGCGACAGAACCCAGGGTGGGGGCGAGCGAGTTCGCGGTGATCAGGACATCGGGCGCGACGACGCGGGGCTGAGCAGCGGGAATGGTAGCCAGGACAAACCGGTTGAGTGCGAGCGCTATGAGGGCCAGGACGTAGATCGCCGGTGTCACACCCGCGAGCGCCATGATCGCCGCGATGGCCCCGGCCAAGACCATGCGCGCAAGGTTGGACCAGACCAGCACGCCCCGGCGAGGGAAGCGATCGAGCAAAACCCCAGCCCAGGGGCCCACGAGGGTGAAGGGGCCGAGCATGACCGCGAAGGCGGCGGCGACACCAGCGGGGGTTGAGGCACGCTCAGGAGAAAAGAAGAACAGCGTGGCAAGCCCGGACTGGAGGGCTCCATCGGCCCCCTGCCCGAGCAGGCGCACGGCGACCAGGCGCCAGAATCCCGGCGCATCCCGCAGGGCGCGGACGTCCGCTGCTACGCCCACGGGGTGATCCTGGGTTTCACCGAACGATCTCGCCGCGAATGAAGGCCTCGACTTGCTCTCGGCCTTCGCGGTCTTCGACCTGGACGGGCGGGGACTTCATGAAGTAGGCCGACGCCGAGAGGATTGGGCCTCCCACCCCGCGGTCTGCCGCGATCTTTGCGGCACGCAGGGCGTCGATGATGATGCCGGCGGAGTTCGGCGAGTCCCACACCTCGAGTTTGTACTCCAAGTTGAGCGGCACCTCGCCAAAGGCACGGCCCTCGAGGCGGACAAAGGCCCACTTGCGGTCGTCGAGCCAGGCGACGTAGTCCGAGGGGCCAATGTGAATGTCGCGATCCGGCAGCGTGTGGTTGAGGTTCGAGGTGACCGCCTGAGTCTTGGAAATCTTCTTGGACTCGAGCCGATCACGCTGGAGCATGTTCTTGAAGTCCATGTTCCCGCCGACGTTGAGCTGGTAGGTGCGGTCGAGGATGACCCCGCGATCCTCGAAGAGCCGGGCGAGCACGCGGTGTGTGATGGTGGCTCCCACCTGGGATTTGATGTCATCGCCGACAATCGGCACCCCGGCTGCCTCGAACTTCGCCGCCCACACCGGGTCGGAGGCGATGAAGACCGGAAGGGCGTTGACGAAAGCCACCTTGGCGTCGAGCGCGCACTGTGCGTAGTGCTTGTCCGCCTCCTCCGATCCCACGGGCAGGTAAGAAATGAGCACGTCAGCCTGGGTATCGCGCAGCACTTGGACGACGTCAACGGGTGGCGCGTCGGATTCTTCGATCGTCGCCTGGTAGTACTGGCCGAGCCCGTCGAAGGTGGGCCCTCGCTGGACAACCACCCCAGTGGGCGGCACCTCGGTGATGGTGATCGTGTTGTTCTGCGAGGCGGTGATCGCCTCCGCGAGGTCCAGCCCGACCTTCTGGGCGTCAACGTCGAAGGCCGCGACAAACTCGATGTCCGAGATGTGGTACGGGCCGAACTGGACATGCATCAGCCCAGGCACGCTCCCCGCCGGGTCAGCATCCGCGTAGAAGCGGACGCCCTGGATGAGGGACGAGGCGCAGTTTCCGACGCCGGCAATCGCGACTCGGATCGGACTCATGGTTTGGTTCTCCTTTGAGCTTGTCTTCAATCGATGGACGATGGCGTCACGGTCGGTCACGCTCCGTCTCTCACCAGTCCGGGGCGGTGGCCAGCCCGCTCAGCGTCGACGAGTCCGTCGAGCCAGCGAACCTCGCGTTCGACTTGGTCCACGCCGTGGCGTTGAAGCTCACGCGTGTACTCGTCGGTGTCGCGGCCCCGGTCAAGGGCGGTACGAAGCGCTTCGAGCCGTTCGGCCATCCGCAGGCGGCGGCCTTCGAGGATCCTTAGGCGGGTCTCTCGATCGGTCTGGGCGAAAAAGGCGAAGCGGACGTCAAAGTTTTCGTCTTCCCAGGAAGCCGGCCCGGCCTCGCCGAGCATGGACTCCAGGACCTTGGCTCCCTGGGAGGTCAAGGTGTAGACGATCTTTCCCCGCCTGCCGGCCAAGCCACCGGGTGGGGGGGCTGTGGCACTGATCCACCCCTTGTCCGCGAGCGTGCGAAGGCCGGGGTAGAGGGTTCCGTAGGAGAACGCCCTGAACGGTCCGAGCATGGCGTTGAGCTGCTTGCGCAGCTCGTAGCCGTGCATCGACGCACGGCGGAGCAAGCCGAGGATGGCAAGCTCAAGAACGCTCGAGCGCTTCGCGACGGACAAGGCGGCCCCTTTGGGATCGATGTATCGGTCAGATACATCTGCATGTTAGATCACGCCGAGACCTCGCGCAAATCCGGGGGGGCCCAGAGGCCGGGGATCGGGTGGGAGCAGAACTCACATTGGCCGGCGGGCGTGAGGGAGTACTCCCTCACGGCGTACCCATCTCGGGTGATCAGCGCCTGGGCGCAGCCAGGGCAGAACGTTGTCGCACCCTCCCGAACCCAGACGTTTCCCACGTAGACGTACCGCAAGCCCGCCAGGATTCCCAGCTTGCGGGCACGTCGAAGGGTTGACGCTGGGGTTCTCGGGACGTCCATCATCCGGTGGGCGGGATGGAACGCCGAGACATGCCATGGCACGTCAACCCCCAGGTCGCCGGCGATCCACTCGGCAACCTCGGTAAGCGAAGCATCCGAGTCGTTGTACCCAGGGATCACCAAGGTCGTGACCTCAACCCACACGGTCGTCTCGTGGACGAGGTAACGCAGCGTGTCCTGCACCACCTCGACCCGCCCGCCCACCACCCTCCGGTAGAAGTCGGCGGACAAGCTCTTAAGGTCGACATTCGCCGCATCCATCACGCCAAAGAACCCAGAGCGCGGCTCGGGGTTGATGAACCCCGCGGTCACTGCGATGTTGAGAAGACCCAACTCGCGGCTGGCGGCAGCCACCTCCATCGCGTACTCAGCGAAGATAACCGGGTCGTTGTAGGTGTAGGCCACCCCGCGGCATCCCTGCGCCACGGCCATCGAGGCGATCTCCTGCGCCGAGGGCAACGCCGCCGCGCCGGTGCCTTGGGGCCGCGCGCCCCCCGCAGGTAGCTCTCGCGCGGCAGAGAGCTCCCAGTTTTGACAAAACCGGCAGCGCAGGTTGCACCCCACGGTCCCGAAGCTCAAGACCGACGACCCCGGCGCCACGTGGTACAACGGCTTCTTCTCGACCGGATCGACGCAAAAGCCCTGGGGACCAGAGGAGAGCTCCAGCCTCCCGCCGACGTTGCGCCGCACAAAACAGAACCCGCGCTGACCCTCCCGCAGAACGCAGCGGCGCGGACAGACCTCGCAGGCCACCCGCCCGTCGGCCTCCCCGTGCCAGTACTGGGCGCTCATTTTGCCTCGTGAAACGCGGTCACGGTGTACCGCTCAACCCGCACATCCGGCCCCCAATAGCTGCTCGGTACCCCCGCCTTGCGAAGCAGGTGGTCAAGGAAGACCTCCGGTGAACTCAGCTCCTCCCACACCTGCGGCAGGAAGGTCCCCCGCCGCCCCCGGGCCGAGAGAATGAGCCCGTCCACCCCCGGTCTGAGCTGGGCTTCCAGGTCGGCGCGCGAGGTGAATGCCACCGGCTGCGGCACCCCGAGAACCGACACCTCGATCGCGAGCCCCGCGAGTTCGCCTTGAGACACCGGTGGGAATCGAGGGTCGCGGAAGGCCGCACTGATCGCGTTGGAGGTTACATCCTCGCCCAAGGCGCGCCACGCCTGGAGTGAGCCGATGCACCCGCGAAGTTCGTCATCGTGCGTCAATGTCACGAAGGTGGCGCCGGGCTCAGCCAGCCATGCAAGCTCGGCGGGCCGCGGCGCACTCCCTCCCAGCCTGCGCACGATGGCGGAACGTGCCAACGCTGTGAGCACCCCTCCGGCGTCACTCGGGAGCATGGGCGTTCCTCTCATCGAAGGCGAGGGAGGCGTAGCCGACGACGCGGCGCTTGTCTCCAGCGGTGTCTCCGGAGTTTCTTGCGCTGATCAGGCGTGCGGTGAGGTGGCGGGCTCGGGCTGCCAGGAGGAGGCCGTTGACGGGGGTCGCGCCGCAGGCCTGGTCGTGGTCGAGGAGGCGGGCTGGGCCGAGGATGTCGGCGATGGTCTGCGCGTCGGCGGCGCGGGCCTGGGCGTAGGGGAGGTAGTGGGAGAGGTCCGAGGAGACGATGACGGCGGTTTCCTCGCCGCCCCACAGGGCGTCGAGGACGGCGGCGACGGTGTCGGGCGGGATGCGGCCGCAGGCCAGGGGGAGGACGTCGGCGTCGGGGAAGAGGCGTTGGATGAAGGGGAGCTGGACTTCGAGGGAGTGTTCTTGGGCGAAGGTGGGGGCGTGGATGACCACGTCGAGCTGGTTGAGGGCGGCCTCGACGCCGCTGGACCACAGGGGGACGTCGCCGAGAGGAGTGCGCAGGGCGTCAGCGTCGGGCAAGGCGATCGCGGGGATGCCGACGTAGTGGCTGGGGCCGAGGATGATCAGGTGCCGGAGCCGGTCTGCGGCGGGTGCGAGGGTGGCGTAGCCGTCAGCGGCGGTCGAGCCGGAGTAGATGTAGCCGGCGTGGGGGACGATCAGCGCCTTGGGGGGTGGGGGTGCGGGATTGGCGGTCTCGAGCAGGGCGTCTACCGCTGTGCGGAGGGCGGATTCGTTGCCAGGGTAGAAGGCGCCGGCGACGGCGGGGGGGTGGACGCGCGAGATGCTCACGCAAGACAGAATCGTGGTTTCGGGAGGATCTGTCAACGGGAAGGGGTCGCCGGCAAACTTGGGAGTGCTCTGCCAGGCGGGCCAGCGGTTCGGGGGCATCACCGGCAAACTTGGGAGTGCTCTGCCAGGTTAACTCGGTGTCTTAACCTGGCAGA
>Ga0123356_10001388_pt1 | contig 26863 bp, 19 predicted proteins | sample TergutEmb28metaG_2_FD_92546 | JGI IMG/M metagenome (GOLD analysis project Ga0123356, IMG submission 92546) | Embiratermes neotenicus P3 segment gut microbial communities from Petit-Saut dam, French Guiana - Emb289 P3 | ecosystem: Host-associated > Arthropoda: Insects > Digestive system > Gut ...
AGACGCACGGGCCCCTACCTTCGGCTCCGGCATGAATTTCAGAACAGCGTTTCCCGCTATTTTTAAAACGGGAACTGCGAATCAGTTTCAAAGTATTGTAGCTTTGGGGGCTACACGAAAATATACCGCCGGAGTCTGGATGGGGAACTTTACAGGGGAAACTGTTATTGGAAGGACAGGCAGTTCAATCCCTGCCGCAATAACGCGTGACGCGCTCGCATTTCTGGAAGGATCGGACAGAAGATTCCACCAGGAATTTGAATCTCCTGTAAACTGGAAAATACAGAGGGTATGTGCCATTTCCGGAATGAATCCTTCAGACGCATGTTTTTCTGTTATAAACGAATATGTTATGGAAGCTTCGCTGCATACTAATGAACAAAGAATGACATGTACATGGCATCAGATTATAAACGGACGCAGCGAAACAACTTTTCCAGCTGAGTACCAGGCATGGTTTAATGCCTTTACAAGACATGGCTTCCTTGACTATGCATCAAGCCAGCTTGAAATAATCACTCCGCGTGACGGCTTTGTGTATCTTACAAGCCCCGGTATAGGAATAGACGAAATAAGAGTGGAAGTAATCGGCGGAGAGAGCAATGTATTGTCCGTAACGCATAACAACAATACATTTAATGTTGGGAGACCTTTTGTTTTCTATCTTCCGCGTATTGGCGGCAGCAACATGCTGCGTGTACAAAATGCAGATGAAACACAGGAAATCTATTTTACTGTAGAATATTAACAAAATATTATTGACATAAAAATAAGAAAAAGATACTATGCTTAACAGGAAATAATATGGGATGGATAATTGGATTAATAGTACCGGTACTCGCATTGTCAATACCGCTTCTGGCAATTTATTTATATCATGTACGTAAAACTCAAAATATCAGAATAAAAGAACTGGAACTAAGAAAAGAAATACTGCAGCTGGAACTGGAAAAACAGGATTCCAGGATTAAACTGCTGGAAGAAGAAAATAAAAAATTAGATAAGATTATTAACCATTAAAACCGGCTCAAAAACAGATCTGATAATATTTTAACAAAAAGCAAAACGGCAACAAACGCAAGAACCGGCTTTATTACTTTACTGCCGGATTTCATTGCCATTCGTGAGCCCAGGTAGCCTCCTGCAACAGAACAAACCATACACGGCAATGCAACCGGAAAAAGAATTTTACCGTTAACAAGCCAGGTAATCATGGAAACTATATTTGAAGAAAAATTTAATACCCTGGCTGTTCCGCAAGCTTTTATAAGTTCTAGTTTTACTATTGCAGTAAGTGTGAGAGTAAAAAACATTCCTGCACCGGGACCAAAAAACCCGTCATAGCAGCCAATAATTAATCCAATTAAAAAAGAGAAAAATATCTTTAGTTTTATACTGATGGATTTCTCCGGCTGAGGCCCATCTTTTTTCCTGTTAAAAAAGAAAAATATTCCCGTTACCGGAAGAATCACAAGAAGACAAATCTGCAGAATTTCCGGCGAAAGAGATAGGGCAAGTCTTGTCCCAATCCACGCGCCCAAAAAAGCTCCAAGGCTACCCGGAATAGCGGCATGAAAATCAACACAGCCGCCTCTAATATAATTTGTGGCAGCAATTGATGTTCCCACCGAACTGGCAAACTTGTTAGTTCCGCCGGCTGTGTGAATGGGAATCCCCACAAAAATGTAGGCAGGAAGGGATATAAGCCCGCCGCCGCCGGCTATTGAGTCAATAAAGGACGCGAGAAATATCAGCGGACACAGAATTAATAAAGTGACACCCAGGGAATAAAACATGTTTATATAATTAATAACGTATCAGCTTTTGAATTTCAATCCGCACAGATTGTGTTGTATTAAATCTTAATTTATTTTGGTCTGCTTAGTTTTTTTCTGTTTTCAAAGCGTTTCATGTCTCTGTCGGTTATAACATATTCCATTATGCCATTTGCGCCAATTCGGCGTCTTATATTGTTTTTCTGACACCATTTAATAACAGTCGATTTTGACACGTTATATTTTTCAGCAACTTTTCTTGTTTCCATCGTTGTTCATTATATTACCAATAAATATATTTTGTCAATGTAAATATTTGGTAGTTCTGATTCTAATGTTTGCGGGGTTTCAATTCTTGTCCAAAACACTTATAAGCGGGAAACGGGAGTCGGACCCGCGACATCGACCTTGGCAAGGTCGCGCTCTACCACTGAGCTATTCCCGCTTTTGCAGCGAAGCTTCCAGCACTTGCAGCGAAGCCTCAAGCATATGCCCCTCTACCCTATCAAAATACCGGAAAAGTGTCAAGCCATGCCTTATTGCATTCTCAATACTTTCTCAATTTTATCAAGTTCTTCGGCAGATAACGGCGGCTGGGAAAGAGCAGCCAGGTTTTCCTTAAGCTGAGCCGGAGAACTGGCGCCAAGCAGCACCGAAGTGTTGCGTTTATCACGAAGTATCCACTGGATTGCAAGCGCAGAGAGTGTCCTGCCTCCCTCTTTCGCAATATCGTTAAGGGCATTGAGTTTTATTAACAACTGCGGCGTAAGAGCCGACGCCTTAAGAAAAACGCCCCTTGAAGCCCGCGAATCTGCAGGGATAACGCCATCCAGATACCGTCCGCTTAAAAGCCCCTGCGCCAGCGGCGAGAAACAAATACATCCGGTTCCCTCTTTTTCAAGAACGTCAAGAAGCCCGTCTTCGATCCAGCGGTTCAGCATTGAATAGCTTGCCTGATGTATAAGGCATGGCACTCCCAGAGAGCGCAGCACGGAAATTGCTGCGGCGCTTTGCTCGGCATTGTAATTGGAGATACCGGCATAAACAGCCTTACCCTGCCGTACAACATCTGCCAGTGCGCCCATTGTCTCTTCTATTGGAGTATCCGGATCTGGGCGATGGCTGTAAAAAATATCGACATAATCCAGTCCCATTCTCTTAAGGCTTGCATCAAGGCTTGCGACAAGGTACTTCCTGCTGCCCCATTCTCCGTACGGCCCGGGCCACATATTATAACCCGCCTTTGTGGAAATAATGATCTCGTCACGATAGGGAAGCAGGTTTTCTTTTAAAATACGGCCGAATGTTATTTCTGCAGAACCTGGCGGCGGTCCGTAATTATTGGCAAGGTCAAAATGGCATATACCTGCGTCAAAAGCCGATAAAATCGTCTCGCGTCCTGTTTCAAAGCGGTCTACACCTCCAAAATTATGCCAAAGGCCAAGGGATATCTCCGGTAATTTCAGGCCGCTTCTTCCGCATCTGCGGTATTTCATAGTCCCGTATCGGTTCTCCGCTGCTTTATAAACCATACATACCTCAAAAAATATTAAAAAAATAGAATTTTTTTATGTCCGTTAAAGGAAAAAATTCTTATCTTATAATTATATAACATACAGGCATCAAAAAACAGCGCACCGGAATTCAAGGAGGAAAAAATGAGTAACGAACTGATTACCTGGTCCAACAGGTATGCTTGCGGAGTTAAGCTGATTGATGAGCAGCACAAAGGGCTGGTTATGCTGGTTAACGAAATGTTTAACCACATTACAGGCGATAAAAAACAGGAAGACGACTACTTTAAATCAGTCATCCAGGAAGCAATCAATTATATTAAGATCCACTTTGCCACAGAAGAAAAAATAATGCTCTCGACCAATTTTAAAGGATATGCAGAGCACAAGAGCAAACATGATGTATTCATTTTAACCGTTGTAGAAAATATCCGTAATTACAAAGAAGGAAACAGGTTTTCACTGTTATCCTTTACAAAATTTTTAAAAGATTGGATTTTATCCCATATTGCAGTCATGGATAAACAGTATTTTGACTACCTTAAGAATATAGCAGTTCGCAGAGCCGACGGAAAAATGAGCGTTTCCCTGAAGAAGAGCGCCTGACGTCCGCAGCGATATTGAATATAGCAGTATTTTCAGTCATCAATTTTATGATATAATAAATTATGGCTTTAAATTGCGGCATATTGGGTTTACCAAATGTTGGAAAATCCACAATTTTTTCGGCTTTATGTTCCACTCCGGCAGAAGCGGCTAATTATCCGTTTAGTACAGTAAAGGCAAATGTGGGGATCATTAATGTCCCCGATCATAGACTGGATAAACTGTCGGCGATTTTTATTCCGGAACGGACAATTCCCGCAACGGTGGAATTTGTCGATATTGCCGGATTGGTAAAAGGCGCTTCCAGGGGAGAAGGGCTAGGAAATCAATTTCTATCACATATACGCGATGCGTCTGTCTACGCGCATATTGTAAGATGTTTCGAGAACAGCGATATAATTCATGTAAATGAGAAAATCGATCCTGCCTCAGACATAGAAATAATTGACATCGAGCTGGCGCTGGCCGACATGCAGACGCTTGCCAAACGCCGCGAACGGGCGGAAAAATCGCTGAAAAATCAGGCAGAAAAGAAAAACAGCGAGTTCGTACTTTCCATACTGGATAAAATTGAACCTGCTCTGGAAAACGCACAGCCCATTCGCTCGCTCGGTCTTAATAATGAAGAAAAAGCCGCCATTTACGACTGTCATTTTATAACTGCCAAACCGCAATTATATGTGTGCAACGTCGATGAAGAAGGCATTCGTTCCGGTAACGCGTATACAGAAAAAGTAAAAAAAAGAGCTGAAAGCGAAGGAACAGAAGCAATCTGTATATGCGGCAAATTTGAATCTGATCTCTGCGGCATTGATAACCCGGAAGAAAAGAATGCATTCCTTGAAGATTTAGGTCTTAAGGAAACAGGTCTTTCCGCACTGATTCACAGCACTTATAAATTACTTGGCTTAAGGACATTCTTCACCACAGGAAAAGACGAATGCCGCGCATGGACAATCCACTCGGGGGATACCGCTCCGGCAGCGGCGAGCGTTATTCACACAGATTTTGAAAAAGGATTCATTAAAGCGGAAATATATTCCTGCGAAGATATTTTTCATTACGGGACAGAAGCAAAAATTAAGGTAGCCGGAAAATACCGTCTGGAAGGCCGTGATTATGTTGTTCAGGACGGCGATGTAATTTTTTTCAAATTTAATGTGTGAGCTTGTAAAAAACGGTTTTTTTTGATATAATAAATTATGGTAAAACCTGAGATATTAAAAAAGTATAATCTCTTTGGCGGTCTGATGGAGGAGCAAATAGAAAGTATCCTTCATCTGATGCAGCACGAAGAATTTGATTCAGAGGAGATTATAATTACCCAGGGAAAACCAAATGATAAAATCTATTTTATTATAGAAGGCAGTGTATCAGCAATTAAACATGATATAGTTCTTGCGCGCTTTAGCGAAGGCGAAACATTCGGAGAAATGGAAGTACTGGATGTCATGCCTGCAGTGGCCTCAATAAAATCTCATACAAAAGTAAAATTAATGTCAATTTCCAATAAAGCTTTGCGCGAGATCTATAAAATAGATGTAAAAATATTCTCTCTTATAGTAATGAATCTGGCCCGTGATCTCTGCCGCCGTTTGCGTAGAATGAACGAGAGAATTACAGCTTCTTCATCACCGCCGATTTTTGTATAACATAGAGGAAAAATAATGATTTTTAACCCTGAATATGAATGTATGGACGAGCAGGCGCGGAAAAAACTGCAGCTTGCCGCATTAAAAAACCTTACAGAAACATTATACTCGCGAGTGCCTTTTTACCGCAGAAAAATGGAAGCTGCGGGAGTAAAACCATCTGATGTTCACTGCATTACCGATATAGAAAAACTGCCGTTTACAACAAAAGATGATTTGAGGGAAAATTACCCTCATGGCTTGCGCGCATGTCCTCATGACAGGATAGTAGAAGTTCACATGAGTTCCGGCACTACGGGAAAACCGGTGGTAAACGAGTATACAATCAGGGATATAGATATCTGGCGGCAGGCGATGGCTAGAACCCTCGCAGGAGCCGGTTGTACACGGGACGATGTTGTTCATAATTGTTATGGTTACGGGCTTTTCACAGGAGGAGCAGGCGTACATTACGGCTCACTTACAATCGGGGCAGAAGTCCTGCCAATGTCCAGCGGCAACACTGAACGGCAGCTTATGATCCTGCGCGATTTTGGATCTACAATGCTTACATGTACTCCCTCCTATGCTCTGTACTTATCGGAGGAAGCTGCGGAAGCGGGAATAGATCTTCGAAGCCTCCCCATCAGCAAGGGATGTTTTGGGGCTGAACCATGGAGCGAAAGTATGCGCAGCGAAATTGAATCCCGGTATAACATGAAGGCATACGATATCTACGGTTTAACGGAAATAATCGGACCGGGAGTTGCCTTTGAATGCGAGGCTCAAAACGGGCTTCATGTGAACGAGGATCATTTTTACCCGGAAATAATAGACCCTGTAACGGGCAAGGCTCTGCCTGCCGGAGAAGAGGGGGAACTGGTTTTTACAACCATTACAAGAGAGGGAACTCCGCTTTTACGTTACAGAACAAGGGACATCACCCGCTTGATCGGAGAACCGTGTATCTGCGGGCGTACAACCATACGAATGCAGCGTCTTTTTGGACGTACCGACGATATGCTTATAATACGGGGTGTAAACATTTTCCCAAGCCAGATTGAACAGGCGCTTATAGAGATCGAAGGAACAGAGCCGCAGTACCTCATAATAATCAACAGGGGAGACAGCCATCTTGACGAAGTTGAACTGCAGGTTGAGGTAAAAAAGGAGCTTTTTACCGACGTAACACGCGGACTGGAAACCCTTCGAAACCGTATTGAGCATATAATGAAAAGCAAGCTGCAAATCGCTTTAAAAGTAAAACTTGTAGAACCAAAAACCATTGAACGTTCAATAGGAAAAGCAAAAAGAGTTGTCGACAACAGAAAGATCTAGGGTTAGAATTAAATAGAGGGATTTTATATGGCTATAAAACAAATTTCAGTATTTCTGGAAAACACCGCCGGCAGGCTGGGCGAAGTGACAAAAACCCTGGCAGGCGCGGGTGTAAACTTAAGGGCAGTCAGTATCGCAGATACTGATGATTACGGGATATTACGCCTGATTGTCGATAATATAGACAGTGCGGTTGAAACCCTGAATGCCGCAGGATTTACAACAAAACTGACTGATGTTGTCGCAGTTGAGATTGAAGATGTACCCGGGAGTTTGGCGAAATTGATGGAACTGTTCCAGAAGACAATGGTAAATATCGAATACCTTTACGCTTCACTTGAAAGTAAAGCCGGGAAGGCAGTGGTTATTTTCAAGCTGGAAGATCACGAAAAAGGCCTGAAAATCTTAAGTGACAACAATCAAAAAGTAGCCGAAAGATTTTAAAGTAAAATAAAGAAATCAAGGAAGTAACAGAGTGAAAATCCTTATGGTGGCCAGCGAGGCTGTACCCTACGCGAAGACAGGCGGTCTTGCCGACATGGTTTCTGCTCTTTCAATAAACCTGGCAAAACTGGGCCATGATGTAAGGATCGTTATTCCAAGGTACTATTCCATAGACCGCGGCAGCTTAAAGCAGCTCCCAGGCGCAATGGGAACGCCTATGGGCGGCGGCATTGAAGAGTGGAGCGCAATCTATACCACGAACATGCCGGAAAAAGGAAAAAAGAATCCTGTAAAAGTTTACTTTATAGACCACGAAATATTCTTTGGAAGGGACGGCATCTACGGCAGCCCTGTAGAAAGTGATTTCATTGACAACCCGCGCCGTTTTATTTTTTTCTGCCGCGCAGTATTCCAGCTTTGCCGCAAGATCGAATGGTTTCCGGATGTACTTCACGCTCATGACTGGCCGGCTGCAGTAGCGCCCGTTTATCTCAAGTACGCCGAAAGGGTCCCCTCAATCGAAACCGGTTTTGAAAAAACTGTTTCTGTTTTAACAATCCATAATCTTGGTTATCAGGGTATATACAACAAGGATAATTTTGACTATACGGGACTGGGTTGGGATGTTTTTTACAAAGCCGGTTTTGAAGACTGGAGCATGATGAACATGCTGAAAGCCGGTCTCTACAGCGCAGACAAGATTAACACCGTATCACCCAACTATGCCGAGGAGACAAAAATACAGGCTCACGGTTTCAGGCTGGACGGGGTACTGCGGTATCGCAGCGATGATTATTCAGGCATACTCAACGGAATTGACTGCGATGTCTGGAATCCTTCAAAGGATAAACTTATACCCAAAACATACTCGGCAAAAAACATGGAAGGCAAGGCAATAGCAAAGGAAACCCTGCAGAAGGAATTTGATCTTCCGCGCAATGCCAATGTTCCCGTAATAGGAATGGTCACGCGTCTGACGGATCAAAAAGGCGTTGGAGAGCTGTTCGGTCCGACTTACGGCTCTGTATGGTCGATCTGCAGGGACATGGATCTGCAAATGGTTCTCCTTGGATCAGGAGAACACTGGTGCGAAAGCGAAATAATGAGCCTTGCCTCCCGCCTGTCCAACTTCAAGGCAAAAATCGGGTACAGCGAAAAACTCAGTCATCTTATTGAAGCTGGCTCCGACTTTTTTCTGATGCCAAGCCGTTATGAGCCATGCGGTTTAAACCAGATGTACTCGCTTGTATACGGAACTCTGCCGATTGTACGCAGAACCGGAGGCCTTGTAGACACTGTAGAAAACTTTAACGAGAAAACGGGCAGCGGCACAGGCTTTATGTTCGATTATCTAAGTCCGTCTTCGATATATGACACGGTAGGCTGGGCAATATGGGCATGGTACAACAGGCGCGAAGATATTGAGAAGATGAAGGAACGCGCCATGGGCATGAATTTTTCATGGGAACGCTCTGCAGACAAGTATGTTAAAATGTACGAGCAAACACGGGCTTCGGCTGGAATTAAATAGCGCCTGCGGCGAGGCAAGCGCCTTACTTTTTTACCTTAACTTTGATATCTCCAAGAAAAGCATTTCCGTTTAATGTCAGTCTTTTCCTGCCGCTGGAAGCTTCGCTGCGAGTACTGTTATTCTTCACTTTTTTATCAATGAATACATCGCCGAGCACAGGAATTACCCTGCTGATTACGTCTATATTTTCAGATACATGTATAACAACAGATCCCAATAAAACCATAAAATTAAGCTCTGTATTGCCATTCACGAGATCATCTTCATCAATAATTATTTTATTATCTCCAAGAACAGTAAGATAATTGCCGCTTGTAAGAGCGCCTTTCATTGTCCGTGAAGACAGTATCGTAACATTGTTTTGCGGACTCGCATTGATGCCGGAGCTTCTATAAGCGGAATGATCTGAATGTGTCTCAAAAACCCGGCTGCTTTCAGTTTTTGCTTCGGATGCGCTGTGACCCTCTATCAGATTTTCGAGTATTTGCAACTCTTTGTCAGTTTCGATATTTTGACTGTATTTTATCAGCCGTTCATACTCTTCCAGCGAGATTTTATTTAAAGAGAAACTCGTTGATAACTTATCAACGAGTTTCTCTTTTCTGTCTTCAACAGCGCTTTGCAGCGCTGATACAGACGAGTCAGTCATATTACGGAGAAATTCCGCCGACTACAGTAAGCCTTCCGTCAAGAGCAGGGTTTATTACTCCGCCCTGTGCTCTTATGTACTCGGAAACAACATAAGACAACAGAAGCGATGTATTATAAGGAGCTCTTGCTTTGGACATCACAGCATAACCGTCACCGCCGCCCAAAATAAAATCATTGGTACAGAAACGGTACATCCTGTTCGGATCAACAGGTGCGCCGCCGATTGTAAGCTGAGTAATTACTCCGTCGCCCCGTGTTTTATCGATTGTATATCTTACTTCACTTGAGAACTGCGGAAAGCCGCCATTTCCCTGGGGTATTGTCGCAATAAAATTAAACAATTCCAGTATTTCAGAACCGGACATGGAGACAATATAAAGATAGTTATCAAAAGGCAAAGTTGTAAGAATATGCTCGCGTGTAATAGGTCCCGCAGGAATATCTGCGCGGATGTTACCGCCGTTATGAAAGGCAAAATCAATTTGCTGATTGTTAACGCTTCTGAAGAACCAGGCATTTGCATCGCAAATCATGTTGCCAATGGCAGTCTCCTGAAAACGCGGCAGGCGGTTTCCAAGAAGGAATGCGCTTGACGCTCGTCCAATTACTTCTTTAAACGTGGCGTCCGCTCTTTCTATAAAAGGATTAAGCATGGCAGTAACTTCCATATCATGTCCAATGGGTACGGGTGCCCAGTTAAAATCAGTAAGCTTTCCGTCGCGAACTGTCAGCTTGCCGTAGCCCATATATTTTCCCCATTCATTTGCGCTTACAACCCAGGTATCGCCGGCACGGATCGGCGCCTGCATATAAGTATGAGAATGACCGTCCACGATAATGTCAATTCCCCTTACGCTTTCTGCAAGCATTACTGATGTTACATGATCATCTGTCTCCTTTAAATCCCCCATGTGTGTAAGGGCGATAATAATATCAACTCTTTCCCTGTTACGCAGGATATTTACAACTTCTCTTGCGGCTTCCAGTTCATCAATAAATACAAGCGAAGAGCCCGGATTGGAAATGTTAAGGGCACGCAGAGTTGTAATCCCGAAAATACCCACAGAAATCCCGCCGAACCGCTTGACTATATACTGGTTTCCGCCAAGGAAGGACCCATCTGTGGTTCTGACATTCGATGAAACAAAAGGAAACTCTGCCTGTCCAATCTGCGTATTGATTCTGTCCCGGCCGCCGTTGAACTCATGGTTGCCAAAGGTCACAGCATCATAACCCATCAGGCTCATTGCACGGATATCCGGCTCTGCGTTAAAAATGTTGGATAGGGCAGTGCCTGTGTTAAAATCCCCTGCGTCCAGCAGAAGAACATTCTTGTTAACAGCTCTTACCTGATTAACAAACGCCGCTAATTGTGAATAGCCGCCTACCCCGCCATTGGGCAGTACACGACCATGCAAATCATTGGTATGAAGCAGAATTATTTCTCCGCTCCTGCTGGATGCATCATTCCTAATTCCTCCGGCAAAAAGAACGCCGGTAAGCAAAAAGATGACCAGTAATAATAGACCTCTTTTTTTCATAAAACCCTCTCCTTTAAATTTTGTTTTTTCTAGAAGCTTCGCTGCAAGTGGCTGGATCTATGGTAATTTTTACATCCATCACTCTCTGTTTTATAACCTTTAATACATTAAATGTCAAACAATGCCAGCAGAGCATTTCCCCTGTGCGGGGAAGCCTGCCAAGATTCTCCATAATCCAGTTAGCCACTGTTGTATCGGGCACTTCTGCCCCGGACGATGGTAATTCTGCCTTCCATGACACAGCTTGCTGTGACACAGCCTGCTGTGACACCGCTTCCAGCATGTCTTTAAAACTGACACTGCCAAGCACTATAAAACTGCCGTCACCAAGTTTTTTGACAGTTTCTACTACCTCATCATGCTCATCCCATATTTCGCCGACCAGTTCCTCAACAATATCTTCAATGGTAACAATTCCAAGCGTTCCGCCGTGTTCATCCACAACAACTGCCATATGCGCTTTTTTTACCTGCAGTGTCCTGAGAAGCTTTTCTATCTTGATTGTTTTTGGAACAAAAACAACGGGCTTTACAATCTGAGCGGGTGTTTTAAGCCCTTTCATTACCTCATGATAAAAATCCTTTAAAATGATAATTCCCGTTATATTGTCTATTGATCCCTGAAACACAGGCAGCCGGGAAAAACCGGTTTCTATAAATTTACGATCAATCTCCTCTACCGTACTCTCTATGGACACTGCCTCTACATCAAAACGCGGAGTAAAAATCCCGGAAACTTTAAGATCGTCAAATCCGATAACCTGACGTATCATCTTTTCTTCCTGAATATTTATACCACCTTCCTGCCTTACCTCTTCCACAAATGTAAGAAGTTCATCTTCTGTAGTTGCACGATCCTGCTTTGCAGGAAAAATCTTCATAAGGAGTTTTTTCCATGCCGTAAGCAGAAAGTTAACAGGGGTTAAAAGCCAGACAAAGAAACGCAAAAGCGGCGCGGCTCTTAGAGCAGTTAACTCGGGCGATTCTTTTGCAAGCGTTTTAGGTGAAATATCACCAATTACCAAAAGGAGAATTGTCATAACAAGCGTGGCAATGCTTACTCCCCTTGATCCAAAAAGACCGATAAAAAGTGCTGTTGCCAGCGCAGAAGCGGCAATATTAACAACATTGTTTCCAATTAAAACAGTCGATAAAATTTTATCGTATATATCGAGCATTTTAAGAACAAGACGGGCTCTTCTGCTTTTAGCAGCGAGACTTTTTATCTTAATCCTGTTAAGTGAAGAAAAAGCCATCTCACAGGCGGAAAAAAAAGCGGAAAAACACAAAAAAATAAATAAAGAGATCAGCAGAACAATATAATATGTGTCTGTTGTCCGCAGAGTTGCCGGTGATGAACCATCCATAAATTGACAGGCGCCGATCAGACTCGAACTGATGCATCGCGGTTTTGCAGACCGCTCCCTTACCGCTTGGGTACGGCGCCTTGTATAAAAACATTTTTTATTATGCAGCGAAAAATGTCAAGCCGTTAAGCGTGTCACTGTATTACTGTAACGGATTCCATGGCGGAAGATTATCATCACCGCCGTCTGCGCCGGATTCATCTTCTCTTCCGGGAACAAATTGTACAGCAGTATCAGGGACGATAAAGGGTTCGGCTGGCGTACTTCTTGCAGGAGGCGGATTGTTTGCCGGCGCCGCAGGCGGAGTATCATCCAGGAAAGGATTGCTGAACAAAGAAGCGGGTATCTGCGTATTTATATTGCTTCTGACAGCGCTAGTACTGCTCTGTCCGCTCCGGGAAGTATTTTGAAGTTCAGGCGGCAATATATCCCATTGCAGCTGAGGCATTTGCAGAGAATCCAAAAATGTGTCGGTGTCAAAACCCCCAAACGGCAGCGGAACAGGAAGCCTTATGGTAGAAGATGACGAGCCTCCGTGAATATCACAATATGAATGCGGCTGAGTTCCCTCAAGGAACGGGAGAGTAACTTCTCCTTCATTGCATAAGGAATTTCTTAACAGACCGGATTTGGCACAAACCGAAACATCGATGATTCCGGAAGACGGTCTGATAAAATTGCGCCGCGGAAGGCCTCTGTGAATTTCACGCATGTAATCGCCCCAGACAGGACCTGCAAGCGTTGCGCCAGTAAGATCGACGCCAAGAGAGTTGTTTCCTCTGTCAAACCCGAACCATACCGCAGTAGTATAGAAAGGACTATATCCTACAACCCATGCATCAGACCAGTTTTGTGTTGTACCGGTTTTTCCGGCAACAGGAAGTCTGTATGTGCCGTTCTCGTCCCTGAAAGTAAACTTCGATCCCCAGCCCGCTCCTATTGCGAGAGAACCTTCGTCAACAACTCTTTCCATTATCTTTGTCATGATATACGCGTTTTGCGGACTGACAACTTCTCCCATCCGCCGCTGCCGCTGACGGAGATCCCTCTCGACATCAAACACAGTGCGTCCGTTTCTGTCTTCTATATAACGTATGGCAATCGGAGTAACATCACGTCCCTGATTCGCAAAAACAGCATAAGCCCTTGCCATCCGCAAAGGTGAGGTAGAACTGACACCCAATCCCAGAGGATAAACCCGCGGGAAGATTCTGCGTATTTGCGCCGCATCAGTAATATTTAAAAGCGCGGCGGATCTGTCAATTGCCGCATCAAAGCCAATAACATCAAGTATTTTAAGCGAAGGTACATTCATCGACTGAGCAAGCGCATTGTACAGCAAAACAGGTCCCTTCCACTCGCCGCGGAAGTTCAGCGGGATGTACGGTGTTCCGTCTTCATTGTGGAACACAAGCGGAATATCATAAATAAGGGTGGAAGCTGTAAACTTCCGGGAATCAATTGCAGCGGAATAGTAAAGCGGTTTAAAAGCAGAACCGGGCTGGATACTGCCCTGTGTTGCGCGTATAAGCTGATTGGATTCATCATATTTTGAGCCGCCTACAATGGCGGTAATATATCCGGTATCATTCTCTATGGAAATCAGCGTGCCTTCTACTACATTCTGTTCAGTGATTGACCGCAGCTGTGCGAAACCGTGACCTGTAATGTCTTTAAGTTCAGGAATACCAAAAATAAGAGCCGCCATGTCAACAATAGGGTTGATAGTCCTGGTGTAACGCGACATCGCTCTCGCTTCGTTTTGTCCTGCTGCGGTATTCCGGATGTCGGTCAAGTCAAAATACAGGGTAAGCAGATCTATAATAGGCAGGAAAATCCGCTCAGCCTGTACAATGCTTCTGGTACTGGATCTTGCATATTCCCTGTTGGCTCTTTCCAGCCCTTCAGCCACAAACCTTTCGGCGGCTTCCTGATGACGAAGATCAAGGGTTGTATGCACGACATAGCCGTCACGATAATAGTCCCTTGTTCCGTACATCAATACGTCAAGTTCACGGCGCACGTATTCGCTGAACCACGGCGCTTTATCTTCACGGCTAAGATATGCCGAAAGAGAAGGTCTGTCCCATACAAAACTATCCCAGTACTCCATAAATGAAGCATCAGCCTCGTCTTGATCGGCGTAGCCCAGTTCGACCATTTTATCCAGTACGGCGCGCTGACGATCCATTGCCTGATTGGGATTATTCAACGGGTTAAAACGCGTGGGACCGGAAAGTAAAACTGCAAGGACTGCGGCTTCGGCAAGACTGACATCCCTGGCGCTGTGCCCAAAGAAGTGCTTGCTGGTTGTTTCGACTCCGTAAGTTCCGGGTCCCATCGGCATATAGTTAAGGTAAATTTCAAGAATTTCATTTTTTGTGTAGCGTCTTTCTATCTGGAAAGCCCACCACAATTCCCTTATTTTGCGTCTTATTGTCCGCTCTGTGCGGTCGGCATACAATGTACCGGAAACCTGCTGTGTAATGGTTGAACCGCCGCCGGAAGGGTTGCCGGTAACATATCCCACAGCCGCGCGGGTAATGGCCCGGATACTAAAACCCCGGTGATTATAAAAATCCGGATCTTCACGGGCAAGAACTGCGTGGATCAGATGCCTTGGCAGTTCGCTTAAAGATACAAGCTCGCGTTTTTCGTCGGAGGCAAACTCGGTAACAAGATTTCCGTTAATATCCATTATTCTGGTCGGCAGGGCAGGCGCAAATTCGATAAAATTTTCTTCGTTTTTAATATTGGTAGTATATGCAAGGGACCATCCAAGACCCACTCCGATCACGGCCGCTATTGCAATGGTAAAAAAGGCGATTAATCTGATAACAAGAGTGGAAAAAATGCCGTTTCTACGGAAATTACCCATATATACAGCTTATTAAACAAGAGTTAATCAGTCAAGACCAGTTGTGCTGGAAGCTACGCTGCAAGTGCTGGAAGCTACGCTGCAGGAGGCTGCGCTGCATGTGCCATGGAGGCTTTCCGGAGCTTTCTAAGCTCAAATAAAATCAGCGTACCTGTCAGCAGAAAGGCAAACCCGTCCGCAACGGGAGTTGCCGCAACCACTCCCCAAAGACCCCAAATTCTGCCAAAAATAAGTATACAGGGAATAAGGGCGAGGCATTGTCTTAACATCGAAAGAAAAATCGATATTTTGGGTCTGCCGGTAAACACAAAAAGATTGGTCGAAATAATCTGAAATCCTGCAAGAGGCAGCAGAAGCATCATTATACGCATCGCGCGCGGAGCAAAATACATAAGCGCGGCGCTTCCCTGCGGCGCAAAAATTCTAACAAGCTGAACCGAAAAAATCTGAACCACAGCGAACCCAAGAGTACAGATCAGCGTAGCGCCGGTAATTGCTCCTATGTATGCGCGTAACACACGATCAAATTTTTTGGCTCCGTAATTGAACCCCAATATCGGCTGAGCTCCCTGATTGATACCGAATACAGGCATGAGTATCAACATCAATATTGCGCCGTTTATCCCGATTCCCGAAAGGGCAATATCGCCTCCGTTTGCGATTCCAAGAGCCTCTGCCCCGTACCAGCCGACACTCGTGTTGTACAGGAGCTGTACTGCGGACATAAGAAACTGAAGCAGGAACTGGGCAGAACCAAAAGCCATTATTTGCGCAATAATGGAAAAATCAGGCTTGAATATTCTGATTCTTAATCTTATGACAGCCTTCTTGCTTAAAATAAACCGCAATATATAAACAGTCGAAGCAAACAGTGAAATAACTGTCGCCCATGCCGCTCCTTCGACGCCCAGTTTTAAAACAAATATAAAGATAGGATCAAGAATGATATTCAGAACCGCGCCCAGAATCATTCCAACCATGGTAACAGCCGGGAATCCCTGGGATCTTGTACAGTGAGACAGGCCAAAACTCACCATGGAAAAAACCGTACCAAAAAGCGTTATACGGAAATATTGTCTTGCATATCCAAGGGCCTCGCTGCCTTCCGCAGCTCCCAGTACTGAGAGGATTGGATCAAGAAAATAAAGCCCTGTAACCATTAAAAGAATGCCAATGCCCAAAAGCAAAAAGAAACAATGATTAAGCGCTTTTTCCGCTTCTTCTTTCTTTCCCTGGCCAAGACGCATGGAGATCATGTTTGCCGCCCCGATGCCAAAGAGCATTGCGAAAGCCATGCCGACAGTCATCAGGGGCATAACAAGGGAGATACCGCCAAGTGCGATTTCGTTCACGCCATGACCTACAAAGATACGATCCACAAAATTGTAAAGCGCATTTACAACCATTCCGGTTATGGCAGGGATGGAAAATTTAAACAGCAGTTTAACAACAGACTCTGTTCCAAGTCTGCCTGCGGCATCCTGTATTTTAGTCATAACTATCTGACCATTGCGGCCCAAATGCGCAGTTCCTGAGCAGCCCAGTGAATAATTAAAAGACGCAGACAGTCATAAACGCTTAGTTCATCAACAAGGACAGCTTCCGAAAGAATGGATTTAATAAAGCCCGGGCCCCTGGAATATTCAACCGGAAGTTCCAGAATCCACCGAGATAACTCTGCGCCATTTTTTTCCTTCGCATAATTACTGACAGCACTGTGAAAATTTTTGGCGCAGGAAGCAACTGCCGAAACATCTGTTTTTGAAGATCTTTTCTTGCTTAAAGCAGTATTTGCAAATTCAATCGCCGCTTCTACCTCGTCAAGAGCCAGAGTAACGGTAAGCGTACTATTTGAAGACAAACGGGTAAGCAGCTTGTAGAATTTTTTCTGTGTATCAAGTATTGTCGCAATTGCCAGAATAACTTCGTCTCTAAGATAGGGCGGAGGATCATTATGCTGAAGTATGCTTAATAACACCGGTATTGACTGCGCGTTATGGTATAATCCCAGAGCTTCTGCGCCCATAATCCTTAACCTGGGGTTTTCCGTATAAAGAATGATTTTTTCGATTTCCTGCCGGAAAGAATCGTCCTTCATTCTGGCAAGCGCAATAATTGCCTCTCCTGCCAGCATATAATCGCCGGAAGAAGCAAGTTCGCGAAGCCTGGGAATTGCGGCGGTGCAGTTATTGTTTCCCAAAATACGTGCAGAAATATATGCTGTGGTAAATGGGTTATGATCGATGTCTTCGATAAGCGCTTTTTCGGCATTCTTGTTCAGTTTTTCAAGTTTCTCAAGCGCCCTGATCGCTTCGATCCGGGTTGCCAGCCTTGGCGAACGCGCCCGTTCCAGCAGACCGTCAATCGCAAGATGGGAGGGGGTGTCGTGTAACGCGCCGAGAAGGAGCTCTTCCTCCCTGGAGTCCTGTGCCTTGTTCAGTTTATCAAGCAGGCTTATTACGCGAAGTTCCCTGAACGAAAAGATAACCTCGAATGTGTTTTTAAGGGAAAGCGAGCCCAGGGATTTCATCTTTTTTTGCATGGCAAGCGCAATTATCAAAAACACTGCCATAACAGAAAAAAGAATTTTAAAAGAAATAAAATGGGTTATACCTGCAACACGCAGCAAATCAAGAAATATCCCGGATAAAAAAGCGCCGGCTGCTCCGGCTGTTCCAAAAATAAAATAGTAAAGTATGCCCAAATCCAGCATTTTTTCTTCCGGAATCAGAGCCAGATAATAAGTCTGTGTAATTCCTTCCGAACCCAAAAGACTGAAGTTAAGCATAAAAAACATAAAAACCATAAACAGGATAGAACCCGTAACATTATCAACTGCCGCCCTGGGAAACAGGATGACAGGAAACAAACATACAAGACCAACAATCAAACCAACAAGAAAAAGAGGCTTTGCGCCAAGGCGGTCAATAAGGAACTTCACGCTTAAACCGGCAATTAAATAGCCAAGGCCGCCGAACACAGAGTAAAGAGAAATTAAACCATCGCTGTGCGCGAATACCTCACGGGCATAAACAACAATAAATGTTCTTGTAACACCCGAAACAAGAACGACAAAAAATAAAATACTCATAAAATGCCGCAGTTCATCCTGGGATAAAGCATCCTTGAAAATATCGATAAGCTTCATTCCCCGGTCTTCTCTTTCCATCGGAGGCTCCGGCAGTTTTTTAGTAATATATCCGCTTATAACGCCGGTAACTACTCCAATGCTGAGCAATATGGAAAAAATAAAAATCGGAGGTTCCATACCGAGCACCATTGCTATAAGAAAACTGCCGAACATTCCTATTGCGCTTGCCATAATCTGAAGCTGTGTAAGATAACTGCCTCTGTCAGGACCCGATGCAAGCTGGCTTAAAATCGGGTTGTTCCCCACCAGCCCCACCCCGCGTATGATATGGAAAAGAAACACACCCAGCATTACAAAAAACAAAGCCAGGCTGCGATGCCCCATATACTCAAGAATCGGCGCGATTACAGCCAATGTCATGGAAACCGAACGCATAATCCATGCAAAACTGTAAATCCCAATTATGGAAAAACGTCTTGCCATTATTTTGCCGATGGGAAGCATAAAAAAGGCAAAATATGCCGAACCGCTTATAAGCCCGATAAAAGTTGAGGACGCCTCAAGCCGCAGGGCAAAAAGAGTAATTATTATCCCTACCAGTAAGTTCCAGGAAATTGCGCTGATTATATTAAAATAGTTAAAAACTTCACGCGCCTTAATCAAGCGGTAAGGAGAGAGCTGAGACGCCATATAATAGAAACTCTACCAATCTGTAAAACAAATAACAAGATGGGTAAAAACGGTGACTGTGGTACGACCCGGATCAAAGTCCGCGGATTCGTACTTCGTACGGCGCTGATTATACCTACAAAGTTAATATTAATCCGTGAAAATCCGTGTTAATTCGTGGATTATAAAATTTTTAGCAAAATCCGGGCGATCCATGTTAAAATCAGAATATTGGAGAGAAACAATGAATAAAAATATTATGAAACCGCTGATTGTTCTTGCGGTATGCGTCATTATAACACTTTTTTGCGCCGGCCTTGCAGCTCTTGTACGAAACGGATTTGGAAGCATAGAAGTAACAACCGGCTATTTTACGCCGGATCGGAGCGAAGCTGCAGGGGGAGTTCCTGTCCGCATCGCTTATAAGTTATACAGGCCAAAAACAGCAGATGCCGCAAACCCTGTTCCGGCTGTTTTGGCAATGCACGGTTACCAGAACGACAAGGATACTTCAACAGCTTTTTGTATAGAACTCGCGCGCAGAGGGATTGCCGTTCTTTCAATTGACCACTACGGGCACGGTGATACAACTCCGGGAATGCGCGGACGCGGATGGGGCCAGTACAATATAAAAAACTTGGAGAACCCGATCTCCGGCCCAAACCGTTTTATGGTTATGATGACATTCAGCATTCTGGATTTTTTCCGGCCGCAAATTTCGGCAGGCGTGGCTGACAGCTCAATGGGAGGAAGGAGCGCCTGGCGTTACTTATCATCCCTTCCCTTTGTAGACTCAAACAGAATGGCTCTAACCGGTCATTCAATGGGGACATGGGCATCATATTCGGTGGCAGCTGCCTTCCCCGAACACCGCGCAATAGTAATTCAGTGCGGAGAAGTTTTCCCCAGATCATATTATGACTCACAGAGTATCAAATTTAATAATGTACTGATGCTTCAGGCTCTTGTTGAAGAATTCGAAAACATGCGTGATTATCAGCAAAAAATCCTTGGTCTGGAAAACAGCCCTGTCCGATACAGTGACTTCATGGGACAGTCTTCTCCTGTAGAATGGAACAGGACATACGGCTCGTTTGCAGACGGCAGCGCCAGACGAATGGAACTGATCAGAACAAATCACCGCCTTGTTACATACAGCGGCCATGCGATGTCCGCATCCATGAACTGGTTTACAACCGCCCTGGAAGTAAGAACCGCAATAGCGGACACAAATCATATATACTGGCTGAAGGAACTGTTAAACCTGGCGGCAATGTTAGCTGCAATGGTTTCCATGCTCCCTCTGTTTTTAGTGCTTACAAGAAGTAGCAAATTTTTCGGGATTCTGCTGCAGCCCCTGAAGGCAAACCCGAAGGTACTTGCTCCAAAAAGCAGAAAGAACACCCTGCTTATTGCGGTCATAATCAGCGCAGTTACCTTCCCGTTCATGACACAGCTTGGGCACGGCCTTCTGCCTCTGCCGGAAAATCTGTTCCGTATGACAATAGGCAATGGATTTATAACATGGCTTACATTCCTTATGCTGGTTGCCCTTTTCCCGCTCATTCGCTGGTTTAAAAAAGGCGGCGGCAAACGTGACAACTGGGACTTAAGCGATCTTGGACTCGCCGCCCCTGTGGAAGGACAGCAGGGAGACGTTTCCAGCATTAAAAGATGCGGCCGCCTTGTACTTCGTTCGTGTCTTGCGGCATTTATTCTGACAAGTTTCATGTGCATCCTTCTTAATATAAGCGTTGCGCTTTTCCAGATCGACTTCAGGTTTATATGGCCGTTCTTCAGAGTTTTTACCCCGCTGCGGCTGGGACAGTTCTTTGTGTACATTCTTTTCTATGCGGCCTTCTTTACGGTAAATGCAGGAGTAAAACTCTACGGTCAACTTAGGCTTCCGGAGTATGAATACAAGGGAAAGAAGTCCGATGCTCTTACGCAGCTTGTATGGTGGGGCTATAGCATACTTGTCATGCTAGGCGGCTTGTTTATCATTGTACTGATAGAGTATATTCCGTTCTTCCTTGGAATGGGACCGGGAGCAGATCTGCTCTTTTCTTCCATGTTCGGCGGGCCTTTCATGTCGATACTGATACTTCTTGTTCCGCAGTTTGCGCTTTTCTTCTTCTTCTCTACATGGCTTTACCGAAAAAGCGGAACAATTTATACGGGCTCTTTTGTGCTTGCAATTCTTGCGACATGGGTTCTTGCGGGCGGATCAGCGGTGTTTTAACAGTACCTGTTTAACAGTATCTGTTTTACAGTATCTGCCGGAAGGAAGGTTTATGAACTTAAGTTTCCATGCCCGGCAGATACTTGTGAAGCGCCCGGAAAAATTCGTCGATATTTAGCGGCTTGCCGATGTGATCGTTCATTCCGGCTGCGATACACTTCTCGACATCTTCACGGAAGACATTTGCGGTCATTGCGATTATTGGTATCTGCCTGTACGGATATAAGCTCTTGTCCTCAAGCACTTTCTCAAATTCCCTGATCCTGCGAGTCGCTTCGTAACCGTCCATCTCCGGCATCTGCACGTCCATAAGAATCAAATCATATTTGTTAGGAGATTTTTCAAACATTGCAACCGCCTCTCTGCCGTTCTCTGCACAGTCCACTTCAAGAAGCGTAGGCTGAACCAGCGTTTCTACAATCTCACGGTTAATTTCCACATCTTCAGCCAGAAGAACTCTATATCCCTTAAATATTTTTTCATTGTCAGCAGGTTTTTCTATTGTCAGGTGATGTGAGCCAATTACCTCTGTTATTACATCTGCAATCGCAGACGGGAACAGGGGCTTTGACAGGAACTTGTCAACGCCGGCTTTTTTTGCCTTGTCTGCGATAGCGCTCCATTCGGCAGCGGAAATCATAATCACAATGGTATGTTCAGGTGATTTGGATTTTGCCTTAAGTTCTCTTGCAAGCATTATGCCGTCCATCCCGGGCATTTTCCAGTCGACAAAGAAAATATCGTACATGCCATTTTTTCCAATAAGCGCCAGCGCCTCCTGACCGCTTAGGGCAGTATCACAATTTTTTCCAAACCCCTGCAGAATCTCCTTGAAATAATCAAGTATTTCCTGATCATCATCCACCGCCATTATGGAGACATTACCCCAGTCTATGCCGATTTCAGATAACCCCGGAGCTTTCTTAGTCCCGCGTTTGGCATCAAAAACAAAGGAGAATGTAGAACCTTTATCAATTTCGGATCTAAGCTCAATGCTTCCGCCCATAAGCTCTACAATATTTTTAGATATTACAAGACCCAAGCCTGTGCCGCCAAATTTGCGCGATGTTTTGGAATCAGCCTGCTGGAAAGACTGGAAGAGCTGCTTCCGCTGTTCCTGGCTAATTCCTATCCCGGAATCAGTAATTGTAACCTGTATGGTATATACATCATCTTTTCTTCCCAAAAAACGAGTGTCAAGTTTTACAGATCCTTCTTCCGGTGTAAATTTTACTGCGTTACTCAACAGATTGGTGATTACCTGCGCCAGCCGCTGATCGTCGCCGATTAAATTCCTTGGTATGGACTTGTCGATATGTACGGTAAATTTCTGCCTCTTTTCTTCGGCGCGGAATGCCACAATATTAACAACACGCTGAAGCATTTTTTCAAAATCAAACTCCTCGTTCGACAACTCAAATTTATTGGCTTCAATTTTTGACATATCAAGAATATCATTGATAACACCCAGCAGGTGCTGCGAGGCATTCTCAATTTTCTCGAAGCAGTAATCCTTGCGCGGAACATCATCCGCAGATTTGCCGATAACAGTCATTCCGATGATTGCATTCATCGGTGTACGAATCTCGTGCGACATATTTGACAGGAAATTGCTTTTTGCCATCGAAGCTGCTTCCGCTTCTACCCGTAGCTTCTCGGTATTGATCAGGGTGTTCTTCGCCTCGGTTATATCCATGACAGCGCCCGCAACGCGGATAGCATTACCGTTTTCGTCACGGATAGTTTCGCCGGTTGCATGGATATACGCCAATTCGCCGTTTTTCCTGATTACGCGGTACTCTATGTCATAAGGCGTCTGTCCTGTCGTATCCAGCATATGTTTTGTAACGGCTGTAGTGACCCTTTCAAAATCATCGGGATGCAGGCAATTATGAAAACTGCATATCACATTCGGGAAATCGTTCTCGTCTGTAAATCCAAAAATTTTTCTGAACTCATCAGACCATGTAATAATATTTCTGTTATTAACGGGATCATCCCTAATAACTTCCATATCCCACAAACCGATTTTTGATGCTTTTACTACAGTGTTCAATTTAGCAAGCTGGAGCTCGTTTAACTTATAAGTTCGGGTAAGCTCCATTTCCCGTTTATTGATATCGGTTAAGTCATACAGAAAGCCCAACCCCGTATACCCATCCTCGTCCTCGACACGCATCAGCGTAACATCGCAGGGCACAGGAACACCCTCCTTTGTTTTATGGGGCCACTTCATTTTAATTGTTTCGCCGTTCATCGCACGAATCCCGACGCTGGTGGCTTCATCCAAAAGAGGTCTGCCGTCCGGCAAGTATTCGGGTGAATAATCTTCAAAGTAACGGTCGATAATATCCTTTTTTGTAGCGTTGAACATCTTTTCAAGTTTCTCGTTACAGTCATAAACTCTTGGAGGGTTACCGTTAAACATAATCATGCCAATCGGCAAATTTTCCAGTATCGACTGGTTTATCTTGCCTGCCTTGGCAATTTCTTTTTCCATTTTTTTGATATTGCGCAAATCGTATGCGAATGCAAATCCTGTAAATTTACCGTCCTGCATAATACAGGTAACAGTGAGTTCACATGGAATTATTTCGCCATTAATGTTCTGATGCAGCCATTCAGCCGAATTTGTTTCGCCGATTTTTGCGTGTTTAATAATTTCCAAAGCCTTGTCAGTGGATTTTTGGCCGTCAGCCTGATACTCAGGAGAAAACTTAAAAAAATTATTTTTATAGTACTGTTTTGTAGTACCGCACATTTTTAGGATCTCGTCGTTACAGTCGATAATTGTTACATTTTCATCAAAGATTGTAAGGCCAAACGGCGCAAATTCAAGTACAGTCTGATTTAACTTATGTACCTTGTTTATTTCCTGTTCCATATCAGCGCGTATAACTGCGTTTGCACACAGGAACGCCGCCGACTTCAACATTTCTGCGCAATCATCGTCAAAAAATCTTTCGTTATGGTGATCGCTGAAAAGCAGAAAACCCCAAAATTCCCCCTTGATAAAAACAGGAGTAACAAATGCGGACAGAGCTCCGAAAGCGGCAAATAATTGCTTTTCCGGTAGGAGGTTAGCAGGGCTATTTATGGACTCACCATTCAGGAACAACTCTTCCCAGCGCGGGACAAGTTTGGAATAGGAGACATAAGCAAACTCGGGCGTTATATCTGTTGTGCCTCCCGCTTCCCTGTCCCAGCGGTAAATTTGTGATGCATAGAGTCCTTCATTTGCGGAAATATTCTGCCATACATTTAATCTGTCAAAATCTGCGGCATTGGCAATTACGCCCATACCGGCTGTCATCATGTCTTCAAATGTCTCTGCGTTATTGGAAAGGAAAATGGCAGACATTTTATTAAGCGCATCCGCCATTTTTTTACTTCGCTCAAGGGCTTCAAGAGAATCCTTAATGTTATCGTATGTTTTCATATGATTTACTGACTATATACAAATATAAGCATTGTTAAGCCATAAATCAATAAAAAAATAAAAACTGTTAGTTAATTAAGCTTTAATCTTTCAGCTGTTTATTTTCTGTAATATTTTTCGCAATTACTTCCCATTGTGTGGCCAGCATACCTGTAAGCATAAGAATAAACCCCAGCAGCGTCCAGGAGCCGACTTTTTCTGAAAGAAGCAATGCTCCGCCAAGAGCGGCAAAACAGCCCTCGAAGCAAAGAATAATTGTCGCATGAGCTGGCGGCGCATTGCGCTGCGCAACTACCTGGAGGGTATAGGCTATACCCACAGAACAAAGACCGCCGTATAAAATTGGAATAACGGCTTCAAAAGAAAGTTTCATAGCTCCGGTTTTTAAAGCCGAAACAAGCGCCGGGAACGGCTGCCATGCAAATAAACCTGCGCTTAAAAGGGATGAATCAATCAGTTCAACTGCAGTAATTACGTGCGATTCCAGAAAAAAAGCGCCTAACATCATTAAAATGCCGCATACGGCAAACTGTCCGGAAGAAAGTTCCACAGGATCAACAGAAAAATCGCGTTTAACATCAGTATGCATAAGGCGGTCAATAAGAAGCACATGCGCAGTCCAGAACAGGGCGCTGAAAATCATGATAATATCGCCGGGATTTACGGAAGGACGCCCGGCAAAGCTAAGAAAATAAAGGCCTGTAAGCGTAAGTACAGAACCAAGCCATGTCGCATAACCGGTTTTTCTTCCAAGAAAAATACCAAAAATAGGAGTAAAAACTACATAAAGCCCTGTTATAAAACCGGCGTTTCCGGCAGTAGTGAAAATAATCCCAAATTGCTGAAAAAGAACCGCAATAAAGAGGCATACTCCCGCGGTGAGAGAAGATAGAATCAGGTGGCGGAATGGAGCATGTCCTGTTACTGATTGAACAGTCGTTCTGCGCCTGATAAAAATAAGCGGGAGCAGTGAAACGCTGCCAAGAATAAAACGAACTCCGTTAAAAGTAAAAGGCCCGACATGTTCCATTCCCGAACGCTGGGCTACAAAGCCAAAACCCCAGATGGCGGCGGTAAGAATTAATAGAATATCAGCCTGAAAAACCCGTTTGTTCATTATATTCTACGGCGGAGTTAATTAATCTAGTTTTCTTCCCGGATTAAAACTTCCCTGAAACCTGCGGCGCTGATTCTCTCTGCAGTTAGCTGCACATCCGTTCCGCGGATACCTGCAAGCACTACCCGGTAATACTCGCTGCCGCCGTTTTCATAGCGTTCATAAGCAGGATTAAGCCCCTGATTTTTAAGTCTATCAAATGCGTCTATTGCGTTTCTGTCGATCCTGTAAGAGCCTATCTGCAGCCTGTAAGTCTTATTTGGCACTATATTGATTTCCGGAACCAGTCTTAGCTGAGGGGTTTGTACAATTACCGGCTGAGAGACATTTATTGTATTTGCAGCGAAACTTCCAGCAGAAGGCGTCTGTACCTGTTCTGCAGCGGGAGGAACTAAGGCAACCCGATCTATACTCTCGATTATTACAGGCGCAGTTCCGGTAATGATCATATCAAGCTGCTCAGCCGCAGCCCTGGAAATGTCAATGATCCTTGCAGGGACAAAAGGTCCCCTGTCATTTACTATAACTACTACGCTCTTATTATTATGGGTATTTGTTACAACGAGTCTGGTTCCAAAAGGCAGATTTGGATGAGCTGCTGTTAATTTGGAAGAATCGAAAATCTCCCCAGATGCCGTTTGGCGTCCGTCATACTCCCTGCCATACCAGGAGGCAATGCCTTCCTGCCGGAAAATTGCCTCTTGGGCATTTAAATGATACGGAATGGAAAATACCGTCACAAATAATAAGGATAATACTAAAAATTTATACTTCATGCCTAAATATCGGCATAAAAGCGTTTTCTGCAAAGGGGCGGGCTATCAATAAAAAAGGACAGACTGTTTAGTCTGTCCTTTTGAAAACAAAAAAAAGGTTTGGCAACGACCTACTTTCCCGCCCTTTAGAAAGGCAGTATCATCGGCGCAAGAGGGCTTAACTTCCGAGTTCGGAAAGGGATCGGGTGTAACACCTCCGCAATAGTCACCAAACACTAATACACAATATATATATTGAGTTTGCTTTAGCAAAC
>Ga0123356_10001389_pt1 | contig 26841 bp, 17 predicted proteins | sample TergutEmb28metaG_2_FD_92546 | JGI IMG/M metagenome (GOLD analysis project Ga0123356, IMG submission 92546) | Embiratermes neotenicus P3 segment gut microbial communities from Petit-Saut dam, French Guiana - Emb289 P3 | ecosystem: Host-associated > Arthropoda: Insects > Digestive system > Gut ...
ATGGCGGCGACAAGATTCTAGGCATCTTCTCCATTGACGGCACCGCCATGGTGGGTGGCGCCATCCCAGCTCTGAAGTCTTCCGACCTGATGTTCCCGCTAGATGACCCCGGCTACATCCCAACCGGTTCGGTTGACTGCACCAGGGTTGAGCTGGTGGCCATTGATGCCGGCGAGTTAACCGCCTGTGGTGAGCAGCCAGCCAAGGCTGAGGGTTACGGCACGGCTCACCTATTGGTGAACATGATGACTAACGGTGTGCTGGTACCAACCATTAGCCCCGATGAACTCCAGACAGCACTGCAGGCCGCCTACGGCGACCAGCCATGGATGCCCATCCAAGAAATCCCACAGGACTTCTTCGATGGCACGTGGTACGGCATCCAGTCCTTCGGCGTCCCCAACGACCTGCCGGTTGACGGCGCTGGGCACTGGGATCCGCTGTAATGACAACCGCGCCCAATGAAACCGACGTTGCCCTTAGAACGGACAACCTGACCAAAAACTTTGCCGGTATGACGGCAGTAGACCAAGTCAATCTGCAGATCAACTTCGGTGAGGTTCACGGAATCATTGGGCGCAACGGCGCCGGTAAGACGGTGCTGGTTTCCATGATGGCCGGCGTGTTGCCGCCTACCAGCGGCTCCATGGTCATTGACGGTACTACGGTCGACGCCCGGGGATACTCCCCGGGCGTTGCCCATTCCCTAGGGGTGACCATCATTCCCCAGGAGCCACAATTTGCCCTGGAAATGTCCGTCACCGACAACCTTTTCCTGGGCGCACCAGTCAAGCGCGGACCGCTGCTGGCTCGGCGGCGGATGCGGCAAGTGGTGCAGCGGGCCCTCCAGGCAGTTGGGCTAACCCTTGACCCCAACGCCCGGATGGATCAGTGCTCCATCGAAGAACAACAACTCCTGGCACTGGCCAAAGCGCTGTTCATTCATGACGCCAGGATTATTCTGCTAGATGAGATCACGGCCTCGCTGTCCGCCGTCCGAAAGAACCAGATCCTGGACCTGTTAAGGGAAGAGGCTAAGGAGCACCACCGGGCATTTGTGCTGATCTCCCACCGGATTGGCGAGGTCATGGCGTCTTGCGACCGGGTCTCAGTGCTGCGGGACGGTAAACGGATCGACACGGTGGAGCTGGCTGGCACCAGTGCCAGCCAGCTAGCCCAAATGATTGTGGGCGGTGAGGTGAAGGAAGTAGACCTTGACCACTCCCAAGACTTTGGTGAGGAAGTCTTGGCCGTCGAGTCATTAGGCAAAACCGGATCATTCGAAGACGTCAGCTTCACCCTCAGGCGCCACGAGGTGATTGGCCTAGCCGGCCTGGACGGCTCGGGCCGGGATGAAGTGATGAACTCCCTATACGGCTTGACCCGGGCTGACCAAGGCACCATCACCATGGCTGGCACCGTGGCCAAGATCCGCTCCCCCAAGGCAGCCCGTAAATTTGGGGTGGCCTTTGTGCCCAAGAAACGCGAAGAGCTGGCGGTTGTGCACGGCATGAATGTGCAAGACAACATCTTGCTGCCCATCTACTCAACCATCACCAACCGGCTGGGACTGATCAGCCGGCATCGGGCCAACCAACTGGTGCGCGGCCGCCTGGCGGTGCTGCCCTTCAAAGCCCGCTCCATGGACCAGAACATTGACTTCCTGTCCGGCGGCAACCGTCAGCGCGTCATTATCAACCGCATGGCACTAGTCCGCCCGGATGTGTTTGTGCTGCAAGAACCCACCCGCGGCGTGGACATTGCCTCCAAGCCGGACATTATTGCCACCGTGCGCAACGACCTGCGCGGCAATAGCGGCGTGATCCTCAGCTCAGAGAGCGAGGACGAGCTAGTAGAGATGTGTGACCGCGTCCTAGTGATGTTCCGCGGCAAATGTGTGCGCGAGTTCCAGCGGGGCCAGGCGGACTTCACGTCCAGCGCCATCTACTCAACAATTCAAGGAGTTGAATCATGAGCTTGAACAATGACGTTGCGCTCTCGGAGATGGCAACGCATTGGCGCCAATGGACGCTGCGCCGCTTTGTGCGTGAGGTGGTAGAAAACCACCTGATCTGGCCGTTGTTGGCCGGTCTGATTGTGATTGGCATCTTTGTGCCCGGCTTCTTGTCGGTGCGCAACCTGACCAACGTGGCCTGGGCGTCTTGCCCGCTGGCCTGCATGGTGTTGGGCATGTTCATGGTTATGGTGGCCGCCGGCCTGGACCTATCAATCGAGTCCACCTTCGCGGTGGCACCCACCATCGGCATCTTGGTAGTGATGAGTTGGTGGCCCGGTACACACTGGACCGTGGCCGTGCTCACCACTCTGGTGGTGGGTGCGGCGGTCGGTTTGGCCAACGGCGTGATCTCCGTCAATCTCAAGGTCAACCCTTTCTTGGTAACTCTGGCCATGATGCTGATCATGCGCGGGGTGGTGGTGTACCTAATTCCCGAGGGTGTCTACGCTCTGCCGTCCGGCCTAACCTTCTGGGGTGGGCAGCGGGTGGCCGGCATCCCAGTGGCCATCTTGGTCACGCTGGTGCTGATGATTGTGTTTGCCGTGGTGATGAACCTGACGCCGTTCGGTAAGTCCGTCTATGCCGTGGGCAACAATGAGGCAGCGGCCTTCGTTGCCGGCATCAACGTGGACAGAGTCCGGGTCTGGACCTTTGTGCTTTCGGGTGTGCTGGCTGCCATTGGTGGCCTGTTGTCGGTGGGTCGGTTGGACTCGGCCACCGCCACCATGGGCGAGGGTGAGATCATGATGGTGTTTGCCGCCGCCACTTTGGGTGGCACCTCGCTAATGGGCGGCCGTGGCCACGTCTCCGGCATTTTGGGTGCCGCCTTGGTGATCACCGGGATTGACAACATCATGAACTTGCTGGGTGTGGAGCCTTCAGTTCGCCGCATAGTCTTTGGCATCATTTTGTTAGCCGCTATTTGCCTTGCCTCGCTGCAAGAGAGGGCGGCCCGGCCAGGGAGATAGGTGCCTGCGGGCACTTTGGGGCAGCAACCAGGGGGGCGAAATGACCCAGTGCGCTATTGGGCTTGACATTGGGGTCTCAACCACCAAGGCGGTGGCCATTGGACTGGACGGGACCGTCTTGGCTACGGCTGTGCGTGATTCCATCAACACCCAGCCCCAGCCACGCTGGGTGGAACGTGAACCCGCGGTTTTCCGGACACTGATTATTGATGTCCTGGCGGATCTGGCCGAGCGGTTGGCAGGCCACCAGGTAGTAGGGATTGCACCCACCGCGCATGGCGATGGCGTGTGGGTGCTTGACCAGGATGGTCAGCCGGTAAGGGACGGGGTGTTGTCGCTTGATTCCCGCGCCCGTGAGATTGCCGCAGACTTTGCCACCCAGCCGCTGGCGGGCAAGTTGATTGCCCTTACGGGGCAGCTACCAATGGTGTTCAGTGCCACCCCGCTGTTGCGCTGGATAAAACAGTACGAGCCAGACAACTACCGCCGCATCAGGTACATCCTGTTCCCCAAAGACGTTGCCCGATACTGGCTGTCTGGAGACATTTCGCAGGAGTACACCGAGGTGAGCTCCGGTTTCACTGATGTGAGCAGCCAGGAAACCGGACCGGCCGCGCTGGAACTCCAAGGCATTGCCGAAATGGCCGGCGCCGTGCCCAAGGTCCGCCAATCAACCGAAGTGGTGGGGGGCCTACTCACAGAGATAGCCGAAGCGACGGGCCTGCCTGCAGGGACTCCGGTCATTGCCGGCATGCACGACATTGTGGCTGGCTCGGTGGGAGTGGGCGCCAACAAACCCGGGGATGCTTCGGTAATTGCCGGATCGTATTGTGTCAACCAACTGGTAACCGACCAGCCCCTGGTGGGTGATTGGCTAACCCGGTCGTTTGTCCGCAAGGGTCTGTGGAATCTCATCAAAGCCAGTCCGTCCTCGGCTACCAACCTGGACTGGTGCGCCCGCACACTGCTGCCTGACCTGGTCAATCAGTCCCAAGCCGCCGGACAAGGCACCTTCGGTTTCATGGCTCACGCCTTAGATGACCTACCCGCCTTGTCTGAAACTGCCCCGTACTACCTGCCGTTCTTGTTTGGGTCACCCCTGGCGGTAGATGCCTCAGCCGGATTGGTGGGCTTGAGGGGCTGGCACACCCGGATGGACATTGTCAGAGCCGTGCTGGAGGGGATTGCCTTCAACCACCGCTACCACATGGATTTCCTGCCGCTGGCATCTGGTGCCGTGCCCAAGGTGATGGGCGGCATTTGCCGGCACAGTTTCTGGCCGCAAGCTCTGGCCAACGTGATGCAGAGCGAGGTGGAAATCTCAGGCGTCAGCGAACCGGGTGCCCTTGGTGCTGCCATGGCCGCCCTGGTTGGCTGCGGCATGTTCAGCGACCTGGAGCAAGCGGCAGCCGCCATGGTGCGGCCAGGCCACCTGGTTGCCCCCAATGAAGAGGCAGACCTAATGCAGACCAGATACAACAGATACGTTGCACTGGTCGAGACAATGACCGCCTGGTGGGCCTAGCCCGGCGATGGGCACCAGTCGGCCGGCTACCTGAACAGGTCGTGGAGTTTGTCTGCTAGTGCGTCCAGGCTGTGGTTGGGACCGGGTGGGTCAAGCCAGCAGGTCTGGTCGTTCCTGGCGTAGCAGATGGGGACGGCAGGAACGATCTAGTAGCCCGTACCGCCAAGGGACAACTACTGTTCTATCCAGGCAAGGGCAGCGGCCGGTTCAATAAACCAGTGCAGATCGGTCAAGGTTGGGGTGCACCCTTCACCCAACCGGTCTGTTCCGCGAAACCACCAAAAGTAGGTCAGATGCTACCCATCCCCTGGGCGGCACCGGGCATAACCCACGTCACCGCAGCGTAGCGGCCTCCGGGACACAGTGGCCGGGCAGTCCGTGAGGGCTGCCCGGCTCTTTGCTCTGTGGACCAGCATTGACCAAAGTGACATTGGAATGGCGTTGAGATGTCAGGTAGAATACGGTTGAAATGTTAGACAGAACTTAGTTGAAATGTTAGGTTAAGTGTATGGAATACCGACGCCGCATGCTTGATGACAAGCTTGACGACCTGTTTCCAGCACTGGCTGCCATCGCCATCGAAGGCGCCAAAGGCGTGGGCAAGACCGCTACGGCCAGCCAAAGGGTATTCACGGTACTGGACCTGGCCGATCCGAACCAAAGGCGCAGTGCGGCCGACAACTACGACCTTGTTACCCAGGTCCCCCCGCCTGTGTTGGTGGACGAATGGCAGCTAGTGCCCAGCGTATGGGACCGGGTTCGCCAGGCGGTTGACCAGGACCCAACCGGTGGGCGGTTTCTATTGACGGGTTCAGCCGGTATTGAGCCGGGTGTGCGGATCCATTCCGGGGCTGGTCGCATTGTGTCTTTCCGGCTGCGCCCCATGTCCCTTGTTGAACGCGGGGTGGCCCAAGCTGCGGTGTCGCTGCGGACGTTGCTGGCCGGGGAACGGCCACCAGTCGAGGGAGTCACAGATGTGACCCTGCCACAGTATGTCTCAGAGATTCTACGGTCTGGTTTCCCGGGAATCCGTGACCTGCCCGAAACCGCCCGCATGGCCCAGCTGGACGGTTACCTTGGGCAAATTGTCCAACGTGAGCTGCCTGCCAATGGCGCCATGATTAGGCACCCCACCGCCTTGAAGCAGTGGCTGGCAGCCTATGCAGCGGCCACCGCAACTGACGCGTCCTACACAGCTCTTTTGGACGCTGCTACCCCTGGTGAAGGAGACAAGCCAGCCCGACAGACGGTGGCTAGTTACCGTGAGCTTCTAGCTCGTCTGTTCATTCTTGACCCTCTCGATGCCTGGCAACCAACCTTCGCGCCCCTGGCTCGCCTCACTCGGGCATCCAAACATCATGTTGTTGACCCAGCGTTGGCGGCCCGTCTTGTGGGTGTTGGCTTCGACGGACTGCTACTTGGCAAGGGCGACCGGGTGGTGCCGCGCCCCGACACCAACACATGGCTGGGCGCTCTTTTCGAGTCACTGGCTACCCAATCCGTGCGTGTTTACGCGGAGGCTGTCGGCGCTACGACCGGGCACCTGCGTACCGGAAACACCCAACATGAGATTGATTTGATTGTCGAATCCCCCGAACGCCGCGTGGTAGCCATCGAGGTAAAACTAGCCGCCACGGCAACCGACCGCGATGTGCGGCACCTCAACTGGCTCAAGGACCAATTAGGCGACCGAGTGGCAGACAGGGTGTGCCTTACTGCCGGACCGTACGCCTATCGCCGCCGGGACGGCGTAGCCGTCATTCCCCTAGCCTTACTAGGACCGTAGTGCAGCGTCGCTGCAGGCCAAGTGTCATCGATCGCTGGTTGGCCATTGGCATTGGTGGGGTTTGCTAGATGACCAATGCACTGAGTTTGTCTGCTAGTGCGTCCAGGCTGTGGTTGGGACCGGGTGGGTCAAGCCAGCAGGTCTGGCTGTTCCTGGCGTAGTAGATGGCGGCCTGAATGCGTGCTGCTGGGATGGACCGTACTTGTGCCACCATGGCTCGGTACAGCTCGAGCTGGGTGGTGTGCTCCGGCTTGGGACCGCCCGTCTTGGAGTCAAGACCACCGGTCTTCCAGTCGACCAAGACCAAGTCCCCTTGGACATCTTCAAAGATGGCGTCTGCCCGGCCCCGCAGGACAAAGCCGCCTACGTTGACAGTGAGGGACTGTTCGGTTTCGACTAGCCGTAGACCATTCGATTGATCAGCCCACCACGACCGCTTGAAGTTGTCCACCAGGGTATCGAGCCGCCGCCCCACGGCGCTGTCTGGGCTGGGTTGCCAGTCTTGATCCAATTCGAGGGTTTCTTGCCCAGACCAGCTGTGCAGCAAGGATTCGACTCTGTCGTGGAACATTTGGCCCAGCGTGGCAGCCCTACTTGGTTCGGTTGGTAGCGGCCGGCGCGCCGCTAGCGCAAAGGCGGCTGGCTGGCGCACCAACTGATCCGCCGCGGTGACGCTGAGATGCTCAGGCAGCTCTAGCTGCGGACCTGATGCCCGCCCAGCCCGCTCACGCAGCAGCATCAGCGCCTGGGCTGCCAGCTCGCCATCCATGGAACTGAGTACTGCCATGGCTTGACTGTTCGAACCGACCGCACCCAGGTGGGCCTTGACTTGTTCCGCTGCCGCGCGCACGGCCAGTCCATGCTGGTCAGGCGGTGCCTGGGGAGGCCACACGGCCTGCCGCGGCACCAGCTTGGCGGGATTTTGACCTTTCTCCGGTTCGGGAGCCCAGTCAGTGGCGTCTACTAAACCGGCGGCGCTTAGTTCCTCCAGGAAGGTAGAAGGTGGCAGCGAGGTGGTGCGTTCACCGTGCCACCACGAACCGGTCAGCAGAAGGTGACTGCGAGCCCGCGTCATGGCCACGTAAGCCAAGCGCCGGTCTTCGGCCAGTTTGTGTTTGCCAGCTGCCTGGACAAAGGCTTGGTGGGTGTCTTTCAACTCAACCACGTCCTGGGTGGCTTCGTGTTCGAAGGAGGGTAGGGCAGCCCTGTCAAGCCTTAACGGCCAGGGCAGTAAGTTGCTTGACTCTCCGCGCCCGGTTGTGAGATAGCCAGAGTCTTCGAGCCCAAATAGGTTCTTCTGGTTTTCCACCGCCGGGAACCTGCCCTGCGACAACCCACACACTGACACCACATCCCACTCCAGACCCTTGGCAGCATGGATGGTCATGACTTGAACCGCCCGGTCATTGACCGTCACCTGACCAGGTGCCAGGCCGCGGCCTCGGTCGGATTCAACCTCTACCCACTCCAGGAAACTGCCTATGCCACTGCCACCACCGGCCTGGAACTCCCGGGCGGTGACTACCAATTGGTCAAGGTGAACCCGCCCAGCCGTACCCGCGCGGGCCAACAAGTCAACGTCAAGGCCAAGGGCGCGCTCAGTGTGAAGAATCAACTCTGGGATGGGCAGGTGACGCAGCGCCCGAACGCGGGACAACACTTGGCCTAGCCGCTTCAGCCGCCGGTAGCCCACGGCAGTGAAGAGTCCAGCTTGATCTGGCCGTAGCTGAGCCAGGGCGTCAATGATTGACACCGGGTTGGCGGGCTGTGGCCGATTGGCCAGAGCGGAACCGCTGGTGGCTCCGTCAGGCGCGGCAGCCTGATCCGGCACACCTGGCATGGACTGGCTGGTCAGGACCTTGGCCAGCCTGGCCAGGGCGTCGAGGTCGCTCAAACCCAACGCGAACCGCGGCGACATGGCCAACCGCAGCAGGGCCTCTGGGCGGTCTGGGTCTTCAGCAGCCGTCAGCGCCGCCAGGACATCTTGCACTTCAGGAAGTTCCACCAGCCCACCCAGGCCAACCACCTCGTGCGGCAGGCCGGCTTGCTGTAGAGCCTGCGCCACCGGACCAAAGGCCGATCTAGCGCGGCACAGTACCGCGGCCGTGCGTCGCCGTTGGCCCACTGGTGGTGCTTGGTGCCATTCACGCGCCAGATACGCGGCTATGGCCTGGGCTTCTTCGCTTTGCTCAGTGAAATAGGCCGCTTGAACCTTTCCGGCTCCGGCCTGGCGATTAGGTTTCAGAGCCTCCATCGCCTGTCCGAAACTGTGCCGCAGGGGATCCGAGATGACATTGGCGGCGTCGAGAATAGCCTTGTCATTGCGCCAGGCGGTGGACAAGGTCAACACCCCGACGTCTTGAGGTAGTTGGCCGTCTTGACAAGGCGCGGCGAAATGGCCTGGGAAGCCAGCTAAGCCCTCAGCGCTGGCACCGCGCCAGCCGTAAATGGCTTGATTGGGGTCCCCCACCGCCATGACCGGATGGCCCTGGAACAGCCCCTGCATCAGCTTGATCTGTAACGCGGAGGTGTCTTGGTATTCGTCCAACAGCACCGCCTGGAAGCGGGCCCGTTCACCCTGCCCAACCTGCTCGAACCGGTCTACCACCTGAACGGCCAACGCCACTTGGTCGGCGTAGTCCATCAGCCCGCGCTGGCGTTTGAGGTCCAGGTAGCGTTGCACCAACGGCGTCAGCGTGGCCCGCTGCCGCAGGGACGCGGTGGCATTCTTCATCCATTGTCCAGGGCTGGTCAGGCGGTAGCCAGTGGTAGGGCTAGCACTTGGTAGCTTGGATTCCAGGTCCTGGGCAATGGCTTCAAATTCAGCCGCGGCCTGTTGTGGCGAGCAGCTGTTGTCGACACATTCCGCGGCCAACTTCAGCACCAACCCCGTCAAGGTTGACACGGCTCGATCTTCGGGTGGCAGATCCGAGCTTTCCACCACCTCCATGGCCAACTGCCACCCCGCACCTGGGGTGAGCAGTTGTGAGTCCGGGTCAATCCCCAAACGCAGGGCATGATCTTGCACCAGACTGGCGGCATAAGAGTGGTAGGTGGCCACCGTGGGGGCGTCAACCCCACAGATGCCCCGCCCTTCATACCGGTCAAGCTGGGCCAATTGTCGGTTGATCCGGTGGCTTAGCTCACCGGCAGCCTTACGAGTGAAGGTCAGCCCCAGAATGTGCCCAGGGGCTACCAAACCGTTGGCTACCAGGTAGACCACCCGGGCCGCCATGGTGTTTGTTTTACCAGAGCCAGCCCCAGCCACCACCAAGGTGGGCGCCAACGGCGCGGTGATAATGGCGCACTGTTCGGCAGTGGGCCGCTTCAGGCCCAGCTTTATTGCCAAAGTCTTAGGTGTCCAAGATAGTTGGTTCACGCCGTCACCTGCTCCCCATTGGGTTGGGCTGGGCAACACCAAATAACCTTGCAGTATCGGCAGGCGTCGTTGACGGTGGCCGTGAGTGTGGCACTGGTGGCACTGGTGTGGCAACGCGCCAGCAATTGATCCATGACCTCAGCTAGGCCCTCTTCCGCCAGCGCTGGTTGCTCCGCGACACTGGCCCCCTTTTTCTTGCCACCCAGACCAACCAAGGCCGCTCCCGTTGGCTGCACCTTACCCAAGGCCGGTACCCCGCCCGCTGCCACCACCATCTGGTAGACGCCAAGCTGCACATTGGTTTTCACCAACTCGGCCTTTGGGAAGCGTTGACCCGTCTTGAAGTCCACCACTTTGACACCCTGACCGTCTGGCCCAGGTTCAAGCCGGTCGATCCTGCCTCTGATCTTGACTACCCGGGCACCAGCGCCCGGCTCATCGCCCTCAAACACAAAGCTGCTTTCAGCCAGGCTCTCGGTGGCTAGTGGTGGCAGGTGGGTGGTTTGATACTCCCCCAACCGACGCACCATGGCCTCCGCCCGCCGCCTAGTCAACCTGGCGGACAGGCCGGGTGGTAACGCTAGCTGATCCCAGCGGCGGTCTAGTTCGGTTTGCAGCACCTCTTGGCAGGCGGTTGGCAAGTCATTGGCCAAGTCATGGATCAAGCTGCCCAAGGTGGCATCTTCACCGCTGGGTCTAGGTCCACTTACCCTTTCCAGAGCCCAGCGCAACGGGCAGCTATCCAGTGTCTCCAGTGACGACGGACTAAGCCCGACCGGCCGGTCTGCAGCATACAGAGGCTGGCAGCTGGACAGCCCGGTGACTCCTGGCCACACCTCCGGATTGGCCCCGACCTCTCCCAGGTCTGCCAGTACTCCCAGGACGGCAGCGGCCTGAGAGACCTGGTCAGCGGACTGGCCTGGTGGCGTTGCGGCAGGCTTGGGCGGTTGACCCGGGACCACCGCTGTCTGCTCGGCAGCAGCCACACTGAACTGACCGGCAATCAGGGTGGCCCGTGCGCTAGCCACCAGCCCCCGCAGATCCAGCGGTTGTGGGGTCGGCTGTGTCTGCCACCATTTCTCTGGGTCTGCATCCTGGTCTGGTGGCACTATCAATTCGGCAAAGCCTGACGGCCTGGTGTCTTCGTTGGACTCGACCACCACACCCAGGAACGCCTTGGCCCGCGAGACCGCCAGCACGGCCAGCCGGGCCTCGTCGTCAATCACCGCACGCCGACGCTCCAGGTAGTCCTGGCCACTGCCCTTGCCATCTAGCAGGTCAGCCAGCTGGCCGGCTCCCAACAGGGTGTCACGCAATCTAGTGTTAGGCCACACCCCGTCTTGGAGACCAGTAACAACCACTGTGTCCCATTCACGTCCCACTGCCGCGGTGGCGGTGGCCACGGTCACCCTGTCCCCAACCGGCGCATGAGCTGCCACGGTGTCGGTTGGAATGCGTTGCGCTTCGAGGGCTCTAGTAAAAGCCGCCGGACCGGCCCCAGCGGCTCGAGCGTCGTAGCGCTCGGCTGCGGCAAACAAGGCGCAGACCGCATCAAGCATGGCATCAGCCGTCTGCCCCATGGCGCCACCTGCCAGAGCCTGATTGCACAGTGGCTGTGCCAGGTCAGACGCCTGCCAGATAGCCCAGAGCACCGAGCCGGCGTTGGCACCGCGCTGGGCAGCCGCCGCTCGGCCAGCGGCGAGCACGGCTGCCGACCGCCGGACTTGTTCCGCTAATTCCTCGGGTAAGCCGTCGGGTGCTACCGGACCCAGGACAGCACCTACCAGCAGTCCGTCTGTGCCGCGCTCCGGCCCAGGCTCGCTGGTTGGCGCCGATTCGACCGGTGGGCATGGCTGGGCGGCTGGCTTCGAATCAGCCTGTTCGGTTGAACCGTCAGCCGGCACCGGCCCCTGGTCCAGCGCCATGGGGCCAGCCGCTGCCCGCGCCGCCAACACTCTGCGTAGGCGCCTTAGTCCCACCTGATCAATCTGGCCAATAGGTCCGGTCAGCAGCTGGATGACTTGCGAAGCTGCCGGTGCACCAGGCCTAACGGCAAGACCCAACGCGTTCAGTAGCGCCTGGACGGCTGGCTGCTGCACAGTCAGCACATCCGAGCCCGGTACGTACACCGGCACGGCCGCAGCCCCCAGTGCGGTGCGCAGTAGCCCGACCTGACCAGCCGTGCGGGTCAACACCGCCATCTGGCGCCACGGCACCCCGTCAATCAAGTGGCGCCGCCTGAGCAATTGAGCAATGCCTGCCCCCACCTGCGCCGCCGAACCGAGCACCAGCAGTTCGATAGCGCCACCCGGACCCTGCCCGCTGGCTTGACCTGACTTCGCTTGGTCAACCTCACCAGCTAGTGCCCGGCGTAGCCGTTGGCCTAGCTGGCCCGGCCTAACGGCCTGGCTGATGCGCCCGGTCACCTGGGTCAACTGACCGCTTTGCCGGTGGCAGGTTTCCAAGAACAGCAACCTGGCCCCTAAGCCGCTGGGCGGGTCCTGGCAGGCCTGCGCCAACGCCTCTGGCAAGGCGCCACGGTAGGCCTGAACCGCCAGGTCAGGACAACCCAACACCACCACCTGCGCTCCGCCCTGCGCTAAACCCGCCACCAAATGCACCAAGGCTGAGCCGGCCTCTTGGTAGTCATCAACCACCACCAGGTCAAAACGTGGCCTGGTACTTGCGGCGAGTTGGACCGGCACACCACCAGCCTTGGGCTCAATTGGCTGCTCCCAGTTGGCTAGCGCACTTCCGGCAGCAGCCACCATGGCGGCAGCATCTAGCAGCCAACCGGCATCACCAGCCGTTCTTAGCCCCAGAGTATCCAGGTAGGCGCCATAAACCTGGGCGCCAGCCACCCACTCTGGCTGGTGGTGTTGCCGCCCTAGGTCTGCCAGTCCGTCTGGGTCAAGACCGCGCTCGGCCGCGCGCATCATCAAATCACGCAGCTCATCTTGGAAGGCCGCCATGCCAAGCACCGCCGGTGCCACCGTTGGTGGCCAAGCCACGGCCGGCACCTCGCCCAGTAGCTGCCCCTGTAACAGGGAGGCAATGGCCGCATCTTGGTCGGCTCCGGTGACCATCTGCGGCTGCTCGGCCGTAGCCAAAGCAGCCGCCCCAGCAACCCCGCTGGCGGCTATTGCCTCCGCCCGGCTGCGTAGCAGCCGCTGGGCTAGCGCCACAGGTGTTGTGACCAGCTGTCCCTCTAAGCTGCCAAGGGTCTTTTCCAGGCGCGAGCGCAGCAGAGAGGCAGTCTGCCTGGTGGGTGAGACCAGCACCACCCGCTTGCCAGACTTCCAAGCCTGAGCCGTCATGGTCAAAGCTAGATCGGTCTTGCCAGTCCCTGGTGCACCCGCCACCGCCACCGCACCCCCGCCAGCCACCGCCTGTAGTACGGCTTGGCCTGAAGCGTCAGGCTCTGCCGGTGGCACCACCGCCGGAGCGGCAACCAAGCCAACTGCTGTGTCCATGGGTTAATCACACCACGTCCCACTGACATGGCCCGTATCAGCTACAACGTGGCGCACCCACACCCAGCGTCCAACCGGCCACGGCACCTTCGAAGGTAGGCCGCCAACCAGCTATCCTCTACCCGCCAGGGCTGCTGCAGCCGCTGCCACACCAGCTTTGGGCCCGGTGGCAAAGCGGCGTGAATTACCAGGTGAGCCGGTGTCTGCCGCCGTTTGGCCCAGCGGGTCGGTAAGATCGGCCACGTGGAGATCATCATTGGGCTGCGCCAAGCGCAGCGCGAACTCACCCTACAGTCCAGCGATGACCCAGCCCAGGTCAAAGCCTCCGTGGCCGCCGCCCTTGAACAGGACTCTGGCCTAATTGACCTGACCGATCAGCAGAACAACAACTACTTGATCCCGGTCAGGGCTGTCACCTACGTCCAGATCGGTTCTGCCGGCTCGCGGCGAGTCGGATTCGGTTCCTAGCCCCTGCCTGCCCCAGTAGGCCACCGGCCAACCCAGGCACCCACCAGCCGACCGGCGCCACCCTCCAGACGCCGCCCCACGGCCTGGTTGACCCAGTCACCAGACCGATCCAGCTACAATGGACAGACAAACCAAGCCAGGCTGACCGGCCGCAAGCGGAAAACCACTCAATCAATTGTGCGATCGGCTGCCTCGAAGGGCCCTGTGAGCGCCCCCACTCGCAACCAAGTAACACAATTGGAGAACCATTGAGCACCGACCTGACCACCCTGGACCAGGCCGAAAAAACGTTTGCAGACTTTGGTGTCGATCAACGCATCGTTGACGCACTAGCAGGCGCCGGCATTATCCATCCCTTCCCCATCCAAGCGATGACCCTGCCCGTGGCTCTGCAAGACCACGACATTATTGGCCAAGCCAAGACCGGAACCGGAAAGACACTGGGCTTTGCCATTCCCATTCTGCAAAAGGCCATTGGCCCAGGTGAACCGGGCTGGGACCAATTAGCAGCACCGGGTAAGCCCCAGGCCGTGGTCATTGTGCCCACCCGCGAACTGGCTGTCCAGGTAGCAGGGGACATTGATACCGCCGCCAGGAACCGCAGCGTGAGAGTGTTGCAGACCTACGGTGGGCGGGCCACCGACCCGCAGATTGCCGCCCTCAACGCCGGGGTGGAAGTGGTGGTAGGTACCCCTGGCCGCATGTTGGACCTGATGCGGCAAAAGCGCCTAGACCTGTCCCAGGCCCGCACCGTGGTCCTAGACGAAGCCGACGAGATGCTAGACATGGGTTTCCTGCCAGACGTGGAAAGCCTGCTGGCCGCCACCCCTGCGCAGCGCCATACCATGTTGTTCAGCGCCACCATGCCGGGCCCAGTAGTGGCCATGGCCAGGCGCTACATGACACAAGCCACCCACATTCGCGCCCAGGACCCAACCGACCAGGGCGTGACCGTCAAGGACATTCACCAGGTGGTCTACCGAGTCCACTCGTTGAACAAAACTGAGGTCCTGGCCCGGATTCTGCAGGCCAAGGGCAGGGGGCGCACCATCATCTTTGCCCGCACCAAGCGCACCGCCGCCAAGGTGGCAGACGAGCTAGCCGCCAGGGGGTTTGCCGCCGCCGCCATCCACGGCGACCTGGGCCAAGGCGCCCGCGAACAGGCCTTGCGCGCCTTCCGTAAGGGCAAAGTCGACGTGCTAGTGGCCACCGATGTGGCGGCCCGCGGTATAGACGTCGATGACGTAACCCACGTCATCAACTACCAGTGCCCTGAAGACGAGAAAATCTACCTGCACCGCACCGGCCGCACCGGGCGAGCCGGCAACAAGGGCACGGCCGTAACCTTTGTGGACTGGGATGACATGCCGCGCTGGGGGTTGATTGACAAGGCGCTAGGCACCGGTCTGCCACAGCCCGAAGAGACCTACCACACCTCACAACACCTATACACCGAGCTTGACATTGACCCCAAGGTGACCGGCGTGCTGCCACGCGCCCAGCGCACCCTGGCAGGTCTGGCGGCTGAAGAGGTCGAAGACTTGGGCGAGACCGGGCGGCGCCGCTTTGACGGTCGTTCCAAGGCGCGGGACCGGGCGCAGGGAACCAGTGCACGCCGGCAAAGCGGTGGCAACAAGAAGCGTTCCCGCAAGTCAAAGGGGCACGATGCCGGCGCACCGGTCCGCACAGAACCTCGCCGCCGCCGCACCCGCGGTGGCCAGCCAGCCCCCCGCCGGGAGCCCTAGCGGCCTGGGGGACCCGGCATCGCCCACCTTGCGACGAAGGGAACGCTGAGCAGGTCGGCTCAGGCGCCAACCTGGGGTTTCGCTGATCCGAAACCTGCGGTGCGTTCCCCTCGATCTGGGAAAGGCGGCGGGGACAGGCTGCCACCCGTCTGCGTCAGCCGCCTAAACCCAGGTGTTGATCAGCAGGTAGATGAACGGCATGGTGGCAAACATCAAGACATTGGACTGGACCACGGCTCCAGCCGAGAAGCGATAAGCCAGGCGGTTCCTGGCGGCCAGAACCACCGTCATGGTGCCGCAGGGCAGCCCGAACAGCACCACCATGGTGTTTGAGGCCAGCGGGTCAAGCCCCATCAGACGGGTCGCGGTTAGAACCACCAACGGCCAGAAGATCAGGCGCATGAAGCTGGCCAGGTAGCCCAACGGGCTGCGGATCAACTGGCCAAGGTAGCTTTCGGCCAGACCAAACCCGACAATCATCATGGCCACCGGCGCCATGGCCGCCCCCACCATTTCCAGACCACCCACCAGGGCGCTGGGCACTGGCAGGCGGGCAAAGAAGACAATAATGGCCACCACGCAGGCAATCAGCACTGGCGATTTGAGTAGGGCTTTGATCGAGATCTTGCCGGTGGTGCCCATGTAGGCCTCACCGAAGGAGAAAAAGACCAGGTTGAACATCAGGTTGCCTATCACCGCGCACAGCAGCCCGGGCGTGCCGTACAACTCGGTGACAATGGGAATGCCAATGAAGGTCATGTTGGGGAAGGTGGTCAGCATGACAAAGGCACGTCCTTCGGGCTGCTTGACCGGCAACACCTTGGTTATAGCCCAGGCCACCACAATGGCCAAAGTGAAATACGCCACCGACAACACCGTGGCGGTGGCCAGCGTCTTGGTCAGCTCTTCGGTCTGCGGCTGGCAGGCCGCCGCCAAGATGGCGATGGGCGCAATCACCGAAATGAGCAGTTTTCCCAGGTCACTGGCCAGTTGGCCCGACACAAAGCCCGTCTTGCGCAGCACAAAGCCCAAGGCGCCGGCTAGGACAACCTTGGCCCCAACCCCGATCAGTGCGCCCATGGCAGTGTGGCTGGGCTAGCGAGGGCACCGGCTGGTTGATCAGCGGCTACCGGTGGGGCACCCAGCGGCCAACAGGGCACCCCGACCGCCTGGCGAACCAGCGGGTTGATTGTCATTGCCATGGGGATAAGGTCACCGGTGGTGTTAGAGGCCTACCGCCGCCAGTTCGGCTCCCACTGGTTCTAACAAGCCCTGCTCAACTATGGCCGCCAACACTTCGGGTGAGGTGTAGTGCTCCCCCAGCCGGTTGACCTTGCCAATGCCGTGGTAGTCCGATGAACCAGTCACCAACAAACCCAGGCGATCAGCCAATTCCTGCAGGCGAGCCCGCTGTGGGCGCGAATTGTCCCGGTGAAAAATCTCCAGCCCGGCTAGGCCAACCTCGGCCATCTCCTCGATGGCTTCATCGGGCACCACCCTTTGGCGGTGGATAGAACCGGGATGAGCAAACACCGGCACACCGCCGGCCCGTCGGACCAGTTGGATCAGTTCTATGGTGTCGGTGGCGTAATGCGGCACGTAGTAGGCGCTGGAGTTGTGCAGCACCTCTTTGAAGGCGGTGGTGCGGTCTCCCACCACGCCGGCTGCCACCAGCGCATCGGCCACGTGAGGCCGGCCAATGGCAACCCCCGGACCGGCTTGAGCCACCACGTCGTCCCAGGTGATGGGGTAGTCTTCGGCCACCATATCCACCATTACCCTGGCCCGGTCTAGACGGGCCCGGTGGACCTTGGCTATCTCCTCGACCAGCGGTGGGTAATCCGGTCTGTTCAAATAGCTCAGCAGGTGAACCGAGATACCCTGCCACTCAGAGGTGAATTCCACGCCGCGGATCAAGGTGATGTCGTGGGCTAGCGCGCCACGTTGAGCACCCTCCCAGCCCTCACAAGAGTCATGGTCCGTCAGCCCCACCACACTGAGGCCGGACGCGGCCGCCCTAGCCATGACCTCATACGGCAGTTCGGTGCCGTCAGAGACCGTTGAATGCGTGTGAAGGTCTATCAGCACCCCACCAGTGTGACAGGTTTTGGGCGCTTCAAGCCGGCAAATAACCGACCAAAATCACTCAGTCGAAGCCACCATTCAGATCCAGTCTTTGCGCTTGAACAGCATGTACAAGACCACGGCTGAAACCACCATCATGCCTAGCGCGAAGGGGTAGCCCAACAACCAATGCAGTTCAGGCATGTGGTCAAAGTTCATCCCGTAGATCCCGGTGACCACGGTTGGTGTAAAGATAATGGCCGCCCAAGCGGAGATGCGCCGCATTTGCTGGTTCTCGGCCTGAGATTGTTCGGCTAAGGCCGTCATTTCGGCATTCTGGCGTTGCGCCACCAAGGTGGCGTTAACCGTCAAAATGTCACGCAGCGAATGGTGGAAGGCGTCGGTGCGCTCACGCACCTCCGTCAAGTGGTCGGCCACGTCCCGTAGATAAGACTGCAGGTCAGGATCCACGTGGTACTTGGCAAAGCCAGCGGACAGGTCTTCCAAGATGCGCTGGGTGGAGCGCACCGCGCGGCCAAAATCAGCTACCTCTTGGGACAACTCATAGATGCGCCTTGACACCTCGGTGTCACCCCGGAAGACCTGGACCTCAATCTGGTCAATGTCAATGTCCAAGCCCCGATAAACCGGCGCGTATTGGTCAACCACCGCGTCCATCACGGCGTACATGACCGCCTCGGGCCCGGTGGCCAGCAAGTCAGGCTCAGCCTCCAGGCGAGCCCTGACCCCAGCCAAGTCCGGGTTTTCGCCGTGTCGGATGGTCACCACGTAGTCGCGGCCCACAATGACGTGCAACTCGCCAAACTCGACCTCTTCACGGGCGTCGATGTAGCGTGCCGGGTGTAACACCGTCAGCAGGGTTGAGCCGTAGCGTTCCAGCTTGGGCCGCTGGTGAGCCTGGACCACGTCCTCGACCAAAAGCTCGTGCAGCTCGAAATGCTCACACAAGGCAGCCACGGTGGCGGTGCTGGGGCGATACAACCCGATCCAAGCCATGGCTCCGGGGTTGGCTTGTAGCTCAGCGTAGGTTTGGGCCAGCGACTGGCAGGTGGCCACCCGCTTGCCCTCACGGTAGACGGCGGCGTCAATCAGCGATTCGGCTTCTGTGGGCTCAACCAGCACTGTCTGTTCGGTGCCAGCAGGCCCATCTGCCGCGGTTGCCTGGAGGTTTGGTGTGGGGGCACCACGCGGCGTGCGGTTAGCTGCACGGATGCCTGGAATGATGCGCATTGTCTGGTCTCCTTGCGGTGGCGGATGGGAGCGGAACCACCCAGGAGCCAAAGCCCAGGGGTCCCTAACTGGTACTAGGACTAGGAGGTTGGCCGCGCATCGTGACCTCACCTCCTTAGTCCGGTCCTGACTGGGCTACCTAGTAGTTTACCAACTGCCAAGGCCGGGGCCCACCTACAACTCTGGCTCAGGTGCCTGCCCCACAGGCTAACCTGGTGCCGCGCCATTATCGGTGACAAGATGACATGCCATGACCGACCAGCCGCTTGACCAACGCGCCACTAACCGCTCCCAGCGCCCCACCTCGCAGGTTTTCAAGGAGTTGATGACCAAAGGCTGGGCGGATTCCCCGGTTGACCCGGCCTTCGCCGCCCGCCACCCCGGTGCTGACGCTGCCGCTCAAGCTCGGCGTGAGTTGGGCAAAGTCTTCCCCGGTGACCGCCTGGTTTTCCCGGCGGGCCGGCCCAAGACCCGCTCTAACGACACTGATTTCCGCTTTCGCCCGCATTCTGCCTTTGTCCATCTGACCGGGCTGGGCCTGAACCAGGAACCCGAAGCCGTCCTGGTCCTAGACCCGGTGGCTGACACGGACCAGGCCTTGGCCGCCGGCTTGGACACCCATGACGCGGTGCTCTACCTGCGTCCGCCCAGCACCAAAGACAGCCCGGAGTTCTACGCTGACGCGGCCACCGGGGAGTTCTGGGTGGGCCGGCGCCCCTCCCTGGAAGACATGGCACGGCTAACCGGGATCAAAACGGCTCACCTGGACACCCTGCCGGACGCGCTGGCCAAGGACGCTGGTTTGCTGACCCTACGGGTAATTCACGATGCCGACGCCTCAGTCAGCGCCCAAGTCACCCAGGTGCGCCAGCAGGTTGGGATAGATGTCCCTGAATCAACCGATCCGGCGGTTTCGCCAGATGCCAAACTGTCCGAAGCGGCCGCTGAAGCCCGGTTGGTGAAGGACGCCTACGGCATCGCCCAACTCGAAGCGGCGGTGGCAGCCACAGTTGACGGTTTTGCCCGGGTGATCAAAGCGCTGCCCCAGGCCAAAGCCAGCCCGCGGGGCGAGCGCGTGATCGAGGCGGCTTTCGAGGGGTGGGCCAGGGTGGATGGCAATGGTCCGGGTTACGAAACCATTGCCGCCGCCGGGTCACACGCCACCACCTTGCACTGGACTCAAAACACCGGCCCGGTCAAGGATGGCGATCTGCTGCTGGTGGACGCTGGGGTGGAGGTCGATTCGCTCTATACGGCGGACATCACCCGGACGGTGCCGGTCAATGGCAAGTTCTCTGAAGTGCAGCGGCGGGTTTGGGAGACAGTGGTCGATGCCGCCGACGCAGCCTTCGAGGCGGCGGTACCGGGCGCGCTGTTCCGTGACGTCCATCAAGCCGCCATGGAGGTGATTGCCGAACGCATGGCCGAATGGGGCCTGATCGATGTCAGCGCGGTCGAGGCGCTTAGCCCGGAAGGCCAGCAGCACCGCCGCTGGATGGTGCACGGCACGTCGCATCATCTGGGCATTGACGTGCATGACTGCGCCAGCGCCCGCAAAGAGCTGTACCTCGATGGCCGCCTGGAACCGGGCATGGTTTTCACCATTGAACCGGGTCTGTACTTCAAGCCAGAAGACCTGACGGTGCCCCCGGAATACCGGGGCATTGGCTGCCGCTGCGAGGACGACATTCTGATCACGGCTGACGGGCCGGTCAACCTTTCGGCCGCCCTTCCCAGGCGAGCCGACGCCATTGAACAATGGATGGCCCAGCTGCTGACTGGCTCGTAGGCCGCCGCCTGGACCGAGCCGGCCGTCTGGAATGGGGGCTTGGGCAGCGCTCTGGGCCCTGGCGCCAGCGGAATCGACTGGTCATCTGTCTTCTGGGTGGCCCCCAGGCCGATTAGACTGACTGCTCGTGTCATCTCCTAGCGTCGAAGCTGTCACCGCCGCCCTGTCCAAGGTCATTGACCCCGAGCTGCGCCGGCCCATCACCGAGTTGGGCATGGTCCGCTCGGTCGAAGTGGGCGAGGTGGGGGCCGTCTCTGTTGAGATTGCCCTAACGGTGGCTGGCTGTCCCATGGCTAAGCAGATTGAACGCGATGTCAAGGCAGCCGTTGCCGCCCTGGACGGGCTTGGTTTACTCACCGTGAAGATGGGGGTCATGACCGAAGAGGAGAGAGCCGCCCTGCAGCAGACCTTGCGCGGCTCCCAGGGCACCGAGTCGCCTTTCAATGATCCGGCTTCGAAGACTCAGATCATTGCCATTGCTTCTGGCAAAGGCGGGGTGGGCAAGAGTTCGCTGACCGCCAACCTGGCGGTGTGCCTGGCCGGCCAGGGCTTAGAGGTGGGTGTGCTGGACGCCGACATTTACGGCTTCTCCATGCCGCGCATGCTGGGGGTAGCTTCGGATCCGGTGCAAATGGACGATATGTTGCTGCCGCCGGTGGCCCATGGTGTCAAGGTTTTCTCGATTGGCATGTTGGTACCGCCGGGACGGCCCATTGTCTGGCGTGGCCCGGTGCTGCACCGGACGTTGAGCCAATTCTGCACCGATGTCTACTGGGGCGAGCTGGACATTTTGCTGATTGACCTGCCGCCCGGCACCGGTGATGTGCCTTTGTCTATTGCCCAACTGTTGCCGTCTTCGCAGGTGGTGGTGGTGACCACACCGCAAACCGCCGCAGCCGAGGTGGCCCAGCGGGCCGGCGCCATGGCACTGCAGACCAAGCAACCCATTTTGGGAGTCGTAGAGAACATGAGCTGGCTGGTCCAGCCCGACGGCACCCGGCTGGAGCTGTTCGGCGCCGGCGGGGGTGAGCAAGTGGCTGCCAACCTGTCCGAGGCGTTGGGGCAAACCGTCGAGTTGCTGGGCCAGGTGCCGCTGGACATCACCATTCGGGAAGGCGGGGACTTAGGTCAACCGATCGTAGTCAGTGAACCTGATAGCCCAGCGGCGCAGGCCTATCAGGTCATTGCCAACCAGCTAGCCACCCGGACGGCCGCGGCTGACCACTAGCATCCCCAACTCCACGAACAGGCTGATAGTTGACCAAGACTCCAGACTATTGCGTGTTTTCCCAGGTCAACGAGCTGGTGCAACTAGAGCATGTCAACGATCAGCCTGGTCGCGTCGGGAGGTAGCTAAAGCCGCCCAGGCCCCTTAGCTAACGTCGTCGCGGTGGTGCAACCGGTACGGCCGGACATGGCCCACCCCGGCTAATTCGGTGTGGTCACCCGGTTCAAGAATCAGTTCTTTCTCGTCTATCAGCACGGTGGCCGTGGCTAGGTCAACCACCACCTGCCCCGGCTCGGCCAACGCGGTCAGGCGGGCTGCCAGGTTGACCGGCGGGCCAAACAGGTCGCCGAAACGTCCCAGGACCCGTCCCCAGGCCATGCCCACGCGGGCCGGCGGGGTGCGCTGGTCAGCGCCAATGGTCCTGGCTAGCTCCAGAGCTATCTCTGCGGCCCGGACAGGCTCTTCGGTGGCAAACATGATGCCGTCGCCCAATTCCTTGACCACCCGGCCACCACCGCGGGTCACTATGTCGCGGCCTTCCACCATAAAATCACGTACCAGGGCGGCTAGCTCATCAGCCCCCAGGTGAGAGCTAACCTCGCTGTAGCCCACTAGATCGGCAAAGCCCACCGCCCGTTGCAGCGGTAGAGCGCCCGCGGGTTCGGGATTGCCTCGGGCGTCGGCCGCCACCCCCAAGCCCAGGAACCGAATTATCTCCGCCAGGTGGCGGCGCCAGGCGTACATCATCTGATTCTCAAAAATGTCAGCCAGGTCCGCAATCCGGTCCAGCACCACCAACCGGGCGCTGTACGGGTCCAGGTCAAACCTGCCAGCGGCGTCTTCCACCAATGATTCGATCTGCCACCAAGCCAAACGCTCAGCGGTGTGGGACACCGCCCGGAGCAAGGCGGTTTCGGTGGATTCTCCTAACACGCCGTAGTCCACCACTTCGGTGGAGGCAATCAGAGCGTCAACGTCCGCCGGGGTGAAGGCCTTTTCGTCTTCGGGGGGTAGTGGCATTCCCAGGGCAGCCCAAAATGCCGCGATTTGCTCGCGGGTAACCCCAGCCTGCTCAGCGAGTTCCGCCAGCGTCAAAGTGGTAGGAGCACCTGCGATAGTCTCCGCCCTGTCTTCAGCTGTCGAGTAGTCGCTATGGGCCGTGGATAGGGACTCATCGATGGCCACTGTTCAACTCTAAATGATGCTGATCACATTTGGGAGAGTAGGGTCTGGGAACAAATCTCATATGCCCTGAGAGCGAACATGGTGCACGTCCCCAGAATCCAGATGAGTGTGGTGTCCTTGCTGGCCACGTAGCATTAAACGCCCTGCTTGGTCTAGCCCAGTGGCTTGACCTGCTAGGACCTGTCCGCTAGGCAAAACGGCGTAGATCCACTGGCCAATCGTTGCCATTCGCTGGGCCGCTGCCTGCACAAGCGCCGCTGGAGAGCGCCGCCAAGTCCTATATTGACGTGCAAATCCATCCAATACGGCAATGGCTAATTCCGTGCGGTCCACTTCGAAGCCTTCAAGATTGAGCGAAGTGGCGCGAACAGTGGGTAGCTGTTCGGCGCTTTGATGGACGTTCAGACCCAGGCCAATCACAATTCGGCCGTCTTGCCCCACCTGGGTCAACACGCCTCCAACCTTGTTTGGCCCAAACATGATGTCATTGGGCCACTTTAGGGAGCCTTTACACGTCACAGTGGCTTCTGTGCCAATAGTTCCAAATAGAAATGACCTGTGGGCAATCGAATCAATTACTTCCAAGACGGCCAAAGCCATTGCGAGAGTCAACTGGCCACCGGGCACCGACGGACGAACCGCCACTGAGGCGAGGATGGCAGTGTGGGGTGGCGCCTGCCAGATCCGTGGCGCGGTGGCGTCCGTGGCTGGATCGAGCCGACCGCGACCGGCGGTTTGATGTTCTGCCAGCCAAGCCGTCAAATGGCCCACACCAGGCGCAGCCAAGAGTTGGTTGTTTGTCGAATCGACTTCTTCCAGCACCCGCACGGCAGCATAAGGCCCGGCTTCGACTAGGGCCGCTTCTAGCCGCGATTGGTCCAAGGAATCCTGCACTGTCACCGAGGGGAATGCTAACGGACCGCCGCCTATTAGCCCAACCTCACCAATCCATGGACCGGAGAATCGCCGTCTCAATGAACCAACCGGCCTGCTGGTATGTCAAGACGGCACTAAACCCTGTACTGGTTGGTCAAGACGGCGGTCCACCGGCCCCTGGTTGGTCAAGACGGCGGTCCAACACCCCAATCAGGTGCCGTCTCAACAGACCAACCCGCTTTGTGGTGCAGTCTCAAAGGACCAACTGCCCGTCGACTGCCGTCTCAACAGACCAACTGGCCTGCTGGTGCGTCAAGACGGTTGCTGAATGTCGCCTGGTAGTCCAGGGCAACTGTCCGAGTCAGCTAGCTGCCGGGTTAAGTGGCGGCGGTAATCAGCCATTGAAGTGAAAGCCACTTCCTCGCGAGGGTGTCAGCCTGGTCGCCGCCACAAACCAGCCATGTAGTGGATGCTGACCAGGCATCAAACATGTCACTTCGTGATTGCTAAGTGGCGTGACCGGCGGCCCACCGGTCGCCTGGCAGGCTCCCGCCCCTTGATCTAGGGGCATCTGTGAGGATGGTCACACCGTTTTTTTGTGCCTCGCCTCGGACCAGGTAACGTGGCAGTACGGACTCGGCCAGGTTCAGTCAACCGAATAGTCCAATCCGGCCCCTCACTTTGGGAGTCACCATGTCACTAGCAGGCGTTGACGGCGCGATCTACACCAGGCAGCAAAAAGGCCACAGCATCATCTTCCACCTACTTGTCGGGTTCTTTGTACTGTGGATAAACGTCATCTACCTCACCGTGTCGAAAAACCATTTCTGGCACGCATAGGCTCCGACCTAGACATTAACATCAGGATTGTGGCCGCCCAAATGATGTCACTCTGGTTCTGACCAGCCTCTGCCACCACCTGCCCACAGGCATCATCGCCGAACGGGCAACCAGTGGTGAACTCGCTTTATTGATCCTGCGTTGCACTCGGCGGCCCCGTGGTCACCTAGTCGGCTGCAGCTACCACCGAGCAACGAGCCTTGCTTGGATCCGGCCCAGAGCCTGGTTGTCTATCCCAACGATTCCGGTGGGGAAGACAAACCTTGACCGACTCACATGAAGCCTGGTTTGTCGACCCCAATGATTTGACTGGGGCAGGCAATCCGATGAACGACCAGCCCGGAGCCCGATTTGTCAGCCCTAACGACTCGCTGGCGTAGAGAATCCGTGATTAGTGCGGTAGTAGCCGGCTCAGGCGCCTCGGCAACAGAGCACAATAAGGAGAAAACATGATAAACCCACCAGTTGAGCCCACCGATGCCCCGAATCCACAGACACCCACCGATGCCGAACACACTGCTAAGGGAAAAACCTCCCGACGTTGGATCTTTGCCGCGGCCGGTGGAATCCTGGCAATACTTGTTGTCGCAGCCATAGTTGCAGGTGGCTCCCCCAGCGATGCCACCGCTGCCAGTCAATGCCCAACGCCAACACCGTGTGACAAGCCCTCACCTTGCCCAACCGCTAATGACTCGTGCAAAGAACTGGAAAAACAGCTCACCGAATCTGCGTCCGCTCTCGACCAACGAGCTGAAGAACTCGACCAACGAGAAGCCGCACTAGACGCGCGCGAAGGAGAACTCACACTAGCTGAGGAGGCAGCTTTGGCCGAATCCTTTGGGGCCGGCATCCAACTGATTGGGGCTGATATTGAACCTGGCCAATACCGGGCAACTGGAGGATCGATGTGCTACTGGGAGCGTCTCAACGCCACCACTGGAGATTTTGACGCCATTATTGCGAACGATCTCCCATCCGGCCAGGCGATCGTGACAATTCTTCCGTCTGACTATGCTTTCAGCTCGTCCGATTGTGGACTGTGGGAAAAGATCGGGTAATCCGGCCAAGGGAGGTGTGAGTGAAGGTCGTCAGCGCTGACAGCTGCACCGACGTTGGCAGTTCCTGCGATTTCCACCGCCAGCAACGCAATTGTGGGCAGCGCGCAACCCATGGGACAGACAACATCCGAAAGGCGCGTTTCCCCAGCGAAGCTGCCCACCGAAGGTCGGAGTCTGCAGCGGCTCCTGCAACTTAGGTCGATTTGGGTCCCCAGTCGGCTGCACAGCAGAATCACTATTACCAATGGAGAAAGGACAGCCCCATGGCTACCGCATCAGGCGTGCCCTCTGGTTGGAACCCAGGCCATCCGAATGCTGATACCACAAGTAACGGGTATGAGGCACATGGAACAAATCAGGCAAATCCGGTCTACGCAACCTACAATCCAACTCCTCAATTGGCTGCTCCCCAACAGCCACAATATGCCCAGGCGCCGGTCAGCCCTTCCGCGATGATCATCTGTCCGTACTGCCAGCAACGAGGATACGTGACAACGGCTATGAAGAAGCGGAAGGCCGGTGTTAGCGGAGGAAAAGCAACTGGAGCAATACTGACTGGTGGCTTATCACTACTCGCTACCGGCCTCTCACGCAAGGAGTGGGTAACAGAGCTATATTGTGGCGCTTGCCGAATAGCTTGGACTGCATAGCTACCGAAGAATTGTGGCGCGGTTACGTCTGTGGCTGGATCGAGGCGACTGCGACCGGCGGTCTAGTGTTCGTCCAGCCGAGCCGTCATATGGGCCGCTCCTCCGTTCGCCAGCCCACCGGGCTGGCTCACGGTAGTCGCGCCCTCAAGGGTTCGAGCCCAAAGGGGCGCACTCAATCAAATCGTTAGCCTCGGCCCAACGAACAAGCTCGTCGGGGCTCGGCGCTAACATTTTGTGCTCCTCGCACCTGCGGCGCTCGTCAACAGCTTCGTTGGCCTCGGCCAACCGAGCAAGCTCGTTGGCTCTCGACCTGCCTCACTGTGCCCCCGGCGGGACTCGAACCCGCACTGAACCGATTTTAAGTCGGCTGCCTCTGCCTATTGGGCCACGGGGGCTGATTGCCAGGACTACCCCACCTAGCCGGAGGCTAGTCCGGCCGCCGTCAGGGCAATCCCATCCAGCATGTCATGCTCGGAGGTGACAACCGAGGTGAGGTTACCACCTTGGTGGGCCACGGCACGGCACACCCTAGTCACCAC
>Ga0123356_10001390_pt1 | contig 26827 bp, 23 predicted proteins | sample TergutEmb28metaG_2_FD_92546 | JGI IMG/M metagenome (GOLD analysis project Ga0123356, IMG submission 92546) | Embiratermes neotenicus P3 segment gut microbial communities from Petit-Saut dam, French Guiana - Emb289 P3 | ecosystem: Host-associated > Arthropoda: Insects > Digestive system > Gut ...
AGAAGGACTGGCGGCTCGGCGCCCGGTTCGAGCATGTAAAAGCCCACCCAGTTGTACATGAGCATGCGGTCGTGCAGAAGCTTGACCACGGCTCGCATGAGTTCGTCGGCGTCAACCGCCATGTCGGCGAGTCCGCCGATCTCGGCGCGGAGTTCTTCCATTCTGGTGGCTACCGCCATATTCAAATCTTAACTCTCAGGTTAACGAAATGGGAACTCCCAGTAATCTGTCGGATTCCGTTCGGGCCGGGGGAACGTTTGGGATTGGCGAAGGCAAGAGCGTTGAGGTCGTGGGGCAGAGGGGTCACTTGCCTGAGCGGGCTGAGTGCCGAGTGCTTTCTAGCCTTGATAGCGCTGCCCGGAGCGCATCGAGCGCCAGCTGTGCGGCATGGGAGGAAGCCTGCGGCAGAGCTCCGACAAGGGCGATGATCTCATCGCGGTGAAGCCTGCGCGCCTCCTCGACCGTCTTTCCACGAACGAGTTCGGTCAACGCCGATCCACAGGCCATGGAGGGAACGCATCCTTTGGCCTTGAAGCGGATTTCGCCAATGCGGCCGTCGTGCAACTTCAGACTGAGCCGGATCACGTCTCCGCACACAGGGTTTTCGAGTTCCGCCACCGCGTCCGCATCAGGCAGATCGCCGGCGTTCCGCGGGTTTTGAAAGTGATCAAGCAGCTGTGCGGAGTACATCAACTTCATTCTAACCGCGTGAAGCTCGGCAGAGAGTCATCGGCGCGCGCTGCCATCAGGGAAGTAGATCGTCCATCCGCGCTGGCGGGCATTGGCTTCGAGATCGGGATTGGGGTTGATGGCGTAGGGATGTCGAGCCATGGCGAGCATCTCAGTATCCCATCGGGAATTACCGAAGGCTGCGTCGATCGGCTTGCGGACCACTTCCCGCAGAGCTTGCGGCTTGCCGGGTCCGGAGGGCACGCGCACCAGTCGGTCGGTCACCATGCCGTCTTTCAGTTCGACCTTTGCGGCCAGGATGCGCTCGGCTTCGATGCCAAATTGCTTCATTCCAGCGCGGATGACCCACTCGTTCGAGGACGAGACAGCCCAGATTTCGCATCCCTGATCGCGCAGTTTGTCGACTAATTCCCGCATTTCCCGGAAGACGCGTCCGGGGAAGGCGGACGACATGAATTCCGTGGCGGCTTCCATCACGGTGGCTTCCGCGAGTCCTTTGTGCATGGTGACCATCTCGCCGCACATGTCCTCTTCGCTGACTTTTCCGCTTTTATACTCGAGATAGCGGGCGCGCATGGCGCCAGCGACTTCGGCGGTCACCAGGCCCTTGCTGACTTCCCAATCGAAGAACGTCTCGCCGGCATCGCCTGACCAGAGCGTGCCATCACAGTCGAATGCGGCAACTTTCGGCGTAAGCCGCAGAACAGAATCGAGAAACTCCTGGGCACTAGATTGCCGGGTGCTGACGGTATTCATGCACTTCGACGATAACTGGTGGCGACGGAAATGCGCAATCCGGTCGCTTGGGTCGCGGGTCAGGACAAGTTTGCCAGCGCGGAATAGTCGTCGGGCGTGTTGATATTCAACATGACATGGGGATCGTCGACCGCGAGGTAGCAAATCCGGTCCTGGTGCCGGTGTTCGATGTCGCGAGCATTGCCGGTCGCGGGTTCTCGCAGGAAGACCTCGATCATATCGCGGCCGACGACGAACGGGTGTCCGTGTTTTCCGCCGAGCTCCGGGACCACTGCCCAGATGTCTTGGGCGGCGGACTCGAAGGCTGTGCGCAGCGCTAGAATGGTGGCCACAGTGGCTGGGGGGCGGTCGACCAGCGTGATGATTGCGGCATCGCGTCCGCGGTTGAGGACCTCCTGCAATCCGATCTGCAGGGAACTGAACTGTCCGCGGGCGGGATCGGGGTTGGTCACAATGGATGCGCCTGCGGCATAGACAATGGACGCTAGTGTCAGCTCATTCCTTCCCGCCACCACAATCACGAAGTCGGAAGCCGGTGTGAGAGAACGGATGGCCGCAGAGAGGAACGTCTCTTTCGACGGAGGCTGGCCTTCGGCGCGCGCCGGCCAAGGCAGCAAGGCCTTGTCCGTGCCCATGCGGGAGGATGCGCCTGCGGCGAGGATCACCCCGGCAAAGCTCGCGGAACGGGGCATGGTGCGGAAGATAGCAGAATCGAGCGAGAAAGTCAGTGACTCTGACGGAAGCCTGACATTTCGAGCCGGCGTTGAAGCAGGTGAGTAATCTGCCGGTGGCCACGAGCGACGATGGAACCGGCCAACGCCTCGTCCTCCTGGCTCGCTTTGCTCCGGGTCGGACGGACAAAGGGATAGGTTAGCGGCAGTGTTCGTCTTCGTCGACTGTGGCGGCATCGGCGGCTGCTTGTCGTGGGCCTTTGAACCAGCTCAGGTGTGGAAGCTTAGCAGTAGCCTGGCGGCGGATGGCGATCAATTCGGCGGTGACAGCCACGGCAATTTCCTCGGGCGTGACTGCACCGATATCGATGCCGATTGGCGCGTGTACGCGGTCGAACAGATGCGCTGCCAAGCCCTCCGCCAAAAGGGTCTTATAGATGGCAATCACTTTCCGCTTTGAGCCGATCATGCCGATATAGCGAGCGCGGGTCTCGACCGCCCATCGCAGCAGGCGCATGTCGTCGCGGTGGCCCCGCGTCACGATGACAATATAAGAAGACTCGTTCGGATCGAGTTTCCTGGTGGCCTCGTCGAAGTCGAGTGCATGCACTTCGCGCGCTGCCGGGAAGCGCTCCGGGGTAGCGTAGGAGGAGCGGTCATCGTTGACGATGACCTCAAATCCAGCGCTTGCTGCTGTTCGACAAACATTGAGAGCAACGTGGCCTGCACCGAAAATGTAAAGTAACGCTGGAGGTAGGATAGGCTCGACGAAAATCTCCAGGGTTCCGCCGCAGACCAAGCCCGTGTCATACTTGGGATCCTGGTTCAAGTCAAACTTTAAGGTTTGCGGCTTCTCCGACTCCATGACTTCGCGTGCGGCTTGCCAGACGTCGGCTTCGACGCAACCGCCACCGATGGTTCCGATGATCGACCCGTCGTCACGGACCAGCATTTTCGCGGTCGTGAAGGATGGGATGGATCCGCGCACATTGATGATCGTGGCGATGGCCCCCCGACGACCTTGGCGGCGAAGCTCGACGATTTGTTCGTAGATGTCCACGCTGTTCTTAAGACGATTATCAATCACAGAAAAGGTTCTGCTCAAGTCCCCGAAGCGGTCACTGCTTTGCGCAGGGCAGCCTGCAGTTCCTACCGCGGCTGACTCCGCCCGAAAACCGGCTTCGCTTGGATGACGCCTTCGAAAGGCAAGGATTCGAAAATCGAAGCGAGCCAACGACCCGGAATTTCTCCCTCAACCGTGGATCGCTGTATGGTAAGTTCCAGGAGTTCTCGAGGATCGCCCATGAAAGCCGTTCGCATTCATCAATTCGGTGGGCCGGACGTTCTGACCTACGAAGACATCCCTGACCCACAACTGCGCAAAGATCAGATACTGGTGAGGGTGAAGGCTTGTTCATTGAACCACCTGGATATTTGGGTACGCAAGGGGCTGCCCGGAGTGAAGCTGCCGCGCATTTTGGGCAGCGACGTTGCCGGGGAGATTGCGGAAATCGGCGAATACGTCAGCGGATTCACGCCGGGACAACGCGTGGTGGTCGCGCCGATGCACTTCTGCGGACACTGCCGGAACTGCGTTTCCGGATTCGAAAACCAGTGCCGGGAATTTACCGTTCTCGGCAACGGTGTCGATGGCGGGAATTGCGAACTGCTGGCTGTCCCGGCCGCGAATGTCATTCCGTTTCCAGATTCTCTCGATTTCAATCAGGCGGCCAGTGTTCCGCTGGTGTTTGTGACCGCGTGGCACATGCTAGTCGGTTTGGCCCGCGTGCGTCCGGGGCAGACCGTGCTTGTGCTGGGTGCTGGCTCAGGCGTTGGGATTGCTGCCATCCAGATTGCCAAGATGTTTCACTGCCGCGTGATCACAACCGCCGGCAACGATCGGAAGCTGGAAAAGGCGCGCGCTCTCGGCGCTGACTTCGGCATCGATCATTACAAACAGAAGATTTCCGAGGAGGTCCGGAAGATCACCAACAAGGAAGGCGTCGACATCGTGGTCGAGCACGTGGGCGCGGCGACCTGGGACGAGAGCATGAAGTCGCTGAAGTCCGCCGGCACGCTTGTGACCTGCGGCGCCACCACCGGGCAGAATGTGGGAATCGATCTGCGGCATCTGTTCGCGCGGCAGTTGCGGCTGTTGGGGTCTTACATGGGGACGATGGGGGAACTACACGAGGTCCTCGGTCACGTGTTCGCCGGAGGTTTGAAGCCGGTTGTCGACCGCACTTTCCGGCTTAGCGACATTCGCGCCGCCCACGAATATCTGGAAAAAAGTCAGATGTTCGGCAAGGTTATCGTGAACACGTAACCGTGAGCCAACTGTAAGACGCGGCTAGTCGCCGTCGGTTCCAGTCGATGCGGAAGGGATGGCATCTTGAGACGAGGTGTTTTCCGGTGCCGTCTCTCCCGCGCGTTTCTTCAAGGCAACAACCTTGCCGCGGAACCGGGACCGGGTTTGCTCGCCGGATGCCGGGGCCAGCAACAGACCGACTCCCACACCGAGACCGACTCCCCCAAGAAAACTCGCGACTGGGGCGGCCCAATTGCGGCGCCCCTGATAGGCATCCTCGGCCCGCTCGAGACGGTCGGTCGTGTCGTCGTACCTCTGCTTTACCTCCTTGCTAACGTCGCTGACGCGGTTTTTCAGTTGCCCCCTGATGGATTCCCAGAGTTTCGCATCGGTAAGGACAAGGCCACACTTGACAGCGAATCTGGCCCACTTCTCGATTGCACGCTTTTGCTTGACTTCTGACATGGCTGATCTCCTTTCGCTGTATATAACCCACAAACTGGTGTCCAGGTATCCGTCAATTTATGTAGTGGAATCGGCGACTCGTATAGATCTGCAGCGTAGACCTGTTCCGTCCAGCCGGAACCAGAGGGCTGCTGCCAACACACCCCCAGGCACGGCATCTCATTGCGGCGGTGTTCGCGGAAAACCCAGGCGGGAGTCGAGTCCGGCTATTGATCGCCGCGGCGCTTTAGCGCACTTCTTGGTGGCGGCGATGGTTCTGGGGATGCGCAGGAAATCAGCTCCCCACCAAGTACCTCGCTTGCATTCCGATTTGCTCGCTCCCCGGCTTTTCGGTTCGAGTCGCGTTTCCCCGATCAAAACCCCGGAGATGTTTATCGTGCACCGTCGCAATTCCAAGCACGCTCGTATTACGATGTGATGCGGAAGACAAGAGGTAAACCCCTGATCACAAATAAGCTCAGGTGGAGCGCGCCACGCGCGGACCACACGCGAGTGCGCTGCCGAGCTCATTTCCAGAACGTGACGATAAGCGGGGCATAGAAAATCCCTGCAGTCGCATAGGGTGCGATGCACCCCTATGCCTTCACAAAACTATGTCCTCTGTCCTTGACGGAATTCGTGTTCTCGATTTTTCGCACGCGCTAGCCGGGCCTTACTGCACACTGCTGCTGTCCGACTATGGTGCGACGGTCTACAAGCTTGAGGCACAGAGCGGAGACATGGGTCGCGGCTGGGGTCCTCCGTTCGCAGGCGGGATTTCGAGTTTTTTCCTGGGATTGAATCGCGGGAAGCAGGGCATCGCGATCGACCTGAAGCAGACCGAGGGACTCGAGCTGTGTTTGCGCTTCGTCGACCAGGTCGACGTGCTGGTGGAGAACTTTCGCCCTGGGGCAATGGACCGGCTGGGTTTGGGATACGCGCCTCTCCATCAGCGTAATCCGCGGTTGGTGTATTGCTCGATCTCGGGATATGGGCAGCAAGGACCGTCGCGGGATGAAGCGGCGATGGATCTGGTCGTCGAAGCTTCGAGCGGCTTGCTGAGTATCACCGGGACTGAAGAAGGCGATCCAGTGCGCTGCGGGTACGGGGTGACCGACGTGACGGCGGGGCTGTTTGCCGTCATTGGCATCCTGTTGGCCTTGCGCGCGCGAGAGAAGACCGGGATGGGACAATTCGTCGACGTCGCCATGCTCGACAGCATGATTTCGACGATGAGTTCGAATTACATGAGCTTTCTCGGAACCAAGGTTGTGCCCAAGCCAATGGGGACATCGTTTCCCACGGTGGTGCCGTACCGCGTATATCACGCGAGCGACCGCGAGTTTGCTCTTGCGGTGGGCAGCGAGAAGTTGTGGTCAGCATTCTGTGCCGCGCTCGGGCGTCCTGATCTCGAGAAGCATCCGGACTACGCAACCAACGCTTTGCGCATCGAGAACCGCAAGGCTCTGGAAACAATACTGGCAGGGGTTCTTGCCCGGCGTCCGGTCGAGGACTGGATCATGAGATTGCGCGCGGCCGGGATTCCGAGTTCGCTGGTGCGGAACTTTGCCGAAGTCGCCGATGATCGGCAGAGTGAAGTGCGCAAGATGTTTCCTCTCATGGACCATCCCACGGCAGGCACGCACCGGGTTACCGGAACACCCGTGAAACTCTCGGACACTCCGGGCTCACCGTCTTCGCCCGCACCACTTCTCGGGCAGCACTCGCGGTCGGCGCTGAAGGAGTTGTTTGCGCTGGAAGATGCTTTCATTGATGATCTGGTCGCGCGGGGCGTTGTGTTTGAGTCGGCCGTTTCACGCAGATCCCGCTCCTAGTGAGCACGTGGGAGCCTGGTGGTCTGCGGGAACTGGATTACAGTGCACCCCCGAAGCAATTCGCTAGCTGCCGGCAACGGAGGTTCCTCCAATCTCGAACCTCGCGATACGGCCATCGGAACGGCGGTGAAATGGCCGAGGACCGGAGCACCGGCGCGAGTCCCGGCATGACCTGGTAGAGGCACACATCCTCCATAAGGCGGGCATTCATTTCCTGTCCGGGATGAAGTTTGCCTGGCCGCAGCAAACTATTCCGTTCAAGGGGCAGGATTGTCCCCGCGGGAAGCGCATCTTGCGCGAACAATCCTGCCGTCATCAGCAGCACGAGGAGCGTGAGACTCCTCCTGCTGTCACCTCCGATTCCGAGATCTCTCCCCCCTCCATCTTCATCGCTCCAGATCGTGGAACGCCCACTCCGGGTGTTCCGCGTTGCGCAAGTAAGAATCGAAGAAGCGAAGCAGGAAGGGGGTTTGACTGCCGACACCCGAGAACAGAAGAATCGGCACCTCGGGCTTGAGTCGTTTCATCTCTGAACGCAGGGCGCCGCCGGTGATATCCGGCAAATCGTACTCCAAAAGGACGCCTTGCACGTTCAGATTGGCGAACAGAACCAGGGCTTGGGCGCCGCTTCTGGCCGGCACGACGTCGTACCCCGCCTCTTCCAGCATGGACTCAAGCGCCTCGAGATATTCCGGGTGATTCTCAACGCAGAGAATTTTGGCCATCAGCGTTTCTCCTGTGGACTCGAAGTGACTCACGATTGGATTGCGTTCTCGCGCTCGGACGGTTTTGTGTCACTGCACGCGCCAAGTAGCGCTGGGTCGTTCCACCTTCCGGTAGCGGCGCCCTGCGGAGCAGGATCTCGCGGAGCGCCCATTCGATTCGGTCGACGCTGTCGGAGATCACTTGCATGCACTGCTGGTTCTCGATCGAATCGGCCGACAGCGAAATGGCGGACAGGGCGTTGCGAATGTGGTGATTCATCTCGGAAATGACCTGCATGCGCAGCAGCGCGGCTTCACGCCGCTGATTCGCGGCATGCATCAGCTTGGCGGTCAAAAGTGCAACCACCAGGGCCGACACGCCTTCCGCCAGCCATCGTTCCCAGCGGCGGCCGAGATCGGGAACGAGCAGGTAATGCATAAATTCCGTCGCCACAAATGAAGCCAGCCCGACCAGGCCCGCCACAACCATGGCGCGGTCAGCAGCACCGGAGCGCAACCAGTGAGCCCAGCCGGCTTTTGTCGGTTGCGGAGCAACCAGAGCAGTCATACCTCGCAATCTCCTTCGTGAAATGTTTCGGCCACACGGATGACGCGCGCAGCAACTTTAACGAACGGATTGGGACAAGCTAGGCGGCAGGAGGAGGACGATTGAAGCGGAAACCCTTGGTGGAGAAATTCGGGAGGAAATCGTGCGCGCAGACGGAATATACCGACCGCGCATCGGGAGGAGCTGGCATACCCGTTGCTGTGGGAACGCTCCAGCCCGTCGTTTCACAGTTGAAGCGCGGCCTTTGATCGTGGCTGAATGCCGAATGGGTGGACCTGTGAAGTCCAGGGGCGCCGTGAAAATCAGGTGGAACCCCTCGAGCTATCAAGAGTGCGAATAATGCGACCGCCAGGAACAGTCCGTGGGCGCAACCGTTTCTTCTTGCCTCGCGGAGATGGTATGGTCGCGACATGATGGCTCTTCGACTTGTGATTGTACCGCCATTTGCTTGGATGCGGATTCTTTCCGCGAAGCCATCGAACTGGTGGTTCACCAGTGAAGGGATCGCGAAGCCTCGATACAACCGAGCGAGTAGGACATGTATCCAAGCCAATAGCGGTGGGTACCCTAGTTACCGTGTGTCCGCTTGCTTCCATTCTCGCAAATCGATATGTTAGAAGGGAATCAATCGCCAACCGGTGAAATGCTGAGTCTAACCAATCGACGGAGTGGCCGATGCGCGGGCTGGTGCGCATTCGTAGTGTTAATGGCTGTGAGTTCGCTCGCCATCAGCGTTACGACGCGGTACAGTTCGCCCGAGACCGCTCCAACATCTGCGGTTAAGGCATCGGGCTGCTATTCCTCGCTGGAGCATGGACGGCAGCGCCTGACCAATGATGCAGCGAACTGGATCCCTCCGGTGATTGTTTCTTCGCCGCTCGAGGAACCAGCTTCGTATCCCCAAGTTGCGGCCGAAAGACCGGCCGTTGCCGATCCTTCCTTTGCGAGCCCTCCTTATTACCGTCCCCCTCCATTTTTTGACTTCCTTTCATAGCTTTACCAGCGTCTAAGCTGGGTCCCCGGCTCCCAACTGATTCTTTCTCTTGTGTAGGCGAAGGGAATCGTAGAGGGCGTGAGGCTCCCATCAACCCGGGTCCGGCTCAGGCGCCAATGACGTGGTGCTGTGACCGTCCCCCAAGTTGAACCGTGGTAGCCGTTGGCACATACTAAGCGAAATTGGGTGAAATCATGAGCGTTTCCTTGGGGTTAACAGAGGAAGAGTTGGACAGTCTGCGCCAATTCGACAGTTGTATGGTGGCGAACGCAGTGGAGAAGTTCAAGGTCAGGCTGCGCAACACCGGCTTTACCGATGCCAGCATTCGTTGCACGTTCCCCGATCTTCCACCCATGGTGGGATATGCGGCGACGGCGCGTTTGCGCAGCGGGGAACCGCCCATCAGGGGGAAGACCTTTAGCGATCGCACGGATTTCTGGAACCAGATTCTGGAAGTTCCGGCGCCGCGCATCCTGGTGCTGGAAGACATGGACAATCCGCCGGGACGAGGAGCTTTCCTTGGCGATGTGCACGCTGCCATTCTGAAGGCGCTGGGATGCATCGCTTACGTGACGAACGGCGCGGCGCGCGAATTACCCTCTATCCGCAATATGGGGATTCAGGTCTTTGCCGGAAACGTTACCGTGTCGCATGCTTATGCCCACATTTTCGAAGTTGGGGCCGCGATCAGCGTTGGCGGGATGGAAGTGAAGCCTGGCGATCTGCTGCACGGGGATCAGCACGGAGTGCTTACCATTCCATTGGAGATCGCTGCAGAAGTTCCTAGCGTGGCATTGGCCATGCAGAGCGCGGAGCAGAAGGTGATCGATTTCTGTAGGTCGAGTTCGTTTTCTGTTGCCGAACTGCGGGAAGTGATCAAGACAATAACCTAACTCCGATGAAAAACAATGCTGGCGCGTGGCGTCAGAGAAAGATGGTTATAGATCGCGATGGCTCAAGCTGGATCTAACCTGAAACGGGAGTGCACGGGCAGGAAGTGGATCTTGCCGGCGCTGGCAGTCGTGGCAATCGCAATGTCGTCCTGCTCGGGAGGCAACAAGGGTGTGCAGGCCGGCAGTCCGGCGGTCACGGTGGGAGTGACCAAGGTTGTGAAAAGGTCCCTCGGCCGGCACCTATGGCTTTCGTCCGAGTTGGTTCCCTTCCAGGAAATTGACGTCTATGCCAAGGAATCGGGCTTCGTCAAGGACTTGATGGTGGACTATGGAACGCATGTCAAGGCCGGGCAGGTGATGGCGGTACTGGAGATCCCTGAGCTCGAAGCGCAACTCCAGGTCGACAAGGCGGAGATTAGGAATTCGGCGGACCAGGTGACGCGTGCCGAGCATGAGCTGGCGCGCTATCAGGCGCAATACAACGTCCAAAATCTCGAGTTCACGCGCTTGAACGGAGTGTTCGAGAGTCAGCCGGGACTCGTGGCGCAACAGGAAGTGGACGACGCACAGGGGAGAGATCTTGCCGCCTCGTCGCAAGTCGATGCCGCCCAGGCCGCTCTGTCGGCGGCGCAGAGCCAGTTAGCGGCGTCCAAGGCGAAGCTAGCCCAGCATCAGACCCTGTACGACTACTCACGGATCACAGCGCCTTTTTCCGGCGTGGTGACCGAGCGATATGCAAATTTTGGGACGCTGATGCAGGCGGGAACGAGCTCGAGCACCCAGGCCATACCGCTGGTGAAACTCTCGCAGGACGATCTTTTTCGTCTGGTGATACCGGTTCCAGAAGCTTACGTCCGTTTTATCAGGATCGGAGATCCGGTCAACGTAAATGTCCCCTCGCTCAATCACACGTTTCCGGGCAAGGTGGCGCGCTTCTCGGTTGACGTGCGCACCGACACCCGCACCATGCACACGGAGGTCGACGTGCCTAACCCGCAGCGAGTGTTGCTGCCCGGCTTGTACGCCGAGGCTCGTCTGGAGCTTGACCGCAAGGAAGACATTCCGGCGGTACCGATACTGGCCCTGAGTCGCTCCGGCGACAAGCCCACAGTGTTTGTCGTGGGCGCCGACGGAACTTTGGAGCAGCGGCCCGTGGAGATCGGCCTGCAAACCAGCAGCTATGCCGAAGTTGTCTCCGGATTGGATGAAGGGGAGCGGGTCGTGGTCAGCGACCGCAGCGGCCTCAGGCCCGGAGAGAAAGTCGTCGCGCAGGAAGTTACCGTGCCTGAATTCAAAGAGCCCGACGAGCAACACTAGCCGCGCGCCGGGGCCGCGCTAGCCAAATCGCATTCGAGAGACTGGAAAAGGACTATGCCGGGATTTTCAATTCGGAATCCGTACTTCATCATCGTCATCTGCCTGGTGCTTTTGGTGATCGGCGTTACCAGCGTCGCGCGCATGCCGGTCGACTTGTTTCCGCCGATCAACTTGCCCGTGGTGGTGGTGGCGACGTTTTACTCGGGCATGCCACCGGAGGATATCGAAACCGATATCACCGATCCGCTGGAGCGTTTCTTTACGCTGGCCGCGGGTGTCGATCACATGGAATCGCGATCGATGCTGGGCGTGAGCATTATCAAGATCTACTTCCAGCCCGGAACCAGCTCTGACGCGGATGTGACCCAAGTGTCGAACCTCGCCCTCGCGGATCTGAAGCGTCTTCCGCCGGGGACTCTCCCTCCGGTCGTTCTGAAGTTCGACGCGTCGAGTTTGCCGGTGGCGCTGGTCACGGTGAAGGGCGAAGGTCTCAACGAGACGCAGCTTCACGACTACGCGCAATTTCAGATTCGCAACCAGATCACGACCGTGCCTGGGTCCTCCATCCCCGGCGTCTTCGGTGGAATTTACCGGCAGATCATGGTCTACGTCGATCCCTACAAGCTGCAGTCGCGCCAACTCAGCTTGATGGACGTCGTGAACGCGGTAAACACTTCCAACCTCATCCTGCCCGCGGGTGACGTGAAGATGGGCCCCTTCGACTACTACGTCTACTCGAACAGCCTCGTCGACAACATGGATGAGTTGGGCAAAGTGCCGGTAAAGGTTGACGGGCACTCCTGGGTGACGGTGAACGACATCGGCAAGGCGGCGGATGCACATGGGATTCAGTCCAATATCGTCCGCATTGACGGACAGAGATCGGCGTACATCCCGGTCATGAAGCAGGGAGGTGACACGAACACGATTGCAGTTGTCGATGGAGTGAGTGAACTGATCAAGCATCTCTATGACATTCCGAAGCAGATGGTCACCAGCATCGTGTTCGACCAGTCCGTATATGTGAAAGAAGCGATCCGGACGGTGCTGCACGAGGGCTTTCTCGGGCTGATCCTTACCAGCCTGATGATCCTCATCTTCCTGGGAAGTTTTCGAGCCACCTCGGCGGTGCTGCTTTCCATTCCGCTGTCAGCGTTGGCGGCGTTTGTAATTCTTGCCCTGTTGGGCGGCACGATCAATACGATGATTCTCGGGGGAATGGCGCTGGCATTCTCGCGCGTGATCGACAACTCGGTCATTTCCCTGGAGAACATCTATCGACATCTCGAGATGGGTGCCGCGCCCATGATCGCAGCCGAGGTCGGCGGGCAGGAAGTGAACCTGGCTGTGCTGGCGGCCACGCTGGTCGACGTGGTTGATTTCTTCCCGGTGGTTTTCCTGTTCGGTGTTGCGAAATTCCTGTTTTCTGCCTTAGCCCTTGCCTTCTGCCTTTCGTTGCTGGCATCGTTCGTGGTCGCGATGACGGTGATTCCGCTGTTCTGCTCGCGCTTCCTGAAGGCCATGCCGCACGGAGAAGTCCATGATGACCATGAGTATCAGCCCAACGCGGCTCCTCCTTCCTGGATGGACCGGTTCAACACGCGCTTCAACCAAATATTCAACAAGATCCTCGATTTCTACGAGCGTTGGGTGCGGCGCGCGGTCGCGCGTCCGGCGTTGACGGTAATGATTCTGAGTGGAGTGTTCCTGGCGAGTCTTGGGCTTTATTTTGTGACCGGGCTGGCCTTCTTCCCCAAGACCGATGCCGGGCAGTTCACCATCAACCTGAAGGTACCGACCGGAACCCGCATCGAAGTGACCGACCAATATGTTGCGAGAGTGGAAGACCTGATCCGCAAATCCATGGAAGGCAAAGATCTGCGCCTGATCGTCTCCAACATTGGCGTGGTTCCGGATTTTTCGGCACTTTATACGACGAACGCCGGCCCCTACACCGCGACGGTCCAGGTGCAACTCGAGGATTCGCACAAGCTGAGCAGTTTCGAATACATGAACCGCATTCAGGAGCGCATGGCGAAGCAGCTTCCTGAGATTCGCACATTTTTCTCCAGCGGATCGATGGTGGACGCGATTCTGAATCAGGGGGCGCCTGCGCCGATCGACGTACAAGTCAGCAGCAATGATCTTCGTCAGGCGAACCGCATCGCCCAGGACCTGGCGGCCGAAATTCGTCGGCTTCCGAGCGTGGGGCAAGTCTACCTGCCCCAGGACATGAATTATCCGGCAATTCGGCTGAATGTGGACCGTGTGCACGCGGGGGAACTTGGGCTGTCGCAGAAGGAAGTAGTCGACAACGTCATCACCGCCCTCAACTCCAACTATATGATTGCGCCCAACTACTGGGTCGATCGCAAGAGCGGCAACGATTATTACTTGACCGTGCAGTATTTCGAGAACGGGCAGCCCGCAATCCACAACATGGCCGATCTGGGGCAGATTCCGCTGCGCGATCCCAACAATTCAGTTGACCGCTTGAACTGCGGGCCTTTGGGTCCGCCGCGCCTCGGCAATGGGCAACCGTCCTGGGCGTGCAATGGATCTGGTCGTCCGACCACCGTGCTCAATAACGTAGTGAACGTGCAGGAGATGCAAACTCCCACCGAGATCGATCACTTCCAGATTCAGAAAGTGGTGGACGTGTACGTGACTCCCTCGGGCGAGGATCTCGGGCGTGCCAGAAGCGCGATCGAGAAGATCCTGGCCAAGACCAATGTCCCCGATAACGTGCGCGTGAACCTGCGCGGCATGGTGCAGGGCATGCAGAAATCGTTCACCAGCTTTGCTCTTGGGTTTCTGATCTCATTCCTGCTGCTGTACCTGATTCTCACGGCACAGTTCAAATCGTTCGTGGATCCCTTCCTGATCATGCTGGCGATTCCGATGGGATTTGTCGGCGTGCTGATCATTCTGCCGCTGACCGGCGCCACCCTGAACGTGATGTCGCTGATGGGGGTGCTGATGCTGGTCGGCATCGCAGACTCGAACAGTATTCTTATCGTCGACTTCGCCCACAATCTGGAGAAGCAAGGACTCGCACCATTGGACGCCGTGGTCACTGCGTGCCGTGTGCGTTTGCGGCCGATTCTGATGACGTCACTGGCGACAATCATCGGCATGATTCCGATGGCCCTGAGGCTTGGACAGGGCGCGGAACAGTACGCGCCGATGGCCAAGGCCATCATTGGCGGCCTGACGTCGTCGGTAGTCCTGACCATCTTCATCGTTCCCGCCGCCTATCTTCTGGTGTACGGGAAGAAGAATCAAAAGGCCGACACCCCGCTTTCGCCGGAAGCGGCTCAATGAAAGCGAGGCCAGCTCGATGATCAAAGCTGAATTTCCTGGAATGTGTACGCTCTTGTTGGCAGGTTTTTTTTCTCTGCCCGGATTGGCGCAAGTGGACGCACCGTCGGCTGCCAACCTGCCTCCAGCGCCTCAACCGCAACTTTTCGAAAACGCGATTGGGGTGTCGATGCTTTCCATCACGCCGGGTGCGGCGGTTCGGCCACAGACGGCTTCGCCGGCTGGTGCACAAGCGCCACCGGCACAGCCGGCACCGAACCTCATGCGCTTGACCCGCTCCCAGGCGGAGCAGCTGGCGCTCAAGAACAATCCCCGGATCAGCGTAGGCAAGCTGCTGGCGCTGGCGCAGCATCAGGTCTATCGCGAGACCCGGGCGGCTGAGCTACCCAATTTTAACGGTGCCATCACTGCCGTCGAGGCCCATGAAGGCAGCCGCATCGGCGCCGGGTATCTTACCGCATCTCGATTGCTCGACCATGCCGGCGCTGGCGTAACCCTCAGCCAACTCCTCACCGATTTCGGGCGGACGACAAACCTGGTGGCTGCGTCGAAGCTGACGGAAAAGGCGCAAAATGCCAGTTCGCTGGCCACTACCGAAGACATCGTCCTGGCCACGGACCAGGCGTTCTACAACGCGCTCCAGGCGCAGGCATTGCTCAAGGTCGCCAATCAGACCGTGACCACGCGGCAGTCGGTCGAGCATCAGATCAGCGAACTGACCAAGAGCAAGTTGAAGTCGACGCTGGACTTGGCGTTTGCCGAAGTGAATCTGTCGCAGGCGAAGCTGCTCGAACTGGATGCGCAGAACAACGTGGACTCGACGATTGCGGCGTTGACAGCGGTGTTGGGGTTCGACAAGGAGGTCCGCTATGAACTCGTCGACGAAGAGACCCAGCTGCCTTCGCCGCCTCCGGATATCGATGTGCTGATTAAGACCGCCCTCGATCAGCGCCCCGATCTGCAGGCGCTTACCTACGAGCAGCAGGCGGCAGACAGGTTCCGCCGGGCGCAGCGTGATCAGCTCTTTCCCACGATCAGCGCGCTTGGGGTCGCGGGAGGGACTCCCGTCCGGCCAGATTGCCTCGGCGGCTGCTTCCCCAACTATTTCGTCTCGAGCTGGTATGGCGCGATCGGGGTGAACATGGGCATTCCGATTTTTAACGGATTCCTGTTTACCTCACAGGCGGCGGAGGCTAAGTACCGCGCCAATGCAGCCGCGGAAAACACTCGCGATCTGCACGACCGCGTCGTGCGCGACGTGCGCACAGCCTGGCTCTCGGCCAATACGGCGTTTAAGCGCGTCAGCGTGGCCGAGGAATTGGCCAAGGAAGCGGATTTGAGTCTGAACCTCGCGCAGGGAAGGTATCAGTTGGGCTTGAGTTCGATTGTCGAGCTGAGCCAGGCGCAGTTGCAGCAGACCGACGCGGCCATCGGCTATATCAATGCCCAGTATCAGTACCGGCTGTCACTGTCGACTTTGAACTTTGAGACTGGGGTGCAACCGTAAGTGCGGTGTGCCCGAGCGGCCGCATCTTGCCGCGGGCAAAAGTGTTCGACAGGTTCTTCGCTCCGCTCCCGCCGCGGCGGAACTGCAACCACCCTGAACGACCCCAACGCCGATCGTCTCGAAATCCAGGAAAGGACCATCTATCCTTCCAGATGGACCTTACTGCGCAGACAAGATTGCCGCGATCTCTTTCTCGAAAACCGCGGCTTCGGTCGCTCCCATATGTTTCGAAACGATCCGGCCCTGGCGATCAATCAGCAACGCGATAGGCAATCCCAGTACGCCCCCGTATTGCTCGCCGGTTTCCGCCGTGCCCATCACGATCGGATAGTTGACGTGAAACTGCTCGACGAACGGACGGACCGGATCTGCGCTGTCGTCCATGGAAACACCAATGATCTGGAGCCCTCGGTTGCCGTATTTCTGCTGGAGTTCTACAAAATGCGGAGTTTCTTCGCGGCAGGGACCACACCAGGTCGCCCAGAAGTCGACGAGCACCACCTTGCCGCGGTATGACGACAGAGACAGCTGCTGCCCGTCGAGCTGCGGCAGTGTGAAATCCGGAGCGACCGGCTTGTCGTTCGTAGGTGACAGTCCTTTGTGAGGTAGAGTAGTTCGCGGGGAAATGCGGCGCACCAGGAAAGCGGCCACCACCATGACTACGGCGATCCATAAGATCGTGCGCCGCAAAACCTACTCTCCCTTCGCGGTGGGATAGCCTTTGTCAACCCAGTCCGCGCCGAAGTTGTTGGCCATATACAGCACCCTCACATTGGTAAAGTGCATCCCCGAGAGCAGTTGGTCGGCGGGTGCGACGTTGGGGCAGTGGCTCCAGGGGCAGCATCCGCAGTAGAGGACGATAAACGTCGTGCGGGGCAACGATTCGACGCGCTTGCGCAGTTTCTCCAAGGCCGTGTCGTTGGCGGCGGGGCCGATGTACTCCGAGCCGGGGATATGCGCCTGCGTGTAGAGAACGTGCGAACCTACCTGGATGACGAGCGGCTTCTGCTTGCCATCTTGAAACAACTTCACTAACGCCGCAGGACTGATCTGTCTTGTCGCAGAAATGGCTGTTGCCTGCGCAGAAGCCCGAATCAGCGAAAAGCTTGCGAGGGTTGCGAACACAGCCACGATTTTGATCGTAAGGAGTTTCATCGAGTTCCCTGGCAGAATATCCATCCTTTCACGCGATCAGAATACACCGCTGCGGCCTTATCCGCCGGCTAATTCGCGGAGTCTCCCCGCGACAATTTCAGGCGTGATGTCACGTTGCGGATTGCCCAGCATTTCGAAGCCAACCATGAATTTACGGATCGTGGCCGAGCGCAGCAGCGGAGGATAGAAATGGGCGTGAAAGTGCCACTCCGGATGATCGTTGCCGTCGGTCGGGGATTGGTGAAATCCCATGGAATAGGGGAAAGGAGCTCCAAATACTTTGTCGTAGGTCTCGGTGACGCGGTGAAGCATCTGGCTCAGAAAATGCGCGTCATCCCAGGTGAAATCGTTCATACTTCCAATGTGGCGTCGACTGCTCACCAGGATCTCAAACGGCCACACCGCCCAGAATGGCACCAGCACGACGAATTCAGCGTTCTCACAAACCATGCGCACCTGATGCTGCCGCTCGATGGCAAGGTAGTCGCACAACAAGCACCGGGTGTGGGACTGGAGGTAGGAGCGCTGAGTCGCCAGTTCCTTGGATGGCTCGCCCGGAATCGAGGCGGTCGCCCAGATCTGGCAGTGTGGGTGCGGATTGCTGGCTCCCATCATGGCGCCGCGGTTCTCGAAAATCTGGACGTGATTGATCGAGTCGAGGCCGCCGAGTTCGTGGAACTGTTCCATCCAAGTGTGCACCACCACTTCAATCTGCTCCGGGGTCATTGTGGCAAGCGTGAGGTCGTGGCGCGGGGAGAAGCAGATGACGCGGCAGATGCCAGGTTCGCTTTGCGCCACCAGTAGCCCTGCGCTTTCCATGTCCTGGTACGCAATTTGCGTATCGGGCTTGAGCGCGGCGAAGTCGTTTGTAAACACAAACGTCGCTTCATAGTTTGGATTACGAATGCCCCCGGCGCGCGCGTTTCCGGGGCAGAGGTAGCAACCGGGATCGTATGTGGGCTCCGGGGTAGTCGGCAGCTTGGCGACCTCTCCCTGCCAGGGACGAGTGGCGCGATGGGGTGAGACGAGCACCCACTCGTTGGTCAGCGGATTGTGCCTGCGGTGCGGGTCTTCGTTCAGGTTCAAATTTCGGCCTCGCAGCATTTTACGATGGGCCCCCGCACACCGAAGGGCCCTTCGAAGCTGGACGAACCGCTACGCCCGGCAGGAGTCATTGCTAAAATAACTACAAGTTAATAACAATTCCAGCCCAGCTTTACGGGTGTACCGAGTTGCTCATCATTAAGGCGAACAGGAGTGGAAGGTAGATCACCGTCGCCTGCAAGACGTGACGGGCACGCAGCTTCGACTGAGCGGTGGACAGGGGAAGATTGAGGAATGCCAGGCGAGCTCCGAAGTAGAGCATCGCGAAGCCGAGCACGACTGCGCCCACGAGATAGATCCGGCCAGCCATCCCCATAAAACTGGGGAGGACGCTGATGGGAATCAGTGCGATGGAATACCCCAGGATGCGATGCGCGGTCGAGCGACCGTCTTCTTCCACGACCGGCAACATCTTGATGCCGCCGCTGGCATAGTCTTCACGGTAGAGCCACGCAATCGAGAAAAAGTGCGGGAATTGCCACACAAACAAGATAGCGAAAAGGACTAGCGTGCCCCACTCCAGCCGACCGCGAGCCGCCGCCCAGCCGAGCACGCCGGGCATCGCCCCGGGGAAGGCACCGACGAAAGTGCAGATCGGCGAGACCCGTTTCAGGGGCGTGTAAGCGGCAAGATAGACGACAGAGGTCAGAAACGTCAGAAGGCCGGTCAGCGGGTTCGTAAAGATGGCCAGATAAATAGAACCACCGATCGCGGCCAGCGCGCCGACAGCAGCCGCATGGAACATCGACATTCTCCCGGCAGGCAGAGGGCGGCGGGCTGTGCGGCCCATGTGGCCGTCCACATCATGCTCCATGACTTCGTTCAGCGCAGCGGTACCGCTGGATACCAATCCGATCCCGAACATTGCATGCAATAGCCCGGAGCTAAACCACGGAAGGCCCGCTTTGTGGGCGCCGAAGAAGTAGCCGCACCACGCGGTCATCACGATCAGGCTGGTGACGCGCAGCTTGATGAGTTCGGCATAGTCGCGGAAAAGGGAAGTTGCCCGAATGCGGAGACCAGAGAGTGGCAATGTCATCGAACTCATGAGTTAGGCCGTGTCCAACGTTCCGAAAACTAGCTGGTTTGCGAAACGAGCGCGCGCGGACCCCACTCCGCCACGGGCTCAAGGAATCGATACCTACTCTGATAGCTTTCGAAAGTCAAGTGAAAACCAAAAAGCGAATTCGCCGAAATCAGGCTAACACATCGGCGTGGCGCACGTTCGATTGTGCTAGTTGCTTCCTGTAGCCGCTGGCGAATCAAACGTTTCCGGCGGATCGAAGAAGCATTGGTGCCACAGCGCCCGATCGCTCAGTTTGCCCGCTTTCCACTGTTCGAGCGTGGTGAGGGTGGCGGCAATCATGCCACCGTCGGACGCATCGAAAATCACCACTACGCCTTGTAATTCCTGCGGCTTTGCGCTCATCTCTTCATAGCTTTTTTCCCACAGGAACTTGACGTACTCGAGGCGTTCCTTTGGTCCGGCACCTTTGCTGTTCTCCTCGATTTTCTGCACGGAAATGATCTTCACCTTCTTGCTGCGCAACGGTTCCCAGTCTCCGGGGAAAACCGCCATTTCTTCGCGGCTCACATGAAATAAATCGGCGGCCGTCGGTGACGTCAGCGAGCGTTGCTCGGTGTCAGGAATTCCGTCCGGCATCTCGACGCTGTTACGCCAGATCCATCCGCGAGCGAGACCCGAGATTCGCACATGGACCCAATCGGCGTTAAAGTCAAGCAGTTCGAACTCGTCGTGCATGCTGGCCAAAAACTGGGGCTTTGCCGTGAGGCTGGGAGTCGACACGACGGGCGTTCCTGATTTTTTCACCGCGACCAGGTTGTTCGGATGTGCCGTGCCTTTGAGGACTGCCTCCAGATTGTCGACTTCCGCCTGCAGCGCGTTTTGCGCTTTTTCCGCAGCCGCCTGCTCGGGTGTTGGCTGTTTCGCAGATTCCGGAGCAGCCAGCCCGTGGCTCAGTGATGAGGAAAACGTCTGGTTGGTGTCGGGGAACTGCCGAGAGGGCGCAGAAATCGTAGGTTCCGTTGTCGGTTTCGGGGGGGCAGGGCCAGGTTCGACTCGAGGAGTGGAACTCGGTACGGCGCGCTTTTCGGCTGCTGGTGGGATGGCGGCAAGCTGGTCGGCCAGCTGATCGAGCAGGTCGGCTTCGAGGCGGCCATTCGACGTCAGCAACTGGTAGCCAGAGTGGGATCCTGACGGATCGGCATACCAGGCCGTGACTCTGGTCGTCACCCGCACCACAGATCCGCCGGAGGGCGCAGCATTGATTTCGAATGTCGCCTGATAATACCCGTGCTGATAACGGTCGAGAGGATGTTCTCCCGGTTTCGCAAACCCCTCGAGCACGGGTAGACGGCCCGCCAATTCGCTCTGCATCGCCTGCAGCGTTTTTTCGATGGTGGTCTTTGATTGCGGGAAGGAACGTTCGCTGGGGGAGACGGCCTGCGCGCACGAAACTCTGCCGAGGATCGCGACAAAAACGCATAGCCACAGGACATTCGCGCGCCTGCTCATGGCAACCGCTCCAGTTCGTCGCGCAGAATCCATCCGTGTTGGCCTTCGTGGGTTTCGACACCCACCCAGTAAGGAGTGGAGATCACGATCAGAACCTCGGTGCCGGTGGGAAGGGACTGCAATGTGCTCGCGGTATGAAACGGCGCGGATTTGAGCGCCGCTCCCGGGGCCTTGACAACTCGCTGGACCTGCTGCCGCAGCTGCTTGACGCGATCCTCCAGGCTCTCGGCCGAAGGCTCACTGCCTGACGCAGTCGGAGCTGCTTCGGCGGGAGTGGGAACCGTCGCGGCTGAAGCGGACTCGTCTTTCAGCCGAGGCGCCGGCAACGGCTCAACTTCCGGCGGGTGGCTCTTGGCATCGTCGGCCTGGACCTTCATTACCTCGATCTGATCGAGGTGATCACGAATATCCTTGTACTCGGCGCCCTCGACGGATCCGTTCGAGGGGTGAGCGATGTGTCGAAAATCTTCCACGAAGCGAGCATCGATGCGCAGGACGGTGTTGCTGCTATCCTGCGCCTGCACTATATAGCGGACAGCGAGCGTCCCGACATCGCTGCTGTCCTTGAAATTCCACGGGTCGAGCGCCTTGAGGCGGATCTTGTAGAAAACCTTGCCAGCTTCGGTCCGCTCCGGAAAGACGTGGGTCGAACTGGCCGCGACAGCGCCAGTGATGTATTGGTCCTTGCTGTATTCTTTTGTGCCGCGAATGATGCCGTTCTGAACGATTTCCTGAACGACTCGGGAGACTTCAGCCTCGGGAAAGGGGACATTGACGATCAGTCCGGCGCCATATTGCACAGCATCCTTTTCCCGCGGCGGCAGAGCGGAGGCCGCCAGCGAGAGAGTCAGGACTGCGGTGGTCAAAAGGGCTGGGAAAGAACGAAGACGGCGAGGTCCAACCCCTCGCGATAGCCCGATGCGGTACCGAAATCTCAATAACCCCACAAATACCCCTTACGGCCACCAGAGTGTCAGTGCCGGCACAGCTCTGTCAACTCACCGTCGTTCCCTCGATGTTCATCTCGGTCGGCATAGCGGTTCTCCCCTGAGAAACTGCAAATCATGCAGACGAGAGCAAAGAACCGAGAGACCAACGATTGGTAGGAGCCGTTCAATGATCTCTCCGTGTTTTCACCCCTCGCGTGGCATAATCGTCGGAAAATCCCAACTCATCCGGTGCAACCGATGCGTCCATATCTGCTCATCGCCGTCTGCCTCAGTGTCTTTGTGGGAAGCAGCCCATGCGACTTACCTGCCGCCCCGAAGCCACTGGAGATCTATTTCATCGATGTTGAAGGCGGCCAGGCTACCCTGGTTGTTGCTCCAAGCGGCCAGTCGCTCCTGATCGACGCCGGATGGCCCGACCACGAGGGCCGGGACGCGGACCGCATTCTCTCCGCCGCCCGCCAGGCTGGCCTGACGCAAATCGACTACGTCCTGATCACGCACTACCATCGCGACCATGTCGGCGGCGTACCCCAGCTCGCCGAGAGCTTCAAACTGGGGACCTTCATCGACCACGGTCCGAACCTCGAGGATTCTGCGGTCACGCGCACCGACTACGCGGCGTATGAGAAGGCGATCGGCGGCCACGCCCACGTCGTAGTGAAGCCGGGCTGGGGACTGCCGATCAAGGGAATTGAAGTGAAGGTCCTGTCGGCGGCGGGGGAGCTGATCCGAAAGCCGCTCCCCGGTGGCGGTGAGGCGAACCTTTACTGCAAGGCTGAGCCGGCAGCGCCCGATGACGCCACCGAGAACGCCCGCTCCGTCGGCGTGATGATCACCTACAGCAACTTCCGTTTCCTCGATCTCGGCGATCTGACGAGGAAGAAGGAACTGGAACTGGCCTGCCCGAATCATCTCCTCGGCACCGTCGATCTTTTCCTGGTGACGCATCACGGCGCCGATCTCTCAAACTCGAAGGCACTCGACTGGGCCCTGCACCCCCGCGTCGCTGTGATCGACAACGGGCCGCGCAAGGGAGCAAGTCCGGCTGCCTGGCAGATCGTCCACGATGCTCCTGGCTCGGAGGATTTGTGGCAACTCCATTACGCCGCCGAGTCCGACAAGGACCACAACGTCGACCCGGATCACATCGCCAACTTGAAAGAGAACTGTGAAGGCAAGTACCTCAAGGTTGTCGCGCAGAGCGATGGATCGTTCACGCTGACCAATAGCCGGACCGGTGAACAAAAAACCTACGCGAAGAAATAGCACACGGCAACGATGATCGTGATCGTTATGGGAGTGGTCGGGGCCGGCAAGACGACCATCGGGAAGCTGCTCGCGGCGCAACTCGGCTGGGAATTTGCCGATGCCGACGACTTCCATCCGCAGTCCAATGTCGAGAAAATCCGCAACGGCATCGCCCTCAACGATGAGGATCGCGAGCCCTGGCTCGACCGACTGCGGGCAGCGATCCTGGACTGGATCGCAGGTGGTCGCAATGTAGTGCTTGCCTGCTCCGCCCTGAAGCGCGCCTACCGTCGAAAGCTCCAAGCTGGCCGGGAAGTGCGCTTCGTGTACCTGAAGGGCAGCGCGGCCTTGATCCGAGACCGCTTGCGCGCCCGTCACGGACACTTCGCGGGGGAAGCGATCCTCGCCAGCCAATTCGCCGACTTGGAAGAGCCGGGAGACGCCCTTACGGTTCGAATCTCGGAATCACCCGAACAAATCGTTGCCGACATCCGGAAAGGGCTCAACTTGGAGTAGAATCCTCGCACCCTACGCCGGCGTCTCGCCGGCTGTCGCGCGGGCAATCTGGCCCACGCAGCCTGAGCACCGGCCCAGGACAGCCCGTGAGCTCCCGGCAGTTTGTCGGTTCAAAGACGCCTTGCAGACCGCCTCCGACCGCCTCGAACCCGCCGTCGTTTCGCGACTGATGTGGCGGCTGATGCCGTTCCTCTTCCTGCTCTACATCGTGGCCTACCTCGACCGCATCAACATGAGCTTCGCCGTGCTCGAAATGCGGGGGCAACTCGGCCTCAGCGAGCGCGTCATCGGACGCGCCGGCGGAATGTTTTTTATCGGCTACTTCTTCTTTCAGCTGCCGAGCAATCTGGTGCTGGAAAAGGTCGGGGTCCGCCGCTGGATCTCGGCCCTGATGATTGCCTGGGGCGTTATCTCGTGTTTCATGGTGTTCGTCCGCGGCCCATTCAGTTTCTATGCGATGCGTTTTCTGCTCGGAGCGGCTGAGGCCGGATTCTTCCCCGGCATGATCCTTTATATGAAGCGCTGGTTTCCGGCCAGCGCCCGGGCGCGGGCTGTAGCCTGGTTCATGACGGCGAACCCCATCGCCGGAATCGTCGGCAGTCCGATCTCTGGTGCTCTGCTCGGTCTCAAGGGCGCAGGATTCACTGGTTGGCAGTGGATGTTTCTCATCGAGGGCGTGCCGGCGATCTTGCTTGGGATTAGCGTATTTGCCACCCTCACCGACAGTCCGTACGAAGCAGAATGGCTCAAAGGCGACGAGCGAACGTGGTTATTGCAGAAGCTTGAAAGCGAGAGACAGTCCGAACCCGTAGTGGTGCAGGAAGATTTCTGGAAGGTTCTGGTGAGCGGCAGGATTTGGCTGTTGTCGATCATCTACTTCGGGGTTTCTACCACCATGTATGGCGTGACGCTGTGGCTGCCGAGCGTGATCCGCGTCTTATCGGGTCTGAGCTATTTCTGGACGGGAATTGTGGCCATGCTTCCATTCCTGTTGACCGCCGCCACCATGGTGCTGCTCGGAATGCGCTCGGACCGCACCGGTGAACGCCGCTGGCACACGGCAATCCCGGCGTTTATCGCGGCGGTGGGATTGGTCGTGGCAGGCTATGGGACGTCGACCATCACGGTGGTGGCGGGAATTGCAATCGGAGTCGCCTTCGCCGAGGGCATGGTCGGTCCCTTCTGGGCGATGGCGACTTCCCGCATGGCGGGCCTGTCGGCAGCGGCGGGGATCGCCGTCGTAAACTCGCTCGCCAACCTCGGAGGATATTTCGGCCCAGACATCATTGGATTCTTCCGTTCGGCAAACGGAGGATTTCGCGGAGGCATGCTTGCGATTGCCGCAGTCTTGGTCATCAGCGGCAGCGTCGCCCTGATCGTTGGAGCGGATCACTCAGCGCGTTGGACAGCTGACGAGGGCCCCCGGAACCATCACGGACGGCCAAATGCACGCACCTCCCGATGAGTACGAAGCATCCGATGGCGACTTTCGATCAGAGGTGGACCCACTCCGAGAACCTCTGCGGCGACAAGCCCCAATCCCGCCACCACGGTGAGCGTGAAGTCGCGATCATGGACGAGACTTTTGCCCTTGTAGCCCGGCGTATCGGGCCAAAACGAGAACGTGGTCTCCATGGAACCGCGATCCTGTGATTTCTAACAGTAATCATCCGGCTTCGAGCGGTGGCTGCTTCAGGCCCTCAAACCTGTGCAGATTGTTTACAATATGAGATTCGTCGGGCTCGTTACCCTGCGGCCGCTAGAGGTACAAACAGGCATTTTGGAATCGACAAACCACAACTCCAGTGGGGCCCCCACCGTCTACTGGCGGGTCGAGGGCAGTCTTCTTGATCTTACGGTGGTCCGGCCCGTGGCCTTCTTCACCTGGAACGCCCAGACCTTCAGCGAGCGATTCCGGCGCCGTGGACTTATCTTTCTGATGGCGGTTCTGCGTCCCTTTCTGTATTCCCTGAACCGCAAGTTTGCCACGCGGGTGGTGCATAACGTCCTGCGCGGGGTGACCCGCGACCGGCTTGATCTGCTGGGTGAGGAGTATTTCCACTACAAATTGCGGCCCAGGCTGAAGAAAAGCGGCGTTCAGGCGGTCGAGGAGCTCCTGCACTCCGGGGCCGATGTCGTTCTGGTCAGCCAGGCGCTGGATCACCTAATGCGGCCTCTGGCCCACTACCTCGGTGTGAAGCACATCGTCGCCAACCGGTTGGAGTTTCGTGACGGGGTGGCGACCGGACGGCTGCTCGATCCGGTGATCCGTCCCCGGGGCGCCTTTGCGCCGCTCCGGGAGAACATGCCCGATGGCCGGCGTGCTCCCAAGACGCTCGCACGTCACCTGGATATTTCTTTGGAACAACTGCGCGCTGCCGTGATTCCGGCCGAGCGCCAGGCTACGGTGCCGGTGCGGCCGATCGTTCATTTCGACGGCCGCCGCCAGGTGGAAGGATTCTCGGTTCGTCGTGCCTTTGCTGGCAAGCACATCATGCTGATCGGCGTCACCGGATTTATCGGCAAAGTCTGGCTGGCGAACACGCTGATGGAACTGCCCGAGGTGAAGCGAGTCTACTTGCTCATCCGCCGCCAGAAATCGAATCCGGGCCAGCGCCGTTTCCAGAAGATGGTGGAAGATTCGCCGGTGTTCGATCCCCTGTACGATCGCTATGGTGAGCGCCTTCCCGAGTTTCTCCAGGACAAGATCGAAGTCATCGAAGGCGACGTCACTCAGCCCGGGCTTGGCCTGAGTGCGGAGACTATCGGCACTTTCGAGAACAGCCTCGATCTCATCATCAATAGCTCGGGCCTGACAGATTTCAATCCCGACCTGCGCGATGCGCTCGCCACCAACACCGATGCCGCCGTAAACATCCTCGAGTTCGTCCGCGGGACCGACCATGCCGGTCTGCTGCATCTTTCCACCTGTTACGTCGCGGGAGAGCAGGATGGCCGCGTGCCGGAGAAGATCACTCCCAACTACAATCCCCGCGACCTTCCCGACTTCGACGCCGAGCAGGAATGGCGCTCCCTGCACGATGTGATCAAACAAGCGGAAGAGCATGCCGAGAGTGAAGAGATCACGTCGGGCCTGCGCTTGCAGGCGCGGGCCAAAGAACACGCGGCCAAGGATCTGCAAGGCGCGGCGCTCGAAAATCAAATTCGCAAGAATCGCGTCCGCTGGCTGAAAACCTACTTGAGCGAAGTGGGCACCCGCCGCGCAAAGGAACTGGGGTGGCCGAACACCTATACGCTCACCAAGAGCCTGGCCGAATCGCTGATTGTGAAACATGGGGCCGGACTGCCG
>Ga0123356_10001391_pt1 | contig 26825 bp, 21 predicted proteins | sample TergutEmb28metaG_2_FD_92546 | JGI IMG/M metagenome (GOLD analysis project Ga0123356, IMG submission 92546) | Embiratermes neotenicus P3 segment gut microbial communities from Petit-Saut dam, French Guiana - Emb289 P3 | ecosystem: Host-associated > Arthropoda: Insects > Digestive system > Gut ...
ATATCCGGCTTCGCGCAGGATCTTTGTCGCTTTTAGACCGTCCATTACCGGCATCATATGATCCATAAAAACAATATCGTAGTTTCCGTCATTTTTGATTTTTTCAACGGCTTCCAATCCGTTATCGGCGGTTTCGATATGCAGCCCATAGGGTTGCAGCATCTCGCGGGCGATAAGCAAATTAATATTTATATCATCTACAATTAAGACCCTGCCTTCAGATATTTGTTTATATATTATTTTTTCTTTTTTAAAGTTCAATTCATTATAGAAACTAAAGGACTGCAGCTTTTTTACTATATCGCTGCCGCATACTTCCAAACCGCATCTCTTCTGCGGCAGAGAAACTGTGAACTGTGTCCCTTTACCGACGCAGCTTTCTACGTTTATTTTTCCGTTCATAGCTCCTATAAGACGTTTTGTGATATTCATTCCCAGGCCCGTGCCGGCAATACCGCTGTTTACATCAAGGTTAAACCGCGAATAGGCGTCGTAAAGGCTGTTAAGCTGCGCTTCGTTCATGCCCTGTCCTGTGTCGCTTATTTTTACAGCAAGTATCACATTTTCATCATTTTCTTTATACCTCCCTTCAGTCGGCGAGCTTAAGGAAGTTGATATATTAGCCGCTCGCGCGGCTTGTGCATCAACTGCAACTGCAATTGAAAAACAGATTTCACCGGCATTCGTGTATTTGTAAGCATTGGAAAGAAGATTGTTAAGAATTTGCTTAACACGCAATTCATCACCGATTAATTCAACGGGGATATTTTCATCCACTGACAGCTTAAATTCAATCGGTTTGCTGTCAAATCGCAGGCGGTTCATTTGCACGACACTGTTTATCATGTCCGGAACATTGTATTTTTTTTGAATGATTTCAAGTTTACCGGCATCAATTTGTGAAAAATCAAGAATGTCGTTAATAATGTTCAACAATAAACTGCCGGATTCATATATTTTTATAAACCCATTTTCCGCATCTTTGCAAAGAGTATCATTACGCAGCCGGATTTCCGCGATGCCGAGAATCGCGTTCATCGGAGTTCGTATTTCGTGGCTCATCTGGGAGAGGAATATACTCTTTGCCTGGCTGCTTTGTTCAACTGCTTCTTTTGCGGCTTCTAACTGCAATGCATTGTCATATATATCCTGAAGTAATTGATGGCGAATAAAAGCATTGGCGATCAAAAGGCTTGCGGAGTGTAAAGCCGCTTCCTCTTCATTTGTAAAAATCCGCTCTTTATGGCAATCGTCAAAACCGACAAACCCCCAGAATTGATTATCTATGAACATGGGCACGACTAAAATGGACAGTATTCCGCTTGGGTTTAAATGATCCTGCTCCGCTTGTGACATATTGCGTACCAAGCTGTTTATATTTTTTCCGCTTGAGAGGGTTTCCTCCCATCCCGGTACAACTTCATCATATTTATACAGTGCGCCGTCCGTGAATATTGTTTCATTCTGCGACCACTCAAAAATCTGAGTGCAGTAAAGCTCCCCGTCAATTATTTGATTCTTCCAAAGATATACGCAGTCAACATTCACAGCCTCGGCTATTATGCTCATGCTTTGATATAAAGTATCCCGGAAAGTTTTCCTGTCCGGATTTTGCAGCATGACAGCCATTCTGTTTACTGCTTTTTGTATATAATCCCGGTATTCGATTTCCTGCATCAGTTTTTTAAACTCGCGCATATCGCGCGTATACCCGGCTACGACATAATCATCTTCGTATTTAATCCGTTTTAAAACGACTTCAGCAGGCATAACTGTACCGTCAAGCATATTATATGTCCAATCAAATGGCCCGCAGTCACCTTTTTCAAACGTATATAAAACGTGCATTTTTGCTTTTTCAACAGAAAGCATACCATTCGGCTGATATTCCGGATAAAGTTCATGCGACCTTTTCAAAAAATCCTGTTTATCCTTGAACCCAAAAAGCCGGATGGCTTCTTCGTTACATTCAATTTTATTTACATTCGCGTCCCATACCTGACAGCACAGCGGCGTCCTGTCCAATAATATTTTTGTGTGTCTGTACGCTGTATCAATTTTTTCTCTCATAGTATTGCGATTAATTTCGGCTACTATCATCAAACCTACCGACCGCAGGATTTCAATTTCTTCCTCATTGAACACATATTCCTGTTCGCAATGATCAATACTGAAAAAACCCCAAAAGTGATCCTCCAAAAACAGCGGTACTATAGTAAGTGATTTCAAATTGAACCCATGTTTTTGCACATATTCTTTTTCTTCCGGTATCATTTCCGTAAACAAACTGTTGATACATTCGTCGCGCATAAGTTTTTGTTTCCATGAATGCTTGTCATCATAAGAAGAACTGAAATTCGAAAACAGAAACGCGTTTTTTTCTTCAAGTTTGCTGAACCAACTGTGTGTACAGACATGATGCATTTTGCCGTCTGTCATTTCATTTTTCCAGATATGAACGCGGTCAGCATATGTGGTGCGGCCTATAATCCCCAAACTTTTTACAAGCAGAGCCTTGTTATCATCATTGCTGTCCACAGTAAGCAATAGGGATGCTATATTATTAACCGCTTGCATTATTTCATCATGCCGTTTTATTTCCGCCATCATTCTATAATGTTCCCGTAAATCCCGCGTGTAACCCGCTACTGCGTCATCTTCGAAATATTTTATCCGGACAAGCGTGACTTCCGCCGGCATGGGTGTTCCGTCAGGCAGCTGGTGCATCCATTCAAAATTACAATAACCGTCTTCAAATGCTTTATTTACAAGAGCCATGGCTTTTTCGCCGGAATGACATCCGTCCGGCTGGTATTCCGGAGAGCAAACTTTTATAAAATTATCCAGATATTCCTGTTTGTTCTTAAAGCCGTACTGTTTTACGGCAGCTTCGTTACAGTCTACAGTGTTTAATTTTTTATCCCATATCTGTGTGCATAGCGGGGAGGAGTCCAGCATAAGCTTTGTACGCTCGTGCGCTTCATTTATTTCTCTTTCCATTTTAATAAATGCTTTTTCTGTATGTTTGACGACTCTTTTTACAAAAAATAGTGTCGCGACAGTAAAAAAGACGCCTAAAAATAATGTGAAAATTATAGACATCCGCCTTGCGCGGTTTATTGAATGATAAAGATGTTCAGAATCATAATCTATCCCAATGACACCGATAACATTTCCGTCGTTGTCGTGGAAGGGGAAAGACATCGAAAATAAGTACCCATAATCTGTAACCATAATTCCGTTGCTGGTTATTATTAAGTCTTCCATGTTCCGATCTAAATCCGCAAGGTATTCGTCTTCGACAAGCATACCCGCATGAGAAAAATTTTCATCGTCATTATCCAAGCCGTCTATCAAATAAATATATTCGTTATTATCGTTTAACTTTATAGTATACAGAAACTTGGCATTTGCTATGCGCCTGATTCCATCTAACTGCCTGTGCGTGTTTATATAAAGCTCGCTTTGCTGATCCTCAATCGTGTTTATTTCAGTAAAAATGCGTATGTCGATCGCTTCCTCCGCATAACCGTGAAGGCTTATAGCGTCTTGTTTAAGATTATTCATTGTTAATGAATAGAATTGAGTGTAATTTATAAGATAAATACCGATAGACGCAATTACCGCTACAAAAAGCAGCATTAATCCTATTTTGATTTCAAGATTTTTCCAAATGTTTTTTTTCATTTTACAAATCCTTCGTTGTGTTATCATCCATCTCTTTTTGAATTTCAACAAATAACATGTTGACTTCAAGAAATACATCCACAATTTTTGGATCAAATTGCGTTCCACTGCCTTTTTTGATGATTTCAACAGCTTTTTCGTGTGCAAACCCTTTTTTATAAGGACGATCTGATACAAGGGCATCGTACACATCGACTACCGCCATAATTCTGCCCTGCAATGATATTTCTTCGCCCTTTAATCCGTAGGGATAACCTGTACCATCCCAACGCTCATGGTGATTGCCGGCGAATAACCTTGCGCTGCGTAAAAAATCACCTTCCCCGGATTCTTCTATAATTATATCAATGAGTTTTTCGCCCTCAACGGTGTGGGTCTTCATTATTTCAAACTCTTCCACGGTCAATTTATCAAGTTTGTTCAGAATCAAATCCGTAACAACGATTTTGCCTATATCATGCAAACGCGCCGACGAAATAACTGTTTCTAAATTCCATTTCCGTATTTCATCATCATATAAACCGCGTTTAAGCATTGCATTTAATAATATATTTATGTATTTTGTCGTGCGTTCAATATGTTTGCCTGTTAGCGTGTCACGCCCCTCAACCATGTTGGCCAGAACGGATATCAAGCTGTTTTGCAATCTTAGGTGCTTTTCTGTCCGTTCACGGACTTTACTTTCCATATTCAAATGAGCCTCTATACGGTTAAGAAGAACCGGCCTGGAAAAGGGTTTGGATATAAAATCAACCGCGCCCATTTTGAATCCGCGCGCCTCTGTAACGGCATCACTCTGGCTTGTCAGAAATATGACCGGTATATCTTCGTATTTTTTATCGGATTTCAATTTTTCCAAGGTCTCAAAGCCGTCCATATCAGGCATCAATATGTCCAATAATATCAAATCCGGCTGAACTTTTTCCAAAACATCAAACATGAGCGAAGCTGACGATAAGGTGAACACATTGTAATTTTCTGACAATGCTTCTTCCGCATCTAAAAGATTGACTTTAGTGTCGTCCACAACGAAAATTGTTTTCATTGTTATTATAATATATAATCATAGTGAGTATTACAAGTCGTAAAAAAAGATGAAATTATGCATTTGTTACACTAACATATTACCTGTTTATCGGATTAAAGAGGATTTGTTAAATATTATAGCTCTACTCTTCCCTTTCATTGCCGTCTGCCAGCTCTTCGCTGATTACAGAATATATCTTGTCGCAGAGCGCTTGTTTGCGATCTCCGGGAGGTAAATCCGCTGTGTTTACAGGTTCCAAAAACGCAATTTTTACAGGGACGCTTTCAACGCGCATGTTTTTTTCAAAGATTCCATAGCTGCCTTCAATTGCAACAGGAATAATGGGAGCGTCGGCCATGGTCGCAAGTTTTAAAGAACCCGGATGGAAAGGAAGAAGTCCCCTGCCCTTGGATCTGTGGCCTTCCGGGAAGATAATCATGCCGCCGCCCGCCTTAATTCGCTTTACACCTTCTTTTATTGTGCCGATTGCTTTTCTTATATTAGTCCTGTCAATAAAAAGGCCGTTAAGCAAATGGATCCATATGTTAAGAAACGGCACAAAAATAAGTTCCTTTTTTGCAATGAAACCAAAAGGACGTCCGCAATAGGCAAGCAAGAGTATTATATCGAAGTAACCGCAATGGTTGCTTATAAAACAAACACTGCCTTTTTTGGGTATGTTTTCACTGCCCTTAACCGTTATCTTGCTTCTTGAAATTTTAATTATTGACAGCGCCCACATTTTGGCAAGAAAATAAATAAAATGTCTCATTGGTTTCCGCAATCCCAGTAAATACAAAAATCCGGCCGCTAACCCGAATGGAACCAGCAAAATCATGGCAATTATTAAAAAGCCGAAACAAAGAATAGTTTTTATCATATTGACGGTAATTATCCATTATTTTCAGCAAATTGCCTAGTAGTTTTTAAATACTAAGCGTATATTTTTTGCAAAAAATAATTTTTACATGCTATAATTTTAAAAAATTAAAATAAAGGAGAATGATATGAAAAAATGGGTTTGCGCGGTATGCGGTTACGGCCACACAGGAGACAGCGCGCCGGAGGCGTGTCCGCAGTGTAAAGCTCCTTCCTCAAAATTCAAGGAACAGTCGGCTGACAGCGCTTTTGCGGCCGAACATGTGGTTGGCGTAGCAAAGGGAGCCGATGCGGATATTATTAAAGATTTACAGGCAAACTTTAACGGTGAATGCTGCGAAGTTGGAATGTACCTTGCAATGAGCCGGGTTGCCGAGCGCGAAGGATATCCTGAAATTGCCGATGCTTTCAAACGTTACGCATTTGAGGAAGCAGATCACGCGGCGCGGTTTGCAGAACTCCTTGGGGAAGTTATTACAGACAGCACGAAGAAAAACCTTGAACTGAGAATAGACGCCGAACACGGTGCCTGCGCCGGCAAGACTGACATTGCAAAACGCGCCAAGGAAAAAAATCTTGATGCCATTCATGATTCTGTGCATGAGATGGCGCGCGACGAAGCCCGTCATTGCGCCGGTTTTAAAGGGCTTTTAAAAAGATATTTTAGTTAAATCTTTTTATATTAGTTAATCAGATTGATGAGAGAGGCTGACTGATACCCTGTCAGTCTCTTTTTTATGCCGTATGCTTGACATTAATTATTAATCATTACATTATCAAAAAATGTCATGTATCAAAAAATTTAACGGCACAGATATAGAAATTGCCCAGGCTGTTTTTCCGCAGAACGCCCTCCGCATAAAGGATGTCGCGGAAAAAGCGGGCATACCAGATGAGTTTGTCGAATACTACGGAAACTATAAGGCAAAGATTGATTATAATTTTATTGAAAAAAACAGCGGCAAAAAAGACGGAAAACTGATTCTTGTAACAGCGATTAACCCAACGCCTGCCGGAGAAGGAAAAACTACTACGACTGTAGGCGTTGCAGACAGTCTTTCACTAATCGGTAAAAAAACGATGGTAGCTTTGCGGGAACCTTCGCTGGGTCCTGTATTCGGCGTAAAGGGAGGAGCCGCAGGCGGCGGCTGGGCGCAGGTTATCCCGATGGAAGACATCAATTTGCATTTTACAGGAGATTTCCATGCCATAGCGGCGGCCAACAATCTTTTGGCTGCAATGATTGACAATCATATTTTCCAGGGCAACAAACTTAATATTGATACGCGTAAAATTATCTGGCGAAGATGCATCGACATGAATGACCGCCAGCTTAGAACTGTAACAAACGGCCTTGGCGGAATTAAGAACGGCACTGTACGCGAAGACGGATTTGACATAACAGCTGCTTCGGAAATCATGGCGATTTTATGTCTTGCATCCGGCATTGACGATTTAAAAAACAGACTTGGCCGCATTATTGTAAGCTATACATACGGCAAACAGCATGATGAATTGCCTGTTACAGCAGCACAATTAAACGCTCACGGCGCGATGGCCTCTCTTTTAAAAGATGCTTTAAAACCAAATCTTGTGCAGACCCTGGAAGGTACGCCGGCTTTTATTCACGGCGGGCCTTTTGCAAATATCGCGCATGGCTGCAATTCGATCATGGCTACCCGGCTTGCGTTAAAATGCGCCGACTATGTTGTAACCGAAGCCGGCTTTGGCGCTGACCTTGGCGCGGAAAAATTCCTTGACATTAAATGCCGTTTTGCAGGCCTTAAACCTTCGGCTGTCATTATTGTCGCCACTGTCCGCGCATTAAAATCACACGGCGGAGCAAAAAAATCCGATTTAGAAAATGAAAATCTCTGCGCGCTTGAAAAAGGCATGCCAAATCTTTTACAGCATGTGGATAATATAACAAACATTTTTAAACTTCCTGCAGTTGTTGCAATTAACGCTTTCCCGAGTGATACAAAAGCAGAGCTTGAGTTTACAGAAAAAAAATGCAGAGAATCCGGCGTTAATTTTGCAGTATCCGAAGTATGGGCAAAAGGCGGCGAAGGCGGCGTTAAACTTGCGCAGGAAGTTGTGCGCCTTTGCGAGTCTGAGAACAATTTTGAATATTCATACGATGTCAATCTTTCAATAAATGAAAAAATAGAGACAATTGCAAAAAGAATTTACCGCGCAGACGGCATTGTCATATTACGCGATGCTCAAAAGAAAATAAAGCAGATTGAAAAAATGGCTTTGGACAAGATTCCTGTCTGTATGGCAAAAACACAGTACAGTTTTTCAGATGATGCGTCTTTGCAGGGAGCTCCCAGGGGATGGCTTTTAACAGTAAGGGATGTAAAAATTTCTGCAGGCGCAGGTTTTATAGTTGTCTTTACAGGTGATATTATGACAATGCCCGGATTGCCTCCGGTTCCATCCGCGGAAAAAATTGATATTGACAGCGCAGGAAAAATATCAGGGCTTTTTTAGTACATAAAAAACATCAAAATTGAATGCCATAAACGTTTTAAAAAATTTCCCCTTTCATAGGCTCTTGCAGTTACAAGCGGAATACGGATTAGCTCTCCCATTTCATCTGAAATGCCAAGATATCCTGCAGGCAGCCCCGCAGGAACAGGTGCGGTTAAATGATCCGGAATAACAACTTCATAAAATAAATTATCTGCGCGGCTTGTGTGCGCTGTAAATTCCGCAGGTTCAGAAAGTACAAGTTCAACCCTGTTTCTTCTGCCATTCCACAATCTTACATTTTCTATTTTACCTATTTTTGGACGGACCGTTTTAAAATTATTAAATCCCCACACAAGAAGAAGCCTGCTGTCATCCGCTCTTATACGGCTTCCCCCGGGCCGCGCAGGCGCGCCGAGAAGAACAAGGATAAGGCGCGTATCAAACCTTTCTGCGGTAACCGCAATATTGTAGCCCGATTCATTTATAAACCCTGTTTTAAGGCCGTCTGTTCCGATAAATGTTCTTAAAAGAGAGTTGCCGTTTGTCTGCGTTATGGTAGTAAAACTTTCAAGATGTCTTTCACGAACGTTAGCTGCCATCGGGTAGGAAAATTGCTGAACAGAATGAAATTCTGCAAGGCTGTGGGGATGCATTTGGATATACTGCCTGCAGAAAGACGCAAACTCCGCGGCTGTCGTTCTGTTATATCTTGATATGCCGGATGCTTCCACAAAATTTGTAACTAATAATCCCATTTTGAAAGCTTCTGCATTCATCATGTTGGCAAACTCATACATGCTGGGCGCGAAATGCAATGCCGCAGCGACAGCAGCGTCATTGCCGGAGGAAACTGCAAGGCCAAGCAGTATTTCACGTAATGTAACTATCTGCCCGGGTTCCAGAAACATAAGGCTGGATCTCCTTGGCTGACTTTGCGCCCAGCTTTCTTCAGTTATGGGAACAAGCTCATCATAACTGGCCCTGCCTTCATTTATTGCCTTCATGATAATATGCATTGTCATAAGTTTTGCAAGAGATGCAGGAGGAGTATCTTCATTTGGATTTTTTGAATACAGTATCGTGCCGGTGTTAGCGTCAATTAAAACAGCTGCCCTTGAAACTATATAGGGTTTGTCTTTTTCAAGATACGGCGCAAGCGAAGGCGGAGCGTAAAAAAGCTGCGCATAAATAGAAACCGGAGCAATTATAATAAATATAGTTAAAAATATAACTCTAGTCATATTCAAAAATACGCCTGCCCTGCTGCTCTTGGATACGGAATAACATCCCTTATGTTGGCCATACCGGTAATATACTGGATAAACCTTTCAAAGCCAAGGCCAAATCCAGAATGTACAACTGTTCCGTAACGGCGAAGATCAAGATACCAGTTATAATCATCATGTCTTAAACCGGTTTCCTTCATGCGCAGGATTAATTTTTCAAGATTATCTTCGCGCTGGGATCCCCCGATAATTTCTCCCAGCCTTGGAACCAGAACATCCATAGCCCGTACCGTTTTGCCGTCATCATTCTGTTTCATATAAAATGCTTTTATCTCCTTTGGATAATCTGTAACAATTACAGGGCCTTCTGCAATTTTTTCAGTCAGATATTTCTCATGCTCGCTTTGAAGATCGCATCCCCACCGCGGTTCAAACTCAAAAAGACTTTTATTTTTTGCGGCGGTTCTTTCAAGTTCTTTTACAGCGTCAGTATATGTAATATGCGTAAATCTGGCCTCTGCGACATGATGCAGGTTTTCCAGTATTCCCTTTTCAATATGAGTATTAAAGAACGCAATTTCATCGGCGCATTCGCTTAGCACTGCTTTTATTGTATATTTTAAAAAATCTTCAGCTAATGCCATATCGTCTTTTAATTCTGCAAATGCAACTTCCGGCTCTACCATCCAGAACTCTGCAAGATGACGGGCAGTATTTGAGTTTTCTGCGCGGAAAGTGGGGCCAAAAGTGTATACCCGTGAAATGGCTGTTGCATAGGTCTCGGCTTCCAATTGACCTGAAACAGTTAAAAAAGTCTTTCTTCCAAAAAAATCATTTGAATAATCCGGTGCAGATGCAGAAGGTTCAAGTGTTGTAACCTGGAACATTGCGCCGGCACCTTCACAGTCTCCGGATGTTATTACCGGAGTGTGCAGATAGTGAAAATCCCTTTCCTGAAAATAACGGTGAATTATAAATGCAGCGCGGCTTCGCAGTCTTGCCACTGCGCTGAATGTATTGGTTCGCGGGCGCAGATGAGCAATCTCGCGCAGGTACTCAAGAGAGTGGCGCTTTTTCTGAAGCGGATAGGCCTTTATATCACCTGCAGTTTCCGCAGGCGCTTCTCCAAGAACCGTAAGAGAGAAAGCTGCCACCTCCACTTTTTGCCCCGCTGCGGGAGAAGGAACAAGCTTGCCGGATATTTTAACAGAAGCGCCGGTTGTAACAGAACAAAGAGCAGCTTCGGTTTTGGCGTCAAAACCGAAGCTCCTGTCAAAAGCGCATTGAATACTTGTAAAGCATGAGCCGTCGTTTACTTCCAGAAAAACAAGATTTTTCATGTCTCTTTTTGTTCTGACCCAGCCGTAAACTTCTACCTCCCGGGATTGCGCTTCGCTGGAAAGAATATGCTTAATTAAATTAGGCAGCATATTCTGATTATACAGCAGTTATAAAGTTAATGAAAAGTGGGGCGGCCTTGCGGCTGTCAATTGACAATATCCAAATTTTAGATACAATTACAGCATCTAAAAAGTTTCTGTCATTAACTCAAAAGGGCGCCTGTATGAATAAAGAAGAAATTCTAGAGCTTATAAAAGAAGGTTCCCTGGATATATCAAAACTTAAGATTCTGCTTTCCGACATTAACACTGTAGACATTGCCGAAATTTTTGAAGAGCTTAGCAGGGATAAAGTCATACAGATGTTCAGGATTCTGCCAAAGGCCATTGCATCTGATGTCTTTACCTATGTAGATCCGGATCATCAGCAGGCTATTATCGAAGCGCTTACCGATACGGAAATCGGCGAAATAATGAACAAGCTTTTCGTAGATGATGCTGTTGATTTTATCGAGGAGATGCCGGCAAATGTTGTAAGGCGCGTACTTAAAAATGTCCGGCCCGACAAGCGAAAACAGATAAATCAGATACTGCAGTATCCTGATGATTCTGCAGGCAGCATTATGACAACCGAATTTGTGGATCTGCGCGAAGATGCAAAAGTAAGAGAAGCCTTTGATACCATCCGCAGCACCGGTCTTAACAAGGAAACAATTTACACCTGTTATGTGATACGCAGGGACAGAATGCTTGTGGGGGTAGTCACTGCAAAGGATTTGCTTCTTGCCCGTCCCCATGACAGAATCGGCGATTTAATGGACACGAATGTCGTCTTCGCCAACACCACCGATGACAGGGAAGCCATTGCGGATCAATTTCAAAAATACAGCTTCCTTGCAATGCCTGTTGTTGACAAGGAACAGCGTCTTGTAGGGATTATTACCGTTGACGACATAGTTGATGTTATCGTTGAAGAAAGCACCGAAGATATCGAAAAGATGGCCGCTCTTGTTCCTTCAGATGAACCATATCTTAAAACAAGCATTTTCCAGCACGCAAAAAACCGTTTTTTATGGATGCTTATTCTGATGCTTTCGGCCACAATCACAGGAACCATCATTTCCAGTTTTGAAAATGGTTTACTGGCATTGCCCATCCTTATGGCCTTTGTTCCCATGCTCATGAATACAGGCGGTATTGCAGGTTCCCAGTCTTCTACTCTTATAGTCCGCGGTATGGCTGTAGGTGAAATCGGGTTAGGTGACATTTTAATTATTCTCTGGAAAGAGATCCGCGTTGGAATGCTCTGCGGACTTGGCTTGGGTATTGTCAATTTTATCCGTGTCTTTATCATGAACAACAGGGACTGGCAGCTATGTCTGACAATAACCCTTTCGCTTTTCTGTACTATACTAATGGCAAAGACTGTCGGCAGTGTTCTGCCTATTTTAGCCAAACGCTTAAGAATTGACCCTGCTATCATGTCTGCGCCTCTTCTTACCACCATTGTCGATGCAGTCTCGCTTATCATTTACTTTTCAATTGCAAAGATTATTCTTGGACTTTAATGCTTACAGACGCTCATTGCCATCCTTATGATTTAAACCGTATTTTCACAGACAGCAAGTGCCGGTTTGACGTTTTGGCTGCATCCAGCGCCTGCGAAATTAACGAGTTTTTATTTAATGAATCATTTGCGCATAATGCCGCTGCTGCGGATTTTAATCTTTCGCTCCTCCCCTGCTTTGGCATTCACCCGCAGCTTCCTGCATTAAAAATCGCAGACGGCATAAAATTTACAGACAAATTATTGGACGATCTTCTTTTTACTCTTGATGATCTTGCATCGTCAGGAAGGCTTTCCGCCGTTGGTGAATGCGGTTTTGATTTTTATAATAATGAGCTTAAACAGACAGAAACGCTGCAGGATATTCTCTTTAAAGCGCATCTGGAAACAGCCATCTTCTGCGGTCTTCCTGTTGTCCTGCATGTACGCCGCGCAATACACAAGATTTTTACTTATGTAAAAATTCTTAAAAAGTGCAAATCAGTGATTTTTCATTCATGGCACGGCGCTTTGGAAGAAGCGCAGTTTCTTATGCGCTGCGGGGTAAATGCATATTTTTCCTTTGGCAATATTATCACGCTTAATCACAAAAAAGCTTTAAGAAGCTGCGCGCTTCTTCCCGCAGAAAGGCTGCTTACGGAAACTGACGCTCCCTATATACCGCAGCGTACAAAAAGCTTTTCTCATTGGGCAGATTTACCTTTAATACTGGAAGAAGCTGTTTCTCTTCGCTGCAAAGCTGGTAATAAAACCAGTTTAAAAGATTTTGAAGAGCAGATAGAAAATAATTTCAGAAAAGCATTTGCTTTTTATGAATCATATCCCTTATTATCTGCAGCTCCAAGTTCGTAGTCGGCAAGTTTTCTTAAAAGCGTCTTTCTTCCTATTTCCAGAGTCTCTGCGGTTTTGCTTTTATTTCCCTTACAGTAGGAAAGCGTATCACGGATAATAATTTTTTCGCATTCCTCCATGCTTGCGCCTAACTTAATATTTATCCAGATACCGTCATCAATATTGCGGAAAACCGGAGGTAAATCATCCACTGTTATGACATTTGACTGGCACATAACAACTGCGCTTTCAATGCAGTTGCGCAGTTCCCGGATATTTCCCGGCCATTCATATGCATAAAGCCTTGCCCGCGCTTTTTCATTTATTCCTTCGATGTTTTTGCTGTTTTCATCGGAGAATTCCTTTAAAAACGCCGCGGCCAAAACCGGAATGTCATCCTTCCTTTCGCGTAACGGCGGAACATGTATGTTTACCACATTAAGGCGGAAGTAAAGATCCTCCCTGAAATTGCCTTTCTCTATTTCTGTTTTAAGGTCTTTGTTGGTAGCGGTAATAATCCGCACATCAGTTTCTACGGTCTGTTCCCCGCCTACCCTTTCAAATTTTTTCTCCTGTAAAACCCGCAGCAGTTTAATCTGGATATTTTGATCGATTTCGCCGATTTCATCCAGAAAAAGAGTTCCGCCGGATGCAAGTTCAAAACGGCCTCTCTTGCGCGAAATAGCTCCTGTAAACGATCCTTTTTCATGTCCGAATAGTTCGCTCTCAAGCAGCGAAGAGGACAAAGCCGCGCAATGCACTTTAATAAACGGATTGTCTTTTCTTGGAGAAGTCTCATGTATTGCATCTGCCACAAGTTCCTTTCCAACGCCGGACTCTCCTGTTATTAAAACGGACGCTTTAGTAGGAGCCGCCTTGCTTATTGTATCAAAGACTTCGCGCATGTTACGCGAATTGCCTATTATGGATTTGAATTTATTTCTGCGCTCAAGTTCTTCTTCCATCCTGCGGTGCTGGAAAAAAAGTTCGCGGGTATCAAGAGCGCGCTTAACTTTTAATGAAAGATGATCCAAATCTACAGGTTTTGTCAAAAAATCCCAGGCGCCGTTACGCATTGCATTTACGGCAGTTTCTACAGTCCCGTGCCCTGTTAAAATAATAACCGGAAACCCGGGAGCCTGCGCAAGGATGCGTTTCATAAGCTCCTCTCCGCCCATCTCCGGCATTTTCAGATCCGTTATAACAAGATCAACATCCCCGTTGGAAAAATATTTCCATCCTTCATCCCCGTTTTCCGCGCACACAACATCATAGCCGTCTCCCTGCAGCGCCTCTGCAAGGCCTTCGCGGATATTTTTTTCATCATCAATTACAAGAAGGCGGAAATTCATTTTTTATCTCCTTCATTAAAGTTTAGAAGTTTTATTTCTTTTCTGGGTACCGGCAGGCTTATTTTGAATTCAACTCCTTTTTCCAGCGCATAATCAACTGTTATTTCACCATGATGCTCTCTTATAATTTTATACACCTGAGTAAGTCCAAGACCTGTTCCGGTTTCTTTTGTTGTAAAATACGGTTCGAATATTTTTGAATAGTTCTCCTTGCTTATCCCCACGCCGGTATCGCAAACAGTAATTTTTATTTCATTATCCTCAAGGCTGGTCGCAATGGAAAAAACACCGCCGTTCGGCATTGCAGCCTGCGAATTTTTTATCAAATTTAGTATTGCCTGTTTTATATGACGCTCATCCATAAGTATTTTCGGCAGGGTCTCATCTAGTTCCAGGTTGCACAGAATATTTGACTGTTCCATCTCAAAATGAACAAATTCCATTATCTGTTTTATTAGTTCGTTCAGATCGCCTTCTCTTAGTTCAAGATTTACAGGACGTACCGCAAAAAGAAAATCAACAACAATACGGTTAAGCCTGTCAATTTCTTCTTTTATCACATTAAAATACTTGTCTGTTGCCTTGTCCGGTGATTTTTGCTTTTTAGCCAGCACCTTGCGTAAAAGCTGAAGATGAATTGATATTGATCCAAGAGGGTTTTTTATTTCATGCGCAACGCCTGCAGCCAATGTAGTAAGGCTTGCAAGATTTTCCGCCCTGCGCAGACGCGCCTCTCCCTTTCTTTTTTCTGTAATATCTTCTATATAAATAAGAGTCCCTGTAACGCAATGCTCTTTTACAAGCGGAACCACATTGACAGATAACAGTCTGTTCCGCCCCATATGCATTACATCAATCTCTTTATCTGTTACTCTCTCCCTGTTTTTTATAATATCCTTGAATGTATCATAAATTCGTTTGTCGGTTACAGCCGAACGCAGCTTTACTCCCTCTATATAATTCATTGGCACAAGCCTCTGTGCGCATTTATTAACCATTATAAGGTTATTCTCTTCATCGCAGACAAGAATGCCCATTTCTATAGAATCAATCACATTCTTATACAGGCTTATTTCACCAACAGCGGATACCAGCAGTTCCCGGCGCTGTTCAATATTGAGTTTATCAAGTTTTCTTAACGCTCTTGAAAAAAACTCAATCATACTGCCTTCTTAAATCATTTTTTAATTTGTAAAAAAGCGCTTCAAGAGTGACAGATGCGTTTATATTAAGCACATCAACGGCATTCACAGCCTCTTTAACATGTTTTCTGAAAATATCGTTACATGCAATAAAATCAGGGTCTGCCGATGTTCGCGTAACATCGCTTGTTAAATCAAGGCATATTTTCATGAAGCGCGAAAATGACGCATTTTCAAAATTGCCGCTCTTTGAGATTACGGTTTTTATAACATCCGCATCTTTAAGGCAGCGCTGAAATCCTGCATCCTGCGCTATTTGCGCATAACGCTCTCCCAGCAGCCTGAAAATTTCAGGGATATTTTCCTGTCCCCTTCTTTTTTTTGACATGGATGAAATCCGCGCCAAAGATACAATAAACCATGCTGCCAAAGGATATAATTTTTCTGTACTCTGAGGCAGAAAGGCATCAAGGTATTCGCTTAAACCTGAGCCTTCATCCTGGAATACTCTGCGGATTACTTCTTTTTCACTTTCCGCATCCCTCTTTAAAAAACGGTAAGGCCGCAGCCGCGATAATATCGTGGGCATGATTGCTTCGCGCCTTTTTGCCGTAAGCACAATGTTCACAGCAGGCGGAGGCTCTTCCAGCAGCTTAAGAAGCGAATTGCGCGCTTCATCCCTCATGTTCTCGGCATTTTCAATTATTAAAGTTTTTCGCCTGCTTTCAGGCGCAAGTCTGCACCAGTAGGAGGCGCTCCTTATATGGCCAATAGGAATGAGCTTTCCAAGTCCCTCGCTTTCCAGAGCATTTGCATTTTTAACAATTGATGAACACAATTTTTCAAGAGATGTTTTTTCAAACTGCCCGCTGTCAAGATATTCGTTTAATCCATCATCCAGAGATACAAGCAAAGATAATATTTTACTAAACTTTGGATCATCTTCCATTAAGACCGGAGAAAATCTAAGCATCAATTTTCTGACAGAACGGAAGAACAATAACTTTGAACTTAAATGCCCCGGGTTTCTTAAAAAAGTTGAGCTTGATGCCGCTATTTCAGATGAAAAAGAGCGATGACCCAGCGCCAGAAGATCATTGTGTTTCAGATAACGGTGCTGGATGCATGAAGAGCAGGAACATTTCCAGTCTCCTTCTTCACTGCATGAAAGAACGCGCGCCAGTTCCAGGGCAGCGCTGCCTTTTCCGGATTCGCCCGGGCCGAAAAACAGCATGGACGGTGCATTACAAGCGCGAAGAATATCTTCACGCAATTGATGAACAGCGCCCTGTTCAATGATATTCTCAAACACCGGATAAGGTCTCCGTTCCCGTAATAAAAGGCAGAAGAATACGCGCAAAAAAACTGTCGTTTAAAATGCTGCCAGGATCGAAAATCGGCTGGATTTTTAAAAGAAAAAGTATCAAACTTACAACTACTACGCCTTCTGCAAATCCAAAAGCAAGTCCTATATATTTATTTGCATTAGAAAGGCTTATATTGTCGATGATGTCAACTAACATTTTTTCCAGCAGTTTCACTACAATAAAAACAATTATGAAAAGGGCCGCAAATGCGGCGATTTCCGGAATTATTTTTATACCTGGCCAGAATTGTTCTCTTAAAAACTCACCGCCGTTTTTATAAAAAAACAAGGAAGCTAAAAGCCCAAGTATTATTGCAGCCATGGACAATAACTCGCTTACAAAACCTTTAAGGTAGCAGCGAATCATGAAAAGCCCGATTAACCCGGTAAAGATAATATCTATAACTGAAAAATTCATTTGTTTTCTCCGAAATTATTCATTATATTTTCCGCCAGAACCTGCGCGATTATTTTTGCGCCGTCAGACTGTCCAATTTTTAAAGAGGCGGCGGTCATTTTCTCTCTTTCAATATCGTTATGCGCAATTATATTTACAGCCTGAAGGAGCTCCTGCGCTCCTTCTCCTTCAGCCAATACTTGCGCAGCTCCTGCTTTTTGGAAAAACCTTGCATTCTCAACCTGATCCCCCCTTGTCCCGGAACCTCTTAATGGAATCAGAAGCATGGGTTTGCCTAAAACAGCCCATTCCCACACTCCCGCACCGCTTCTGCCCATCACAAGTTCCGCCGCTGCCATAACATGCGGCATCTCTTCTTTTATATAGGGGAATGGTTTATATCTGTCTGTCTCTTCTATATCCCATTTTAAGGCGGGGCCTGTTTGGTGCACTACAGTATAAGTTTTTATTAAACCGCAAAGGGAAGCGCGGACAAGTTCGTTAACTTCATGCGCTCCCTGACTGCCGCCAAGAACAAGAAGAATACGCGCATCCTTATCCAGCTTAAGAAAATCCCTGCCTTTTTGCGGATCTGCATTTCTAAAAACGCTTCGTACAGGGTTTCCGCATATTGTTATGCGCTCATTACGGATCTTTTCCGGAAAAAAAGCGGCGGTATCTTCGTAAGCTGTAAAAATTCCGCCTTTGGTGCGGGAAACAAAGCGCGTGTTAATTTTTGTCGCAAGCCCGGGACTGTAATCAGACTCATGCGTAAAAACTTTAATGCCTAAAGCGGCGGCGGCGGCGCACGGAGGCACACTTACAAAACCGCCCTTGGAAAAAAGCAAACATGCCTTCTGCTTTTTTAGTATTCTGCAGGCGGCAATAAATCCGCCTATCACTTTAAATAAATCTATAATGTTTTTCAGAGAAAAATAACGTCTTAATTTACCGGAAGGAACGCCAAAGAAATCTATTTTCGCTTCTTCAACAATAAGGCGATCCATGCCGGCGGAGGAGCCAATCCAGAATATTTTAAAGCCTGACCCAAGCAGTTTTTTTAACTCTTCCGCTACAGCCAGCCCCGGGTATATATGCCCTCCTGTCCCTCCGCCAGTAAAAGCAATACTTATCATACAGGTATTATATCAGATAATATTTGTTACCAACAACACCCTGTATATTAATGTCACTTTTTAACTATTTCTGTAATACCCGTAACAAGTCCTGCCAGATTCTGAATATCTGAGGGTATAATTATCTTTGTAGCCTGGCCGTCAGCGACTTTTTGCAGGGTTTCAAGACTTTTAAGCCTGATTAAGGGCTCATCTGCATTTACGCTTTTTAACATATTAAGACCGTCTGCTGTTGCTTTCTGAATATTAAGAATCGCCTGCGCTTCGCCCTCGGCTTCGCGTATGGCAGCTTCCTTTGTAGCTTCCGCCTGCAGGATAGCTGCAGCTTTTTCTGCCTCTGCTTTAAGAATCGCAGACGCCTTCTGCCCTTCTGCAACAAGAATAGCAGACTGTTTTTCACCCTCGGCTCTGAGAATCGATTCGCGTCTTTCGCGCTCGGCTCTCATTTGCTTTTCCATCGCTTCCTGAATGCTCCTGGGCGGCGTAATACTTCTTACTTCAACGCGGTTTACCTTGATGCCCCAGGGGTCTGTTGCCTCATCCAGAACAATACGCATACGGTTATTGATCATGTCACGGCTTGTCAGAGTTTCATCAAGTTCAAGCTCTCCGATAATGCTGCGAAGCGTAGTAGTTGCAAGATTTTCTATTGCGCTCATGGGGCCGCATACGCCGTAAGTATAAAGCTTGGGATCTGTTATCTGCAAATAAAGCACAGTGTCGATCATCATTGTAACATTGTCTTTTGTAATAACAGGCTGGGGAGCAAAATCTGCAACCTGTTCTTTCAGCGTTACGCGCGCTGCAATCTTGTCAAGAAAAGGAAGTTTTACATGAATACCGGTGCCCCAGGTTGTTTGATAAGCGCCGAGACGCTCAAGCACAAAGGCATTTGACTGCGAAACAATCCTTACGTTGGAGATGATTAAAATCAACAGAAAAGCTGCTAAAACGATAATAGCGTACATAGATACCTCACTTATTATTTTATTTTTCGTTATAAATTTTTACAATCGCCTGTACGCCCTCTATGCATACAATTTCACATTTGGTCCCTTCGGTTAAAGCTTCTCCGTCTTCTGTTTTGGCAGACCAAATTTGCCCGTTTATTTTTATTTCTCCCCTGTCAAACTCTGTAATTGTTTTTGTTACAAGAGCGTTTTTTCCGACCAGACTGTCGACATTTGTTTTGACTTTTCCGGTTTTAAACTTTTTAATCGCAAGAGGGCGCGTAAAAAAAAGCAGAATTGCAGAAATGCCCAAAAAAATCATTACCTGGAAAGCAAACGGAATTGGAAGAAAGGATATAAAAACCATTATAAGAGCGGCAATCGCAAACCATATAGTCGTAAGACCCATTGTAAGCCCTTCGATTATTGCGAGAACAATCATGAGGCCAAGCCATATCCAGTAGGATTGAATGCCAAATCCGAAACTAAAAAGCAGTGACATACAGATAATTTAAACCCCTAAAAAGCTGGCTGTCAAGGGCTTAATTAAGGTGCTGTTTAAGAGCAATTTGCAGGCAGCTGACTATTCTTTTTCTTCAAAATCTTTCATGCGGATATCAACTCTTTTAATCTTGCCGCTTATTGTTTTCGGCAGTTCGCTGACAAACTCTATTATGCGCGGATATTTGTAGGGAGCTGTTACGCGCTTTACATGGTTTTGAAGTTCGCGTTTTAATTCGTCGCTTGCGCTAAAGCCCCGCGCAAGAACAACTGTTGCCTTGACAACCTGTCCGCGCATTGCATCGGGAGATGCGGTTACTGCGCATTCCAGCACAGAGGGATGTTCCATTAACGCGCTTTCAACTTCGAAGGGACCGATGCGGTATCCGGAGCATTTTATTACATCGTCGTTGCGGCCGACAAACCACAGATAGCCGTCGTCATCCATCCAGGCCATGTCGCCTGTCCGGTATACTCCATTGTTCCAGCTTTTTGCAGTTACTTCCCTGTCTTTCCAGTAACCCCGAAAAAGCCCCGGGAAATCAGACATGCCGATTACAGGCGGCGTTTTTTCCGCCTCTGTGCTGTCTGTTTCATACATGTTTTTGCCGGCTTTTGTGATGCTCATGTTGCCTACAATACCTTCGTCGCAGACCGCTCCGTACTCGTCTATCAGTTTGAGATCGAAAAGCGGCGCCGGCTTGCCCATTGAACCGGGTTTTACCTTGAGCCATTTAAAAACCGCCGCCATTACAGATGTCTCGCTCTGGCCGAAACCCTCGTATATCTCAAGTCCTGTAAGTTCCTTAAATTTATTGTAAACTTCCGGGCTTAATGGCTCTCCGGCCACTGAAGTATGCCGTATAAAACCAAGATCATATCCCGATAAATCCTCTTTTATCAGATAACGGAAGACTGTCGCAGGAGCGCAGAAAGTAACAGGCTTCAGGCGCATAATTGCGTCTAACATTCCCTTCGGCGTAAATTTTTCCGTATCATATGCGCCTATTGCAGCTCCGCATATCCACTGGCCGTAAATTTTTCCCCAGGCAAATTTCGCCCAGCCTGAATCGGTCTGCGTAAGATGAACGCCGTTATCTTCAGCGCAATGCCAGTATTTTGCCGTAACAATATGCCCCAAAGGCAGAGAGTGATTATGAATTACCATTTTCGGAAGGCCTGTTGTACCGGAAGAAAAATAAATCAACATTGGATCTTTTGCATCTGTAGGCATTCTTTTAAAGTCTTCCGGAGCCTTTTCTATTTCGGCGCGCATATCAAGGCAGCCATCAGGAATTGTCTTTCCTATAACGGCGATTTTTTCCAGTTTTGGGCAATTGGAACGGGCGGCGGCTATGCTTTCCAGCACTTCATTATCATCAACTGTAATAAGCAATTTTACATCTGCAATATTGCATCTGTACTCAAGATCTTTTGCCGTTAGCTGATATGTACCCGGAATGCAGACAGCTCCGATTTTAGACAGAGCGCACATAAGCACCCATACTCCGGGACGCTGTTTTAAAATAAGCTTTACAACATCGCCTTTTTTTATGCCTAAAGCAAGAAGCGCATTTGCAGCCTTGTCCGAAAGGCGCTTGATTTCCGAGAAAGTGAATGCTTTCATTTCCTGCGTATCGTCCGTCCATAAAAGAGCCAGTTTCTCCGGCTGCAGCCTGGCCCATTCATCTGCAACATCATAGGCAAAATTAAAATCTAAAGGACAATTGCATTTGTAATTTGCATAAAAATCTTCGTAGCTGTCGAACTCTATTTGCGGCAGGTAGCGTGAAAGTATTTCGTTCATATAAACCTCTGTTTACTTATTCCTGGATTATAGTCAAAAATTGCGCGGTTCCGTTTACAGCGCTTTGCCCGTGAGGAAGACGCGCATCAAAATAAATAGTATCTCCCGGCGAAAGAATATGCTCGGTTTTTGCAACCGTTATTTTTACCTGGCCCTCAATTATAAAGTTAAATTCCTGGCCTGAATGCGACACCGCAGCAGCCTGCGTTTTTGAAGAATCGAGTGTTACAAGAAGAGGTTCCATGGTTCTGTGCTTAAAGTTATACGCAAGACTGGAAAACTCATAACCGGGATATCTCTCTATTTGAACGCCCTTGCCTTTGCGGCAAACAGCGGCGCTGTCCATCCTTGCTTCCTCGCCTGTGAGCAGGACTGTAACATCAGTGCCCAGCCTGACTGCGATTGTATACAAAACGCTAATCGGTATATCAAGTTCTCCAGCTTCGTATTTACTGTAAGTATCAAAAGAAATATCGATATCCTTCGCCATATCAAGAGCGCTGATTTCAAGTATTTCTCTTAGTTCCTTTATTCTTTTAGGAACATTGGCAACTATTTCATTCATATAAACTCCCTGGAGTTTGCAAAAGGAATCAGCAAGTCTTGTTCTTAAGCAAGGCTTATATAAACTCCTTCCAGCTCCTTTTTATAATTCTGTCTTCGTTATCACGTATTTCCACAGGCAGCCTCACTTTCTCCGTGCCGTGAAAATCAAGTCTTGATTCATCGGTTTTTAAACCCGACACTTTATTATTTAAAATCATACTGACAAAATCTTCAATACTATCAAGTTTTTTTTCAGAATAAACTCCATACAGTTCACCGTATTGAATACCGGAAGCATCATGAATATCGGTTCCGGCAATTGCAGGCTTGCCCAATTTTTGCGCATAACGATATGCAAGGGCATCGCAGGATTCATCCTCATGTCCTCCGTTTACAACTTCTACGCCGTCAACGCATCCTGCAGAAAGCACAATGCGCGGAATGTAGGCCCTCTGCCTGAACGGATGCGCCTGAACTACGCAGCCCCCTGCTTCCCTTACAGCGCGGTACTGCTCGCCTCTTGTCCAACTGCGCGCCTGCGGATGAGCAAGCAGCCACTGTTTATCAAGCCCGTAGACAAGATAATCATCGCAGCCGTCAAATGTCTCTTCCCATCCGAAAAATACGGAAAATCCCTGCCTGTCTCCTTCTTCCTTCGCTTTTTCATAACCCAGGCAAAAGCACTCAACCCACCTCTCCCACGGCAGCTTTCTTGAAAGCGCGCAGTTCGCATTGAAGAAATGATCTGTAACAATTATACCTGAGTACCCTTTTTGCATGTACCCTGCAATGTAATCAGCTCCTCCGGAAACTGCGCATTTACTGACTTCAGCTGTATGGAGGTGAGTCTCGTATAGATACGCCACAATGCATTTATTATATCAAGAGTAGGGGGAAATGAGCTAGGGGTTAGTAATAAGTAATTCGATAACTGCCTATAATATTAAAACCAAGACTTTTATACAGGCTGCAGGCGGGCAGATTGTTTTTCTTGACAAAGAGGCTTACTCCCCTTCTCTTCTCAATAAGAGATGAAATAAATTCCCTGGCCATATAGCCGGCTATTCCCTGACTGCGGAAATCCGGATGAACATAAACTCCGCCTACCTGGTACCTTGTAAATGAAACGGCGCTTACATTAATCTTGCCTACAAACATTCCGTTTATCCGGGCTGCCAGAATTTGACCATTAGCTATTATATTTGCAATATTCATCCTGCTTGCCGCAGGGCTGAAGCTTGAGCCTTTCGGCAGAACTTCTTCCTTTTCGTAGGCTGCCTGCAGCGGCGCAATCGCATCCAAATCTGTGAGCTGCGGGACGCACAGAACAAGGTTAGAGGGAAATGACATATTATTTTTTGTATCGGGGTATGTATCAAGGCTCATAAGATCATAGTCATAGAAATCTGCAACTACTCTGCCTGCATGGGTCATTATTTTTTCAAGCAGTTTAACATCTTCTGTCAGGCCCTGTATTGAATGCACTTTCTTTTTTTTCAGAAAGCCAAACGGAAAACCATTTTGGGGGATATCTCCCCTGCCGCACAATACAGGCATTATTGTACTTCTGGAACTTAGTAAAACCGCATTTATTTCACCTGATTTTTTTTTTAATATCCAGGCATGATCTCCTGATGCCTTTGAAAGAAACCTTGCGCATGCGCTTACGCTCATGTCTTCATTTGCGCGTAACAAGCCTTCCGCGGCTTCTGTATCGGCATTTTTTATTTTATGCCAGTAAATTGATTTTTCCAGCTCACCTTTCATACGGAAGTATTCCAAGCGCAGGTATCTTGCCAATGATTGCGGAAAATCCTGCCGCAAATGATTCCGGCGCATAACTGTACACAGCGACAGCTCCTGTAACCCAGGGAACGCTTTCCAAATGCACGGGGCTTAATACCGATAAAACAATGATCCTTCTGTTTACCTGCGCAAGACTGCGTAAAACGCGCAGATCTATGTGGTCGGACAGGCAGAAAATAACCGTATCTGCGTTACGCGCAAATGCGGTAATGTCCTGCGGATCTGTATTAGCGGAAAAACGGTATGTTGACGCGTTCGGGAAAGCCGCTCTGCCGTAAGAGAAAAAATCACTGAATCTTCCCGCCAGAAGAACACGCCCTGCATTCTCTCTTGTAAGGGGAAATACAGAAACCGGCGGCAGGGGTTTAACAATTGTAACGCTGCGGGCGGCAAGATTCAAAAAAAACGCAGAACCTTCAGGATCCGGTAATTCGGCTTCTACCCTTGCGGGATCCGGAATCAGGGGAATACTCTGCGGCCCCTTAAGGTGAGTAAGTTTTAGTTCCAGTATTCTGCGCGCGGAGCTTCTTACAATCTGCCGGAAGTCCTCTTCATTTTTCATGGAATCCGCAAGAAAGGTCCATATCTGATCATATAAAAACAGCGTACTTGAAAACATAATAATATCGTTACCTGCAATTATCGCCTGCTTTGCGGTAAGCGGCATTGAGCGCAGATAGGATGTTGCACCTATCATCATTAAATCATCTGTAATTACAACTCCCGAAAAACCGATTCTGTCGCGCAGCACATCGCGCAAAAACCATGATGAAAGGGATGCGGGCGTAAGACCGCCGTCTGTCATCGGGAATGAGAGATGCCCGCTCATTACAACAGGAAGCCCTTCGTTTACAAGCATTCTGTACGGAAGAAGTTCTCTGTTCCAAAGCGTATCGTAAGTGATTTCGATTCTGGGAAGAATGCCGTGTGAATCAAGCGCTGTATCTCCGTGCCCGGGATAATGTTTCGCTGTCGGAATAACGCCTGCGGCAAGCTGTCCCTTTGCAAAGGCGGCGCCCATAATTCCTGCCATTACAGGATCGCTTCCAAACGCACGCGGGCCTATCAATACAGAAGCTCTGTTTGTAAAAAGATCCACAGTGGGAGCGAAGTTCATGTTGATGCCAAGAAGGGCAAGTTCCTTTCCTATATAATAGCCTGACAGGTAAGCATCGCGCGGATAACCTGATGCGCCGATTGCCATGTTACCCGGCGTTTCGCTTGTATCGCCTTTTATATGACGAATCCATCCGCCTTCCTGATCTGTTGCGACAAAGAGCGGAATGTTATAAGGGCCTGCAAGGCTTGCCCTTTGCAGCTGGCCTACGGTTCTTGCAAGTCTTTGCGTATTGGTTGTATTCCATCCGAATATTTTTACTCCGCCAAGATTTCGCTGCCTTATCCATTCCATGATAAGAGGAGACGGATCTTCTCCGACCCAGCCGAGCATAAACAATTGGGCAAGCGCCTGTTCGTCTGTCATTGCGCTTTCCAGCCTTGCAGCAAGCTCCTTTGGCGGAAGCGAGTCATTAAAACTTAAGGAAAAAACAGGAAAAGCAGCGAGCATTAAAAGGATGCAAATAAAAAACTTAAATAAAAATGCCAATTTCAAATTCATTATATAAATATAGGGGTCAGGGAGCAGGCTCGTTATCTGCATTAAGCAGTATATACTTAATCACTTCCTTTTTCCTGTCCCCTGACCCCCAATTCATCAATATATCCTGCCGCATAATGCGCGGCGGATGCGCCGTCGGCAGCGGCTGTTACTACCTGGCGGAATGCGCCGCTTCGGACATCTCCTGCGGCATATAAACCTTTCACACTGCTTGCCATCTTCTGATCTGTAATTATATACCCGTTTTCATCCAGCGCGGCATTTAATTCACCTGCCAGAGAAGACTGCGGAACTGTTCCTGCAAAAATAAACACTGCATCTGTCTGCTCTTCGCAGGTTCCGCCGTTTTTTGTGTCAGCTAACACAACAGATTTTACCTTAGAGACTGAACTTTGGTTTACAGTCCCTCCCTTAATTTCCTTAATGATTGTATTATACCGCACTTCTATATTTGGATTTTTTAGTGTTCTTTCGACAAGGGCTTTTTGCGCGCGGAAACTGCCGCGGCGGTGAATCAGTACAATTTTATCCGTCAAGCGGGAAAGGTAGCGCGCTTCATCGCAGGCTGCATCCCCTCCCCCAACCACAAATATTTTTTTTCCCTTAAAAAAATTGCCGTCGCAGGTTGCGCAGTAGGAAACTCCCTTCCCGGAGAATTCCTTTTCTCCCGGCACATCCAGAAGCCGGGGGCTTGCGCCAGTTGCAATAATAACAGCAGAGGCAGTACGGACTTCTCCGTCTGCAAAGACTGCCTTGAATACATCGCCTTCTTTTTTTATTGAACTGACGCCATTTAATAAAAAGGATGCCCCGAAGGCTTCAGCCTGCTTATGCAGATCCATTGCAAACTCAAAGCCTGATTTTTGCCCGCAAATCCCAGGATAATTTTCCAGTACATCAATTACAAGGGCCTGCCCTCCGGCAGACTGCTTCTCTGCAACCATTACCTTTAAATTAGCCCTTGCGCCATACTGCGCGGCAGTAAGCCCTGCAGGGCCTGCGCCGATTATAAGCAGGTCCAAATCCGACATTATTACTCCTGAAATATCCGTAGTGCCTCATTAAAAAAAGTAACCGAAAAGAATGGGTGCCTCATTTAGAAAAAGTAACTTTAGCCTTATGTGCTGCAAACAGCACTCTAATGGCTTTATGAACAGCATATTGCAAAT
>Ga0123356_10001392_pt1 | contig 26803 bp, 26 predicted proteins | sample TergutEmb28metaG_2_FD_92546 | JGI IMG/M metagenome (GOLD analysis project Ga0123356, IMG submission 92546) | Embiratermes neotenicus P3 segment gut microbial communities from Petit-Saut dam, French Guiana - Emb289 P3 | ecosystem: Host-associated > Arthropoda: Insects > Digestive system > Gut ...
ACCATGCAAGTAATATGCAAGTAATGCAAAATCACAAATGCTGTAACCACAAGGGTTTGAGCGCACAATAGCGCTCGCCTCACACGCGAGAGGTCGATGGTTCGAGTCCATTAGTCTCCACCAAAATCATGTTAAAGCCGAACCCCAAATCCAAATGTGGTATCGGGGTTCGGATTTTTGCGAAGGAGTGTAAAACTATATGGAGATGCTTTTATTCAGTGCGGGAGCAGGCATCCTCGGTATGGGTGTCGGGGGTTTGCTTTCCGCGCTATTGCTTAAAAAGGCATCTGCCAATATAACATGCTGGCTCTTATCATTTGCTGCAGGAATCATGACAAGTACAGTTTGTTTTGGGATGCTGCCGGAGGCAATAGAACTATCAAGTGTTGCGGTCTCTATATCAGGTTTGATAATCGGAATTGTTATAATATTTTTGCTAAATAAGGCCATCGACAGATTCGCAAATCTAAGCGGAGACAGCATGAAAGTACACCAGACACACGAGGAGTTCTACCATCAGGAGCAGGTGATAAGCAGCCGCTCAAAACTACTTAGATCGGGAATAGTTATGCTCACAGCAATAAGCCTGCATAACATTCCCGAAGGAATAGCGATCGGAGCGGGAGTAAGCCATGATTTCTCACTTGGCGTACTAATAACCACTATGGTAACGCTGCATAATGTCCCGGAAGGAATGGCTGTTGCGGCTCCGCTGCTGGCGGGAGGTTTGAGCAGACCAAAAGCTGTCTTTTGGACTACGATCTCTGGTGCTCCAACGGTTTTAGGTGGTGTCATAGGTTTACTTATAGGTAATGTTTCTGATTTTGCGGTTGCTCTTTCGCTTGCTGCTGCGGGTGGAGCTATGTTATATGTTGTTTTCGGGGAGATAATACCGCAATCCGTTGTGATGACAAAATCAAGAATCGCTCCTCTGGTAACACTTTTTGGGATTTTAGTAGGATTGCTAATAGCAAATTTATAACGATTGGACTTATAATATGATAGATACGATTATGTTTGATTTAGATGGCACACTTGTTCGCTTTATACAGGATGACTTTATTAACACGTATTTTGCAGAACTCAGAAAGGTATTTATAAAGCTGGGTTTAGATGCCGATAAAGCTGTTAAAGGCGTATGGATCGGAACAAAGGCGATGGCTTTAAACGATGGGAGCATGCTCAACAAAAAAAGATTCTGGAATGCGTTCTCTGAGCATGTTGGAATCAAGGGGGAGCAACTAAAAACTATTGAAGCAGCATGTGACAGTTTTTACTCAAATGAATTCAATGTTGCCAGATCAGTAGTGAAACCAAGCGATATACCCAAACGGATAGTGCGGATAATGGCAGAAAGAGGATATAGTGTTGTATTAGCGACAAACCCGCTGTTTCCACCATGTGCTGTTGATTCACGGCTGGGATGGATAGGGCTCGACAGACAAGATTTCGATCTAATCACACATTATGAAAACAGCACATTCTGCAAACCAAATCCTGCATATTATCGTGAGGTATTTTCAAAAATAAAAAAGCAGCCTGAGCAATGTATCATGGTAGGTAACAATCCGGCTGAGGATATGTGTGTGAGCGAACTCGGCATGGAAGTCTTTTTAGTAACCGATTATATGGAAAACGAAGCAGGCGTTGACATCTCGGTGTTCCGGCGAGGAACAATCGAGGAGTTGGAAACGTTTCTAATGTCGCTGCCTGAGATTAACACCAAGGGAAATAACAGCAAATGAAAATAGGTCTAGTTGGTCTTAATCAGACAGGAAAAACCACCCTCTTTCGTTTACTCACAGGAAAAGATCACAACGGGGACATAGCGGCAGGAAAAGGCTTAGCTAATATCGGTACATGTTTAGTACCTGATGAGCGTATTGATTTTCTTTCTGAGCTTTATAAACCAAAAAAGACAGTATATGCAAAAATCGAAATCACAGATATCACAGGTTTTTCTGTGTCCGATGATAGCCGTAACACAGGCGCCGCAAGATTCTTAAACGATGTGCGCCCATGCGACGCGCTCGTTCATGTGCTCAGGGCATTTGAATCCGGGTCCGTGATACATGACTCGGGTAGCATAAACCCTGCTCGTGATCTTGAGGCTGTTGAAAGCGAAATGCTTTTTGCTGATTTAGAGATGATCGAAAAAAGAATCATCCGTATAAAATCCGGAAAGAAAGTGACAAAGGAACATGAAGCGGAAATATCACTTCTTGAGCGGTGTTTTGAATGGCTGGAAAAAGGTTATTCCATACTGGATATGGATTTATCAGAGCAGGAGCGGTTATTTACCCGAAGCTTCGCTTTTTTAACAGAAAAACCCAGACTTGCAGTTGTTAACCTGGATGAAGCGGAGTGGACATCAAAGGTATGGCCAAATAAGGATGCATTGTGTGCATTGTGTACAAAGTTGAATATACCGTTACTGGAACTATGTGTTGATATGGAACTTGAAATCAGCCGCTTGTCACAGGAGGATAAGCAGCTCTTTATGGAGGATATGGGTATAACACAGCCCGGGATAAATGTACTTGCTAAGTCTCTATATAATCTATTAGGATTGATATCATTTATAACTGTAGGTAGTGATGAAGTACGAGCCTGGACGATTGATGATGGGACTATCGCAAAAAACGCCGCAGGTAAGGTTCACACAGATATTGAACGTGGGTTTATCCGTGCAGAAGTAGTTAAATATGATGATCTTCAAGAACTAGGCTCCATGACGAAGGTTAGGGAAAAAGGTCTTTTCCGGCTTGAGGGCAAGGAATACTTAGTCCTTGACGGAGATATAATCAATTTTAGGTTTAATGTTTAATAAAAAAAGGCCGGTTTGACCCGACCTGCCCGGATGAGGCACCTTACTTAGTGAAGGAACTTAACGGTGTAATCAGTGCCGGCGCCGATGTATTGCGATATACCGCCTGTCGAACCGCCGGCAGCAAAAGTAGGATCAACAAGACTCCAAGAGATACCATCGAAGAAAATGACATCATCAAGCCATCCATCTTCCGGGCAATACACGCTTATCCATGCATGATATAAGTCTCCGGTATATCCGATGACCAGTTTTGTCGGCACACCTTGACTGCGCAGCATTGCTGCCATCAGTGAAGAATAATCAAAGCAAATGCCCTTTCCGCTTGCCAGAATCCTATCAACGTCCGGTAAATAATCGCTTTGAACAGTCTCAGCAAGTTCAACATCATAAACAATGTTTGATATAACAAAATCATATATTGCCGCCACTTTATCCATAACATCATTTTTTCCTGCTGTCAACTCTGCTGCTTTTCTTACAGTGTCACTGTCCTGACTAAAGTTCACAAATTGATTCGGTCGCAGAAAAGGTGCAAACTCGTCAACTAAAGCCACTTTGATCGTTGTTGAGAGAACCATTGAATATCTTGTGCCCTCCACCTGTTTGAACACACCGATTTCATAAACACCGTCTCCGCCCGAAAGCGGAAACACCTCATAATCCCGTCCCGGATGAAGAGAGTATGTGTATTGTACACCGTCGGGTACCGTTATCAGCAGTTTTATCTTCATGTCGGTATCTTCAAGGTACATTGCCATGATATAACCATCTTGCCTGTTTGAAAAATCAACAATTGCCTGACCGTTTTTCTCAACATCGACGCCTGAAGCAGTCGGAACCAATATCTCCGGCAGCACAACAAGTGGTGCAACCGACGATTCGGTCGGTGAATCCTTTGTCGAATCAGATAACGATTCCGAAGACTGTGCTTGCTGTTCTGATTCTGTTGATCGTGAGGACGGGGACGATTGAGTATTGTCATTATTACGGGGTTTATTTAAACCTATATTATCGCAACCGGATAGTAATAATGAAGAAAGTAACCCCAGTAAAATTATTATTATAGATGCATGTTTCATTAATTGCTTCACTCGAGTTACCTCCTTTCGCGATAATTCCCTATCTTATTTTCGCTTATTTTCACCATTTTGTAAAGTGTTATTAGTAAAACTGTTTAAAGTTTACACATTTGTGACATTTTCCGGAGTTAGGCATGATTTGTAAAAGATTTGTTCTAATAATGTTATGTCTGTTAATTGCCATTTCATCGTACGGATGCTTTGGTTTGCTGCTCACCGCTCTCGGAGATGAACTCGCTGATGAGAGCGACATAAGTGAGGTTGTAGTACATGAGCCCATAGAGTTGGAGGACAAGACTTCGCAAGAATCCGAAGACGAGGAGCAGTATGATAATGACATAGATTATACCGATGAAATTGAGAGTGAGATTTTTCCAAATACATACGAGCTTGATATGTCCTCTGCCGAGGCATTCATAGCTGATGTTGAGTACACATACGAGGTGAAACTTCTGGATAAGTTTGGTTTTCTGTCGGGCTCGAGTGGGGATAGTATGATGCGTGAACTGGATAAAGCATTGTCAATATTTACGCCGAAATTTGTCAGAGCACTGGTAACAGAATATAAAGAGTACGGTTCATCATTTACGATCAGCCTGGAAGACTATAGTTCTACTGAGTATGGAATGACTTCGTGGGATGAGGATTTAACAATAGTCCTGCACTATGACAGCGATCCCGAGGAATGTGGTATTACAGCAGCTGTGCTCGCTCACGAGCTGGCACATGCTGCTCACTTTATTATTGAGGAGCATATTGGAGAGACTCGATCGATGCTCGAATTACGTTTTTTTAATGGTGTCCACGGATATGTCGAGGATGATTATGAATATGTTTGGATTCCGGATGTCCATGCCTTGTATTTTGCGTATGATTACGGTATGTACGATTACTATGAGGACTTTGCTACGATTATTGAGCTACTTGTCGCATTTCCCGGGGAGATGGTTGATCGACTAAGTGATCACAGGCATGAGGCTTTAGCCAAGAAGACAACGTATCTGCGCGATATCATGAATAGCCATATTTCAGATTCAAATGTTTTTGCCCCTCTGAACGTAGCAGAGCCAAGTTTGGATACTCCGGCAGCGTAGTGCTATCGCTCTAAAATCCGCAAAATGAGTTGACAGCTACATAGGTGTGTTATATAATTCATTTCCGCGTGAATCTTTGTAAATCTGTGTAAACGTACGAAAGGAATGTACATAGTATAATGTTTAGAACATATCAGCCGAAAAAAAGGCAACGATCTAAAGAACACGGTTTCCGAAAGAGAATGTCTACAAGAAGTGGACGGAAAGTACTTGCCCGCAGACGCTTAAAAGGACGAGCAAAACTGTCTGCTTAAGATGGGTCAGGTGTATCCTATGCACTGCACTAAGTCGTTGACGAAGAATTTTGAATTTAAAAGATTGTATAACAAAGGCAAGAGTTCTGCATCGAAGTGTGTCGTCGTCTACTGCTTGCGAAACGGTAAAGCTGAGAACCGTCTGGGTATTACTGTCAGCACCAAGCTTGGAGGAGCTGTACAGCGAAACCGTATACGCCGTCGTTTGAAGGAAATCTACCGCTTAAACGAACTATATCTGCGTTTAGGATACGATATTGTACTCGTCGCAAGGCTGAAAAGCCGGTATGCCGGGTGGAGTGAGCTTGAGAGCTCTGTTTTATCTCTTTTTAGCAAACTGGATCTCACTACAGATGATTGTAATACCGCTATTGAGGTCACAGGAGATGCAGGCGGCAGAGTGGTGTGAGTAAAATGCTGTCTGCGTAGAAAGAAAACAAGATATGAAGCGAGTGCTTGTTGCCCTGGTGAATTTTTACAGAAAGTACTTATCCGACCCCTCTGTTCCAAAGTGCAGATACTTTCCAACTTGTTCATTATACGCACTGGAAGCATTGGAAAAGTATGGTGCTTTAAAAGGAAGTCTGCTTGCGATCAGACGTTTTTTCAGATGCCATCCGTTCCACGAAGGCGGCTACGATCCCGTGCCATAGCACAAGAGCTATTGATTTTATTAACAAGATAATTAAAACCTGACCTTTAGGTTTTTAAGGAGTCATTATGGACGCGATATTTAACCCGATTGCAAGGCCGTTTGGTATGTTGCTGATGTTCCTGTATGAACAGGTACATAATTATGGTTTAGCACTTATTCTTATCGCAGTCATTATTAAGGTACTTTTGCTTCCATTTCAAATGAAGAGCAAGCGCGGCATGATGAGGCAATCCAGGCTTCAACCAAAGATTGCCGAACTACAAAAGAAGCATGCCGCAAATAAGCAAAAGTTAAATGAGGAAACAGCAAAACTCTACAAGGAAGAGGGAATAAACCCTGCTTCCGGTTGTTTGTGGAGTTTTATTCAAATGCCCATTATGATTGCGATTTTCTATGCGATCCGCCAACCTCTGACCCTTATGATGGGTGTTGCAGCCGACCTGATCCAAGAAGGTGGAAGAATCATAACAGAGCTGGCAAAAGTTGGTGTTACTGAGTCGTTTGAAGGTTTTTATGCGCAAGTCGATATTGCACAGGCTGTCAGCGCACACTGGGATCATTTCAAGAATTTGGGCATTGAAGGGCTGCGTTATATCGAATTTAACATAGGTATACTCAATCTGGCGGAAACTCCGGATTGGACGTATTTAATGTTTTGGAATGTTGACTGGAGTGACTCCAGTATATGGTTACCGGGAATTATACTGTTCATGTTCCCCTTGATTTCCGGAGGAGCGCAGTTTATATCCGCCGGCATCATGCGGAAAATGAACCCTGCAGGTTCACCGGAAGCTGCAGGTGGTGCAGCGGGCAATATACTTAAATTCATGCCGCTCATGTCTGTTTGGTTTGGATTCATTCTCCCGGCGGCACTCAGCCTATATTGGACAATCGGTACTGTGTTGCAAATCGGGCAGGATATATGGCTCACTAAAAAATACACAAAAATTCTTGACGAGGAAGATGCGGAAAAGGAAGTAATTCGTAAAGCAAGAGACGCCGAGCTGGAAGCTAAGCGGCTGGAAACAGAACGCAAAAAGGCAGAAGGTCTTGCGGAACGAAACGAAAACACATCAAAACGAAAGAAGAAAAAGAGTAATAAGCAAGATCAGCGTGACAAGGCTGCCGAATGGGAAAAGAAAAATGCACCTGACGAATCCTCCGAAGATATTTACGAACCAAGCAGAGTCGGAAACAGGCGTTATGCGCGTGGCCGTGCTTATGACCCCGACAGATATGAAAAGTTAGCATACGAGGAAGATGCTGAGTCATTAAGTGCTATAGAAGAGGAAGAGGACATTAGCACTGAACAATCATCTTCTACAGCCGGTGAGTATGCGGAGGCAGAAGTGGATTCTGCAGATGACGAAGACTTTGAAGCCGGTGAAGAAGACGACTATGATGATGACTTCGACGATAATGATGACGACGAAGACGAAGGCGATTACGACGAAGACGACGACGATAGCTTTGATGAGGACGATGAAGACATTAGTGACTCGGATGCACCGTCTGCAGAAAGATTTGACACAAAACGATTTGATTAAAATAACTCTTCCATGATCGGAGATAATATAACATGCAAAAATCTATAGAAGTACAAGGGCGCACAGAGGACGAAGCGATAGAAATCGCTCTAGAGCAGCTTGGAATGTCGAGAGACGATGTGTCGGTAGAGATAGTTGAACAAGCGAGAACCGGGTTTTTAGGTTTAAAGAACAACCCGGCTATAGTAAAGGTCCAGTATGAGGCAAAGGAAGAACGCGCCGACCAGGTTGACACCTTCCTTACCGGACTTTTTGAGCGTATGGATATTGACGTTACTATGGACATAACGGAAGAAGAAGGTTCAATTGGTGTTATTTTAACCGGAAAAGACCCGGGAGCACTTATTGGTCGCAGAGGAGAAACACTTGATGCAATACAGCATCTGACAAACTATGTCGTAAATCGCAGCGTCTCAGGTCGTGTAAGGATCAATCTTGACGCAGAGAACTACAGACAAAGAAGAAATGAAGCGCTTGAGAATCTCGCATCAAAAACAGCAAGCAAGGTAATTAAATACCGCCGTAACATGACACTTGATCCAATGAATGCCTATGAGCGTCATGTAATACATTCAGCACTTCAAGAACACGGACAAGTTTCTACATTTTCTGTGGGCAGTGAACCTAACAGACGTGTTGTAGTCGCTTACGGTGAAAGCAGTGAGAGTTCCGAACGTTCAGAATCGCCAAAGTATCGTGAGTGGCGATAGAAGATAATCACATTAGGGAGGCAACTATGGTATTTGACAAAATGAAGGAAGTTTTAGCGGAGCAATTTGAGGTTGATTCAGAAAAAATCACACGGGAAACCGATTTGATGACTGATTTAGGTGCTGATTCGCTGGATCTTGTGGAACTGATAATGACACTCGAAGAGGAATACGGAGTCAGTGCGACCGACGAGTCTGTATACGAACATAAAACTGTCGGTGAAATAGCAGATTACATTGAATCTCTGGTGAAATAGTTGAAGAAGTACGGATTAAACGAACTAAGGGAAATGTTCCTTGCTTTTTTTGAGGAAAAAGAACATTTGCGATTGCCAAGTTTCCCGCTTATACCGCAAAACGATGCGTCTCTCCTTTTGATAAACTCCGGCATGGCACCGATGAAGCCGTGGTTCACAGGCGAACAGGAGCCGCCTCGCAAGCGTGTTTGTACATGCCAGAAATGCATACGTACCGGTGATATAGATCATGTAGGAAAAACAGCGCGTCACGGAACTTATTTTGAGATGCTTGGCAATTTTTCATTTGGCGATTATTTTAAGCATGATGCAATCGTCTGGTGCTGGGAGTTTCTCACAGACCGATTGGGTATAGAACCGGATCTTCTACATCCATCCATATACCTCGAGGACGATGAGGCTTTTGATATTTGGACAAATGTTGTCGGCATATCCCCCGAGCGTATAACAAAGCTCGGAAAAGACGACAATTTCTGGGATCATGGCAGTGGTCCTTGCGGTCCATGCTCAGAGGTTTATTTTGATCGAGGCGCAGAAAACGGTTGCGGGAAACCTGATTGTGCGCCCGGCTGTGATTGTGACCGCTATGTCGAGATATGGAACAATGTTTTTACACAGTTTGACAATGACGGAGCGGGTAACTATACAGAGCTTAATCAAAAGAATATCGATACAGGTATGGGTCTTGAACGCCTGGCTTGTGTTTGTCAGGGCGTCGGCGGTTTATTCGAAGTAGATACCGTTATCAGCATTATTGAAAAAGTGTCCGAAATCAGTGGTATCCCCTACAAGGATAACGCAGATTCGGACATTTCCATTCGTGTTATCACAGACCATATACGCTCAGCAACAATGATGATATGCGACGGAGTTCTACCCTCAAATGAGGGACGCGGTTACGTCCTTCGTCGATTACTGCGGCGCGCGGCAAGACATGGCAGGCTGCTTGGAGTTAACGGAGTTTTTTTATGCGATCTTTGTTATGTGGTAATTGAACTAAACAAGACTGCTTATCCGGATCTACTTGAAAAAGCAGGATTCATAACCAGAATTATCCGTGTCGAAGAGGAGAGCTTCGGAAAAACAATAGATGCAGGAACAGCGATGCTAGACGGGCTCATCGACACACTCAAAGCTGAAGGTGCTTCCGTACTGTCAGGTGAAGATGCATTTAAACTTTATGATACTTATGGATTTCCGCTTGATCTGACGGTTGACATTCTATGTGATCTTGATATGACAGTTGACGAAATCTCATTCAACGAGCAGATGGAAGCGCAGCGGGTACGTGCCCGAAAAGCGAGAGAGGCTCTTGGTGATTTAGCATGGGCGGGAGTCGATTTAGGCTTAGATAATAAACCAACAGAGTTTATAGGTTACCGCGAGATGAGTGGTACCGGTACTGTGCTTGCGATAGTTACTCAGGGCGAAGTCAGCTCTTCAATAAGAGAGAGCGATGAGGGAATAATCGTACTGGAGAAAACCCCGTTTTATGCAGAAATGGGCGGACAGTCCGCTGATTTCGGTACTATTTCGTGTGATGATGCCGTCTTTGAGGTAACCGGTGTGCAAGTCAGCAAGGGCGATAAGTACATGCACTCAGGAAAAATGAACTCCGGGATAATATCTGTCGATGATAAGGTAAATGTAGAGGTAGACATCCAACGCCGTCATGCGATAATGCGTGCACACACTGCAACACACCTTCTGCATGAAGCACTAAGAACCGTCCTTGGAGAACATGTAAATCAAGCAGGTTCTCTTGTTGAGCCGGATAAAATCAGGTTTGACTTCACACATTTTTCCGCATTAAGCAAAGACGAACTTATGGAGATTGAGAGTCGTGTAAATGATGCGATACTTGATGATCTCACTGTGTCGGCAAATGAGATGACAATAGGAGAAGCAAAAAAACTTGGAGCAACAGCTTTATTTGGAGAAAAATACGGTGATATCGTCCGAGTCATCCAAATGGGTGAATCTATCGAGTTATGCGGCGGTACACATCTTGAGAACACAGCAAAGACCGGCGCTTTTACTATTGTTTCCGAGTTCTCCGTAGCCTCGGGAGTACGCCGCATCGAAGCACTTACCGGAAAAGCGACACTGGAAATGCTAAGCACAGCACGCAAGCAATTATCGGAGCTCTCCGGATTACTAAAAACAAACTCGCCGGGAGAGATTGCCGGTAAACTGGAGCAAAACATGGCAACACTACGAGAGTTGCGTGCTAAGCTGGATTCTGCGATTTCCAAGGAATCCGACGGGGAAGCCCGGCGTATACTTACGGGTGCCAGAGATATAGGCGGGCTAAAAGTTGTCACGACTTTAATTGATGATGCGACTATTGAAATAGATAAGCTACGACAAATCGAAGATACACTTCGTGACTGGGAAATTGGAGTAGTTGCAGTGATTGCTGTGGCTAAGGATGAGAAAATAACATTTTTGGCTGCCTGTGGAAAGCTTGCAGTTGAGAAAGGAATCAAAGCCGGAGAGCTAATACGTGAGGTGACAAAAATCTGCGGCGGGACAGGCGGTGGAAAACCCGAATTTGCAATGGGCGGCGGCAAAGCAATAGGCAAGATAAGAGAAACACTGGACGCTGTCGACGATTATGTTAAAGATAAGTTGGGGGTTTAGCTTATGTCTGATTGTGTTTTTTGTAAAATAATAGCGGGGGAAATCCCTTCAAGTAAAGTTTACGAGGATGATTATGTATATGCATTTAATGATATTGCACCGCAATCACCTGTTCATATACTGGTCATTCCGAAGGAACATATTGCTTCAGCAGCGGACTTAACAACGGAGAACTCACACCTGGTCGCAAAGTGTTTTGAAGCTATTACTAAAATCGCAAAAGAAAAGAATCTTGAAAGCGGTTTTCGTATTATGAACTGCTGCGGCAAAGATGGAGGACAAACTGTTTTTCATTTGCATTTTCATTTGCTGGGTGGTAGAGTATTTAGTGGTTTATAATTTTTGGAGGTGATTTATATGGTAAAACTTCAAAACGAACAAGGGTGTATCAGTATCTCCAGTGATGTTTTCACCAACCTGACAGGAGATGCCGCCACAAATTGTTTCGGCGTCAAAGGGATGACTGTCCGCTCTGTTACAGACGGGATTGTTCACCTGTTAAAGTCGGAGTTCATGGGCAAGGGTGTACACGTCACATACAACAACGACAGTTCTATTTCCATTGAACTGCATATTGCGGTCGACCAGGGAGTAAACATCCCCGTTGTCTGTGAAAGCATCAAGGACGAAGTGCGTTACAAGGTCGAAAAAGGCACAGGCGTTGAGATCAAACGCATAGATATCTTTGTTGATTCTATGCTACTCGGCTAGTGGGTCAGTAGTAGTATCTATGACCCTTTATTAAGGAGGGAACCGCGTGACACAGCAGATTACCGGCGAGTTGCTAAAGCAAATGATAATAAACGCCGCCGCCGCCATAGAGAACAATAAGCAGGAAATCAACGAACTGAATGTCTTTCCGGTACCGGACGGTGACACAGGGACTAATATGAGCCTTACAATCAGTGCTGCTGAAAATGTCCTGACATCAATGTCGCCGGGTACTACGTCACACGTAGCCGACATTACTGCCAGCGCACTTTTGCGAGGAGCACGGGGGAACTCAGGTGTTATACTATCACTATTGTTCCGTGGTTTTTCGCGTAGCCTTAAAGATGTTGATGTAGCAAATGCTAAGGAAATTGCTGATGCACTGACAGCAGGTGTAGAATCAGCATACAAAGCTGTTATGAAACCTGCGGAAGGCACAATACTAACTGTTTCCAGACTTGCAGCAGGTGCGGCGGTCACCGCAGCCGAAACGGAAAGCGATATTGAAGTGGTGCTCGAGCGGGCACTTGAGGCAGGTTATATAGCACTTGCAGACACTGTAAATCAAAATCCCGTACTTCAAAAAGCAGGAGTGATTGATGCGGGCGGTAAGGGATATCTATATATTCTCGACGGAATGCTCCGGGCATTACGTGGTGTGATTTTGGAAAAATCGGCAACTGCCGTACAAGAGAGCGGAAAGGCAGATTTTACCCAGTATACTGCCGAGGATATAAAGTTTGCTTACTGTACAGAGTTTATGGTTGAAAGGAAGCAAACAACCAAAGAAGCAAATCGTTTACGTGATTTTCTCGATGTACGAGGTGACAGTGTAGTTGTAGTTGATGATGACGAAATAATAAAAGTGCACGTTCACACAAATGATCCGGGTGTTGTTTTGACTGAAGCTCTGACATACGGAGCCCTTACATCCATAAAAATCGAGAATATGCGCGAGCAGCACTCAGAGGCTGTAGCCGAGGCAGGGGAGGTCTCGCCACAAAAACCGGAGGAGACTAAAGAATTTGCTTTTGTCGCAGTTTGCGCCGGAAAAGGACTGGAAGCCATTTTCCATGATTTGGGCGTAGACAGGATCATAACAGGCGGGCAGACAATGAATCCTTCGACAGAAGATATTCTGGAAAAAATCACGGATACACCCTCAAATACAGTTTTTGTATTACCAAACAACAAAAACATCATCATGGCTGCCGAGCAATGTGCTCCTCTAACAGAGAAACGCGTAATAGTGATCCCGACAAAAAGCATCCCGCAGGGAGTTACCGCCATGCTCTCAATTGACGGTATTGACAATGTTGATGAAATGACAGCGGTAATGAAAGATGCTATCAAGAAAGTACATACTGCACTTGTTACAACTGCGGCAAGGGATTCAGTCTTTGATGGAACGGAGATAGAAAAAGGTTCACATCTGGCACTGGTTGATGATGCTCTCGCAACAAGCAGTAATGATTTTAACGATGTAGTCAGAATTGTCGCAGAGAAGCTGAGCACTTATGAACCGGAGTACGTTACAATTTTCACAGGTGAAGATGCTGATGACGATGAGTTAAAAGCCGCCTCTGATTTTATAAGTTCTTTTGCCCCAAATGTCGAGGTAACAATTATCGAAGGCGGGCAACCGGTATATCGTTACATAGTTTCAGCAGAGTAATTAATATGATAAGTTTAAGAGACTGTCGCATAGTAATGCAACAGTCTCTTTCCGGTTCTTGCTTATATACGGTGCACTTCTACGCCGCCAAGTGAGACATTTCCTGAAATTTTCAATTGTGGTGCATTTTCATCAAGTGCCTTATTACGACCTTTGATATCCACGCCGCCAAGCGAAGCATTCATATTGTCGAGGATATGCCAATTGCTTGGAACATAAAGCTCAATTGCGCCAAACTTGCAATTCAAAAATGCCTCAGCTCCATTTGGACTGAGCTCCACGTGGTCAAAATAGACTTCAAGTGAGCCAAAACTGCAATCCAGATCTACGGTTTCAAGACAGTCAGAGTGCAGATATCTGCTGATAGAACCAAATTGCACACTGATGCGCGGATTATTATCACTGCCGCCTTCCTCTATCTGACCCTCATCGTCAACTACGCGCCCGCTGCTGATGATTTCCCCATCGTCATCCAGTATGTGTTTACGGCCAATGTTAACGCTCTCACCACCTGAGTATATGAATTCTACATTCCCTTTTTTACGAAACAATCTATTCGGAATCAAAGCGTGTAAGCCTGCTGTCGCAAGTAAAGTCACGATCACGAGCGGCCAAAATGTTATTTCAGGCAAGCCAAGCGGCGCTTGAAAAATGTAGTACAATGCCGCTATCGGTATAGGTAGTGAACCAAAAGACAAATCAATGATGCATTGCACCATAAATGCCACAGCCAGTGCTGAGACAATGATACTCCAAATTCCGAGCTCTAAAAAACCGCCAAATTGATTAGATAATATTAGTGCGGCAACGAGCAGGAGAAAAACTCCCCATCCCCATGCCCAATTTCTTTTGTAACTGACTTTTACATTTCTTCTCATAATAATCAACCTCTCCGTTCGTTCATTTTATCTTTTAAACTACTGTAATAATGTCGTGAAACGTATATATGCTTATGTGTGCCTACGAACTCAACTTGACTGGAAGACGTCAGGTTGCGGTTTATAGAGTAAATATGTGTGGTGTTGACGATAGTCCCTTTTGCCGCACGCACAAAGTAATGAGGCAGTTTTTCTTCAAGCTCATATAATCTGTATTTTACTCTGAATGCATCGTTTGCTGTGTGCGCATGTATCTGTTCACCTTCGGTTTCAAAAAAAAGTATCTCTTCAAGAGGAAGATAGTACTCCTGTGCTCCTTTATAAAAAGTCATTTTAGGCGTAGACATGTTTTGAATATAAGCCTGAAGTTTTTGCACGGAGTCATCCACCCGGCCGCAGCGGATGATAATCTCATCTTCAGATGATCCGTCTGTTACTTCAATACGCAGCTTCACTAAAACATACCCTCCTCAAGACATCCGCATTATACCAAGCAATGCAGGGACTTACAATAGCGAAACGGCTACAGGTGGTCAATAACCGGCAAGTGGTAAAAAAAGAGGGATGACAGGTTGAGGATATGATAAAAATCCTTGACGCATTTATATAGCTGTGGTATCATGTATCTCGCTGACAAACCGGTCAGCAATAATTTCGATAACGCGGGGTGGAGCAGTCCGGTAGCTCGTTGGGCTCATAACCCAAAGGTCGGGGGTTCAAATCCCTCCCCCGCAACCAGTAACAAAGCCCTGCTTTTACATGACAGGGCTTTTCTTTTTACCAGAGCTTTCGGCTAACGCCGGAGCGGAGGTTTTCGAGGAGTTTTCAACAAAAGGACAATATTTGTGTGAAGACAACCGAGTAATTAAACAGACAAAAAATCTGCAAAACGGAGTGAAATAAAATGATAAAAATAATCAAATCCGGAGAGTTTAAAAGAAGCAACACAGTGCAAAGAACAGTTGAATCTGTCACGATAGACACAACGGTAGCAATGATAGTTGCTAACATCATAAAACGCGGTGACGCGGCACTGCGAGAATACACTGAGAAATATGACGGGTGTATATTGGATAGTTTTGAGATATCAAAATCCGCTATAGACAAAGCTGTCAAAAACGTAAAACCGGAGTTCTTCAGAGTTTTGGAACGGGCTGCAGAAAACATAGAAGAGTTTCATCGCCATCAGGTGCAAACGGGTTTTGATTTAGTTCCAAAGAATGGAGCGGTATTAGGTCAAATAGTCACTCCTATAGAGCGTGTCGGGATATATGTGCCGAGCGGGAGTGCATCCTATCCATCATCAGTGCTGATGAACTGTATCCCCGCTAAAATAGCGGGTGTTAAAGATATTATAGTTGCTACACCACCATCATCTAAGGCAAGCAAAGCAGATAATGTCAACGGGGTCGATTGTAAAATACTAGCTGCCATAAAAATAGCAGGAGCTGATAGAGTATTTACTGTCGGCGGAGCACAAGCTATAGCCGCGCTTGCGTACGGAACGAAATCAATACCGCGAGTCGATAAAATAACAGGACCGGGCAATGCATATGTAACCGAAGCAAAGCGTCAAGTATATGGTATTGTGGGCATCGATATGATTGCGGGACCGAGCGATATACTTATTATAGCGGACTCTTCCACAGATCCGGCACTTGTTGCTGCCGATATGTTGTCATCGTGTGAACATGGGCCGGATTCACCGGCGATCCTTGTTACTAAGAGCAAGGCTTATGCTGAGAGAGTAACAGCAGAGATCGAAAAGCAACTGAAGGATCTGCCTCGCGAGGATATTGCCCGTAAGGCAATTAATGAGCAAAGTTTAATAATCATAACAAAGTCGATAGATGAAGCATTCGATATATCAAATGATCTGGCACCTGAACATCTGGAAATACTCCTTGATGAGCCGTTTAAATATCTCAGTAAAGTGAAAAATGCAGGCGCGGTCTTTATGGGCAAGTACTCGCCGGAGGTATTGGGTGACTATTATGCAGGACCAAACCACACACTCCCGACAGCCGGTACAGCACGCTTTTCAAGTCCTCTGTCAGTTAGCGATTTTACCAAGAACACATCATATACATATTATTCAAAAGAGGCGTTGATTAATGCAAGTGAAGATGTGATCAGCTTTGCCGAAGAAGAAGGCTTAAAAGCACATGCCATGTCTGTAAGAAAAAGGGTCGACATAATATGAGCAGCATACTGTAAAAATCCGGACAGCGATATGTACTATCCGGATTTACTCACGTTATTAAAAACTATATTATGTTAATTACTCGCCCAAAGATATGCCAAGTAAACGTGCCTGTTTTAGCACCTCATTATCGAGTGGGATGGTTTTTAGCTTTCCGGCTACCTCGCCAAGCGGAACAGCTCCGATTGAATCACCCTGTAGTGCAACCATATAGCCGAATTTTCTCTTCAGTACCAGTTCGCCGGCCATAGCTCCAAGGCGTGAGCAAAACACTCTGTCCGTCGGAGTAGGCTCGCCTCCGCGTTGGTAATGACCTGGAATAGTCAATCTTACATCCTGATTTAGTTTATCGTCAAGAACTCTGACAAGCGCCATACTGGGTGAAATATCGCCGACTTTTCGCTCGCTTTTAGGCTGTCCTGCCATCTCTTTTGTAATAGCACCCTCTGCGATAGCGATAATCGAAAAATTCTTACCGGACTGGTTACGCTTATTAATAACCTCTAAAACACTGTCAATGGAATATGGGATTTCAGGCAGCAAGATAACATCAGCTCCGCCCGCTATCCCTGCATACAGAGCCACCCACCCCGCTTTATGTCCCATAAGCTCACAAACAAAAATACGTCCATGTGCTGCAGCCGTGGAATGAAGAGTATCTAAAACATCTGAAGCCTTGGTAACGGCACTGTCAAAACCGAATGAATAGTCGGTACCGTATAGATCATTATCGATTGTTTTTGGCAGAGTAACAATGTTGATTCCGAATTGACTGAGCGCATAAGCAGTTTTGTGTGTGCCGTTACCGCCGAGAATAACCAGTGCATCAAAACACTCTTTATGATAGTTTCTGACCATGGTAGTAAGCCGGTCTGTATTCTTACTATCATCAAAGTCTCGAATAGTCTTAAAAGGTTGTCTGGAAGTACCCAAAATGGTGCCGCCCTCACGGAGAATACCGGAAAACTCATGTTGTTCCATTTTCCGCCATTTGCTTTCGATAAGCCCGGCGTAACCGTCTTGTATGCCATATATTTCCACATAAGGAACAGCACCGAAAAGTGTTTTGGCTACACCACGCAGTGCGGCGTTTAGCCCCTGACAATCCCCGCCACTGGTAAGAAATCCGATTTTCATACACTTCACCTCCGACAGTCATAACACAATATTATACAAGAGAAGAACAAAACGCAAGAACTTTTGTTTCCAATTTGTTCACATATAACAAAGCGAATGAATATAGAATAGAAAAAAGGGGGCAGGATAAATGTCAAAGAATGTACTTATCATTGAAGATGACAATAATATCGCCGAACTATTACGCCTGTATCTGGAGAAAGACGGATTTTCTGTAACCATTGCGGAAAATGGTGCGATAGGCGTTGCAGAGTTTGAGAGGACTTCACCTGATCTTATCCTGCTCGATATAATGATGCCCGTACTTGACGGCTGGGGAGTCTGCCGTGAGATACGCGCAGTTTCCAATGTGCCAATCATAATGCTGACAGCAAAGGGTGAAACACTCGATAAAGTCACGGGATTGGAAATGGGTGCCGATGACTACATAGTCAAGCCGTTTGAAGTAGGAGAACTGATGGCGCGTATACATGCTGTTATGCGCAGGTTCGATGTGACCGGAGGGACTGAAAGCAAACGGCTTACATTCGATAACCTGGTCATTGACATGGATTCATTTGAACTGCTTGTTAACGAGAAACGTGTTGAAGCACCACCAAAAGAGATGGAGTTGCTATTTCATCTTGCATCATCACCAAACAGGGTATATACACGTAACCAGTTACTTGATGAGGTATGGGGCTTTGACTATTTCGGGGACTCACGAACTGTGGATGTCCATATTAAACGACTGCGTGAAAAGCTTGAAAATGTGAGCGATGAGTGGTCTCTTAAAACTGTCTGGGGAGTCGGCTACAAATTTGAGCTTCACAGCGTAAAATAACAAATCATGAGAAACAGCATATACTTCCGGATATTTATTGCTACGGCACTTATTGTGCTTTTAAGCTTCTCTCTCCTTGGCGGTCTGTCTTCGGCACTCAGTTACAGGCGGTCTATGGCGGATAAGAGAGCGATGATGATGTCCACACTCCAGGAAACAACAAGATATATCACAACCCAACACCTTCATTACGGCGTTAACCTTGATGATTTGAATCTGAGCATGTGGCTTACGATGATCTCCGGTGTAACAGGATTTGAGTTACTGGTCACAAACGCGGATGGTGTTATTGAGTCGTGCTCGGAAACTGCTTTTTCAACTCTGGGAATGCCGGTGCCTGAAGCTATGCTTCACTCAGTATACACAGAAGAAAACACGGTTATGATGTCCAGTTTAGGTTATATTTATCCGGCGCCCCGCCAGGTTGCCGGAATGCCTCTTACTATGAGCAGTAACGGAGACAAACGCATATATGGCTATCTGTTTGTCACAAGTGATGCTTCTACGTTCAGGCAGGAGTGGCGGGATTTCTCCGGTGCTTTTATTGTCATTGCACTCATTGTAATGCTTTTTGCATTTATTATAACATTTGTTGCAACAAAAAAGCAGGCAGAACCACTTAATGAAATGGCTAGTGCAGCCAGGCGCTTCGCGCGGGGCGAATTTGGAATACGTGTCAAGAATCAGGGAAGACGAGACGAGATAGGACAATTGACCGAAGCCTTTAATGTTATGGCGGACTCTCTTGAAAGTTCGGAAAAACTAAGACGCGACTTCATAGACAACCTTTCACATGAACTCAAAACTCCAATGACAGTAATATCAGGTTTTGCCGAGGGGCTGCTTGACGGCACAATTCCGAGTAAGGATGAAGCGCGATACCTAGGTGTAATATCATCTGAGACGAAAAGACTATCAAGACTTGTTAGAAGCATGCTTGAGATTTCAACACTCCAGTCGTCGGAATCAAGAACTGTATTTGAGAGTGTTTTTGACGTTTCAGAAGTTGTCAGACTTGCGCTACTCAGTCTTGACGGGAAGATAGAAGAAAAACAGCTTGATGTAGAATCGGAGTTACCTGATGAGGTTATTATGACGCATGGAGACGCAGACTCGATAACACAAGTTGTATACAACCTTATAGATAATGCAATAAAATTCTCCAAGCCCGGCGGTGTGATAGATTTAGAACTATGGCAGCAAGGCTCCCGTGCGTATGTTTCAGTCACAAATCGCGGTGAAACTATACCGGCTGACGATTTGCCCAACATTTTCGAAAGATTCCACAAGGCAGATAAATCGCGCAGTGCCGACCGCGACGGTGTTGGTCTCGGATTGTTTATTGTCAAGAAAATACTTGACAATCACAACGAGGATATATTTGTAACCAGCAATGCAGGAGTAACAAGGTTTATTTTCTCGCTAACTATTGCATAAAACGGGTACATTCTCTATTACTAATGAAAAACACTCCCTTTTGCAAAAGGGAGTGTTTGAATTTATAGATGCTGTGTTTAGGCATAAGTTGCACTACCGGTGTCAGTATCGCTTACAGCTGCAACACCAACTACTGCAGAGTTGATTGCTATGTTGTCGCTTGGGGCAATTTCGGAGTCATTTATCTTGATCTCGTCGTTTCCGGCAGGTTTCATGCCGGGGAAATTACTACTTAGCACTTTATAAAACGGCAGCTTTAGCGACTTATCAAACTTGTTGATATAGCTCTTATCTACTTCCGGAGAATTGTAGGCGCCCGAATAAGCTGAAATGCTATTGATCATAGGTAACTCCTTTCTAAGAACAGTCTGGCTTTGGGTATTAATACTCTCTCCTATATTTATTATCGGAATTTTTTGGCAAAAACTTTAGATTTGCCCTGCAATCAAAGGGAAATCAGATGATAGACCTTCCTCTTATTAATCAATTTGCCGCTTTCGCTTGCCATTATTTTGCATAAGCTTAACGACCTGCCGGGCGCTCATGCCCGGTGGTGATATAAGTGACTCTCCATCGCCGACTTCAGTATTGCGACGCAAAAAGGTATACATGCCAACCGCGCTGTTTTTTCCTACACGTGTTCCCGGCGTCAGGTATGCATTGGCGCCTATTGTCGATCCGTCTCCGATCACTATTTTATCCAGATTTAGATGACCGTGCTCAAACAAATGACAGTTAAGAAAAGCTTCTCCGCCAATGAGCACCTCGTCTCCTATCTCTAGTAAGTATGCATCAAAAATATCCTTGGTGTTAATAAAAGACTCCTTACCGACTTTCGCTCCCGCAACCCTTAAGTAGATTTTTATCCAATTGTTGCCTCGCAAAAACGGCAGGACAAGGTTTACCAGCCAAAGATGGAGACCTGAGTAAACCAACCAGCGAAAAAAGACCGGAGAGCCGGGCGGATAAGACCCGGGTTTAAATCCCAGTGTCAGTAAGCGTTCTACAAATCCGACAACTATTGAAGAGACAACCAGGAACACATAAAATGCCAAAAAACATACCACTGTGAAGAAAAAAATCATAAGAAAGCTGTTGTCCAACAAGACAGTCCCCCGGTATACAAGAAAAATAGACGGAATTGACGCTAACGCAAAAACCAGACAATAGAATGCATATACGAAAATGGAGGTTATCTCAAATGTAACCGGATTTCGCAACAAGCGGTCTATGAATGTTTTCACCCTATACTCCTCCTAAAAAAAGTTTTCAAAATCACCGGCATAAATGCTTTAGCCGACAATAATTAACAGATATTCCTTATTTTCTGTCGAAAACGTTTGTCACCACCATGCCGATTATGATAATCAGACCGCCAATAAATGTAAAAACAGAGAGTGTTTCCTGAAGCCATACATAAGCAAGCAGTGCGGATATCAGCGGGATGAGATATGAAAACACAGTTACATGTGCAGTCATTTTTGCCTTTGCCAGAGCGTAACTCCACGCGAGATATGCAATGGCGGCGGGGAATATGCCCATGAAAACAACTACAATATTAACAGTTAAATTTGACCCGGGGATTTCGCGAATAGCGGAAGGCAGGAAAATTAAAGTACCAAGAGTGCCCGCGATAATAGTATATGTAGTAGCCTCAAGGGCAGTGTAGGATTTTGTCAGCCCGCGCATTATAGCACTATATGCACCGGAGGATATTGATGCACAAATAACAAGAAAGATGCCGAAATCCAACGAAAACTCATTAACTTGAGTCAGTGTAACAGCTGCAAGACCGCCAAAGCTTATTAAAACTCCTATCCAGCATATGGGTCTTACTATCTCTTTTAGGAATATCCTTGTTAGTATCAATGTGAATATTGGCGATGAAGCTATAATAAAGCTGCTGACTCCGGCTGAGACGCTCACAGAACCGGTGTTAAATAAATATGAATACAAAAAAACACCGGTAAGGCCACTTGCGGCAAACATCGGAAGGTCTCTTAGTCTGGGAGGTTTGATTTTCTTAACGATTCCGACAATGAGCAAAGTTAGTGAAGCAGCAACAAACCGCATCACCATCAATGAAACCGGACTGTAGTACTGCAGAGCGAACCTCGTGGCGGGAAACGCCGAAGCCCATAAAAATGTCGCGAGCATGGCTGCTGCATAGATGAGCGATTGCCTTGTCTTATTTTGGTTGCGGTTCAATTATTTTACCTCTCGCTTTGCCGCATAACAAGCAGCATCATAAACCACTTGAAATGGAACGGCGTGTTTTTTTGCCGCTGCAAAGACATCATCGTACTCCGGTTTATTCTTTGAAATACCAAATCCTTCCGCATATTTCACGCGAATAACACCATATTCTGTTTGTACTTTTTCTACAGTGCGCTCTATTACTATACGGCGGTGCTTAGTTACCCGTGCGCCGAGTGTTGATGTATGTATGAGCATGAGCTCCATAAGCGTATCGCAAGATTCCTCATAGCATAAACATGAGAGCATCACGGCAGGACGATTCTTTTTCATTATTATTGGGGACATAAATACATCAAGAGCGCCATTTTCAAACAGGATATCAAACGCAGCAGCGATCGCTTCCGGTGTCATATCGTCAAGATTACATGATATCTCGCAGACGATATCCCCGTTTTCTGTATTTAGAACATTACTGCCGGATGCGTCTTCCTCATACAAAAATGCACGCAGACAGTTTGCTGCTTCAAAGTCCTTAGTACCCATGCCATAACCGATTTTGGAAACGATCATTTGAGGCATTGAGGAAAAGCCGGACGCGAAATGCTTAAGCAATGCTGCTCCAGTTGGTGTGCAGAGCTCGCCCTCAATTTGACCGCTGTAGATTGGAATACCATGGAGTATCTCTGATGTTGCCGGAGCGGGAACAGGTAAAATGCCGTGCTCACAGCGCACCATGCCATAACCAACATGTACCGGTGAAGACGTAACTTCTGTCACTTTGAGCATATCCATGAGCAGGCTGCAACCAACGATGTCTACTATAGCGTCTATTGAGCCGACTTCATGGAAATGAATTTCATCAAGTGAGGTGCCGTGTACTTTAGATTCTGCCTCGCCAAGTATCCTATAAATACAGTCCGCATCTTCTTTGACTTTATCGGACAAATCAAGACTGTGGATTAAGTCCAGAATTTCATTGTAGCCATAACGCCGACCATTATGATGGTGTTTTTTATCATGATTATGGTCGTGGTTATGATGATGGTCGTGGTTATGATGATGGTTTTGCACATCATCGCTGTCTTCTTCTAAACCATCTATCTTGACAGATATATGTGTGCCGGTTATCCCGCATTTTGTTGAAGCTGTGTATTCAATAGCTACACCCGGCAAGCTCAACTGCTCCATTGCTTTACGAAAGGCCGCCTTGTCCGGCAGCAGTTCATAAAGCGCCGCCATCAGCATATTGCCGGATGCGCCCATATTACATTCTAAATATAGCTTCATAAATACCCTCGTCCTATTGGTTTGATGTTGTCTAATCGCCGATATGGTTTATTAAGCTTGATATGTATCCGGCGCAGAAACCGTTATCGATATTTACTACGCTGACATTACCGGAACAAGAATTGAGCATTGTTAAAAGCGCTGACAAACCGCCAAAATTAGCTCCGTATCCCACACTTGCAGGTACGGCAATGACCGGGCATGCAACAAGTCCGCCAACAACAGATGCTAAAGCACCCTCCATTCCGGCAACAACAACTACTACGCGTGCGCTCATAATTACATCCAGATGATTTAGAAGTCGGTGTAAACCTGCGACGCCTACATCGTAAAGTCTTTCTACATTATTTCCAAGCGTCTCCGCAGTAACAGCAGCCTCTTCAGCAACAGGTATATCACTGGTGCCGGCAGCTGTGACAACAATTAAGCCATGAGGAGACGGCTCGTTTTCCCGCTCACATATCCCGATGCGTGATACGGGATCATAGTATATTGGCAGCATCTTCTTTATCTTTTCTGACTTCTTTCGAGTCAGGCGTGTTATCATAATATTTTTTTTCCCACGCTCGATCATTGCAGAAACAATGCCTACTATCTGCTCTGTTGTCTTGCCCTCTCCATATATAACTTCATTAATACCATGGCGCAGTCCACGGTGATGGTCGATCATTGCATACCCAACATCTTCAAAGGGCTCTTTTTTCAGCTGTAAAAGTGCATCCTCAGGAGAAGTTTCTCCGTTTTTCACCTTCTCAAGCAGCGTTAATACTTTATCTTTCTCCATTATGTCGCTCCATTTCACTATTTCCTTACTACCAAATCCAGCACAACACTATCAAAATCAGGAGTAAGTGCATTAAGTATCTCGGTCCTTTGTGCTGCAACTTCGTCCCACTGCCTGCCGGACACTTGTATCTTAGCTGTGCCGGGCGGCATCATCCGAATACGGAAATCAGAAAAACCCATGTCGAATAAAACCATTTCAGCGTGCTCAATCTTTTTGAGCAACTCGAGTTTTATTACAGTGCCTGCCTGGATACGTGTTGCCAGACAAGCATAAGCCGGCTTATCATGAGTAAACAATCCTGCCTGCTCCGATAAAATTCTGATTTTTGCTTTCCCGAGCTCACAGGTGCGCAATGGCGAAATAACTCTATGCTCGCGTAGTGCGCGCATGCCGGGTCTGTCGTTTTCATCGTCGTCCGCGTTTGTTCCATCACACAGGACAGAGTAACCATCCATAGAAGCAAGTTCCCACAGTCTTTTTAGAAGTATTGACTTACAGTGGTAACAACGATCCGGCGGATTTTCTGCTATAGACTGCTTATTGAGGATATTAAACACATCTACAGTCAACGAAACACCGAGATGCTCAGCCATACGTTTTGCCTCATCCAGCTCAAATTGAGGCTGAAACTCCGTTTTGATGAAATATGCATGTACATCGTTTCCTGCGGCTTTTGCGGCATAAAGTAAGTATGACGAATCCACGCCGCCGGAGAATGCGACGGCGAAACGTGGATTTTGTCTAAAAAACTCTTGTAAACGCAATCTTTGCCCTCGAAACACTAAGCTTTCCGCTCAATAGCGCGTTTAGCGGCAGCAACTATATCAGCGGCTGTGAGTTCATACTCCTCACGTAAAAAGTCTTCCGTACCAACTTGACCGAACCTGTCCTTGGAGCCGACCATCTCAATCGGTACCGGTCGCAGCAATGCTGCTGCTTCCGCTATCGCGGAACCAAGACCCCCGACTATATTATGGTTTTCCGCAGTCACAAACGCACCGGTTATACGAGCGCAATTATCAACAAGCTCAGTATCTACAGGTTTCCATGTGAACATGTCGATAATTCTTGCTGAAATTTCGTCTGCCTGGAGGATCGAAGCTGCTTTTAGTGCCTCATATACCATAATACCACTTGCAAATATCGTCACATCGGTCCCATCGATAAGCGTATTACCGCGACCGATATGGAAGTTGGACCCCTCTTTGTAAATAGAAACAGCGTTTTTCCGTGCCATACGGATATAAAAAACACCTTTTAGTTCTGTAAGTTGCCTGATTACATCCTCGAGAATAACATTATCAGCGGGTTCGATCAATGTTATATCGGGTATAGCGCGTAAGACACCCATGTCCTCAAACGGCATGTGTGTTCCTCCGTTGTATGCGGCGGTCACGCCGGGATCGGAACCGACAATACGTACATTTTGCTGCGCATAAGCGGCTGAAATCATTATCTGATCGCAAACACGTCTAGACGCGAAACAGCCGAATGAGTGCGCAAACGGAATTTTACCCATAGCAGACAAACCAGCTGCAATGCCAATCATATTTGCCTCGGCGACACCACAGTTGAAGGCTCTGTCGGGGAATCTTTGGAAAAATGGCTTCATACCGGACGAACTCATAAGATCGGCGTCCAACGCGATGATATCATCATTGTCGAGTGCAAGCTCTATAAGCGTATCGCAATAGACTTCACGCATCATCTTGGGGTTCTTTTCAAAAACCTCGTGTATTGTAAACATGACTTATCCCCCTACTTCTTCTTTGCCATTTCGCGTACATACTCAAGCTTTTGTGACGCGTCGTCTATAGCGCTGTCTATTTCTTCCTTAGTAAAATTCATGTGGTGATTACTTGCTAAACCTTCGGCGAAGTTACATCCGTATCCCTTAATTGTGTCCAGAACAATAGCGCTAGGTGCTTCTGTGTATCGTTTCGCGTCTAAGATAGCCGCCTTTATCCTCCCGGGGTCATGACCGTCCACGGTTTGTGAGTGCCATCCGAACGCTTTAAACTTCTCTGCAATATCGCCCATATCAATGATATCTTTTGTAAAGCCGTCGAGCTGCTGTTTGTTCCAATCGATAAATGCGATAAATTTATCAAGCTTATGGTGCGATGCAAACATAGCTCCTTCCCAAACCTGTCCTTCATTGCACTCCCCGTCACCGAGAATAAGATATGTATAGTTGCCTAAATTGTTCAATCGACTGCCAAGTGCAAGACCGATAGCGGTCGACATCCCCTGTCCCAATGAACCTGTGGTCATATCGATACCGATAGTTTTATGCATATCACAATGACTTGGCAGACATCCCCCGCCCTGATTAAGTTGAAGCAAAATCTCTTTTGGAAAGTAACCACGGAGGCATAGAGTCGCATAAAGAGCGGGACCGGCATGACCTTTTGACATAACGAGCCTGTCCCTGTCCTCGCGGTTTGGGTTTTGCGGGTCACTTCTCAGCTCGCCGCCATACAGTGCGGCAAGTGTCTCGATTATTGACATCGCGCCTCCAACATGACCAAAGCCGATATTGGCAAAAGTCTGAAGAGTCACGAGGCGAATTCCCTCCGCCACGACTCTCAGTTCTC